>RCUL01000538.1_pt1 | contig 18053 bp, 15 predicted proteins | sample 2167521 | NCBI WGS metagenome assembly RCUL01 (sample SAMN09932745, study PRJNA488358) | compost metagenome | feature: garden; material: soil; isolation source: compost soil in acetic acid-enriched culture | place: Germany: Experimental Botanical Garden Goettingen | collected 2016-01-27
GCGAGCTGGTGGCCCTGCTCGGCCCGTCCGGCTGCGGCAAGACCACCCTGCTGCGGATCATCGCGGGGCTGGAAACCCCCGACCAGGGCAGCATCGTCTTCCACGGCGAAGACGTCTCCGGCCACGACGTGCGTGATCGCAACGTCGGTTTCGTGTTCCAGCACTATGCGCTGTTCCGCCACATGAGCGTGTTCGACAACGTCGCCTTCGGCTTGCGCATGAAGCCCAAGGGCGAGCGCCCGAGCGAGAGCAAGATTGCCGAAAAGGTCCACGAGCTGCTGAACATGGTCCAGCTCGACTGGCTCAGCGACCGTTACCCGGAACAGTTGTCGGGCGGCCAGCGCCAGCGTATTGCCCTGGCCCGCGCCCTGGCGGTGGAGCCCAAGGTGCTGCTGCTCGACGAGCCGTTCGGGGCGCTGGACGCCAAGGTGCGCAAAGAGCTGCGCCGCTGGCTGGCACGCCTGCACGAGGACATCAACCTGACCTCGGTGTTCGTCACCCATGACCAGGAAGAAGCCATGGAAGTCGCCGACCGTATCGTGGTGATGAACAAGGGCGTGATCGAGCAGATCGGCTCGCCGGGCGAGGTCTATGAGAACCCGGCCAGTGATTTTGTTTATCACTTCCTCGGCGACTCCAACCGCCTGCACCTGAGTGAAGGCCACCATGTGCTGTTCCGCCCTCATGAAGTGTCGCTGTCGCGTCACGAGATCGAGGGCCACCACCCGGCCGAAGTGCGCGATATCCGCCCGCTGGGGGCAACTACCCGGGTGACCTTGAAGGTCGAAGGGCAGAGCGAGCTGATCGAGGCCGAGGTGGTCAAGGACCATGACAGCCTGAGCGGGCTGGCACGGGGCGAGACCTTGTTCTTCAAGCCCAAGGTCTGGCAGAAAGTGGCCAATATCTGATCATGAGCCGGGGCTGCTTTGCAGCCCATCGCCGGCAAGGCCAGCTCCCACACAAGTCAGCATCACACCGACCACCGTGGGAGCCGGCCTTGCCGGCGATGGGGCGCGTAGCGGCCCCTGAACCTCACCACACCCCAATCTTCACCACGCTATCCTCCCGCGGCTCGCCATAACGAAACCACTGCCCACGCCGCTCGATTTCGGCATGGCTGATGGTGGTCCGCCGCTTCAAGCCCCTCAGCCATTCGAACAAGTAGCCCTGGTGCGTCTCGCGCACATCCGCATAGGCCGGATCCGCGCCCAGGTCGTGCAACTCCTGCGGGTCATTGAGCAGGTCGAACAGCTGCGCGCGAAAGCCGTCATAGGCCAGGTACTTCCAGCGCTCGCTGCGCACCATGGTCATCCGGCAACGGTCGATTGGCTGGCCCAGGCGCTCACGGGCCGGGGCCTGGAAGGCATAGTCGTACTCGGCGATGGCGTAGTGACGCCAGTCGCTGGCCGTGCCATGCAACAAAGGGATCAACGAGCGCCCCTCCAGCCGATGCTCGGCACTCGGCAGCCCTAGCGCGTCGAGAAAGGTCGGCAGCGCATCGATGGTTTCCACCAAGCGCTCATCCACCGTCCCCCGGCTGACATCGGCCGCCGCGCGCGGATCACGCACGATCAGTGGCACACCCACCGCCGGCTCGAGGAGAAACTCCTTTTCGCCCAGGCCGTGGTCGCCGAGGAAATCGCCGTGATCGCTGGTGAACACGATCAGCGTGTCATCCCAGCGCCCATTGCTTTGCAACACATCGAGCAGGCGCCCGAGCTGGTCGTCGATCTGTTTGATCAGGCCCATGTAGGTGGGGATCACTTTCAGGCGTACTTCTTCGCGAGAGAAGTTGAGGCTTTCCTGGTGCTGGCGGAACGCGGCATACACCGGGTGATTGTTGTCTTGCTGAACGGGTATGGCTGCCTGCACCTGGCTGGCGCGGTACAACGCGTGGTACGGCGCGGGGGCGATGTAGGGCCAGTGCGGCTTGATGTACGACAGGTGCAGGCACCAGGGCTGCTCGCCCTGGGCCTGGATGAAGTCGATGGCGCGGTCGGTGGTGTAGACCGTCTCCGAATGCTGCTCGGGCAGGCGCGTGGGCAGGTCGGCGTTGCGCATGTGCCAGCCGCTGAGGATTTCACCGTCGTCGCCTTCGGCGGCATTGGCCCAGCTGTGCCAGGGGTTGTCGCCGGCAAAGCCGTGGTCGCGCAGGTAGCGGGTGTAGGGCGCGCTTTCGCGTTTGTCGGCGAACAGCGGATCGTCGGGGAAGATCCCGTCGTGACGGGCAACGGGCTCGAAACCCACCTCGTTGAGTTGTTCGGCCATGCTCCCGAGCGGGTCGATGGCCAGTTGTTGCAAGGCTTCCTGGTTCGGCGTGGCGTGGGTCTTGCCCACCAGCGCGGCGCGAACTCCGGCGGGCCGCAGGTAGTCACCGAGGGTCAGTTCATCCAGCGGCAGCGGCACGCCGTTCCAGGCCACCTGATGGCTGCTGACGTAACGTCCGGTGTAGGCCGACATCCTCGACGGGCCGCAGATGGTGCCTTGGGTATAGGCGCGGCTGAAGCGCACCCCGGCGGCGGCCAGGCGGTCGATGTTCGGCGTGTGCAGGTGGCGGTGGCCGTAGCACGAGAGGTAATCGCGACGCAGTTGGTCGCACATGATGTACAGCACGTTGCGCACGGCAGTGGGGTGGGGCATGGCAGTCACCTGAGCGAATTTCAGGTGACTGTTTTCGCCGCCCGGGGCGCGCATCACAAGCGCATTTGGCGAATGCTGGCGATGCATGCCGCGCAATGGCTCAGATCGCCAGCTGCTCCAGGTTGCAGGCATCCAGGGCACGGTCGGCCTGGTCGGTGAGGATGATCTGCTCGATCATCGCCTCGGCCAGCGGCGACAGGCGCAGGCGCGCCTGGCTGACGATGCCATAGCGGGTGTAGAGCTCTTCGCAGTCGTCAGCCAGCCCGTCGATGCTCAGCCGCAGCAACTTGCCGGCGGCATTGTGCAGGGCATCGCTGTACGAGCCGCAGATGCCGATGGCATCGGAGTTGAGCACTACACCGAGCAGGCTGTAGCTGTTTTCGCATTCGACATTGGCGACGAAATCCGGGCGGCCGCTCAGGTCGGCGATCACCTTGCGCAGGTTTGGCGGGCGCAAGGTGACGGCCAAGGGGTACTGCAACAACTGCTCGGCGCTGACGCTGGGCAGGGTCGCCAGCGGATGCCCGGCACGGCAGCAGAAGTGCCAGCGCCGTGGGCGCAGGCGCAGGGTCTGGTACTGCGGATCGGCTTCGAAGTTACGGGTGTCGGCGACGAAGAACTCGAACTCCTCGGCCAGCAGGCGCTTGTTCAGGCTTTGCCAGTCATCGACCTGAAACTGCACTCGTGCCTTGGGGTAGCGGCCGATGAACCCGCCAATCGCCCGTGGTACCAAGCCCGCTGCGGGCGCGGGACCGCAGCCGAAACGCAGCTCGCCTGCCTCCAGGCCATTGAACTGGCTGATCTCGTTGCTCAGCTGGCGCGCGCCGCTGATCAGCCGCCGCGCGTGTTCGAGCACCACCAGGCCTTGCTTGGTCGGCGGCAATTCCTTGTGCGAGCGGTCCACCAACTGGCAGCCGGCACTGTGCTCCAGGGCCTGGATGCTACGGCTGAAGGCCGATTGCGAGAGGTTCACCGCGGTCGCCGCGGCGACGAAGCTGCGGTGCTCGGCGAGGGCGATCAGGTGGCGGAGTTGGCGCAGATCTATATGCATTTTTCACATAAAAAGTATCGGGCAAATGCATTTGCTCTGCCTCTGGTGCACTCCTTATAAAGGCAATCTCTTATGCAGTAAATGTATGTCGAATCATAAATAAATAACTGAAAGGAATATAAATTCCTTTGCCAGGAGCCGCCCATGAGCCCGACCCTTCGCGCTGCACCCTTGTCTTCACGGCGGCTCCAGCGCCTGCCCCTGGCCTTGCTGCTGGCTGGTAGCGCCCACTGGTTGCCGGCCCAGGCCGCAGAATCGGTAAAGCCTGAGGTCAAGGCCAGCGACAGTCAGCTCAAGACCGTCACCGTCACCGCCCGGCGCCGCGAAGAGAGCGCGCAGAGCGTGCCGACGCCGATCAGCGTGCTCGACGGCCAGGCCCTGGAAAGCCAGCGGGTCTATCGCATCCAGGACCTGCAGCAACTGGTGCCCAGCGTCAACGTCGCTTACATGCATGCGCGCCAGTCCAGCGTGTCGATTCGCGGTCTTGGCAACAACCCGGCCAGTGATGGCCTGGAAGGCAGCGTTGGCCTGTACCTGGACAACGTCTACCTCGGCCGCCCGGGCATGGCGGTGTTCGACCTCATGGACATCGAGCAACTGGAAGTGCTGCGTGGCCCGCAAGGCACGCTGTTCGGCAAGAACACCACCGCCGGGGTGATCAACATCAGCACCCGTGCGCCGAGCTTCACCCCCGAGCGCAGCATCGAAACCTCGGTGGGCGAGGATGGCTACTTCCAGACCAAGGGCACCCTGTCCGGGCCCTTGAGCGAGACCCTGGCCGGGCGCATTTCGGCCTACCGCACGCGCAACGACGGCGACATCAAGAACGAGTTCGACGGCCACACCCTCAACGGCGGTTCGCGCCAGGGCTTTCGCGGCCAACTTTTGTACAAGCCCAACGAGCAGTTCAACCTGCGCTGGATCGGCGACTACAACGAAGAGGATTCCAGCGCCGGCACCCGCCTGCTGTACAGCACCGGGCCGACCATCAATGGCGTCAACCGCTATGAAGCGCGGGCCCAGGCGGCCGGGGCGACGCTGGTCGATGGCAGCAAGCGCAAGGTCAATCTCGATGACGATCAGCAGGTCACGGTGTTCCAGGGCGGTACTTCGCTGGAAGCCAACTGGACCCTGGCCAACGACTTCACCCTGACCTCGGTGAGCTCCTACCGCTGGTGGGACTTCACCCCGCGCAACGACGATGGCCTTAACGTACCGGCGGCCTACAACGCCGGGGTCTCGGTGCGCGATAAACAGTACTCGCAGGAATTTCGCCTGGCCTCGCCCACTGGCGGCTTCTTTGACTATGTAATCGGTGCCTACTACTTCGGCTCGGATCTGGATAACAAATCCTTCGTTCATTACGGTCCGCAGGCCGATATCTGGAACGGCACGCCGGCCGGCGCATTGGCCAACGTCAGCAGTGTCGGCAAGGGGCATATCGAGACCGACAGCTTCGCCCTGTTCGCCCAGGGCACCTGGCACCTCACCGAGCGTCTGGACTTCACCGCCGGGGTGCGCGGCACCTATGAAGAGAAAAGCGCCTGGGTCGATCGCGCCGCGCCGGTGGGTGGTGCAGCGGTTGCAGGCGCTGCGGCAACCGCGCGCCAGGGCCGGGTTGGCGCCTATGATTCCGGCGACCTCAACCAGTACAGCACCAGCCCTTCGGGCTTGCTCAACCTGAGTTATCGCTTCACCGATGACCTGCTCGGCTATGCCACTTTGTCCCACGGCGAGAAGTCCGGTGGCGTCAACCTGGCGGTGGGCACGGCGCCGGTGGCGGGTGCCGACTCGCTGCTGATCGGCACCGAGCGCGCCAATAACGCCGAGCTGGGCTTGAAGAGCACCCTTTGGGACCGCCGTCTGCAGCTCAACGCCAACCTGTTCTGGACTGAGGTGCACGGCTACCAGACCAACGCCTACGACGACGCCAACCGCGTGCAATACCTGACCAACGCCGGCTCCGTGCGCTCACGCGGGGTGGAGCTGGAAAGCACCCTGATCCCGGTGCGCGGTCTGACCCTGAACCTCAATGGCTCCTACAACGACGTTCGGTACCTGTCCTACAAGGACGCCCCGTGCGCGCCGGAAGTCGCCTTGCAACCGGGTGCACCTGCGGCATGCGACTTGAGCGGCCATCAAGTGGTCGGCGCGTCGAAATGGATCGCCAACGCCAATGGCCAATACCAGTGGGACCTGGACAACGGCCTGCAGCCTTACGTCACCGCCAGCTACGCGTTCCGTTCCAAGGCGGTGGGTACGGTCGAGGATTCGGACTTCGCGCAGATCCCCAGCTATGCCGTGGTCAACCTGTCCACCGGCCTGCGTGGCGACCTAGGCCAGGGCCAGTGGGACGTCTCGCTGTGGCTGAAGAACGCCTTCGACAAGACTTACTACACCACCCTCTGGAGCGCGGCCAACGGCGGCTATGAAGGCCTGCTGGGCACCCCGCGAACCTTGGGTGTAACTGGCCGCTACGACTTCTGAAACGGCGTTTTGCCATGCCTTTGCCGAATATTTTTCATGCCGTAGAGGCATGGCGTTTCAGGTGATTAGCGCCAGCCCTTGAATGGCGCGGCTTAGAGCGGTTCGGTTGATTTGTATATGTGTTTTTGTTCTATCTATAACCTTAAAAATTACTTTAAGACATAAGTAACAGAAGTTGATGATCCACCCCAGCGAAGGCAACTGACCTGCCTTCGACGAAACGCACTCACGTCCCAGGAGTTGATCAATGGGTAATGTCCAGACCGCCGCCAGTGCTCACGATGTGCTTTGGCGCCAGACGCCGAGCGGCGAGCTGGTCGACCTCGGTCGCCCGCTGCGGTTGCCGCTGGCGCAGTTGCGCCTGCAAAGCACACCGAAAAGCGCGCTGAGCCGTCGGGAGAAAATTCTGCTCGGGGTGTTTGCCCTGGCCTTGCACGGAGCGGTGGCGTACTGGGTCAGCCAGGCGCCAACCCCGGTGTTGCCGGTGGTACCGCCGGAAATTCCGCCGATGACCATCGAGTTTTCGCAACCGGCGACCCCGGCTGTCGAGCCGCCACCGCCGCCACCGCCGGCAGTGGTCGAGCCGCCGCCACCGGTCGTCGATGAACTGGCCGCCAAGCCTGCACCGAAACCTGTACCCAAGCCCAAGCCTAAACCTGTGCCCAAACCGGTACCCAAACCTGTGCCCAAGGCTGTCGAGCAACCGCCTGCACCGCCACAACCGGCAGCACCGCCAACGCCTCCCGCACCCGCGGCGCCAGCCCCGGTGACGCCGGCTTCGGCCAACGCCGGGTACCTGAAGAACCCGGCGCCGGAGTACCCGTCGCTGGCCCAGCGTCGCGGTTGGGAAGGCACGGTGTTGTTGCGGGTACAGGTGCTGGCCAGCGGCAAGCCGGGAGATATCCAGATTCAGAAAAGCAGTGGCCGCCAGCAACTCGACGACGCCGCCCTGGCGGCGGTCAAGCGCTGGAGCTTCGTCCCGGCCAAGCAGGGCGACGTAGCCCAGGACGGCTGGGTCAGCGTACCCATCGACTTCAAGATCCGCTAATTCGCGCTAACAGAAGAGAGTATTGATCATGACTGTATTGGCATCCCCCCTCGAATCCATCGAAAGCGCGGTGATCTGGCTGCTGGTGGGCTTCTCTGTCGTCACCTGGGGCCTGGCCCTGGTCAAGGGCGTGCAGTTCGTGCGCCTGAAGAACCAGGACAAACGCTTCCACAAACAGTTCTGGGCGGCTTCAAGCCTGGATTCAGCTGCCGAACTCAGCCATGCACAACCCGGTGCCGCAGCCCGTGTCGCCCAGGCCGGTTATGCCGCCATTGCTGTCGGTGAACCCGGCCAGCAGGCCAGTGACCTGAGCCAGGCGATCAACCATCAGGACCGCCTCGAACGCGCCCTGCGCCAGCAGATCGTCCGTGAGCGCCGTTCGCTGGAAACCGGTCTGGCGGTAGTCGCCAGTATCGGCAGCACCTCGCCCTTCATCGGCCTGTTCGGCACTGTGTGGGGGATCATGGAAGCACTCAAGGGCATCAGCGCCGCAGGCTCGGCGAGCCTGGAAACCGTGGCCGGGCCGATCGGTGCGGCGCTGGTCGCCACCGGTGTGGGTATCGCCGTCGCGGTGCCGGCGGTACTGGTCTACAACTACTTCCTGCGCCGCCTGAAGCTGACCGCCGCCGACCTTGATGACTTTGCCCACGACTTCTACAGCCTGGCGCAGAAGAGCGCGTTCCGGGTGCTGGTGCACCCTGCTGCCTACAAGGCCGTAGCCGGCCAGAACACCCAGAAAGTGAAGGAGGCATCCTGATATGGCCTTCTCGACCCAGGACAGTGACGAAGTACTCAGCGAGATCAACGTAACGCCGCTGGTGGACGTGATGCTGGTGCTGCTGGTGGTGTTCATCGTCACCGCGCCACTGCTGACCAACGCCATTCCGATCAACCTGCCCAAGACCGAGGCCGTGGCCCCGGTGGAGCAGAAGGACCCGCTGGTGGTCAGTATCGACGGTGGCGGCAAGCTGTTCATCAACAAGGACGAGATCCAGCCCGATCTGCTGGAAACCAACCTGCAGGCGGCCAAGGCCAAGGACCCGGAGCTGCGCGTGCAGCTGCAGGCCGACGATGGCGTGAATTATGGGGAAGTGGCACGGGCCATGGCCTCGATCGAACGTGCGGGTATCACCAAGCTGTCGGTGATCACCGCCCGCTGAGCAACATCTCTCAGGCAATGCTTCAGGGACCGGTCCTTCGGCAGGGGGTGGTCCCTTTTTTTATGGACCCTGTAGGAGCGGGCTTGCCCCGCGATTAGCCCAGTCCTTTTTGCAGTTTGGTTATTAATAAATAGCTTCTTATTCCTTTACGAATATAACCACCCCCCTATACTTGGCCTCATGCACGCAAACGCAGCAGGAGGCGTCCCCATGCGCAACGAGTCGATCCGTTACCTGATTGTGCCGGGCTGGCAAGGTTCGCCAGACGATCATTGGCAAACTCACTGGCAGCAGGTGCTGCCCAACAGCGCCCGGGTCGAACAGGCCGACTGGTTGACCCCGCAGCGCCAGGACTGGGTGGCCGTACTCGAACAAGCCGTGGCTGCCGAGGAATCGCCAGTGATCCTTATCGCTCACAGCCTGGGTTGCATCACCGTTGCCCATTGGGCGGCACAAGCCAGCGCGACCCTGTTGCGCCGCGTACGGGGTGCCTTGCTGGTGGCCCCGGCGGACGTCGAACGCCCGACCTGCGCACCGGCGCTGCGTAACTTCGCACCAATTCCCCAACTGCTGCTGCCGTTCCCCAGCCAGGTGGTCAGCTCTGACAACGATCCGGCCGTGAGCGCCCCGCGGGCCATGCAGCTGGCCCGTGCCTGGGGCGCCGAGACGGGCTTTCTCGCCGGTGCCGGGCATATCAACGTCAAGTCCGGGCACCGCCGCTGGGAGCAGGGTTTCGCCTACCTGTACCGCCTGCAGAACCGTCTGGAACAGCACGCCCTACGCCGCGCCTGAGCTTCAGGCGCTGACCATTTGCCTTGATTCGAACGCCCGGCCGGATAGCGCCAAGGGCGGGAGTTTGCCATGAGTAATCACGACACCTTCGGCCAGCCTTTGCTGACGTTTCCCGAGCTGGACAAGAGCCCGTTGAGCATCCGCGCCAAAGCGCTGGTGTTCGTCGACCCGCGTTCGCGGCAACTGCGCGAGGAGCTCGAGCTGCTCGCACCCCTGGCCCTGCCGGTGCTGATCCGCGGCGAGACCGGGACCGGCAAGGAGCTGCTGGCCAGGCAGATTCACCGCGCCAGCGATCGCGGCGGGTTATTTGTTTCGGTCAATTGCGCAGCGATCAGCCCGACCTATGCCGACGCCGAACTGTTCGGTTACAGCGCCGGTGCCCACAGCGGCGCGGCCAGCAGCCGGGCAGGCTGGTTTGGCTCGGCCAATGGCGGCACCCTGTACCTGGACGAAATCGCCGACTTGCCGCTGCCGATCCAGGTCAAGCTGCTGTCGGCACTGGAGAACCGCGAAGTCACCCGCGTCGGTGCCCAGCAACCGAACCCGGTGGATGTGCGCCTGGTCGCCGCATCGAGCATTGACTTGGCTGAGGCGGTGCGCGCCGGCAAGTTCCACGACCGCCTTTACCACTACCTGCGCGAAGGCCGGTTGGAGCTGCCGGCCTTGCGCGAGCGGGTTGGCGATATCCTGCCGCTGGCCGAGTATTTTGTCGGAATCTACAGCCCGCGGCTGAACCTGGCGGTGCCCTTGATCAGCGATGCGGCGCAGCGGGTGCTGGAGCTGCACAGCTGGCCGGGCAATACCCGGGAGCTTGAGAACGTCATTCACTTCGCGCTGCTGGTCAGCAGCGGTGAAGAAATCCTCCCGCAGCATCTGAACCTGCCGACACCGTTGAGCGCTCTGACCAGCCAGTTGGAGCAGTTGCTCAGCCTTGGCGAGCCGGGTGAGCGCAGTGCGCTGCAACAACTGCTGGAGAAGACGCTGTTGCGCCTGGCGCAACCAGTCGCCTGACCCCATGCATGGGGTGCATGGAGGCGTCCGTTAAAAATGGAATAAGTAGCTAAATAAAAGATATTGTTCCGGCATAAAAAATCTCGGTATTGTCCGCTTCAAGCCAGCTAGCAAAGTGCTGGCAACCCTCACCTTCGCCGTCGCCCGATGGCCGTGTATTCGAATAAGGACTGCGCATGAAAAAGGCTCTGTTGTTGACTGCTCTGGCGGCCGCTCTGTCGGTTGCAGGTTTTGCCCAGGCGGGTGAGAAGCTGGTAGTTGCCGCTACCCCGGTTCCGCACGCGGAAATCCTCGAGCTGATCAAGCCAACCCTGGCCAAGGAAGGTGTGGACCTGGAGATCAAGGTATTCACCGACTACGTGCAGCCTAACGTGCAGGTCGACCAGAAGCGCCTGGACGCCAACTACTTCCAGACCCTGCCGTACCTGAAGAACTTCAACGAAGGCAAAGGCACCCACCTGGAAACCGTGATTGGCGTACACGTCGAACCGTTCGGCGGCTACTCGAAGAAGGTCACCAAGCTGAGCGAACTGAAGGACGGCGCTACCGTTGCCATCCCTAACGAAGGCAGCAACAGCGGTCGTGCCCTGCTGCTGTTGCAGAAGGCTGGCCTGATCACCCTGAAGGATCCGAAGAACGCCCTGGCGACGCCGAAAGACATCGCCGAGAACCCGAAGAAGCTGAAGTTCCGCGAGCTTGAATCGGCCATGCTGCCGCGTGTGCTGGATCAGGTCGACCTGGACATGATCAACACCAACTACGCCCTGGAAGCCGGCCTGAACCCGGCCAAGGATGCCCTGGTGATCGAAGGCGCTGATTCGCCGTACGTGAACTTCCTGGTGGCCCGTCCGGACAACAAGGACAGCGACGCCATCCAGAAGCTGGCCAAGGCACTGACCAGCCCAGAAGTGAAAACCTTCATCGAGAAGAAGTACAGCGGCGCGGTACTGCCGGCGTTCTAAGAGGCTACACACACATCCTGTGGGAGCGGGCTTGCCCCGCGATGCGATCTACCAGTCAAATCGCATCGCGGGTCAACCTTGCTCCCACAGTGCATTCAATTCCCCGCATTGACCGCCCGGCGCAATGCCGTCAGCCACTTGATCAGTTCTTTTGCATCGAGAGTGGGGGCGCTATTCATCCTTTGTCTTCCTTGTTGGTGTGATGGGTCGACAGCGCTTGGATAGCATTTGCAGCAGAAAGATCCCGCCACCGCCAAGGATTTCGCAGGTTAGCTGTTTGAGTGATATCAATATGCAATAAAGGTATTTAAATAAATATTTTTATACCTTTAGAGTCTACCTATTGTGCTCACCCGCACTGACAACCCCTGTGTAGAGCCGCCCGTTACCCTCGGGCCGGTCCGAGATCCTGTCCATGTCGCATCGTCATCGTCTGCCGAGGCTCACTCCATGAGCTTCGACTTCGCCTTTATCCTTAGCACATTGCCAGCCTTTCTCAAGGCGGTGGGCGTCACACTGCAAGTCGGCCTGATCGCCATCGGTACTTCGCTGCTGGTGGCGCTGGTCAACGCCGCGATCCTGGTTTACCGCACGCCGTACCTGCAGCGCCTGGTAAAGCTCTACGTGGAGCTGGCGCGTAACACGCCGCTGCTGATCCAGCTGTTCTTCGTCTACTTCGCCTTGCCGGAACTGGGCCTGAAGATTTCCGGTTTTGCTGCGGCGATCATCACCATGACCTTCCTCGGCGGCGCCTACCTGACCGAGGTGCTGCGCGCCGGCGTCGAGGCGGTGCCTGTGGCGCAACTGGAGTCGGGGCGCTCGATCGGCCTGTCGGAAGGCCAGTTGCTGCGCCATGTGATCCTGCCTCAGGCGGGGATCCTCAGCCTGCCGGCGCTGTTCGCCAATTTCATCTTTTTGCTCAAGGAAACCACCGTGGTGTCGGCGGTGGCGGTGCCAGAGATTCTCTATACCACCAAGAGCTACATCGCCCTGTATTACAAGACCTACGAGATGCTCGCGGTGTTGACGCTGATTTGCGTGCTGCTGTTTCTGCCACTGTCGCTGCTGCTCAGCCGCCTGGAACGGAGGCTGCAACATGGCCAGTTCGGGTCTTGAGTTGTTGCTGGTGTCCTTGCCGCAACTGGGCAAGGGCGCAGCGCAAACCCTGGCGATCTCGGCGCTGAGCATCCTCTTCGCCACCCTCGGCGGCGTGTTCTACGGCGTGTTGGCGACCTTGGGCAAGCGCAGTGTGAACGTGCTGCTGCGCATTTACCTGGAGCTGTTCCGGGCGATCCCGGTGCTGGTCTGGCTGTACCTGCTGTTCTTCGGCCTGCCGATTTTCTTTGCCGTGAGCATCCCGAGCTTCTGGTGTGCGGTGCTGGTGCTGTCGTTGTGGGGCGCCAGCGAAGTGGGCGAGGTGGTGCGTGGCGCGCTGCAGTCGTTGCCACGCGGGCAGCGCGAAGCCGGGCTGTCGATCGGCTTGTCAGGTGGGCAGTTGTACGGCTACGTCCTGCTGCCCCAGGCGCTCAAGCGCCTGACCCCGCCGACCATCAACATCTATACGCGAATCATCAAGACCAGCTCGCTGGCGGTGCTGATCGGCGTGGTCGATGTGATCAAGGTCGGCCAGCAGATCATCGAGCGCACCTACGAGTCGGTGCTGATCTACGGCGCGCTGTTCCTGTTTTTCTTTTTTATCTGCTACCCGCTGTCAGCCGCCTCGCGCGCGCTGGAGCGCCGCTGGACGCACGCATGAGCGCACTGATCGAGTTCAAGGGCTTCAACAAATTCTTCGGCGAGCAGCAGGTGCTCGACCACGTCGACCTGCAGGTACGCAGCGGTGAAGTGGTGGTGATTCTCGGCCCCAGCGGCTGCGGCAAGAGCACCTTGCTGCGTTGCCTCAACGGCCTGGAAACCGCCCACAGCGGCAGCCTGCGCCTGGCCGGTGAAGAGCTGCTGGCGCCTGGCACTGACTGGCGCCAGGTGCGCCAGCAGGTCGGCATGGTGTTCCAGAGTTATCACCTGTTCGGCCATATGAGCGTGATCGACAACCTGCTGCTCGGCCCGCTCAAGGTGCAAAAGCGCGAGCGCCGCGAGGCCCAGGCCCAAGCTGAAGCCTTGCTGGCCAGGGTTGGCCTGCTGGACAAGCGCGACGCCTTCCCGCGTCAGCTTTCCGGTGGCCAGCAGCAACGCATCGCCATCGTCCGCTCGCTGTGCATGAACCCGCAAGTGATGCTGTTCGACGAAGTCACTGCCGCGCTAGACCCGGAAATGGTCAAGGAAGTGCTGCAGGTGATCCAGGGCCTGGCCCGCGACGGCATGACCCTGCTCATCGTCACCCATGAAATGGCCTTCGCCCGCGCGGTGGCCGACCGCATCGTGTTCATGGAGGCCGGCAGGATCCTTGAACAACGCGACCCCGAGAGCTTCTTTACGAACCCGCAGACCGCACGCGCGCAGCAGTTTCTGGAGAAATTCTCCTTTGTTGAAAGCCTGCCCAAAACTCCCGCAAAGGAACTGTCATGAAAACTGCCAAGACTTCGAAACTGCTGTTGTCGTTACTCGGCCTGGCCTTGCTGGCCGGTTGCAACAAGGCTGAAGAACCGGGCAAACCGGCCGCCGGTGGCGCTGCCCCGGCCACCAGCTACCTGGAAACCATCAAGGCCCGCGACAAGCTGATCGTCGGCGTATTCACCGACAAGCCACCGTTCGGCTTTGTCGATGAGGCCGGGCGCTATGTCGGTTTTGATACCGACATCGGCCGTCAGTTTGCCAAGGACCTGCTCGGTGACGAGAACAAGGTCGAGTTCGTTGCCGTTGAGCCGGCCAGCCGTATTCCGTTCTTGCAGAGCGACAAGGTCGACCTGATCCTGGCCAACATGACCGTAACGCCGGAGCGCAAGGAAGCGGTGGAATTCACCAACCCCAACCTGCGCGTTGCCGTGCAGGCCCTGGTGCCGGAAGGCAGCAGCGTGAAGAAGCTCGACGACCTGGCCGACAAGACCATCATCGTCACCACCGGCACCACTGCCGATATCTGGCTGACCAAGAACCATCCGGACTGGAAACTGCTCAAGTTCGAGAAGAACACCGAGTCGCTGCAGGCCCTCGCCAGCGGTCGTGGTGATGCTTATGCCCAGGACAACTTGATCCTGTTCAGTTGGTCGAAGCAGAACCCGGGCTACCGCGTGCTGGAAGAAAAACTCGGCGAGGAAGCGCCGATTGCGCCGGCAGTGAAGAAGGGCAACATCGAGTTGCGTGATTGGGTCAACGCCGAGCTGGCGCGCCTGGGTGAGCAAAAGTACCTGCTCAAACTGTATGACCAGTATGTGCGCAAGGAACTGAGCGATGACACCCCGCCTGAGAGCGTGATTGTCGAAGGCGGCAACTGGCAGGGCTGACCCTTTGGGGCTACTGGCGCAGCCCATCGCCGGCAAGGCCGGCTCCCACAATGAACTTGTGTCCACCGGACCTGTGGGAGCTGGCGTTGCCAGCGATGCAAGGCGCAGCCTTGCTAATTCCGGGGCACCAGCTTCAAGGTGCTCTGCGCCGGAATCACCCCCATCTGCGCCTTGTGGTACCGGCCCTCGATATAGTCCTTGGCCTGGTCGCCATAGTGCGGGTCAAACAATACTCCGCTTTGTCCGACCGGGTTGATGGTCAGCGCCTGGCCGGCATCGGCAAAGTCGATCAGCCGCCGTGTCGAAGGCCCATAGGTCACCGGCCACGGTGCCGGGCCGATCTTCGCCGACAAGTTGTTCGGCACTTCGTGGGTACCCGGCGCGGCGAACGGTCCGACGTTGAACAACAGGTTCAGCGGCTTCTGCAGCCCCAGCGGGTGGTTGTGAGTCAGGGTATGAGCCTTGCCCCATTGCCAGCCGGCCGGGTCGTTGCCGAAGGTATCGCGCAGGTGCGCCAGGGTTTTGCGCCAGGCCTGCTTCACCGCCGTATTGCGATCACTTTGTTCACTGCTGCCCTGTTTGTCCCACCAGGGTGACTTGGCGTCGGCTGCCAGGCGTGGCAACGCGGCATCGATGGCGCGGGTGCTGATCAGGGTCTGGAACCAGGTATCGCCCAGTTCGTCGTGCAACGCGGTGTAGGCCAGGTCGTAGAGGAACTGGTTGAACAGCGTGGCACTGACCGAGTCCACCGGATAGTCGCCGTTCCACGCCGCCAGTTGCTCGACCAGCTCCTTCTCCTGATCACCCTCGGCCACTTCACGCAGCACCGAAAGCAACGGTGCCAAGGTGCGCGGGCCGTAGTCGGTGATGGTGTCCAGTTGCAGGGCCTGGCTGTTCTGCTGGTCCCATTTGGTCTGAGGGTCGGCCAGGTGCTGGTTCAGGCGTTGGCCACGGTCGGCCAGGTTGTAATAGCCCGGGATCGGCATGCTCGCCGGCGGCTGGAAGTTGGCCGAGACGATGTAGCCGCTGGCCGGGTTCTCCGCCTGGGGGTTGGCGCTGAAAGGATAGAAGCCGAGCTTGTCGGCCTGCGCCGTGCTGCCGTCGAGGATAAAGCCCGGGTTGACGCCTTCGGGGCGAATCGGCAACTGCGCTGCCGCCCACCAGCCGATATCGCCACGGGCATTGGCCCACACCAGGTTCAGCCCCGGCGCCTGAATCTTCGCCGCTGCGGCGCGCATCTTGTCCAGGGTATCGGCGCGGTTGACCTGGTAGAAACCCTCGAGGATCGGGTTCTCGGTTTCCAGGAACGCCCACCACACGGCAATCGGCGTCGGCCCCGCCGTGTCGCCCAGCACCGTGTTGACGATCGGGCCGTGGGGCGAGCGGCGCAGGGTGATGCTCACCGGCGCCTCGTTCTTCACCGCGATCTGCTCCTGGGTCTGGCTCAGGGTCTGCCACTGGCCGTTGACCTTGACCTGCTCGGGGTTGTCGGGGTTGACCTGTTCGGCGATCAGGTCGACGTCGTCGTTCTGGAACATGGTCAGGCTCCAGCCGAAGTCGCGGTTGTGCCCAAGCGACGCGAAGGGGTTCAGCGCCTGGTGATAGCCATAGAGGTTGAAGCCGGGTGCGGTCAGTTCCGCCTCGTACCACACCGACGGCACGGCAAAGCTGATGTGCGGATCGCCGGCCAGCAGCGGTTTGCCGCTACGGGTGCGGCTACCGGAAATCGCCCAGGCATTGCTGCCTTCGTACTGGGGAATGCCGGCGTCACTCAGGGCTTGCTGGCTGAGTTGCGCCAGCTGCTGCAGGCTCTTCCAGTCGCTGGCAGCCAGCGGCGGCTTGCTGGCCAGCGCACCTTGCGGGTTCCAGTCCAGGTCGAAGATCTTCAGGTAGTCGGCACCCAGTTGGTCGCGGATGTAAGTCAGCGCCGGTTCCGTGCGAAATGCCGCGGCAAAGCTATAGGCCATGTAGCCGGCAATACTGATGGTGTCCTGGGCGGTGAAGGGGCGGGGCTTGATCCCCAGCACGTCGAACTCCATCGGCTTGGGATGGTTGTCCTGCCAGGCGTTGACGCCCTCCAGGTAGGCCTGCAGGGCAAGCCAGGCCGGCGAGCTCTTGTCCTGGCGCTCGACATACAGCTCGGCCTGCTCGCGAATGCGCAGGCTGCGGAACAGGGTGTCGGTACCCAGCAGCTTGCTGCCGAAGATCTCGGCCAGCTCGCCACGGGCCAGGCGGCGGATGATCTCCATCTGGAACAGGCGGTCCTGGGCATGCACATAGCCCAGGGCGCGATACAGATCAGCCTCGTTCTGCGCCTGGATATGCGGCACGCCACGGGTGTCATAGCGCACGCTGACCGGCGCTTGCAGGCTGCTCAGGGTGACCTCGCCTTCGCGTTGCGGCAGCTTGTCGTGCACGTACCAGTAACCGCCGCCGGCGGCCGCGGCAATGACCACGGCGAGGAAGGTCAGGCTGCGCTTCATCGTGACTCCTTGTGCTTTTTAGCGGATCTTGTGGTCCGATCATCGAGGTAAAGCCGGACAGAGGATAGCCCCAAAGGAGGGAAGATGAATCTCAGCGAAAAGCAGAAGATGCTCAGCGGCCAGCTCTATCACGCCGGCTGCCCGGAGCTGCAGGCCGAACAGATCGCCAACAAGCACTGGATGCAGCGCTACAACAACAGCGCGGAACTGCTCAACGAGCAGCGTCACGGTTTGCTGGTCGAGCATTTCGGCGAGGTCGGTGACGGTGCGGTGATTCGCCCGCCGTTCTACTGCGACTACGGCTACAACATCAGTGTGGGCGCCAACGTGTTCATGAACTTCAACTGCGTGATCCTCGACGTTACCCCGGTAAGCATCGGCGATGACTGCCAGATCGGCCCGGCGGTGCAGATTTATACCGCCGACCACCCGCTGGACCCGGAACTGCGCCGCAGCGGCCTGGAAAGCGGGCGGCCGGTGAAGATTGGCAACAACGTCTGGATCGGCGGTGGCGCGATCATTCTGCCGGGGGTGACGGTGGGCGATAACGCAGTGATCGGTGCCGGTAGCGTGGTCACTCGCGATGTACCGGCTGGTGCGACCGTGGTTGGCAATCCTGCGCGGGCGCGCTAGGGCTGCCAGGGGCAGTAGCAGCCCACCGCCATGGTGTGGGTGGCGCTGACTGCCCGGCCCTGGCTCAAGGCCAAAAGGATCGGCTCGATGAAGCTGTTGCTCGAGTTGCAGGTCGCGCCTTCGCTGTAGGGGCCGAAGTAGGCCAGTTGCCCGTTGCGGTCCCAGATCGCCACGCCGGGGGTGGCTGGCAGGTGTTCGGCGCCGGGCAACCCGGCCAGGGGCTTGAGCGCGCTCAGGGTGGCGGGCAGTTGGCCGCGTGTGCCGGGTTTTTGTACCACATAGAACTCCACGCCCTGGGGACCGAAGTGCTCGATCAGTTCGCCCAGATGCTGCTGGTTGCCGACGTTGCACGGGCAGGCCGGGTCCCAGAAGTGCACCAGGCGGA
>RCUL01000540.1_pt1 | contig 18032 bp, 16 predicted proteins | sample 2167521 | NCBI WGS metagenome assembly RCUL01 (sample SAMN09932745, study PRJNA488358) | compost metagenome | feature: garden; material: soil; isolation source: compost soil in acetic acid-enriched culture | place: Germany: Experimental Botanical Garden Goettingen | collected 2016-01-27
GCATCCGCGAGCGCTTTGCCGAGCTGCGCAAGCTGGGCATCCGCACGGTGATGGTCACCGGTGACAACCCACTGACTGCCGCCGCCATTGCCGCTGAAGCCGGGGTCGACGACGTGCTCGCCGAAGCCACCCCGGAGAAGAAGCTGGCGCGCATTCGCCAGGAGCAGAATGACGGCCGGTTGGTAGCCATGTGCGGCGATGGTGCCAACGACGCCCCGGCGCTGGCCCAGGCCGATGTCGGCATGGCCATGAACGACGGTACCCAGGCAGCCCGCGAGGCGGCCAACATGGTCGACCTGGACAGCGACCCGACCAAGCTGCTGGATGTGGTCCAGGTCGGCAAGGAGCTGCTGGTAACCCGTGGCGCGCTGACCACCTTCTCGATTGCCAACGACGTGGCCAAGTATTTTGCCATCCTCCCGGCGCTGTTCGCGGCGATCTACCCGCAACTGGGCGTGCTCAACCTGATGCACCTGAGCAGCCCGCAAAGCGCGATCCTTTCGGCGATCGTCTTCAACGCCCTGATCATCGTCGTGCTGATCCCGCTGGCCCTGCGCGGAGTACGGGTGCAGGCCGCCAGCGCCGCCCACCTGCTGCGCCGCAACCTGCTGATTTACGGCCTGGGCGGGCTGATCGTGCCGTTCGCCGGGATCAAGCTGATCGACCTGTTGCTCACCGCCCTGAAGCTGGTCTGAACCAAGGAGATGACCATGACTACCCATATTCGTCCGGCCCTGAGCCTGATCCTGTTGATGACCCTGATCACCGGCGCGGTGTACCCGCTGGTGGTCACCGGCATCGCCCAAGTGGCCTTCCCCGAGCAGGCCAATGGCAGCCTGCTGCGCGACGACCAGGGCCAGGTGCGTGGCTCGCAGTTGATCGCGCAACGCTTCGAGGGCGAGGGCTGGTTTCAGTCGCGGCCTTCGGCGGGCGACTACGCCACGGTATCGAGCAGCGCCAGCAACCTGGCGCCGAGCAACCCGGCGCTGGCCGAGCGGGTCACCAACAGCGCTGCGCAGTTGTACATCGAAGCACAAGGGCCGGTGCCGCTGGCCTTGCTGACCACCTCCGGCAGCGGCCTTGACCCGCACCTGTCGCCAGCCGCGGTGGCCTACCAGCTGCCGCGGGTGGCAGCGGCGCGCCAGGTTGCGCCCGAGGCCTTGCAAGTACTGGTCGAGCAGTCCACCCTGCACCCCTTGATCGGCCCGCCGGTGGTCAATGTATTGGCCCTGAACAGCGCCCTTGAGCGGCTGTCGCCGGCGTCGAAATAAGGACAGGCAGTGAGCATGAGCAATTCCGAACGCGCTGATGCGTTGTTGGCCGGGCTGCCGCGCGAAGGGCGCGGCCGGCTCAAGGTATTTCTGGGCGCGGCACCTGGGGTGGGCAAGACCTACGCCATGCTCCAGGCCGCCCATGCCCAGCTGCGCCAGGGGGTGACGCTGCTGGCGGCGGTGGTCGAGACGCACGGGCGCAGCGAAACCGAAGCGCTGCTCGGCGGTTTGCCCCAGCAGCCCCTGCTGCGCAGCGACTATCGCGGCATGCTGCTGGAAGAAATGGACCTTGACGGCCTGCTCAAGGCCCGCCCGCAATTGGTGCTGGTCGACGAGCTGGCCCACAGCAACGCCCCAGGCAGTCGTCATGCCAAGCGCTGGCAGGACGTCCAGGAACTGCTCGCCGCTGGCATCGACGTCTACACCACGGTCAACGTCCAGCACCTGGAAAGCCTCAACGACCAGGTGCGTGGCATCACCGGCGTGCAGGTACGCGAAACCCTGCCGGACTGGGTGCTGCAGGAAGCCTTCGAACTGGTGCTGATCGACCTGCCACCGCGCGAGCTGCTCGAACGCCTGCGCGAAGGCAAGGTGTACGTGCCGGAGCAGGCCCGGGCGGCGATCGATGCGTTTTTCTCCCAAACCAACCTTACTGCCTTGCGCGAGCTGGCCATGCAGACGGCCGCGGCCCAGGTCGATGCCGACCTGGCCCACGGCTACCGCCAGCTCGGCCAGGACGCTCCGGCCTTGCGCGGGCGTTTGCTGGTCGGCGTCGATGGCGATGCCCAGGCCGAACGCCTGGTACGCCACGCCAGCCGGGTGGCGCAGCGGCGGCATCTGCCCTGGACCCTGGTGCACGTGGACAACGGCCGGCTGCGCGACGAAACCGCGCGCCAGCGCTTGCAGGCGGCCCAGCAACTGGCTGAGCGCCTGGGCGGCGAAGTGGTGCTGCTGCGTGCTGGCGAGGTGGCCAAAACCCTGATCCAGCATGCCCTGGAACGGCGCGCCAGCCTGGTGTTGGTCGGCCAGTCGCGCGATCGCCTGCGCCGGCGCCTGTTCGGCGCCGGGGTGGCGACGCGCTTGCTGCGTGACGCCCATGGCCTGGAAATCAACGTGCTCGACCGCGACACCCAGCCCGAGCCGCCGAGCGCGGCGGTGAAAAAGGTCTGGGTGTGGCGCCATTACCTGTTGGCCCTGGCCGCCACGATGCTGGCGTCCGGCCTGGCCTGGGCGGTGGCCAGCGTGCTGGCTTTGCCGAACATCTCCCTGGTGTTTCTCGCCGCCGTGCTGCTGGTGGCGGTGCGCAGCAGCCTGGGCCCGGCACTGGCCTGTGCGGTGATGTCGTTCCTGGCCTACGATTTTTTGTTCATCCCGCCGACTTTCTCGTTCAGCATCCAGCGTGAAGAGGACGTACTGACTTCGCTGTTCTTCCTGTTGATGGCAGCGCTCACCGGTAACCTTGCTGCGCGCCAGCGTCGGCAGTTGCAGGCCCTGCGCGAAACCCAGGAGCAGACCAGCCAGTTGCTCGAACTGTCGCGCAAGCTCACCGCTGCCACCGACCGCCAGGCGGTGTTCACCGCCGCCGGCCAGCATCTGGATGGCTGGCAGGACCTGCAGGTGTGCCTGCTTGAGCGCGACGCCGAGGGCCGTCTGCAGGTGGCCAGTGGCGGCAACCTGCAGTTGAGCGACAACGAACGCGCCGCTGCCGACTGGGCCTGGCAGCATGACCAGGCGGCTGGCCTGGGCAGCGATACCTTGCCCAATGGCCGTTGGTGGTGGTGGCCGCTGTCGGTAGATGACGCGCGCCTGGCGCTGCTCGGTGTGCGCCCGCGCAAGGACGAGCAACTGACCGCCCAGCATTGCCGCCTGCTCAAGGCCCTGAGCCAGCCGCTGGCCCAGGCCCTGGCCCGGGCGCGGTTGGCCGAGCAGCTCGAATCGGCACGCCTGCATGGCGAAACCGAACAGTTGCGCAGCGCCTTGCTGGCCTCGGTGTCCCACGACCTGCGCACGCCACTGACCGCCATGCGCGGCAGCATCGACAGCCTGCTGGCCCTCGGTGAGGCGATCCCCAAGGCTGACCGTCAGGAGCTGCTCGAAGGCACCCGCAATGAAGCCGAGCGTCTGGACCGCTACATCCAGAACCTGCTCGACATGACCCGCCTGGGCCATGGCGGGCTGAAACTGGCGCGCGACTGGGTGGCGCCCACCGATATCGTCGGCAGCGCCCTGAACCGCCTGCGGGTGGTGCTGGCGCCGTTGCAACTGCGCACCGAGGTGCCGGCCGACTTGCCGCTGTTGTTCGTTCACGCCGCGTTGATCGAGCAGGCGCTGATCAATGTGCTGGAGAACGCTGCACGTTTTTCTCCGGCCGCTGGGCGGCTGGAGCTTCAGGTCAGCACTGAGGGCGAGTTGTTGTGTTTTGCCGTCAGCGATGAAGGGCCGGGCATTCCCGAGGCCGACCGCGAGCGCATTTTCGACATGTTCTACACCGCTGCGCGCGGTGACCGGGGCGGGCAGGGCACGGGGCTGGGCCTGGCGATCTGCCAGGGCATGATCGGCGCCCACGGCGGGCACATCCGGGTGGCCGACGGTATCGATGGCAAGGGCACCTGCATCACTTTATGCTTGCCGCTGCCGACCCAACCCGAGCCTGAAAGCGAAGCCCCATGAGCCAGAGCGCGACCCTGCTGGTCATCGATGACGAACCGCAAATCCGCAAGTTCCTGCGTATCAGCCTGAGCTCTCAGGGCTACAAGGTGGTGGAAGCTGGCACCGGCGCCGAGGGCCTGACCCAGGCGGCGTTGGCGCGCCCCGACCTGGTGGTGCTCGACCTCGGCCTGCCGGACATGGACGGCCAGCAGGTGCTGCGTGAGCTGCGTGAGTGGAGCGCGGTGCCGGTGCTGGTGCTGTCGGTGCGGGCCAGTGAAATCCAGAAGGTCGAGGCGCTGGACAACGGTGCCAACGACTATGTGACCAAGCCCTTCGGCATTCAGGAATTCCTTGCCCGGGTGCGTGCCTTGCTGCGCCAGGCGCCGCAGGCTTCCACCACCGCCTCGGCCTTGAGCTTCGGGCCCTTGACCGTCGACCTGGCGTTTCGCCGGGTGACTCTGGACGGCATCGAGGTGGCGCTGACCCGCAAGGAGTATGCCTTGCTGGCGCAACTGGCCAGCCATCCGGGGCGGGTGATCACCCAGCAGCAACTGCTCAAGGATATCTGGGGGCCGACCCATGTCGATGACAGTCATTACCTGCGTATCGTCGTCGCCCATGTGCGGCAGAAGCTCGGCGATGACCCGACGGCGCCGCGGTTTATCGTGACTGAGCCTGGGGTGGGGTATCGGTTGATCGGGCCGGAACAGGGCTGAGGGCTGGGGTTGAATTTTGCTGGCCTCATCGCTGGCAAGCCAGCTCCCACAAGGTCCGGTGTGCACTTTACCTGTAGGAGCGGGCTTGCCCCGCGATGCTGTTAGCCGTCAACGCCGCTCCGCCTCATAGTTGTCCAGGGTATCCCGGGCAATCTCCCGCCCCAGGGCAATCAGCTCCGGCGCTTTGTAGAACTCGAAGAACCGGCATACCCGCTTGGGCACGTTGATCAGTACATCTGGCGGGTACCCGGCAATCTTGTACTGCGCCAGTGATGTCTGCATCACCTCGAAGCTCTGGTTGATCAAGTCCAGCAGCGACGCCGGCCCGACGTTGTCGATGATAAACGAGCCAGTGGCCGATTTTGGCGCGCCTTCAATCTCCGGGGCTGCCGCCGGTTGCTGGGCTTCGGGATCGGCGGCATCGCTGAGCCAGGGGTTGGGAATCTGCGCTGCCTCGGGTTGCAGCTCCTGCTCGATGCGCATCAGTTGCTCGGCCGGTTTGCGCCGGAACGGCAAGTGCGAGCCCAGGGAGTTGATCAGGTTGTCAAAGCGCAGCTTGAACGCCGCCGGGCGTTCGATCACCGGCAGTTGATACTGCTTCTGGTTGGTCGAGTTGAGGTTCACGGCAATGATCAGGTCGCAGTGGCTGGACACCACCGGGATGATCGGCAAGGGGTTGAGGATACCGCCATCGACCAGCATGCGGTTGCCTTGCACCACCGGGGTGAACAGGCTCGGTATCGCTGCCGAGGCGCGCATGGCCTGGTGCAGGCAGCCCTCCTGGAACCAGATTTCCTGTTGGTTGGTGAGGTCGGTGGCCACCGCCGTGTAGGGGATGCGCAGGTCTTCGATATTGACCTCGCCGACAATCTTGCGGATCTGCCCGAAGACCTTCTCGCCCCGAATCGCCCCGAGGCGAAAGCTCACATCGACCAGGCGCAGCACGTCCAGGTAGTCCAGACTCTCGATCCAGTTGCGGTACTCATCGAGCTTGCCGGCGGCATAGATGCCACCAATCACCGCGCCCATGGAGCAGCCGGCAATACAGGCGATGTCGTAGCCTCTGCGCTCGATTTCTTCGATCACACCAATGTGTGCGTAGCCCCGGGCCCCGCCTGAACCCAGAACCAGTGCGACGCGTTTTTTCATGATGCTTCCCCGGTGTTCTGCTTCCATGGTCTAACAATGCGCCCAATTGTGTCTGTGCTTCAATCGTCGCTGGCGCTGCGCTACGCTGAACAGGGCACTTTTCTCGCTGTTTACCGTCGAAGTCGCCACCCTGAACTTTTTTTTGAGGTATTGCCGATGAAAGCCTGGATTTGCCTGCCCCTGATTGCCCTGGTCCTGACCGGTTGCGCTGGCAAGACAGCCTACCGCGACAGCTGCGCCAATCAGCTGGACTCGGCCTGGAAAGAGCTCGACCTGGCCAAGGCCGAAGGTTTCGCCGGTACCGTCAGTTACTCCAAGGCGCTGTCGCTGTTGACCGGGGCCAAGACCCAGCAGCAGTTCGAAGCGTTCGAGGGCTGCAGCAAGAAGGCCGAGAAGGCCCGTTTCTACATTCGTGAATCCCGCGCCGGGCGCTGATACAGGAGTAGACCATGTCGTCGGCCATGCTCGACCACGTCATTGCCCAGGTACTGAGCCTGCAGGTGCGCCTGCTGGCCTGCCAGGCGCGCCTGGCCGCCGATACCGACGGCGAGGCGCTGCACGACCTGCGCATCGGCGTGCGGCGCTTGCGCAGCCTGCTGCGGCCGCTGCGTGAATTGCCCGGAGTCGAGCAGCTGGAAGCGGCTGCCCAGGCGCTGGGTAGCCTGACCACGCCAATGCGCGACCGTGAGGTACTGGCCGCGCAGTTGCTCGAGCGCCGCCAGACGGTCGCGGCGCATACGCGCCTGGCCCATCGCGCGCAGACCTTCGCCAGCGTCGCCGCCAGTGCCGAACTGGCGCGCCTGCTGGCAATCGTCGACGCCTTCCCGGTGTTTCTGCGCGCGGCGCAGCGCCAGGGCTTGATCCGCCGGCTGCAACAGCGCATCGACAAACGCCTGGAAAAGCAGTGGAAGCAGCTACGCCAGGCCCTCGACGATCCTGCCCACGACCGTCATCGCCTGCGCCTGCTGATCAAGCGGGTGCGCTACGCGGCTGAAGCCTACCCGCAACTGCAGCACTCCAACCCACGCCTGCAAAAGGCCCTCAGGCGTGCCCAGGGCGATCTGGGCAGCTGGCACGACCTGCTGCAGTGGCTGCTGCAAGCCGAGCAGCAAAGCGACCTGGCCCCGTGTGTCAGCCATTGGCAAATGCAACTGACCAAGGCCGAACAATGCGCCGATGCCACCCTCGATCGCCTGCAGGAGCAGCTTGCGCAGCGATAGCCCGCTGAAATGGCCGAAATGCGTGCTGTAGACCACTTGCTGGCTGGTTAAGATCAGTTTCTTTTCAAATCGCTGAGGTCGGCATGAACTTCTCACAATTGCTCACGGCGGTCCGCCAGCATCCCCAGGCCGTGACCATTGATTCAAGCTGGGCCCAGGGTCGCGCCTGTTTTGGCGGGCTGATGGCTGCCTTGCTGTATGAGGCCATGCTGGCCAAGACCTCGCCGGGGCGTCCGGTGCGCTCCCTGGCCATCACCTTTGTCGGCCCGGCCGAACCTGAGGTGCCGATCAGTTTCGAAGTGGAACTGCTGCGCGAGGGCAAGGCCGTCAGCTCGCTGCTCGGGCGCGCCCTGCAGAACGGCCAGGTGGTTACCCTGATGCAGGGCAGCTTTGGCAGCGGCCGCGATTCGATGATCGATGTGCCGGCCTTGCCGGCGGTAGAGATGAAGCCGCTTGAGCAATCGAGCACAGAGCTTCCGTACATCAAGGGGGTGACCCCGGAGTTCATGCGCCATGTGTCCCTGCGCTGGGCCATCGGCGGCATTCCGTTCAGCAATAACAAGTCCCGGGACATGGGCGGCTGGGTACGTTTTCGCGACAGCGAACGTGAAGAGCCGGTCAGTGAAGCGCACTTGCTGGCGCTGGTTGACGCCTGGCCCCCGACCTTGCTTTCGCACCTGAACAAACCGGCGTCCGGCAGCACCTTGACCTGGACCATCGAATTCATCCAGCCGGTGCCGAGCCTGACCACCCTGGACTGGTGCCGCTACCACGTCGAAACCGAACATGCCCGAGATGGTTACGGGCATGCGGCGGCCGCGCTGTGGAGCGACAAGGGCGAGTTGCTGGCGCTCAGCCGCCAGACCGTGACCGTGTTCGGCTGAGACGGCTCAATGGCGGTGCCGGTCGCGCCAGGCGCGCCACCAGGCACCGCTGAGTACAAAGCGCGGGAACGTGACGAACTGCTCGACCAGCAGGCGGCCAATGGCATCCTTGCGGTTGGCGAACGGCTCGGGTTGTTCGGCTTCCAGGCGGTGACCCTGGCGTTGCAGGCCGAGCCCGGCGATCAGGGCGATGATGCCAACGGCCAGTTGCCCCAGGTCCAGCGAGAACAACCCCGAAAGCACCAGCAATACGCCGAGGATGAACAACGGCACGGCGATCAGGTGCAGCACCAGGTTGGTCGGGTTGCGGTGGTTGTGGTGGTAGCCACGCCATTGCCAGGCGGGCAGGTTGGGCAGGCGTTTGCTCATGGAAATTTTCCTCAGGGGCTTGCCTGAAGAATAGTGCGGCCCCGGTGAAGGGGCCAATCGATGGCGGCTATGACGCCTATAGCTTGAGCTGGCCGATGGCCTTGTTCAGTTCGCCGGCCAGGGTCGCCAGTTCGCTGCTGGTGGTGGCCGAGTCGACGGTTTGCTGCACGGTCTCTTCGGTTACGTCGCGGATACTTACCACTGCCCGGTTCATTTCTTCGGCCACCTGGCTCTGTTGCTCGGCGGCCACGGCAATCTGCGTGTTGCTTTCACGCATCTGCGCCACCGCGCTGGTGATTTCTGCCAGCGCGGCACCGGCTTCCTGGGCCTGCTGTACGCAGTCGTCAGCCTTGAACGAGCTTTCCTGCATGAAATCCACGGCGTCGCGGGTACCGGCCTGCAGCGCCGAGACCATGGTGGTGATTTCGTCGGTGGAAGCCTGCACCCGTTTGGCCAGGTTGCGCACTTCGTCGGCGACCACCGCAAAACCACGGCCCAGATCGCCGGCGCGGGCGGCCTCGATGGCGGCGTTGAGGGCCAGCAGGTTGGTCTGTTCGGCAATGCTGTGAATCACCCCGACCACGCCGTTGATCTTCTGGCTGTCGTCGGCCAGCTGGCGGATCATTTCGGCGGTCTGTTGTACGCCGCTGGACAGCCCGGCGATCGAGGTCTGTACCCGGCTGACCACTTCCTGGCCGCTGCCAGCCAGGGTGTCGGCGCTCTGCGACAGGTCGCGGGTGGCGCCGGCGTGCTGGGCGATGTGATAGACCGTGGCGGTCATTTCGTTGATGGCGGTGGCGGCCTGATCGGTTTCGCTCTGTTGGCCAAGCATGCCGTGACGCACGTCGTTCATGCTCGCGGCCAGGCGCGCGGCGCCGGAATCCAGTTGTGCGGCGGTGCGCGCGACGGTGTTGACCACCCGGTGGTAGGTGGTTTGCATGGCGTTGAAGGCACTGGCCATCTGTCCGACTTCATCACCACAGGCCAGGGGTACGCGGGCCGACAGGTCGCCGGTTTTTTCCACGTGCAGCATTACGTCCTTGAGGGTGTTGAGCTGGCTGAGCAGAAAGCGGATGAGCAGTTGCGAGGCGCAAAGCATCGCCAGCATCAGGATCAGCACGCACACGGCGTAGTTGGTGAAGCGGTCGGTGAACACCTGGACCAGGCTGGGGGAGGGGGCGAGCACGGCGATCTGCTGGTTATCACGGCTGATGACCTGGGCACCGGTCAGCGGATCGCGGCCCAGCAACGGCAAGCCTTCGAGCTCGACCCAGCCCTGGGCCGTGGCCAGCGTATCGAGGCTTTGTCCTTCGAATTGCGGCGCCTGGCCGGGGCTGTAAGTCAGCCACAGCGCATTGTTCGGCAGGGCTTGCCCGGCGGGCCAGGCCGCCAGCAACTGCGCCTCGGCCTGGGCTTTGCTTTGTGCACTCTGGGCCCGGGCCTGTTGCTCCAGATGCACGGCATACAGCACCAGGAACAGCGTGGTGACGAAGGCGACCGCGTTCACGGCCCAGAACTTGTACTTCAGGGAGATATTGCTAAGCCAGGCACCCATGGTAGGTCTTCTCTGATTGAGCGGAAACATTGTTGGCAAGGTGCCATCATTGTGCCGACTCGATCATCAAGACGTTTTGATATGCGTCAAATAATCGCGGGCAGGTTAAAGAAGGCGCGGGCGCTGGCGGTGCTGTGGGCAGCCAGTTGCTCAGGGCTTTCGCCGCGGTGCAGGGCTACTTCGCGCAGCACTTCAGTGAGAAAGGCCGGTTCGTTGCGCCCGCTTTTCGGCTTGGGCCGCAGGCTGCGCGGCAGCAGGTACGGCGCGTCGCTTTCGAGCATCAGGCGGCCCTGGGGGATGCTGCTGACCAGCGGGTGCAGGTGGGTGCCGCGTCGTTCGTCGCAGATCCAGCCAGTGATGCCGATGTGCAGGTCCAGGTCGAGGTAGCCGAACAGCGCCGCGCGCTCGCCGGTAAAGCAGTGCACTACCGCTGCTGGCAGGCGATCGCGAAACTCCTTGAGGATCGCCAGCAGGCGTTCGCTGGCGTCACGCTCGTGCAGGAACACCGGCATCTGCAGCTCCACGGCCAGGGCCAGCTGTTCTTCCAGCGCCTTTTCCTGCTGCGGGCGCGGCGAGAAATCACGGTTGAAGTCCAGCCCGCATTCACCCACGGCCTGCACCCGCGGCTGCCCAAGCAGCGCGCGCAACTGGCGGCTGCTGTCGGCGCTCCAGCTGCTGGCGTCATGGGGATGAACACCGGCGGTGCTGAACAGGCGCTGGGCGCTTTCATCGAGCTGCTGGCACAGCTCAAGGGCCTGTTCGCTACCCTCAAGGCTGGTGCCGGTGACCATCATCTGTACCACCCCGGCAGCCACGGCGCGTTCGAGAATCGCCTGATGTTTGTCGGCAAAACTTGGGTTGGTCAGATTGACGCCGATGTCGATGAGTTGCATGGTGCTACCTCAGGCCGGGGGCCGGCCAGCATAACAAAGCTCGGCGAAAATCGATAAAGCCAAGAACTTCAACGAGTTGTCGTGGTCTTTTGCGGTCAATTGTCATGGAACGACTGCAGACTATGGCGCCAACCCCACACGCGCGGACCTTGCAACGGATGACCCGAGCGCTGTTTTTGTTGATCGTGCTGAGCCTCTCGCTGCTGCCTGCAGGGCCGGCCAGTGCGCGTCTGGCCGGGCCGCAACAGGCGGTGCCCAAGACCCAGGCGCGCGACCTGGCGCAGATCCGCAGCAGCCGGGTATTGAAGGTGCTGGTCAATCAGAGCCGCAACAGCTCCGGTGAAGTCAAGGGCGAGCCGGTGGGCGTCGAGTACCATCGTCTGCGAGCCTTCGAGCATTACCTCAACGCCCGCGCCCGCGATGGCGAGGAAATCCGCCTGAAGATCATCCCCCGCGCCAAGGAACAACTGCTGGCCGCATTGCAGCGCGGCGAAGCCGACCTGGTGGCACCGGGCGAACTGGTCGACCCCACCTCTACCCGTGGCCTCAGCGCCAGCGATCCGGTGGTCGACAAGGTGCCCCTGGTGCTGGTCGGGCGCAAGGGCGAGCGCAGTTTCCAGCGCGTCGAGCAGCTGTCCGGGCGCACCCTGGCGCTGACCAGCTCAAGTGCCGCCGGCGATACCTTGCATGAGATCAACCAGAAGCTGGCCCTGCGTAAGCTGGCGCCGATCAAGGTCGAGTGGGTCGACCCGACGCTGGCGGTCGAAGATGTGCTGGAGATGGTCCAGGCCGGGATTTTTCACCTGACCGTGGTCGAGCAGCCGATTGCCGAACGCTGGGCCAAGGTCATGCCCAAGCTGCGGGTCGAGCGCAAGCTGCATGTGGCCAGCCCCGAGGCCATGCGCTGGTACGTGCGCCGTGACGCGGTAATGCTGCACGCCAGCGTCGACCGCTTTCTTCAGGGCTACAAGGCGCCGGCCAATCAGGATGCAGCGTTTGAGCGGATCTACCGGCGTCTGTACCGGGTCCACAATCCCCTGGCACGCACTGATCGCAAGCGCCTGGAGGCCTTGCGGCCGGTGCTGCAGCGCCATGCCCGCGAACAGAAGATCGACTGGTTGAACCTGGCTGCGGTGGCCTTCAAGGAGTCCTCCCTTGACCCGACTGCCCGCGGGGCAGGGGGCGCCCACGGGCTGATGCAGATCACCCCCAGCGCCGCCCAGCGGGTGGGGGTCAGCAATATTGCCAATGTCGATGGCAATGTTCAGGCCAGCGCCCGCTACATGGCGCTGATCCGGCGCAAGTTCTTTTCCAGCAACCAGCTTAACGAGCGTGAACGCATGGCGTTCACCCTGGCGGCCTATAACCTGGGCCCGGAGCGGGTTCAGGCGATGCGTGCCGAAGCGCGGCGGCGTGGGCTCAATGGCAACCAGTGGTTCTTCCAGACCGAGCGCATCGCCATGGAACAGGTGGGCATGGGGCCGGTGAGCTATGTGAACAGCGTCAACAAGTACTTCCTGGCCTTTGACCGTGAGCGCGCATCCCTGGAGCCGAAAGGGGGTAAAGGTGTGGGGCAAAAATAATCGAATAATTCGATTTTAATGTCGCAAATATTGCGATTTTACTATTGGTTGATTCGATTAATATGGCGCCCAACACCACACATCACACCCCTTAAGGAACACTCATGAACAACAACATCCTCAACGCCGTAGTTGCCAGCCGTGCCAGCTGGGGCCTGAGCATCATCCGTATTCTGGTCGGTATCATCTTCATGGCCCATGGCGCGCAGAAGCTCTTCGGCCTGTTTGGCGGCGGCGGCCTGGCGGGGACTGCGCAGTTCATGGAAAGCCTTGGCCTGGCGCCTGGCCTGCTGATGGCGCTGCTGTCCGGCGGTGCCGAGTTCTTCGGCGGCCTGGCCCTGGTGATCGGCTTGCTGGTACGGCCAGCGGCGCTGGCGCTGACCGTGACGTTGATCGTGGCGATCTTCTCGGTGCATATCGGCAATGGGTTGTTCATGGCCAACAACGGCTATGAGTTTGCCCTGGCGTTGATGGCGGGGACGCTGGCGGTGCTGGTCGAGGGGGCAGGGCGGGGGTCTTTGGACCGGTTGATTGCTCGCTAAGGTTGGGTCGATCCGGGTGAGGCAGCGCTGCTGCCTCACCTTTGCGCCTTTACGGCGCCTTACTTTGTTCAGTCGAAACAATAGTAAGCCAAAATTCTCGCCCACCAGGGGCCCTACGCTTCGCTCTTGCTTGCCTGACTCTATGGGAGCGGCGGTGCGACGACTCGACCTGACCCGCGATGCGATGTGGCAGGCGGGACGCTATCGCGGGGTAAGCCCGCTCCTACAGTCACATGTTGACATCCCACCCGCAGCTTCTCTAGGATGCTGACTTGCGCCGATTTAAACAGCTACTTGCGGGGCGCAGGGTTTCCTCTTCGGGGGTTTCACCAAATACCGCTAAAACGCTGGTTCGGTGACGCCTCCCACCGCAGCCCAGCGGGTTTTGCGAGGCGGAGATCTACTCCATGAGTTGTCCACGTTCCAGTGTTTGCCTGACCCCCTTGCCTGCCAGCCAGGCTACGCGCACGCCGCGTATTCTCTTGGGCGGCAGCCATCAGCCAACACTTCTGCGCTACCTCGATGGCTGGCCACGCCGTAAAGGCCGTGCCACTGCCTTCCTGATCCAGTTTGCCGACACCTGCGCCTCGCTTGGCCAGTTCGCCAACGACCGTTTCGATCTGGCGGTGATTCAGTCGCCCAGCGCCGAAGATGCCGCCGAAGTTCTCGGTCACCTGACCCGTGTCGCTCGACAGGGCCTGATCACCCGGGCTTGAGTGACAGCCCGGGTTAGCCGCTCAATGTGCCTTGGCTTTCCTGATCCGTAGCACAATCACCAGCATGATCAATACCACCACCGGCGCCATACCCAGCAGCGCCTCGCGTGCGCTGATCTGCGCGCCCAGGGTGTGCAGGCCGGCATAGAACAGTTTGAACAGGCTCAGCAGGTAGTAGCTGATCGCGATGATCGACAGGCCTTCCACTGCCCGCTGGATCTTGATCTGGGTGTCGGCGCGGGCGTTGAGGCTGCGCAGGATCTCGGCGTTCTGTTCTTCCATCTCGACCTGCACCCGCGCCTGCAGCAGGTCGCCGAGGTTGGCCACGCTCTCGGCCAGGTGTTCCAGGCGTTGTTCGGTGACCGCGCAATAACGCACGGTGGGCTTGAAACGCCGCTCGATGAACACTCCCAGGCGCTGGCAATCACCGACATGGCTCTCCCGCAGCTCGCCCAGGCGCTCGAACACCAGTTGCGCGTAGGCCTGGGTGGCGCTGAAGCGATGGCGGTGCTTGACCGTGCTGCCGACCACCTGGCGCGACAGCTGAGCGATGTCGGCGAGCAATGCCTTGGCATTGCCGCCGTCACTGCTGACGTTACGCTCCGACAGGCTGACCAGCTTGCGGTCATAGGCGTCCAGTTGCGGGCTCAGGGCCTTGGCGGCGGTCAGCGACAATGACGCCATCATCCGGTAGGTCTCGATCTCCAGCAGGCGGCGGATCATTCGTCCCTGGCGGTAGGCATTGAGCCGGCGGTTGATGAACAGGAAGCGGTTGGTGCCATCTGCGGTCAGGCGAAAATCGCTCCACACCACGGCATCGCCGCCGCCTACGCAGGAGCCGCAGGGGTCTTTGAAGCCATAACGGCTCAGGTCCAGGTCCTGTTCGTCGCGCACCAGCACCTGCACCGCGTTGATCATCTGCTCGCGGTAGGGCTCGACGCCTGCGGCGAGGGCCGGGGGCAGGGTGGTCCAGTTCAGCTCGCCGCTGGCGGCGGGCACCACCAGCGTCAGGGTGAAGAACTCGGAATGGCGCTCCCATTTGAACGGATGACCGTCCAGCCGGGTGATGCCCTGTGCGGCATCGGGCTCGAAGGCGTCCGGGCAGCAACGCTGCAACAGGGCATTGCAGTCGGCATCGGTGCCGAGAAACGCCAGATGGAAGACATGCGCCGGTTCGTCGAAGTACAGCGACGGACGGGCGTGCAGCTCGTTGTGCAAGGCGGTGCGTTGGGCGTGCATGCGGGTCAGACCGTATTGTTGTGGTTGTCTGCGGTTTCACTCTTGGGACTGGAGCTGACAGGCACAAGTCACGTGCAGTTGCGCCGCGCCTCGACAGGGTTGATGATCAGGCCCTGCAAGCCACTCAGTCAGCCTGGAAGCGAGAATTTTTGTTGAGTACGCAAATCATCACGAAGGAAGGTCACGAAGCGCTCAAGCAGGAGCTGGACCATCTGTGGCGGGTAAAGCGTCCCGATATCACCCAGAAAGTCACCTGGGCAGCGTCCCTGGGCGATCGCAGCGAGAACGCCGATTACCAGTACAACAAGAAGCTTCTGCGTGAGATTGACCGCCGCGTGCGCTACCTGCGCAAGCGCCTGGAAGACATGCGTGTGGTGGAGTACTCGCCGGAGCAGGAGGGCCGGGTGTTTTTCGGCGCCTGGGTCGAGATCGAGAACGAGGAGGGCGAGACCAAGCGCTTTCGCATCGTCGGCTACGACGAGATCTACGGGCGCATGGACTACATCTCGATCGACTCACCCATGGCCCGCGCGTTGCTGAAAAAAGAGGTCGGCGATGAAGTCATCGTCCAGACCCCTTCCGGCGAGATGTGCTGGTGGGTCAACGCCATCGACTACGTCAAACCCTGATCAGCCCTCGCGCAGTACTGCCAGCGGGCTGGCATTGAGCGCCCGGCGCGTGCCGTAGACCCCGGCACCGCCGACCAGCAGGGCGCCGATGACCGGCAGCAGCAGTAGCCACGGGTGCGGGCTCCAGTGCAGGTCGAAGGCATAACGGTACAGCACCAGGGTGATCAGCTCGCAACCGATCGCTGCCAGCAGGCCGCTGGCCGCCCCCAGCAGGCCGAACTCGATACGCCGTGCCTTGACCAGCAATCCGCGCCCGGCGCCCAGGGCGCGGAGCAGGGCGCCTTGGCGAATGCGTTCGTCGAGGGTCGCCTGCAAACCGGCGAACAGCACCGCCAGGCCTGCCGCCAGCACGAACAACAGCACGTACTCCACCGCCAGGGTGACCTGGGCGAGGATGCTGCGCAGCTGCGCCAGCAACGCGTCGACCTGGAGGATGGTCACCGCCGGGAACGCCCGCGACAGCGCGACCACCTGCTGGTCATGCCCGGGTGCCAGATAGAAGCTGGTCAGGTAGGTGGTCGGCAGGTCCTGCAGGGTTTCAGGCTGGAAGATCATGTAGAAGTTGGGCTGGAAGCTGTCCCAGTTGACCGTGCGCAGGCTGGTGACTTGCACCTGGCGTTGCAGGCCACCAATGGTGAAGGTCAGCTGGTCGCCGAGTTTGAGCTTGAGGCTCAGGGCCAGCTCGGCTTCCACTGAAACACCGGGCAAGGCATCGGCTGCAGGTTTGACCTGCCACCACTGGCCTTCGCTCAGGGTGTTGCCCTGCGGCAGGTCGGCGGCCCAGGTCAGGCTCAGGTCGCGCTGCACGGCGCGGTCGCCGGTGGATTCCTTGCTGACAATCTGTTGCACCGGCTCGCCGTTGATGGCGGTCAGGCGCCCGGGGATTACCGGGTACAGCGGTGCGGCCTCGGCGGAGAACTCGGTCAGGCGTTGGGCGAAGTTGTTCTTGTCGTCGGGCAGGATGTTCAGGGCGAAGTAGTTGGGCGCGTCCTTGGGCAACTGGTTCTGCCAGGTGTCGAGCAGCTCGGCACGCAGCAGGGCGATCAGGGCCATGGCCAGCAGGATCAGGCCGAAGGCCAGGGACTGCCCGGCAGCCGCCAGTGGGTGGCGCAGCAATTGGCCAAGGCCCAGGCGCCAAGCCAGCGGGCTGTCGGCAAGCAAGCGCCGCAGGCTGCGCAGGCCGAGCAACAGTAGCCCGCCCAGCAGCAAGGCGGCGACCAGGCCACCGCCGAGCAGGGCGAAGGTCAGCAGCAGGTCGAGGCTCAGGCGCCACATGATCAGGCCCAGGGCGAACAGCGCGGCGCCGTACACCAGCCAGCTGCTGGCTGGTACCGGTAGCAGGTCGCGACGCAGCACCCGCAGGGGTGGCACCCGGCCAAGGGCGGCCAGCGGCGGCAGGGCGAACCCGGCCAGGGCCACCAGGCCGGTGGCGATACCGGCCAGGGCCGGACCGACACCGCCAGGAGGAATCTGCGCCGGCATCAGACCTTGCAGCAATTCGAACAAGCCCAGTTGGGCCAGCCAGCCAAGCGCTGCGCCGCACACGGCGGCGATGCTGCCGAGAATCGCCAGTTGCAGGCAGAACAGGCTCAATGCCTGGCGGCGCGACAAGCCCAGGCAGCGCAGCAGGGCGCTGGCATCGAAACGCCGGGTAGCGAAGCGGCTGGCCGACAGCGCCACGGCAACACCTGCGAGCAGCACCGCCACCAGGCTGGCCATGTTCAGGTAACGCTCGGCCTTGCCCAGGGCGCCGCCGATCTGCTGGTTGCCATCCCGTGAATCCTGCAGGCGCTGGTTGGCGGCGAGGTTGTTGCTGAGCGCATCGCGGTAGCTGGCCAGGGCGTCGGGCTCGCCACGCCAGAGTTCGCGGTAGCTGACCCGGCTGCCCGGTTGCACTACCCCGGTGGCCTCAAGGTCGGCGAGGTTGATCAGTACCCGCGGGGTCAGGCTATAGAAGTTGCCGGCACGGTCGGGTTCGTAGGTCAGCACCCGGCTCATGCGCAGGGTTTTCATGCCTACATCGATGCTGTCGCCTATTTTCAGGTCCAGCGCTGCCAGCAGCCGCGGTTCGACCCAGGCCTCGCCCGGCGCCGGGCCGCCGCCAGCGGTTTCGACGCCATAGGGTTCGGCGGCGCTGCGCAGCTCGCCGCGCAGCGGATAGGCATCGTTGGCCGCCTTGATGCTCGACAGCTGAATGCCGTTGTCGGTGGCGATCACGCTGGAAAACTCGACCACCCGGGCGTGTTGCAAGCCCAGCGCGGTGCCGCGGTTGACCTGCCCGGGCTCTGCGGGCGAGCTGCCCTGCAGCACCAGGTCGGCGCCGAGGAACTCGGTAGCCCGCAACAGCATGGCGCCGTTGAGGCGGGCACCGAAATAGCCGATGGCGGTACTGGCCGCCACCGCTACCAGCAGGGCGAAGAACAGCACGCGCAACTCGCCGGCGCGGGCGTCGCGCAGCAACTGGCGCAGGGCCAGGGGGAACAACGGCAAGCGCTTCATCAAGGCTCCAGCGGCGCGACCAGGTGGCCGGCGTCCAGGCGGATCAGGCGACGGCAGCGCTGGGCCAGGCGTTCGTCATGGGTGACCAGTACCAGGGTGGTACCGCGTTCCTTGTTCA
>RCUL01000542.1_pt1 | contig 17972 bp, 16 predicted proteins | sample 2167521 | NCBI WGS metagenome assembly RCUL01 (sample SAMN09932745, study PRJNA488358) | compost metagenome | feature: garden; material: soil; isolation source: compost soil in acetic acid-enriched culture | place: Germany: Experimental Botanical Garden Goettingen | collected 2016-01-27
GTCAGCGCGGCATCCTGTTCAGCACCAGCAGCAGGGCTGCGGTCTCGGCATCCGGCTGCCCATCGTAGAGGCGTTGGCGGTACTTCATCTGGAATGCGGCGATGACGTTGCGCGTGGCCTTGTCCAGCACGCCCGTCTGCGGGGTGCTGTAGCCCTGGCGCACCAGCTGCTGCTGGAACCAGCCGACCGTGGGCAGGGCCATGGCGAAGCGCGCCTGCTCGCGGGCCACCGCGCGGGCGTCCGGCCAGGGCAGGAGGCCGGCGTCGGCGAGGCGCTTCCAGGGGAAGAGCGGGCCCGGGTCGACCTTGCGCTGGGGAGCGATGTCGCTATGGCCGATGATGCTGCCCAGCGGCAGGTTGTGGCGCTGGACGATGTCCTTGAGGAGCAGGATCAGGGCGTTGATCTGCTCCTCGCTGAACGGCTGGTAGACCCGGCCGTTGGCGGTTTCACGATAGCCCTCGTTGACCAGTTCGATGCCCAGGGTGCTGGCGTTCAGCCAGGTACGGCCCTGCCATTCGCTTTCTCCGGCATGCCAGGCACGGCGGTTCTCGTCCACCAGGCGGTAGATCTTCGCGGGCTGGTCGCCGATCAGGTAGTGGCTGCTGACGCCGTCGCGGGTCAGCACACGCAAGGAGCCATCCATGTCGGTGGAGGTGTAGTGCAGCACCACGTATTGCACGCGGCTGCTCTGGCTCACCGAGGTGTGGCTGTCGTCGATGCGCAGCCCGCCGGCACAGCCAGCGAGCAGCAGCAGCAGGGAAAGGCCGAGTAGTAAGCTCTTCATGGGTTCAGGTGGAGGACGCTTTGCAGGTTGTCGAGCAGCATGTCGACGCTGAGCATGATCAGCAGCATACCGGTCAGGCGCTCCACGGCCATCAGGCCACGATCGCCGAGGAAGCGCTGCAGGAAGGCGGCCTGCAGCAGGATCAGGGCGGTGCAGGCCCAGGCCAGCAGGACTGCGACGTAGAGCTCCCAGAGCTCGCCCTGGTGGGTATTGCGCAAGGTCATCAGCACCGCCAGGGCCGACGGGCCGGCCACCGCCGGGGTGGCCAGGGGCACCAGCATCGGCTCGCCGCCGGGCAGGTCGCCGAGCACGCCCTCCGGCCTCGGGAAGATCAGCCGCAGGGCGATGATGAAGAGAATGATGCCGCCGGCGATGGCGATGGCTTCGCGGGACAGGCCCAGGCCGCTGAGGATCTTGTCGCCAAAGGTGAGGAACAGCATCAGCAGCGCCAGGGCGAACAGCAGCTCGCGCAGGGCGACCCGCAAGCGCCGCTCGGGGGCGACGCCCTTGAGGGCGGCGATGAAGATGGCGATGTTGCCGAACGGGTCGGTGACCAGAAAGATCAGGACGGCGATACCTAGGATTTCCATGGGGTTCCCCTCAACCAATGGGCGCAAGTGTAATGGCCGGCGGCGCTGGCGTCTGCGCGAAGGCCCAAAGCCCGGCGGCGAACCTGTTACCGATTCTTCCCGGGGCTGCCCGGCGGAAAAAAGGCGCGGATTATACGCGGCGCCTGATTGCGCGGGGCCAGCACGGCAATCGGACATGGGGCCTACAAGCCGGGATGAACGGCGACGTGGATTTTCAGCCTGCGGGTAATGTTGTAGGTAAGGGATACCCCAGCCGAGGGAAACCGCCATGCGCCGCGCGCTGCTCTGGTTCAAGCAGGACCTCAGACTCGATGACCATCCGGCGCTGCAGGCGGCACTGCAGGCGGATCGCCTGCTGCCCTTGTATGTCTTCGACCCGGCGCTGCTCCGTCCTTCGCCTCTCGGCCCGCGCCGGCTGGGCGTGCACCGCGCGCGCTTCCTGCTGGAAAGCCTTGCCGCCCTCGACGCCGGCCTGCGCCAACACGGTTCGCGCCTGCTGGTGGTGCAGGGCCATGCCGAGCTGGTGATCCCCACCCTGGTGGAGCACATGAATCTGGACGAAGTGCTGACCCTGGACGAGGTGGCGCCCTACGAGCGCGCCGAGATTCGCCGGGTGCGCCATGCCCTGGGGGTGCCGCTGGCCGAGTTGCAGGGCAACGGCCTGCTGCGCGAAGAGGAGCTGCCCACGCCGCTGGCCGATCTGCCTTCGGTGTTCAACCAGTTCCGCGCCCTGCTGGAGGAGCGCCTCAACGTCTTCCAGCCCCGCGCCATGACCTATGCCTTGCCCCCGCTGCCGAGCGGGGCCGCCAGCCTGATGGAAGCCTTGCCCACCTTGTCCCGCCTCGGCCTCGGCGAGCCCCTGGGCGTACCGGCCACGGCCTTTCCCTTTTCCGGCGGCGAGCCCGCGGCCCTGGCGCGGCTGCGCGACTATCTCTGGGAATCCCAGGGTGTGCACCAGTACCAGGACAGCCGCAACGACCTGATCGGCAGCGAGTACTCGTCCAAGCTTTCGCCCTGGCTGGCCAATGGCAGCCTGTCGCCGCGCCGGGTCGCCGCCGAGCTGCACCGGCTGGAGGCGCAGCACGGCCGCAGCGAGTCCACCCAGCAGCTGTGGATGGAGCTGCTCTGGCGCGAGTTCTTCCGCTGGACCCTGCTGCGCTACGGCAGCGCGCTGTTTCGCGCGGATGGCCTGAAGGCCACCGCCAGGGCGCCGCGCAATCTCGACGAGCGTTACCTGCGCTGGTGCAATGGGCGCACCGGGATGCCGCTGGTGGACGCCAACATGCGCGAGCTGGTGATGACCGGCTGGATGTCCAGCCGTGGCCGCCAGGTGGTGGCCAGCTACCTGGTGAACGACCTGCAGCAGGACTGGCGCTACGGCGCGGCCTGGTTCGAGGAGCACCTGCTGGACTACGACCCGGCGAGCAACTGGGGCAACTGGGCCTACCTCGCCGGGGTGGCCAGCGACCCGCGTCGCGCACGGGCCTTCAACGCCCTGCGCCAGGCCCGCCAGTACGATCCGGACGCGGCCTACGTCAGCCTCTGGCTGCCGGAGCTGCGCGGGCTGCCGGTGGAGCAGCGGCATACGCCCTTCATGCTCAGCGAACCGCAGTTCGCCGGGCTCGATTACCCACGGCTGGAAACCATCCCGGAAAACTGGAAGCCCTATATCTCCAGCGCGGCCTGAGCCGACTCACCCCGGCTGCGGCATGCCCCGCGGATCGGCATCGTTGCGCCCGGCGTCGGGCCGCGGCGACGCCAGCTCGACCCGGTCGCGGCCCTGGTGCTTGGCCCGGTAGAGCGCCTGGTCGGCACGCTGGAAGGCGGCGTCGGCGGGCTCGCCCGCGCCCATCGCGGCAAGGCCGGCGGAGAGGGTGATCGAGACCCGCTCGCCCTTGAAGTGGAAAGGGCAGGCCGCGATGGCGGCGCGCAGGCTTTCCAGCAGTTGCTCGCCACCCTGCAGCGGTGTGGACGGCAGCAACAGAACGAACTCCTCGCCGCCGAAGCGGGCGATGAAATCAGTCTTGCGCAGGCGCCGGCCGAGTTCGCCGGCGATGATCTTCAGCACCTTGTCGCCGGCCAGGTGACCGTAGCCGTCGTTGACCCGCTTGAAGTGGTCGATATCGATCACCGCCAGCAACAGCTCGCCGCCGTAGCGTTGCTGCCGGGCGACTTCGATCGCCAGGCGCTCGCTCCAGGCGGCGCGATTGGGCAGCCCGGTGAGGGGATCCTGCAAGGCCTTCTGGCGCTGGGCTTCGAGGTTGTCCTGAAAGCCCTTGGCTTCCTCCTCCATGGCCGCCACCCGCCCCATCAGCGCCTGCAGTCGCTCGCTCACTTCCTGCTCGCGGGACGAACGCTGGTGCTGGTAGCGGTTCATGGTGTCGAGCAGGCCGTCGAGGTGGCGCTCCAGGCTCTGCTTGAGGTGGTCGAGGTCGGTGGCATCCTGCACGCTGGCCTGCAGCCCGCTGACCTGCTCGCGCAGCTGGTCGCCCAGGGTGCGGGCGCTGTGCAGCGACTCGGCATAGCCCTCCTGGGCGGCGCTGAGGTGTTCGAGGAACAGCGCCAGACGCTGGTTGAGCTGCTTGAGGTAGCCGGCGAACTCGCGCTGGCCGTTGTCGGTCACTGCCAGGACCAGCACGCCCAGGTCGTCCAGTACCGGCACCAGCTCGTACCAGTTGAGCCCGCCGACCAGCCGCTGGCGCAGGGCATCCGCCTGGGGCTGGTGGTGCTCGGGCAGGTCCAGTTCATCGAGCAACGCGCGCAGGCTGTCGGCCACATGGGGCGCCACCGCGCTGTAGCCGGGCTCGGGCAGGGCGGGCAGGGCGTAGGCGGGGTCGCCTTCGCCGGTGAGCAGGGAGGCCGGAAGGGGCAGGCTGTCGAGCGTGCTGCTGGTCGGCGGGAACGGTTCGGCCGAAGGGGTTGGCTCGGGCTCGGGCTCGGGCTCGGGCTCGGCCACGATGATCAATGCTGCTTCGCCAGGCGCCGCAGGAGCCGACGAGGGAACGGGCCCGATCTCTCCGGGGCTTTCGTCCCGCCCGCCGAACAGGCGCTGCAGCAACCCCGGCCTGGCTACCGCCGCTTCGCTGCTGGCGATGGCCTGCAGGGCCTGCCCCTGGAGCACCCCGAGCTCGGCCAGCAGGGCCGGCAATTCGCGGGGCTGGCGGGCACGCTCATCGATGCGCTTGGCGAACTGCTTGAGCCCCTTGCGCACCTCCCGGGGCAGCTCCAGGTCGAGCAGGCGGTCGGCGAGGCCGGTGAGGGCGCTGACGCTCTGTTCCACGCGCTGCTGGCGGCGCTGCTCGGAATCCAGCACCGCCTTTTCCAACCGGGGAATCAGTGCCGAAAGGCCGGCGTCCATCTGCTCGCCGCGGATGATCTCGCGCAGCTCCTGCATGCACTGGTCGACGGCCTTGTCGGCGCCTTCGGCCGCCAGGGAGCTGCGCACCAGGCCCCGCCGCAGCAGGTCGAGGCGGGCGTCCCAGCGTTTTTCGAGCTTTTCCTGCTGCTCGAGGCTTTCCAGGTACTTGGCCTTCCAACGCTGGGGGTCGTCGCTCATGCAGGGGTTCCGCGCTCGGGTTCGCTCAACGCCAGGGGCAGGTCGGCCCGCAACTCGTCGGGCAGACGGATATCCACCGCCACCGGCAGGTGGTCGGAAATCGGCTGGCTGAGCACCGCAACCCGCTCCAGGGTCAGGCTCGGGCTGAGCAGGATGTGGTCCAGGCAGCGCTGGGGCCGCCAGCTGGGGAAGGTCGCCTCGACCTGGGGCGCCAGGAGACCGAGGTCGCGCAGCGGCGAGCGCTCCAGCAGGTCGTTGGCGTGGGTGTTCATGTCGCCCATCAGCACCAGATGCCGGTAGTTGCCCACCAGTTCGCGGATGTAGGCCAGCTGCCGGGTGCGGGTCCGGGCGCCGAGGGAGAGGTGCATCATCACCACGGCCAGCGCTTCGCGCCCCTTGCCGAAGCGCATCAGGATCGCCCCGCGGCCGGGCGGGCCGGGCAGGGGGTGATCTTCCAGCAGGCTGGGCTGCAGGCGGCTGAGCAGGCCGTTGCTGTGCTGGGCCAGGCGCCCGAGGTTGCGGTTGAGCTGCTGGTACCAGTAAGGAAAGGCGCCGAGCTGGGCGAGGTGCTCGACCTGGTTGATGTAGCCGGAGCGGAGGCTCCCGCCGTCGGCCTCCTGCAGGGCGACCAGGTCGTAGTCGCCGAGCAGGTCGCCGATGCGCTGGAGGTTTCCGGCGCGGCCCGTATGCGGCAGCAGGTGCTGCCAGCCACGGGTCAGGTAGTGGTGATAACGCTCGGTGCTGATGCCGACCTGGATGTTGAAGCTGAGCAGGCGCAGGCGACCGTCGGCGGGCAGGCTACCCCTGTCGCAGTGGGGGTTGACCTGTGCATCGCACAGGCTCGCCGCCCGCTCACCCACCCAGCGTCGCAGCATCGGGCGATTGCGCCGCTTACTGCGCGGCGCGCTCCTTGTCGATCAGGTGATCGGCGACCTTGAGGGTCTGCTCCGGGCCACCCGAGGAGCTGATGTCGAAACGGTACTTGCCGTTGACCACCAGGACCGGCACGCCGGTGATCTGGTAGGCCATGGCCAGTTTCTTGGCTTTTTCCATCTGGCTCTTCACGCCGAAGGAGTTGTAGGCCTTGAGGAAGGCGTCCTTGTCCACGCCCTGGCCGGCGAGGAACTCGGCCATTTCATCCGGGGTGGCGAGCTTCTTGCCTTCCTTGTGGATGGCTTCGAACACGGCCTGGTGCACCTGTTGCTCGACCTTCATGCTTTCCAGGGTGATGAAGAGTTGGCCGTGGACGTTCCACAGGCCGCCGAACATGGCCGGGATACGCACGAAGTTGACGTCGGCCGGGAGTTTTTCTGCCCAGGGATTGAGGGTCGGTTCGAACTGGTAGCAGTGCGGGCAGCCGTACCAGAACAGCTCCACCACCTCGATCTTGCCCGGTACGGAAACCGGAACCGGGCTGCTCAGCTCGACGTACTGCTTGCCGGCCTCGATGTCTTCAGCCTGGACCGCGCTCATGCCCAGCAGGCTGGCTCCGGCGAGAACGGCGGAAAGGATCAGGTTACGCATGCTTCACTCCTTGAGGGGTAATGGGGCCGCGAGGGCGATGATTCGACCTGCGGAGGTGCGGCGGGTTCCGGCCATTGTAGCGGGCCTCGAAACGAAAAAGGGTGGCCTGGGCCACCCTTGTTCAGCTTCCGGACAACGGACCTCAGTGCAGGCCCTGGATGTAGCTGGAAACCGCTTCGATATCCTTGTTGCTCAGCTTGGCCGCGATGCCGCGCATGATCATGCTGTCGCCATCGTTGGTGCGGTTGCCTTCGCGGAAATCGGTCAGTTGCTTGGCCACGTACTGGGCGTGCTGGCCACCCAGGTGCGGGAAACCGGCAGCAGCGTTGCCGGAGCCGTCGGGCGCGTGGCAACCGGTGCAGGCGGGCATGCCCTGCTCCAGTTTGCCGCCACGGAACAGTGCCTCGCCACGGGCGACCACTTTCGGGTCCGCGGCGCCGACGCTGCCCTTCTGGCTGGCAAAGTAGGCGGCGATGTCGGCCATGTCCTGGTCGCTGACGTTGTTCAGCAGGCCGGTCATTTCCAGCACGGTGCGGTTACCGGCCTTGATGTCCTGCATCTGCTTGAGCAGGTAGCGTTCGCCCTGGCCAGCCAGTTTCGGGAAGTTCGGGGCGGCACTGTTGCCATCCGGACCGTGGCAGGCACCGCATACCGCGGCTTTGGCCTGGCCAGCCTTGGCGTCGCCGGCGGCGTGGGCCATGCCGGTGATGCCCAGGGTCAACAGCAGACTCACGATTATTTTGTTCATCAGCTAATCCAACTACGGCTAAAGGGTAAAGGTGTTATGTACCGGGCTACTTTATTTGCTCATCCACTGGATGACCGCTTGATAGTCCTCGGCACTGCAATCCATGCACAGGCCTTTCGGCGGCATGGCGTTCAAACCGTTGGTGACGCTCTGCACCAGAGTGTCCATGCCCTTGGCCAGGCGCGGTTCCCAGGCAGCCGTGTCGCCTTTCTTCGGCGCCATCGGCAGCTGGCCCGTGTGGCAGGCGCCGCAGGCCCGGTTGAAAACCGCTTCCGGATCCTGGGCCGCTTGCGCAACGAAGGACAGCGCCGCAAGGCTAGCGACGAGCAGCAATTTCTTCATTATCAACCTCATCGGGAGGGCACTGCCGCGCGTTCTTCGGTGCGTCGGTCACTGCCGTGGACACTAGACCCTGGGGGATAAAGCGCACACTAAATCTGCGGCATTATATACTGGCGATGCTTAAACGGAAACGAAACCGCCCGCTGCGACACCGCGTCGCACCCCTGGACACCGCATGTCATTCAAGAATCCGATTCTCGGCCTGTGCCAACAGGCCCGCTTCCTCATCAGTGCCGCCAAGGTCGACCAATGCCCGCCGGATGCCGGCCTGGAAGTGGCTTTCGCCGGGCGTTCCAATGCCGGCAAGTCGAGCGCGCTGAATACCCTGACCCACGCCAGCCTGGCCCGTACCTCGAAGACGCCGGGGCGCACCCAGCTGCTGAACTTCTTCTCCCTGGACGAGGATCGCCGCCTGGTCGACCTGCCGGGCTACGGCTACGCCAAGGTGCCGATCCCGCTCAAGCAACACTGGCAGCATCACCTGGAGGCCTACCTCAGCAGCCGCGAAAGCCTGGTGGGCCTGGTGCTGCTGATGGATATCCGCCATCCGCTGACCGATTTCGACCGCCTGATGCTGGACTGGTCCAGCGCCGGTGGCATGCCGATGCACATCCTGCTGACCAAGGCCGACAAGCTGGCCTTCGGCGCGGCGAAGAACGCCCTGCTCAAGGTGCGCCAGGAAATCCGCAAGGGTTGGGGCGAGAGCGTGAGCATCCAGCTGTTCTCGGCGCCCAAGCGCCAGGGCATCGAGGAGGCCCACGCGGTGCTCGCGCAATGGCTGCAGCTGGACCAGCCGGAAGAACGGGAAGAAGCCTGAATTCCGGGCAAAAAAAACCCCGGACTTCGTATGGGGAGGGGGAAGTTCGGGGTCTAAGTCTGAACCGCTAGGGCGGGGTTCAGATATCTGCCAACACTAAACACAGCAAAAGGAGCATCGAAAGGCTTCACCAGCCATTCAGTTGTGTGACTCCCCTGCCACGGCGAAAGTTCAGATTAATTTTCAAACCAGTTAGTTATCAGAACTGCCTTGTTTATTCTATTTTTGCAAAGCATCTGTTTCAGCACTGGTACAGATGCCGCTGGAATAGGCGCACTCAGTGCGCCTCGTCCCAGTTGTCGCCCACGCCCACTTCCACCACCAGCGGCACGTCCAGCTCGGCGGCGCCGCTCATCAGCGGGCGGATCCGCTCGCTGACCTGCTCCACCAGATCCTCGCGCACCTCCAGGACCAGTTCGTCGTGCACCTGGAGGATGACCTTGGCGTCCAGCCCGCTGTCCTGCAGCCAGTTGTCCACCGCCACCATGGCGCGCTTCATGATGTCCGCCGCGGTGCCCTGCATGGGCGCGTTGATTGCCGTGCGCTCGGCGCCCTTGCGCATGGCCTGGTTCTTCGAGTGGATTTCCGGGAGGTACAGGCGGCGGCCGAAGAGGGTTTCGACGAAGCCCTGTTCGGCGGCCTTGGCACGGGTGGATTCCATGTAGGCCAGCACGCCGGGATAACGGGCGAAGTAGCGGTCGATATAGGCCTGGGCTTCCTTGCGCTCGACGCCGATCTGCTTGGCCAGGCCGAAAGCGCTCATGCCATAGATCAGGCCGAAGTTGATCGCCTTGGCGCTGCGCCGCTGGTTGTTGCTGACTTCCTCCAGCGGCACGCCGAACACTTCGGACGCGGTGGCCCGGTGCACGTCGCGGTCGTGGCGGAAGGCGTCCAGCAGGCCTTCGTCCTTGGCCAGGTGGGCCATGATGCGCAACTCGATCTGCGAGTAGTCGGCCGCCAGCAGCTTGTAACCCGTGGGCGCGACGAAGGCCTGGCGGATGCGCCGGCCCTCGGCGGTGCGGATCGGGATGTTCTGCAGGTTCGGGTCGGTGGACGACAGGCGCCCGGTGGCCGCCACCGCCTGGTGATAGGAGGTGTGGATGCGCCCGGTACGCGGGTTGATCTGCTCCGGCAGGCGGTCGGTGTAGGTGCTCTTGAGCTTGCTCAGGGAGCGGTACTGCATGATCACCTTGGGCAGCTCGAAATCCTGCTCGGCGAGATCGGCGAGGACGTTCTCCGCCGTGGAGGGCTGCCCCGTCGCAGTCTTGGCCAGCACCGGCAGGCCCAGTTTCTCGTAGAGGATGGCGCCGAGCTGCTTGGGCGAGCCGAGGTTGAATTCCTGCCCGGCCAGGTCATAGGCCTGGCGCTCCAGTTCCACCATCTTCGTGCCCAGTTCCAGGCTCTGCTGGCCCAGCAGCTTGGCGTCGACATAGGCGCCATTGCGCTCGATGCGCGCCAGCACCGGCACCAGGGGCATTTCGATCTCACGCAGCACCTTCGCCAGGGACGGGACAGCCTCCAGCTTCTGCCAGAGGGTCTGGTGCAGGCGCAGGGTCACGTCAGCGTCCTCGGCCGCGTAAGGACCGGCCTGTTCCAGGGCGATCTGGTCGAAGGTCAGCTGCTTGGCGCCCTTGCCGGCGATGTCTTCGAAACGGATGGTGCTGTGCCCCAGGTACTTGAGGGCCAGGCTGTCCATGTCGTGGCGGGTGGCGGTGGCGTCCAGGACGTAGGACTCGAGCATGGTGTCGTAGGCGATGCCCTGCACGGCGATGGGCGTCGAGGCGTTGGCCAGGACGTTCATGTCGTACTTGGCGTGCTGGCCGACCTTGGCCCTGGCCGGGTCTTCCAGCAGCGGCTTGAGCGCCTGGAGCACGGTGTCGCGGTCCAGCTGCTGGGGCACGCCCATGTAGCTGTGGGCCAGCGGCACGTAGGCGGCCTCACCGGCCTGCACCGCGAAGGACACTCCCACAACCTGCGCCTGCTGCGCGTCGATGCTGGTGGTCTCGGTGTCGAAGGCGAACAGCGGCGCGGCTTCCAGCTTCTTCAGCCAGGCATCGAACTGCGCCTGTTCCAGTACGGTTTCGTAGCGGGCCTCGGCCTCGGCGGCCGGCGCTTCGGCAGGGGCCAGCTCTTCGCCGCTGGACTTGGCCTGGCGCTGCAGGTCGTCCAGCCAGGTCTTGAATTCCAGGGTGCGGTACAGCTCTGCCAAGGCCTCGCGGTCCGGCTCGCCGGGGTGCAGGGCGTCGATCTCGACGTTCAGTTCGACATCGCACTTGATGGTGGCGAGCTTGTAGGACAGGTAGGCCATGTCCTTGTGCTCTTCGAGCTTGGCCGGCAGGCCCTTGGCGCCACGGATGGGCAGTTCCGGCACCTTGCCCAGGCTGGCATAGAGCACGTCGAGGCCACCGCCGACGCCCTGCAGCAGGCCGAGGGCGGTCTTTTCGCCGACGCCGGGCACGCCGGGTATGTTGTCGACCTTGTCCCCCATCAGCGCCAGGTAGTCGATGATGAGTTCAGGACCGACACCGAATTTCTCCTTCACGCCATCCACGTCCAGCGTGCTACCGGTCATGGTGTTGACCAGCGTAATGTGCCCGTCGACCAGTTGCGCCATGTCCTTGTCGCCGGTGGAGATCACCACCGGACGACCGCCCGCCGCGCTCTGCCTGGCCAGGGTGCCGATCACGTCGTCGGCCTCCACGCCCTCCACGCACAGGAGCGGCAGGCCGAGGGCACGCACGCTGGCGTGCAGCGGTTCCACCTGCACCCGCAGCTCATCCGGCATCGACGGGCGATTGGCCTTGTACTCGGCGAACATCTCGTCGCGGAAGGTGCCGCCCTTGGCGTCGAAGACCACCGCGAAGGGGCTGTCCGGGTATTGCCGGCGCAGGCTCTTGAGCATGTTCAGCACGCCCTTCACCGCGCCGGTGGGCAGGCCGGCGGAGGTGGTCAGCGGCGGCAGGGCATGGAAGGCGCGATACAGATAGGAGGATCCGTCCACCAGGACGAGAGGGGCTTGGCTCATGCGTGAAATCAACCTTTATTCACCGGACCCGAAGTAGAATGGACCGATCATTGACGAGAAGGGACAAGGTTACCATGCGCGCACTGAACCGCCTTTTGCTGGCCAGCCTGCTGGCAGTCGCACCAGTCGCCACGTTCGCCGCCGACGAGCCGTCCGCGGAACCGGACGTCACCATTCGCCAGGAGGGCGACAGGACCATCCAGGAATACCGCGTCAACGGTTTCCTCTATGCCATCAAGGTCACGCCGAAGAACGGCAAGCCGTACTTCCTCGTCCGCGCCGATGGCGACAGCAATTACGTCCGCTCGGACAACCCCGACATGCTGATCCCCGCCTGGGAAATCTTCAGCTGGTAGCGCACACGAAAACCCCGTAACAAGGTAGTCCAATGTCCGTATTCACCCCACTCGAACGTCCGGAACTGGAAGCCTTTCTCGCCCCCTACAAGCTGGGTCGGCTGAAGGACTTCCAGGGCATTGCCGAAGGCTCCGAGAACAGCAACTTCTTCGTCAGCCTGGAACAGGGTGAATACGTACTGACCCTGGTGGAGCGCGGTCCCAGCCACGACCTGCCGTTCTTCATCGAACTGCTCGACGTGCTCCACGACGCCGGCCTGCCGGTGCCCTACGCCCTGCGCACGGAAAGCGGCGAGGCCCTGCGCGAGCTGGCGGAGAAGCCGGCACTGCTGCAACCGCGCCTGCCGGGCAAGCATGTGCGCGAACCCAATGCCCACCACTGTGCCGAGGTCGGCGCCCTGCTGGCGCGCCTGCACCTGGCCACCCGCGAGCGGGTGCTGGAGCGCAGGAGCGACCGCGGCTTGGTCTGGATGCTCGACGAAGGTCCGTCCCTGGCCCTGCAACTGGACGAGACGGCGTTGCCGCTGCTGCGTGATGCGCTGAAGGAAATCGGCGAGGTGAAGGAACGCTTCCTGGCCCTGCCACGGGCCAACCTGCATGCCGACCTGTTCAAGGACAACGTACTGTTCGACGGTACCCACCTGGCCGGGGTCATCGACTTCTACAACGCCTGCTCCGGCCCGATGCTCTATGACCTGGCCATCTGCCTGAACGACTGGTGCTCAGACGAGGACGGCCGCCTCGACGCCCACCTCGCCCGCGCGCTGCTCGGGGCCTATGCCGCGCTGCGCCCGTTCACCGCCGCCGAAGCCGAGCTCTGGCCGACCGCCCTGCGCATCGCCTGCGTGCGCTTCTGGCTGTCGCGGCTGATCGCCGCCAATACCTTTGCCGGGCAGGACGTGCTGATCCACGATCCGGGCGTGTTCCAGGTCAGGCTGGCGCAACGGCAGAAGGTCGAGGTGGCGTTGCCGTTTGCGCTTTGATTCCATCGTCAGAGTCAAATACCTGTAGGGGCGAATTCATTCGCCAAGGGCTGCGAAGCGGCCCCCTTCAAGCCTGCGGGGCAGACCTTCGGCCTGCTTGGCGAATGAATTCGCCCCCACAAGGCTACCGGATCACCCGCATTTGGAGTGGCCGCAGTTGAGGCAGGTGGCGCAGCCGTCCATCTGCACTACCGCCTGGGTGTTGCACTTGCCGCAGAGCTGGGCGCCGGGCGGGAAGCCTTCGCCGGGCTCGGCGGTGGAGGTGCCCAGGCTGGCTTCGTAGGCGGCGCGCTTCTCGGCCAGGTAGAGCTTGTGCTCCTCGTCCAGTTGCTGGCCTTCCATCAGGCCGATGGCCACCAGGTGGCGCTCCAGCACCGCACCGATCTCGGCCACCAGCGACGGCATGTAGACGCCGCCGCGCTTGAGGTAGCCGCCGCGCGGGTCGAACACGGCCTTCAGCTCCTCCACCAGGAAGGTGCAGTCACCGCCCTTGCGGAACACCGCCGACATGATGCGGGTGAGCGCCACTATCCACTGGAAATGCTCCATGCCCTTGGAGTTGATGAAGATCTCGAAGGGCCGGCGCTGCTCGAAGGCGGTGCCGGCGTTGAGCACGATGTCGTTGATGGTCACGTAGAGCGCATGCTCGAACAGCGGCGACTTGATCTTGTAGGTGGCGCCCACCAGGGTCTCGGGACGTTGCAGGGTCTCGTCCATCGTCACCACGGCGGCCGCTTCCTCGGCGGCCTTGCGGGCTTTCTCCTGGTCCAGGTCCACCAGGCTGAAGCCCTTGATCTTCTTCTCGATCTTCAGGGTCATGACGGCCTCCGCTCGTTCAATACTTGCCGTAGTAGCCTTCTTTCAGCGCCTCGAACAGGTTGGCGGCGGTGTGCACCTCGCCGTCGTATTCCACTTCCTCGTTGCCGCGCAACTCCACCAGGGTCCCGTCCTCCAGCTCGAACCGGTAGACGGTCTTCTGCAGGTCCGACTCCTTCACCAGCACGCCCTGGAAGGCCACCGGGTTGAAGCGGAAGGTCGTGCAGCCCTTGAGCCCCTGGCGCCAGGCGTGGAGGTAGATGTCCTTGAAGTCCTCGAAGGGGAAGTCGGTGGGTACGTTGGCGGTCTTGGAAATGGAGGAATCGATCCACTTCTGCGCCGCCGCCTGCATGTCCACATGCTCGGTGGGGCTGATGTCGTCGGCGCTGACGAAGTAGTCCGGCAGGCGCTGCGCCGGATGCTCGGCATCGGGCCGTGCCCGGCTGTTGACCAGCGCGCGGTAGGCCAGCAGCTCGTAGCTGCACACCTCGATCTTTTCCTTGGTCTTGCGCCCGGGGCGGATCAGGTTGCGCGAGTACTGATGGGCGTAGCTCGGCTCGATGCCGTTGGAGGCGTTGTTGGCCAGGCTCAGGCTGATGGTCCCGGTGGGAGCGATGGAGCTGTGGTGGGTGAAGCGCGCGCCCACCTCGGCCAGTTCGGCCACCAGCTCCGGCGCGTGTTCGGCGATGCGCTGCATGTAGCGCGAATAGCGGGCGTGGAGGATGCGCCCGGGCACCCGGTCGCCGACCCGGTAACCGTCGTCCTGCATCTCCGGGCGCTTGCGCAGCATGGCCGCGGTCACCTCGTAATCCCGGGTCAGCACTGGCGCCGGGCCTTTCTCCCGAGCCAGCTCCAGGGCCATCTGCCAGCCGGCCAGGGCCATTTCCCGCGCCACTTCCTCGGTGAACACGCAGGCCTCGGTGCTGCCGTAGCGCAGCCGCAGCAGGGCCAGGGCCGATCCCAGGCCGAGAAAGCCCATGCCATGCCGGCGCTTGCCGAGGATCTCCTCGCGCTGCCGCTCCAGCGGCAGGCCGTTGATCTCGACCACGTTGTCGAGCATGCGGGTGAACACCCGTACCACGGAACGGAAGCGCTCCCAGTCGAAATGGGCGTCTTCGCCGAAGGGCTCCTCGACGAAGGCCGTCAGGTTGATCGAGCCGAGCAGGCAGGAGCCGTAAGGGGGCAGGGGCTGCTCGCCGCAGGGGTTGGTGGCGCGAATGGCCTCGCACCACCAGTTGTTGTTCAGCTCGTTGACCCGGTCGATGAGGATGAAGCCCGGCTCGGCGAAGTCGTAGGTGGACACCATGATCATGTCCCACAGGTGCCGGGCCTGGACGCGGCCGTAGACCTTGCAGGCCACCAGGCCGTCCTCGCGCGTTATGTAGCCGTCGTGGAGCGGCCAGTCGCGCCAGATCACCTGGGTCGGGTCATGGAAATCCAGCTCGTCCCGCTCCTTGGGATGCACCGGGTAAAGCAGCGGCCACTCGGTGTCGTTCTCCACCGCGTGCATGAAGGCATCGCTGACCAGCAGGCTGAGGTTGAACTGGCGCAGGCGGCCGTCCTCGCGCTTGGCGCGGATGAACTCGCGCACATCCGGGTGGCAGACATCGAAGGTGCCCATCTGCGCGCCGCGACGGCCGCCGGCGGAGCTCACGGTGAAGCACATCCTGTCGTAGATATCCATGAACGACAGCGGGCCGCTGGTCTGCGCTCCCGCGCCGGAAACGTAGGCACCGTGCGGGCGCAGGGTGCTGAATTCGTAGCCGATGCCGCAGCCGGCCTTGAGGGTGAGCCCGGCTTCATGGACCTTGCCGAGGATGTCGTCCATGGAATCGCGGATGGTGCCGGAGACCGTGCAATTGATGGTCGAGGTGGCCGGCTTGAAGTCCTGGGCGCCGGCGTTGGAGATGATCCGCCCGGCGGGCACCGCGCCGTTGCGCAGGGCCCAGAGGAAGCGTTCGTACCAGTGCTCGCGGCTCGCGGGGTCGGCCTCCACCTCGGACAGCGCGCGGGCCACGCGCTGCCAGGTGGCATCCGGGGTGACGTCGATCGGCGTGCCGTCCTTGTGCTTGAGCCGGTACTTGCTGTCCCAGATGTCCTCCGACGCCGCCTGCAAGGCGATGCCGTGGTTGCCCTGGACCTGCTTGGGTGCCCCCGTCCTGGCCATCCTCTGCCCTCCGTCGATGAAGAGTCCAGACTAGTCTGACCACGAATGCCGGCCGCTGATCCACATCATCGCGGCCCGCGGCCCCTCTCTCACCTTAGCAGGCGGGACTCCGGACAAAGGCAGGGTGCGCCATGCGCACCGGACGGAGCTGGAGCGTGCTCCTGGCGTTCGGACTGGTGCGCGCAGCGCACCCTACGGTCGGGATCAGAGCGCTTCCAGGCAGCCGGCCAGGCCGTCGCCGAGGTTCTGCAGCAGCTTTTCATAGCCATCGGCGGCCACGGGCGCTTGAGTGCCCAGGGCATCCAGTTCGGCCAGGCGCACCGGCAGGCCTTCGGTCAGCGTCTCCGCCAGACGCGGGCGTGCCGGGGGCTCGCTGAACACACAACTGGGGCCGGCCTTCTGCAGCCGCTCGCGCATGGCGGCGACGTGGCGGGCGCCCGGCTGCACTTCACTGGCCACGCTGAACACACCGGCATGGCGCAGGCCGTAGGCCGCCTCGAAATAGTCGAAGGCTTCGTGGAAGACGAAGAAGGGCTTGCCGGCGACGCCTGCCATGCGCGCCTTGAGCTTCGCGTCGAGCTGGTCGAGGCGGCCCTCGAAGGCCTTCAGGTTGGCCTGGTAGCGAACGGCGTTGGCCGGGTCGGCAGCGGCCAGGTCGACGGCCATGTGTGCGGCGATCGCCCGTGCGTTGGCCGGCAGCAGCCAGAGGTGGGCGTCCAGGGAGCCGGGGCGATGGTCGTGGTCGTGCTCGTGTTCGTCGTGGCCTTCCTCTTCATGCTCGTCGTGAACGGCTTCGAAGTGACGCAGTTGCAGGCCGGGCAGCGTCTGCACGGCCACGCTGGACTTGTCGCGGCCCTGCAGCACGCGCGGCAGGAAGCCTTCCAGGTCGGGGCCGATCCAGTAGAAGAGGTCGGCCTCGCGCACCCGGCGCACGTCGGAAGGACGCAGGGCGTACTGGTGCGGGGATGCACCCGGTGGCAGCAGCACGTCGGGCTGGCCGACGCCGTCCTGCACGGCGGCGGCGATCAGTTGCAGCGGCTTGATGCTGGTCAGCAGGCGTACGTCGGCCTGGGCCGACAGGGCGCAGGCACCCAGGAACAGGGAGACGAATAGACGGAGCACGGCACAGACTCGGCGGAAAAAGAGTTATAGAATAACGTCTCTTTCCCAAGACGTCGCCGCCATGCTCAAGCCGATCAGCGCAAAAGCCCCCCTGGCCTGTCGCCCCCACGACCACTCCCATTGCGTGTCCAACGCCCTGTCCGAGGCCGATGCCATCTGCAGCCGCCAGGGCCTGCGCCTGACCGTCCTGCGCAAGCGCGTGCTGGAACTGGTCTGGCAGAGCCACAAGCCGCTGGGCGCCTACGACATCCTCGGCGTGCTGACCGAGGAAGACGGCCGCCGCGCGGCGCCGCCCACGGTCTACCGTGCCCTCGACTTCCTCCTCGAGAACGGCCTGGTGCATCGCATCGCTTCGCTCAACGCCTTCGTCGGCTGCAACCATCCGGGCATCGCCCACCAGGGCCAGTTCCTTATCTGCCGCAACTGCCAGACCGCCATCGAGCTGGAGCAGGCGAGCATCAGCCAGGCCATAGTCGAGAGCGCCAAGTCCGTGGGCTTTGCCGTCGAAGGGCAGACCGTGGAAATCGTCGGCCTCTGCGCCAGCTGCCAGGTGGCCGCATGAGCGATGAGCTGATCCGCCTCCAAGGCGTCGGCGTCGATTTCGCCGGCCAGGCGGTGCTGCAGGATGTGCGCCTGGCGGTGAAGGCCGGGGAGATCGTCACCCTGATCGGCCCCAACGGCGCCGGCAAGACCACCCTGGTGCGCACCGTGCTCGGCCTGCTCAAACCCGACCATGGCGAAGTCTGGCGCAAGCCGCGCCTGCATATCGGCTACATGCCGCAGAAGCTCCAGGTGGACGCCACCCTGCCGCTCACCGTACTGCGCTTCCTGCGCCTGGTGCCGGGCGTGGACCGCAAGGCGGCGCTCGCGGCCCTGGACGAAGTGGGCGCCACCCAGGTGATCGACAGCCCGCTGCAAAACATCTCCGGCGGCGAACTGCAGCGCGTGTTGCTGGCCCGCGCCCTGCTGCGCGAGCCCGAGTTGCTGGTGCTGGACGAGCCGGTGCAGGGCGTCGACGTCGCCGGCCAGGCCGAGCTCTACCGCCTGATCACCCGCCTGCGCGACCGCCACGGCTGCGGCGTGCTGATGGTCTCCCACGACCTGCACCTGGTGATGAGCACCACCGACCAGGTGGTCTGCCT
>RCUL01000543.1_pt1 | contig 17939 bp, 9 predicted proteins | sample 2167521 | NCBI WGS metagenome assembly RCUL01 (sample SAMN09932745, study PRJNA488358) | compost metagenome | feature: garden; material: soil; isolation source: compost soil in acetic acid-enriched culture | place: Germany: Experimental Botanical Garden Goettingen | collected 2016-01-27
GATCGACCTGATCGTCACCACCACCGGCAACGTCAACGTCTGCGACGCCAACATGCTCAAGGCGCTGAAGAAGCGCGCGGTGGTCTGCAACATCGGCCACTTCGACAACGAGATCGATACCGCCTTCATGCGCAAGACCTGGGCCTGGGAAGAAGTGAAGCCGCAGGTGCACAAGATCCACCGCACCGGCGCCGGCAGCTTCGACCCGGCCAACGACGACTACCTGATCCTGCTGGCCGAAGGCCGCCTGGTGAACCTGGGCAACGCCACCGGCCACCCGAGCCGGATCATGGACGGCTCCTTCGCCAACCAGGTGCTGGCGCAGATCCACCTGTTCGAGCAGAAGTTCGCCGAGCTGCCCGCCGCCGACAAGGCCGCGCGCCTGACCGTGGAAGTGCTGCCGAAGAAGCTGGACGAGGAAGTGGCGCTGGAGATGGTCAAGGGCTTCGGTGGCGTGGTCACCCAGTTGACCCCGAAACAGGCCGAGTACATCGGCGTGACGGTCGAAGGCCCGTTCAAGCCGGACAGCTATCGCTACTAACCGCAGCCCCAAGCTTCAAGCTTCGAGCTGCAAGTCGAGCCAGTCTCGCTTGCAGTTCGAAGCCTGGGGCTTGCCGCTGAGAAGGGAACCTTCTCCATGTCGCAAGAACGCCGTTACAGCTTCGAGTTCTTCCCCGCCAAGACCGAAGCCGGGCATGAAAAACTCATGGCCACCGCCCGTAACCTGGCCAGCTACCAGCCGGATTTCTTCTCCTGCACCTACGGTGCCGGTGGCTCCACCCGCGACCGTACCCTGCAGACCGTGCTGCAGCTGGACGGCGAGGTGAAGGTGCCCACCGCGCCGCACCTGTCCTGCGTAGGCGACAGCAAGGCCGAACTGAGCGCCCTGCTGGCCCACTACAAGGATGCCGGCATCCAGCGCATCGTCGCCCTGCGCGGCGACCTGCCGTCCGGCATGGGCATGGCCAGCGGCGAGCTGCGGTTTGCCAACGAGCTGGTGGAATTCATCCGCAACGAGACCGGTGACCACTTCCACATCGAAGTCGCCGCCTATCCGGAAGTGCATCCGCAGGCGCGCAGCTACGAGGCAGACCTCGCCAACTTCGTGCGCAAGGTCAAGGCCGGCGCCAGCAGCGCCATCACCCAGTACTTCTTCAACGCCGACAGCTACTTCTACTTCGTCGAGCGCGTGCGCAAGCTGGGCGTGGATATCCCTGTGGTGCCGGGCATCATGCCGATCACCAACTACAGCAAGCTGGCGCGCTTCTCCGACGCCTGCGGCGCGGAAATCCCGCGCTGGATCCGCAAGCAGCTGGAAGCCTATGCCGATGACGTGCAGAGCATCCAGGCCTTCGGCGAGCAGGTGATCACCGAAATGTGCGAACGCCTGCTGCAGGGCGGCGCTCCGGGCCTGCACTTCTACACCCTGAACCAGGCCGAACCCAGCCTGGCGATCTGGAAGAACCTCAATCTGCCGCGTTGAGATTGCAGGGTCGATGAAAGGCCGGGGCGAGCCCCGGCCTTTTTCTTTCCAACCGTTGAGCGCCGCAAGGGCTGTACATTGCAGCGGAGCTGTTATACTCGGCGCTCCCGTCAGGCATACGCCCGGATGTTCGGCCACCCCTTTGGCCAGCAGGACCGGTCGGGATCGCGTGCCATCGCCGCGATTCGAGCCAGACAGACACCCCATCGGGCCAGCCCCTTAGAACTACACAGGATCTCCCATGTCCTTTGCTTCCCTCGGTCTCTCCGAGGCATTGGTCGGCGCCGTCGAAGCCGCCGGCTACGCCCAGCCCACTCCCGTGCAACAGCGGGCCGTCCCCGCCGTGTTGCAAGGTCGCGACCTGATGGTTGCGGCCCAGACTGGCACCGGCAAGACCGCCGGTTTCGCGCTGCCGATCCTGGAGCGCCTGTTCCCCAACGGCCACCCCGACAAGTCCCACCGGCACGGCCCTCGCCAGGCGCGCGTGCTGGTCCTGACTCCGACCCGCGAACTCGCAGCCCAGGTGCATGACAGCTTCAAGCTCTATGCACGCGACCTGAACCTGGTCAGCACCTGCATCTTCGGCGGCGTCGGCATGAATCCGCAGATCCAGGCCGTTTCCAAGGGCGTGGACCTCCTGGTCGCCTGCCCCGGCCGCCTGCTCGACCTGGTCGGCCAGGGCGCCGTGGACCTCTCCCACGTGGAGATCCTGGTGCTCGACGAAGCCGACCGCATGCTCGACATGGGCTTCATCCACGATGTGAAGAAGGTCCTCGCCAAGCTGCCGCCCAAGCGTCAGAACCTGCTGTTCTCGGCGACCTTCTCGAAAGACATCGTCGACCTCGCCAACAAGCTGCTGCACGATCCCGAACGCATCGAAGTGACCCCGCCGAACACCACGGTGGAGCGCATCGAGCAGCGCGTGTTCCACCTCCCCGCCAGCCACAAGCGCGCCCTGCTGGCGCACCTGATCACGGTCGGCGCCTGGGAGCAGGTCCTGGTGTTCACCCGCACCAAGCATGGCGCCAACCGCCTGGCCGAATACCTGACCAAGCATGGCCTGGCTGCCATGGCGATCCACGGCAACAAGAGCCAGAACGCCCGTACCAAGGCCCTGGCCGACTTCAAGGCCAACGACATCCGCATCCTGGTGGCCACCGACATCGCCGCCCGCGGCCTGGACATCGACCAGTTGCCCCACGTGGTCAACTTCGAGCTGCCCAACGTCGAGGAAGACTACGTGCACCGCATCGGCCGTACCGGCCGCGCCGGGCGCAGCGGCGAGGCCATCTCCCTGGTGGCGCCGGATGAAGAGAAACTGCTGAAGGCCATCGAGCGCCTGACCAAGCAGAAGATCCCGGCCGGCGACACCCTGGGCTTCGACCCGGCAAGCGTCGAGGTCGAGCGCCCCGAAGCACGTCCGCCGCGTCCCGAGCGCCAGCCGCGCGCCGACAAGCCCAAGCGCGAGGCCAAGGCCGCCGCCCCGCAGGGCTCCGGCGAAGCCAAGGAAGCCGGCGAAGGCGCCGGCGACAAGCCGCGCAAGAGCCGCAATCGCCGCCGTGGCAAGGGCAAGGGCCAGGAGCCGGGCCAGGAGGCCGCCGGCAACCAGCCGCAACAGCCCAAGCAGGCGCGCCCGCAGCGTCCAGCGCAAACCCAGGCTGACCGCGATCCGGAAGAGTTTCTCGACGACGAAGTCGACAACTTCGGCAATCGTGTCGACTACGTCAGCCCCTACCCGCCCAAGGGCCAGGGCCGTAACCAGCGCCGTGGCGGTCAGGGCCAGGCCCCGGCTCCGGGTCAACGCCAAGGCCAGGGCCAAGGTCAGGGCCAGGGCCAGAGTCAAGGCCGCAGTGGCCAGGGACGCAGCCAAGGACAGGGTGACAACCAGGGCAAGCGCCAGGGTAGTGGCCAAGGCGGCCAGAAGCCGGGCCAGCAGCGCCAGGGCAAGCCGGCCAAGGGCCGCGGCAATGCCCCGCGCCGTGACGACCAACTGGTCTCCCGCGGCCGCGACGAGCCGGCCGTGCAGGACCCGCGCGGCAGCAAGCCGGCGCCGAAGATCATCCACAAGGAGTCTCGCGGCGACCGCTACCCCACGCCCGAGCAGTTGGACGAGCTGCAACAGAGCAATCGCCCCCGCGGCGAGAAACCGGCGCTGCTGACCCGCAACCGCTAGGTTCAACCGCTCGTGAAAACGCCGGCTCGAAGCCGGCGTTTTCGTTTCTCCCTCACGTAGGGTGCGCTGCGCGCACCGGAACCCTGGCGCAAGGTCATCGGTGCGCACGGCGCACCCTACCGGCGGTGCCCGTGAATCGACCAGCACCCCGGGTCGCTGCGCGACCTTTCGTGAGTGAATTCGCTTGCAAGGCGCGGTTTCCAATGTCCGGAAAGCAAGACGCCGGCACTTGGCCGGCGTCCTGTGGAGCCTGTCGTGCTTAGGAGCGCACGCCCTCGAAGGAGATGATCAGCTCGGCGGTCTGGGAAGCCGGGCCGAGGTCCTTCTGGATGTCGAAGTCCTTCAGCTTGATGCTGGTGGTACCTTCGAAGCCGGCGCGGTAGCCGCCCCAGGGGTCGTCGCCCTGGCCAACGAACTTGGCCTTGATCACCACCGGCTTGGTCACGCCGTTCAGGGTCAGGTTGCCGGCGACATCGGCAGTGCCCTGGCCGGTGGACTTGACCGAGGTGGACTCGAAGGTGGCGGTGGGGTTCTTGCCGACGTTGAGGAAATCGCCGCTCTTGATGTGCTTGTCGCGCTCGGCGTGGTTGGTGTCGACGCTGGCGGTCTTCAGGGTCACCTTGATCTTGCTGGCCTCGGGGTTCTTCTCGTCGAAGCTGAAGCTGCCGTCGAAGTCCTTGAAGGTGCCGTAGATGTAGCTGTAGCCCAGGTGGCCGATCTTGAAGTTGACGAAGGCATGCTGGCCTTCCTTGTCGATCACGTAGTCGGCGGCCATGGCCTGGCCGGCGAAGAGTGCGGCACCGAGGGTCAGCGCAGCGAAGGTTTTCTTCAACATCGGTGGATCTCCTTGTTCAGAGGTTGCAGCGTTACTTGGCGGCACGACCGAGCATGCGGGTCAGGGTCGCGTCGCGATCGATGAAATGGTGCTTGAGGGCGGCCAGGGCATGGATGCCGGCGAAGACCAGCAGGCCCCAGGCGAGGTATTCGTGGATGAGGCCGGCGACATCCTCCTGGTCGGGAATGGAGGTCAGGGTGGCCGGTACCTCGAACAGGCCGAACACGCTGATGCCACGGCCTTCGGCGGTGGAGATCAGGTAGCCGGAGATCATCAGGGCGAAGAGGCCGACGTAGAGCGCCAGGTGACCCAGCGTGGAGCCCAGGCGCGTCATCGGCCCGTGGTTCGGCAGGGCCGGCGGCGGCGGGCTGACGAAGCGCCAGCCGAGACGCGCCAGCATGACCAGGAAGAGCAGGATGCCGACGCCCTTGTGGATGTCCGGCGCCGTCTTGTACCAGTTGCTGTAATAGTCCAGGCCGACCATCCACAGGCCCAGGGCGAACAGCCCGACGAAGACCAGGGCCACTCCCCAATGCAGAAAAATGCTGACCAGGCCGAAGCGGGATGGGGAGTTACGCCATTGCATGAGAAATCCTTGGAACCGGAAAAACGCGATTGATAAAGCCTAGCGACAAAACTATCGAATTAAAGCGGAATTTTTCGCTTTGAAATATCGAGCAATACGATACTTATAACGAATGGGACTTTGCAGAATTTTGTCGCGGGAAAGCGCCTGAACTTCGTCGGATACGGCCGAATGGCGCTGGGGAGAGAGCCGGCGGCGTAAAGCTTCGCCGCCGGCGGTATCGCTTAGTTGAACAGGCGCGAGAAGAAGCCTTGCTTCTTTTCCTGGGTGGAAGCCTTGGGTGTCGTGTCGGGTTTGGCCTCGGCCACCGCTTCCACCGGCCCGACGGCCTTGCCTTCGCGCAGGTCGGATACCTGTGCGGCGGCGCGCTGGCCACTGCGCAGGGCGCCTTCCAGGGTGCCCGGATAGAGCGCGTCGGTATGTTCGCCGGCGAACACGACCCGGCCCAGGGGCTGCTCCCAGAGCCGCCAGTAGCGGCTGATCTCGCCCGGGCCATAGGCCAGGTAGGCGCCGCCGGCCAGGGCGTCCTTGCCGTAGCGGCGCAGTTCGAAGCCTTTGAACTGTTCGCGGGCGCCGGGATAGAGCTTGTCGAAGCGGATCAGCACCTGGTCGACCAGTTGCCGGTCACCGAAAGCCTGCATCAGGCGGGCGTTGTCGCCGGACAGGTTGATCAGCAGGTTGGCGCCGCCCTTGAGCGCCGGCTCGACCCACAGCATGCCCAGGCCCTGGTCGCTGTAGACCTCGCCGGAGAGGCGGCTCTTGCCCCAGACCGGCTTCTTGAACTTGAGCAGCATCTGGTCGCGCCAGCCGTAGTTGATGTCCTTCAGCGCGCGCAACTGCAGGGCCGAGAGCGACGGGGTCAGGCTGATCCTGTCGAGGGCCGGCAGCGGCACGGCGAGGACGACGTAGTCGGCGCTGTAGCCGGCGCCGCCGACCTTGACCGTCACACCGTCCTTCTCCTGCACGATGGCGGAGACGCGGGCGTTGGTCTTGATGGTCTTGATCTGCTTGGCCATGGCCTGGGCCAGGCCCTGGCTGCCGCCGGGCAGGCGCGCGGCGCGCATCTCGCTGTCCGGCAGGCCGCGGTAGACGCGGGCCTGCTGGGCCAGGTAGAGCAACGACAGGCGCGACGGTTCGTCGTAGCGCGAACGGATGCGCTGATCCACCAGGGCCTTGGCGGTGGCCGGCAGGCTCAGCTTCTCCAGCCAGCGCGCGACGCTGATGGAGTCCAGGGTCTGCAGGGTGTGGTTGGCCAGCGGCTTGAGCGGGTCGTCGATGGAGGCGGCCAGGTCGTCCAGGCTCTTGTCGAAGCGCTTCAGGCCTTCCACGGTGCTGGGGGCTTCCTTGAGCAGGTCGGCCTCGGAGAAGTAGCGGCCGCCCACCAGGTAGCCCGGCTGGCGCACGTAGTCCGGCGCCGGCACGGCCTTCAGCTTGAACAGGTCGAGGTAGCGGTAGAGGCTGGGCTGCAGCTTGGCGCTGCCGACCCACTCGCTGGTGGCCAGCCCCGAACGGCCGCCGATGCTCGGCTTGGCCTCGAGCAGGGTGACCTGCCAGCCCTTCTGCTGCAGTTCGTAGGCGGAGGTCAGGCCGGCCATCCCACCGCCGATGACGATGGCCGTCGGCTGCTTGTCCTTGGCCAGCGCCGTGGCGCTGAGCCCCCCCAATACGATCAGCGCCAAGGCGCGCCAGGCTGCAGGCATGAAGTGTCTCCCCCGGTGAAGCGGTGTCGTTCGAAAGTGGCGCGCAGGATACGCCAGCCCCGTCGGCCGGGCCAGACGTGTCCTGCCGCCGGCAAATGGCGTCCTGCTTGTTCCGGGTGGATGCTTTGCATAGGCTTCGCCGATCGCTACAGGAGAACGACTCATGGGCCTCAATGCCGACTGGATGCAACGCGACCTTTCCGTGCTCTGGCACCCCTGCACCCAGATGAAGGATCACGAACGCCTGCCGGTGGTGCCGATCCGCCGCGGCGAGGGGGTCTGGCTGGAAGACTTCGAGGGCAAACGCTACCTGGACGCCGTCAGCTCCTGGTGGGTCAATGTCTTCGGCCACGCCAACCCGCGCATCAACCAGCGCATCAAGGACCAGGTGGACCAGTTGGAGCATGTGATCCTCGCCGGATTCAGCCACCAACCGGTGATCGAGCTGTCCGAACGCCTGGTGAAGATCACGCCCAAGGGCCTGGACCGGGTGTTCTATGCCGACAACGGCTCGTCCGGCATCGAAGTGGCGCTGAAGATGAGCTACCACTTCTGGCGCAACCAGGGCCTGGAACGCAAGAAGCGCTTCGTCACCCTGACCAACAGCTACCACGGCGAGACGGTGGCGGCGATGTCGGTGGGCGACGTCGCACTGTTCACCGAAACCTACAAGTCGCTGCTGCTGGACACCCTCAAGGTGCCCAGCCCGGACTGCTACCTGCGCCCCGAGGGCATGTGCTGGGAGGAACACTCCCGCGCCATGTTCGCCCATATGGAACGCACCCTGGCCGAGCACCACGAGGAGGTCGCGGCGGTGATAGTCGAGCCGCTGATCCAGGGCGCCGGCGGCATGCGCATGTACCACCCGGTGTACCTCAAGCTGCTGCGCGATGCCTGCGACCGCTACGGCGTGCACCTGATCCACGACGAGATCGCCGTAGGCTTCGGCCGCACCGGGACCATGTTCGCCTGCGAGCAGGCCGGCATCGCCCCGGACTTCCTGGTGCTGTCCAAGGCGCTGACCGGCGGCTACCTGCCGATGGCCGCGGTGCTCACTTCCGAAGCCGTCTACCAGGGTTTCTACGACGATTATCAGACCCTGCGCGCCTTCCTCCACTCCCATACCTACACCGGCAATCCACTGGCCTGCGCCGCCGCCCTGGCCACCCTGGACATCTTCGAAGAGGACCGGGTGATCGAGGCCAACCGCAAGCTGTCCATGCGCATGGCCACCGCCACCGCCCACCTCGTCGACCACCCCCATGTCGCCGAGGTGCGCCAGACCGGCATGGTGCTGGCCATCGAAATGGTCCAGGACAAGGCCGGCAAGACACCCTACCCCTGGCAGGAACGCCGCGGCCTGAAAGTCTTCCAGCACGCCCTGGAACGCGGCGCCCTGCTGCGGCCGCTGGGCAACGTGGTGTACTTCCTGCCGCCCTACGTGGTCACCGAGGAGCAGATCGACTTCCTCGCCGAAGTGGCCAGCGAAGGCATCGACATCGCCACCCGCGATTCGGTGAGCGTGCAGGTGGCGGGCGATCTGCACCCGAACCACCGCGATCCGGGCTGAAACCGGACGCTGAACGCTTGAGGCTGAAGGCTGGACGATTGGCCCGAACATCTGCACCATGCGGGCATTTCGTGCGACCTCCAGCCTTCAGCTTCCAGCGGCCTTTCCAAAAATGCGCCTATCCCGCTTCTTCATCGACGCCCCGCTCTCCCTCGGCCAGCACGAGCTGCCCGAAGCCCAGGCCCACTACATCGGCCGCGTGCTACGTCTCGCCGCCGGCGACGCCGTGCAATTGTTCGACGGCTCCGGCCAGGAGTACCTGGGCGAGTTGGTCGAAGTGGGCAAGAAAGCCGTACGGGTGGAGCTGCGCGAAGCCTTCGCCGGCCTGGCCGAGTCGCCCCTGCGGGTGCACCTGGGCCAGGGCCTGTCCCGCGGGGAGCGCATGGACTGGGCGATCCAGAAGGCCACCGAGCTGGGCGTGGCCGAGATAAGCCCCATCGTCAGCGAACGCTGCGAGGTGCGCCTGAAGGACGAACGCGCCGACAAGCGCCTGGCCCACTGGCGCCAGGTCGCCATCAGCGCCTGCGAACAGTGTGGCCGCTCGGTGCTGCCGGTGATTCACGCACCGGTCGTCCTGGCCGATTGGCAGCGCCAGGTGGAAGCGGATCTCCGGCTGGTCCTGCACCCGGTAGCCGAGCCCCTGGCCAGCCATGCCCGGCCGGGCAGCCTGGCCTTTCTGATCGGCCCAGAAGGTGGATTGACGGAGGTCGAGGTGGAAGCAGCCAAGGCGGCCGGATTCCATGCCGCAAGGCTGGGGCCAAGGGTGTTGCGGACCGAGACGGCGCCGGTGGTGGCGCTGACCGTGGCGCAGCAGCTCTGGGGTGATTTTTGAGGGGAAGCCGTGGGCAGACCTGCGGTCTGCTCAGCGAATGAATTCGCCCCCACAGGAAGAGCCCACCTCGTAGGGTGCGCCGTGCGCACCGGGACTCCCGCATGAGGCTGGCCAGGCAGGCCCTTTCAGCCCCTCAGGAAGAGCCAGCCTGGTAGGGTGCGCCGTGCGCACCGGAGTTCCTGCACGAGGCTGACGGGTGCGCGCAGCGCACCCTACCGTCCAGGCGTGGTGCAGTTCAGATCAGGCCGGCATCCGCCAGCATCTGCTCCAGCGCCACCAGGTCGGGGATCTTCGCCACGTCGGTGCCCAGTTGCACCGCATCCAGCTCCAGCGCGGCCAGGGGGGCGTTGGCGCGCGGGAGGTCTTCTTCCAGCTTCAGCGAGCGCGGGATGCCTTGCAGCAGCAGGGCGATGAATTTCACATGGGGACGGCCGCCCAGGGCGTTGAGCACCGCCACCCGCGCACCGGCCCCGACCTTGGCGTCACCGCCGGCGGCGGCCTCGAAGGACAGCAGCGGCAGGCGCAGATCGCGCCAGGCCACCTGGCCCAGCAGCCAGGCGGGCAGGCCCGGCGTGGCCTGCGGCGCGCGGTAGGGAATGAGTTCGGCCAGGGCCACGTTGGGCACCAGCAGGGTTCGATCGGCCAGCGGCAGGAGCAGCCCGGTGAGGCTGTTGGCGCTGTTCTGGGTGGTAACGGCTTGGCTCATGGGGGTTCCTGGGTTAGCCGCACTGCGCGGCCAGTTGCTCGACCAGCTTGGCCGCCAGTTCGCGGGGATCGCCGCTGAAGCTGCTGTAGCCGCCTTCGCGCAGGCTGTCGGGCATGCTCGGGCAGGCGCAGCTGTCGGCACGCTGGGTCCAGATCAGGCCGCCCTGGCGGCGCACATAGGCCGCCGCGGCGCTGCCGTCGCTGCCCATGCCACTGAAGGTGATCACGCCGCACTGGGCGCCGAAATGCTGGGCCAGGTTGAGCATCGCCTGGTCGATGGAAGGGCTGTAGGGTTCGGGCCAGGGGCGTTCGCCCACCAGCATGCGGCCGTCGTCGGCGAAGCCCAGCTCGCGGCTGATGGGCACCACCACCACTTCGCCGCAGCGCACGGCGTCGCCCGGACGGGCCTGGTTGACGTGCCACTGGCTGTGGCGACCGACCGCCTGGGGCAGTGCGCTCTCGAAGCCGGGATCGATGTGCTGGGCATAGAGGAAACCGATCGGCAAGCCGCCGGGCAGGGCGTCGAGGAACGCCTTGACCGCCGCCGGCCCGCCCAGCGAAGCCGCCAGCAGCCAGACCTGGCGCGCCGGTTCGCCAGCCACCAGCGGCGTGTCCGCCAGGGCCTTGGGCAGCTCCAGCCGCGCCGGGCGCTGGGCCTCGGCGAGCAGGGTCTCCAGGCTCGGCCCCACGGCCACCGCCGGGTCGCCCACCAGGTTCTTCAGCTTGCCGAACAGGCGCCGTTCCCAGCGCGGGTAATGCTCGGAATGGCGTTCGGGGGCGTGGCCCTCGCCGAACAGCACCGGCGCGCTGGCGTGCTCCAGCAGGTTGTCCACCAGCGGCGAGTCCTCGGACAGCGCCAGGTCCACCAGCCAGAGGTCCGCCTCGCAGGCGGCCAGGGCTTCTTCGTCGAGGCGGGCCGGGTCGCTGTTGAGTACCACCTGGTAGCCATTGCCGGTGAGCGCCTGCTGCAGCACATGGCGCTGCAGCGAGGTGTCGGCGAGCACGGCGATGCGTGCGGAAGTCTTCTCTGTCATGTCCGTTTGACCAGATGCTGGATGCTTTCGAGCAGCAGGGACTCCTGGTACGGCTTGCCCAGGTAGTCGTTGACGCCGATGGCCATGGCGCGCTCGCGGTGTTTCTCGCCGGTACGCGAGGTGATCATGATGATCGGCAGGTCCTTCAGGCGCTCATCGTGGCGCACCAGGGTGGCCACTTCGAAGCCGTCCATGCGTGGCATCTCGATATCCAGCAGCATGATGTCCGGCCGTTGCTCCTGCAGCAGGGCGATGGCGTCCACCCCGTCCTTGGCGGTGAGCACGTTCATGCCGTTGCGCTCCAGCAGGCGGCTGGTGACCTTGCGTACGGTCACCGAGTCGTCCACCACCATGACCAGCGGCGGGCGCTCCAGGTCGGTTTCCACCGGCAGCAGGTTGGCGCTGGCCGAGCGCAGCTGCGGCTGCACCAGGTGGGCGTGGCGGGTACGGATGGTCGCCAGCAGGTCGAGGATCACCACCACCCGGCCGTCGCCGAGGATGGTGGCGCCGGAGATACCGTGGACCCCGGCGAACTGCGCACCCAGGCTTTTCACCACGATCTCGCGGGAACCCACCAGGGCGTCCACCTGTACGGCCACGGCGTGCTCGCTGGAGCGCACCAGGATCACCGGCAGCGGCAGGCTCTGGCCCACCAGCTTGGGCTGCTGGCCGTTGTCCAGCAGGTCGCCCAGGTATTTCAGCTCGTAGTTCTGCGCGGCGTACTCGAAGCGCGGTGCGTCGGGCTGGTAGTAGGTCTCCAGCTCGTAGGGGGAAACCCGCACGATGCCTTCGATGGTATTCAGCGGGATGGCGTAGAGGTCCTCGCCGGAGAGCACCATCAGCGCACGGTTCACCGACACGGTGAAGGGCAGGCGGATGAGGAAACGGCTGCCCTCGCCCGGGGTCGAGTCGATGCTCATGGTGCCGCCGAGCTGCTTCACCTCGGAGTGGACCACGTCCATGCCGACGCCGCGCCCGGAAATCTGGGTGACCTTGTCGGCGGTGGAGAAGCCCGGTTCGAGGATGAACTGCAGCACCTCGTGGTCGGAGAGGTCGGCGTCGGCGTCCATCATGCCGCGCTCGATGGCCTTGCGACGCACGGCCTCGAGCTTGATGCCGGCACCGTCGTCGGCCAGGGTCAGGACGATGTCGCCACCCTCGCGGCCGAGGTTCAGGCGGATGGTGCCGGCCTCCGGCTTGCCGGCATCGCGGCGCGCCTCGGCGCTCTCGATACCGTGGTCGACGGCATTGCGCAGCATGTGTTCCAGCGGTGCCACCATGCGTTCGAGCACGGTGCGGTCCATCTCGCCCTCGGCGTTGCCGACGACGAACTCCACCTGTTTGCCCAACTCACTGGCCACCTGTCGGACGATGCGGCGCAGGCGCGGCACCAGGCGGTCGAAGGGCACCATGCGGGTGCGCATCAGGCCTTCCTGCAGCTCGGTGTTCACCCGAGCCTGTTGCAGCAGCAGGGTTTCGGCGTCGCGGTTGCGCGCGGCCAGGGTTTCCTTGAGGTCGAGAAGGTCGGAAGCGGATTCGAAGAGCGCCCTCGAGAGCTGCTGCAGCTGCGAGTGGCGGTCCATTTCCAGCGGATCGAAGTCCTCGTAGCCGGCGCGCTCGGCTTCGGCCTGGTAGCGGCTGAGGATCTGCGCCTGGGTTTCGGTATCGAGGCGGCGAAGCTGGTCGCGCACCCGCTCGATGGTGGCTTCCATCTCGGTGAGGGTGAAGCTGAAGTCGCTGACCTGCTGCTCGACCCGGCCACGGAAGATGGAGGTCTCGCCGGCCAGGTTGACCAGGCCTTCCAGCAGCTCGGCCGGCACCTTGACCAGCTCCTGCGGGGCACGCCGTGCAGCGGCCTCCTGGGCGGCTTCCTGGGCCCGGCGGATGAAGGGCAGCTCGCGTTCTTCGCTGACCACCAGGGGCTGCACGCTGGCAGCCAGGATCGGGCTGCTCAGCTGCAGCGTTTCCGGCTGGCCAGGCGTGCTGGCCGGCAGGTCCTCGGCGAGGCTCTGGTCCAGCTGCTGACGCAGTTCGTCCAGTTCGGCCTGCAGGCCTTCGTAGCCGGACTGCACATCGAGGAACAGGCTTTCCGGCCAGGGCGCACCCTGTTGCTGGGCCTCGATCAGGTGCTGCTCCAGGTCGTGGGTCAGGTCGCCCAGGCGTTTCTGCCCGGCCAGCCGCGCACCACCCTTGAGGGTGTGCAGCACGCGCAGCAGATCGTCGATATGGGCGACTTCCTCGCGCTCCTCCTCCCAGCGACCGATGGCGGTCTCCATCGCCTCCAGCAGGTCGTCGGCTTCCTCCAGGAAGATATCGAGGATGTCCGCCTCGGCGACGGCGTCCAGGCCATCCCCGGTAGCCGCCTGCAGGTGCACGCTGCGGGGCGTGCTCAACTGTTCGTCGGGATTGGCGCGCCAGCGCTGGATGGCCTCGATCAGCGCCTGGCCGTCCGGCAAGGGGCGATGCGCACGCACCGCTTCGAGCATCTCGCTCAAGCGGTCCTGGCAGGCCTGGAGCAGGCCGAACAATGCCGGGCTGGCACGCAAGCGGCCGCCGCAGAGGCCTTCGTAGAGGAATTCCAGTTCATGGGCGAGGTCGCCTATGGGGCCGATCTCGGCCATCCGCGCGCCGCCCTTGAGGGTGTGCAGGTCGCGCTGCAGGGCCTCGACCTCCAGGCTGTTGCCCGGGTCCTCGATCCAGCGCTGCAGGGCCATGCCGGCGCTGTCGAGAATGTCGAAACCTTCCTCGAGGAAGATCTCCACCAGCTCCGGGTCCTGGCTGCTGTCGAAGGCCTGGGGATCGGGGGCTGCATAGGCCGACGGCTCGGCGACCTGCATTTCCAGCAGCTCGTCCAAGGACACTTCGGCCGGCTCGGCAATGACGGCCTCGGGCATTTCGTCCTCGCCTGCCGATGCGTCATTGGCGGCGGACAGGGGGGCGTCGAGGTCGAAGGAAGCGTCATCGTCCTCATCCGGCTCCGGGTACGGTTCCGGGAACGGCTGCACCACCGCCGCGGACAGGCTCTGCGCGCTGCCCTGGCGGAAGCCGCGGATGTCCTGGATCAGCTGCAGCGGGTCGGCCAGGGCGCGACGCGCCTGCAGCTGCTCCAGCAGCGCGGCGAGGCAGTCATGGCTGGTCTGCAACAGCCCGGCGAGGCGCGGCGAATGGCTGTAGCGGCGGTCGACCAGGCCCTCGTAGAGGGACTCCAGTTCATGGGCGAGGTCGCCTATGGGGCTGATCTCGGCCATGCGCGCACCGCCCTTGAGGGTGTGCAGGTCCCGTTGCAGGGCCAGCAGGGCCGGGTTGTTGTCCGGCTCGCCAAGCCAGCGCTCCAGCGCCTTGCCGGCGCTGTCGAGGATATCCACCGCCTCTTCGAGGAAGATGGCGACCATTTCCTCGTCCAGGGTCGGCGGCACTTCATCGAGGGGCTCGGCATCCGGGTCCTGCTCGGGGTCGAAGGCCGCCAGCTCAGGCAGTGCGACTTCCTCCAGCGCCCGGGGCCCTTCCTGCAGTTCCGGCAGCGGCGGCAGGGTCTCGGCCGGCGCCCAGTCAGGGAGGCCGTCGGCGACCGGTTCGTCGATGTCCAGGGCGTCTGCGCCATCCGGCCCCAACAGCGCCAGGGCCGCCGGGTCCACCGTGTCCTGCAGCAGGTCGCGCAGGGCCTGGGCCCGCTCGGGCTGGGCGCTGACTTCGAGGGCGGCGGCCACCTGGTCCATCATGCCGATCAGGGCTTCGTGGGCAGCCTCGGCCTCGCTGAAGAAGCGCTCGCTGACCGGCAGGCTGCCCTCGTCCACGGCGCCATACACATCCAGCAGGGCTTCGCAGAGCTCTTCGATCTGCGGCAGTTCGGCCATTTCGGCCCCACGGCCGAGGGTGTTCAGTTCTTCCAGCAGCGCGCCCAGCTCCTGGCGCTCGGCCGGGTGCTCGCGCCAGCGGCGCAACAGGTCCTCGGCGTCGAGCAGGATGTCCATGCCTTCGGCGAGGAACTGCGAAATCATCAGCGGATCGCGGGTCTCGCCCTTGTCGTCGCGACGGGCGGCGTTGGCGGCGTCCAGGCGGTCCTGGTGCAGCTGGCGGATGCGCTCCAGCAGCTCGGCGGTACCGGCGATGGGCGCGAGCGGGGTGCTGTCCAGCTGGACCACGCCCTGGCGCAGCAGCTCCAGGGCTTCGTGCAGCATCTCGGCCTCGCTGAGGTCAATGCTGAGAAGGTTGGTCTTGAATTCCTTGGCGAGCTTCTCGAGCGGCGTGGCGATCTCGGCGATCGGCAGTATGCCGGCCATGTGCGCGCTGCCCTTGAGGGTGTGCAGGGCACGCTGGAGATCGTCGTTGATCGCCTGCGGCAACTCCTGGTCGCAGGCCTTGACGAAGCCGGCGAGGGTTTCCAGGTGCAGTTCCGCCTCGTTGCGGAAGATCTCCAGCAGCTGCGGGTCCAGCGCCTCGCCGGACTCGGTGATGACGGGGGCTTGCGACGTGCCCACGGGCTCGATGGCCTGCTCTGAACCCGGGGCTTCAGATTTTGGGAGGATGTGCCCCTTGGCCAGGGCATGGGCCGTGGCAGCCAGCAGGTCGACGTCGTCGCGCTGGCGCTGGGCCTTGGCGGCATACTCCTCGACCAGTTCCGGCAGCAGCTCGACCACGTCCCGGACCACCTGGTGCACCGGATCAAGGGCTTCGATGCTGCGGTCCAGCACGCGGTTGAGCAGGTTCTCCACCGACCAGGAGAGCTCGCCGATGACCAGGGCCCGGACCATGCGTCCGCTGCCCTTGAGGGTATGGAAGGCCCTGCGCACTTCACCCAGCGCCTCGCGGTCGTTGCTGTCGGCGTGCCAGCGCGGCAGGTACTCGGCCAGGGTTTCCAGCACTTCGCCGGCTTCTTCGATGAAGACTTCCTGCAGCTCGTCGTCCACCGGCTCTTCATCGGCGGGCGGCGGCAGCAGGCTGGGCGGCACTTCGCGGGCCGGCGGGTTGAAGGCCGGCACCGGCGCCGCCATGACCTCGGCGAGGGACAGCGGACGCTCGGCGGCGGGTTCCGCCGCGGGCGGCTCCACCGGCGCACTGGGCAGCTCCACTTCCGGCAGGCCGAGTTCGGCCAGGGCCGCTTCGTCCCACTCCAGTTGCGCGGGCAGGTCTTCCAGGTTCAGGGCTTCCAGCTCGGCCACAGGCTCCGCCGGGGGAAGTGCGTCCAGCTCATCGAAATCCAGGCTCGGCAGGGCCTCGGCGGACTCCAGCGGCATGTCCAGACCGGGTTGGTCCCCCGGCAGGGCTGGCGGCAGCTCTTCCAGATCGGCCAGGTCGAAGCTGGGCATCGGCTGCCCGTCGTCAAATTCGAGGGGCGCGTCGAGGCTGAAGTCGAGCAGTTCGTCTTCTTCGGCAACCAGCACGTCAGGTTCGGCCGGCAGGCTGTCCAGTTCGGTCAGGTCGAGGCTCGGCAAGGCTTCACCATCGCCCAGTGTCAGGACCGATGCCTGAACCCGCGCCGGCTCCAGTTCCAGAGGTGCATCCAGGCTGAGGTCGATGCCTTCGACCTGCAGCTCGGTTTCCAGCTCGCCAATGCTCCAGTTGTCGTCGGAGACCAGCAACTCGCCCACGGCAGCTGGCAGCGGCCGTTCACCTTCGGCCAGTTCCAGCGGGGCGTCCAGGGTCAGGACGTTGCCCTCCGCGGCAGGCCCGGTCACCAGTTCATCCAGGGTCCAGCCATCGTCCAGGGCCAGCGGATCGCTCGCGATTGCCGGCAGCGGCCGCTCACCTTCGGCCACCTCCAGCGGGGCATCCAGCTCCAGGGCGATGCCCTCGGCGGCAGGCTCGGTCGCCAGCTCATCCAGGCTCCAGCCGTCGTCCAGGGCCAGCGGATCGGCCTCGCTGGTCGGCGGCGACAGTTCAGCTTCGGCCAGCTCCAGCGGGGCATCCAGGCTCAGGTCGATGCTCTCGGCGCCAGGCTCGATGCCGGGCTCGCCCAGGCTCCAATTGTCGTCCGAGGCGAGCAGCTCGGTCTGGGTGACAGGCGCGTCAGGGGTAGCCGGCTGCTGCAATGTCGACGCCTCGAAGGCCAGGACCTCCGCCAGGGCCACTTCCGGCATGCGGGCTTCTGCTTCGTCTTCAGGGTCGAGGTGCTGGCTCAGTTCCGATTCCTCGGCGGCCAGCACTTCGATCTCCTGCAGCGGATCGGCCAGCGGCGCCAACGGCTCCTCTTCCTCCTCGCGGTCGAGGATGGATGGCTTGTCCTTGAGCGGATAGCCCAGGGTCTCCAGGCTTTCTTCCGCCACGTCGAGGATCAGGTCGCCCTGGGTGGCGTGGTCCTCGGACAGGCGCTCGAGGTAGTACTCGACGCTGGTGATGGCGTCGGCCAGGGTGTCCAGGCTCTGCCAGTTGGGCACGGCCTTGCGCGCCAGCAGTTGTTCCTGGATATAGCGGTTGCAGGCAGCCAGCAGGGCCGCGGCGCGCGGTAGCGGAATCATCGCCAGGCCGCCACGGGCCTGGGTCAGCAGCTCCGGCACACGGGCCAGGTGCTCGTGGTTCCACTGCGAGGCGATGAACTCGATGATGGCGTCCTTGGCCTGCTCCAGGCCATTGCGCGCTTCCTTGATCACCAGTTGGTGGATCTGCTCGACGTCGGTGGTCGGCGCGTGGCTTTCCTCGCTGCCCGGCTCTTCGTTCGGCCCGACCATACCGGTCAGGGTCGCTTCGACATACAGCAGCGCGCCGGCGATATCCATCAGCGCACCGTCGCTCGGCTCGCTCTGGCCGCGCGCCAGCGTGCTCACCGACTCGATCTGGTCGAGGATGATCTTGCGCGGCTGGCCAAAGCCGAGCACCGCCAGGGTGTCGGCGATCTGCTTGAGCGGCGGCAGCAGCCCCTTCAGTTCGTCGAGAGCCTTGCGCTCGCTGCGCACGAACAGGTCCAGGCTGTCCTTGACCCGCACCAGCTCCTCGCACAGGGCACCGACCACCGAGCGCATGGCGTCGCGATCGGGGCCGGCCATGCGGGCCCGCTCCTCGTCCACCACCCGGCTGTCGGGCATCG
>RCUL01000545.1_pt1 | contig 17935 bp, 11 predicted proteins | sample 2167521 | NCBI WGS metagenome assembly RCUL01 (sample SAMN09932745, study PRJNA488358) | compost metagenome | feature: garden; material: soil; isolation source: compost soil in acetic acid-enriched culture | place: Germany: Experimental Botanical Garden Goettingen | collected 2016-01-27
AGCGCATCAGCGTCCAGGTTTCGGCGGACAGGTCGGCCGGGTTGTCGTACACGCCAACGTTGTGGCCGACCTCATCGCGCAGGTCGTTCCATTCGTTGCATGCCACCTGGCAGGCCTTGCAGCCGATGCAGATGCTCACGTCGATCAGCTTGGCCACTTCGGCCTGGTGATCGCGGGTGTGCGGCGCCGGGGTCAGCACGTTGGTGGCTGAGCGGCGGACGATGTCTTGGGATTGCATGGACATGGTTTTCGCCCTCAGACCTTTTCAATGTTCACGAGAAACGCCTTGTACTCCGGCGTATGGGTGTTCGACTCGCCAATGCCCGGGGTCAGGGTGTTGGCCAGGAAGCCCTTGCGCGTGCTGCCCTCGTAACCCCAGTGGCAGGGAATGCCGATGGTGTCGACATCCTGGCCGTCGACCGCCAGGCGGCGGATGCGCTTGGTCACCACCGCCTTGGCCTTGATGTAGCCACGCTTGGTGCTGACCTTGACCAGGTCGCCCTGAACGATGCCCTTGTCGGCAGCCAGCTTCTCGCCGATCTCGATGAACTGCTCGGGCTGGACGATGGCGTTCAGCCGCGCGTGCTTGGTCCAGTGACGGAACAACTCGGTAATCGAGTAAGTGGTCGCCACGTAGGGGAACTCTTCGCGCTTGCCCATGCGTTGGCGGTCGCTTTCATACAGCCGCGCGGTCGGGCTGTAGGTCACGTTCGGGTGCAGCGGGTTGCTCGCCAGCGGGCTTTCGGTGGGTTCGTAGTGCTCGGGGAACGGCCCGTCGTTCATGGCGCCGGCCGAGAACAGCCGGCCCAGGCCTTCAGGCAGCATGATGAACGGGTTGACCTTGCCACCGGGGGCGGCGGTGACGGCGAAGTCCGGCACGTCGACGCCGCTCCAGCGCACGCCGTCCCAGCCGATCAGCTTGCGTTTCGGGTCCCACGGCTTGCCCTGCGGGTCGGCCGAGGCGCGGTTGTAAAGGATGCGCCGGTTCTGCGGCCAGGCCCAGGCCCAGCCCGGGGTGCAACCCAGGCCGCTGTCGGCGTTGTCGCGACGGGCCATCTGGTTGCCTTGTTCGGTCCAGGAGCCGGCGAAGATCCAGTTGAAGCACTGGGTCGTGCCGTCGTCGCGCAGCTGCGAGAAGTCATTGAGCAACTGGCCCTTGCGCAGGATCAGGTTGCCTTGCTCGTCGTGCAGATCGGCGAGGGCGCGGCCGTTGGACTCCTTGGCCACTTCTTCCGGCTTGGGGTCCAGCGGGTCGGCGTAGTCCCAGGCCATGTTGAGGATCGGTGCCGGGTTGGCGCCGCCTTCCTTTTCGTACAGCTCGCGGATCTTCAGGAACAGGTGGCCGAGGATCTTGCCGTCATGCCAGGCTTCACCCGGTGGCGCCGCGCCCGCCCAGTGCCATTGCAGCCAGCGCCCGGAGTTGACGATCGAGCCGTCTTCTTCGGCAAAGCAGGAGGAGGGCAGGCGGAACACTTCGGTCTGGATCGACGCGGTATCGACGTCATGCTGTTCGCCGTGGTTCTGCCAGAAGCTCGAGGTCTCGGTGGCCAGCGGGTCGATGATCACCAGGAACTTGAGCTTGGCCAGCGCCGCCTGGGCCTTGTTCTTGTCGGGGAACGCCGCCACCGGGTTGAAGCCCTGGGCGATGTAGCCGTTGACCTTGCCCTCGTACATGCGGTTGCTGTAATTGAGCACGTCGTAGCTGTCGTCCCACTTGGGCAACCAGTCGAAGCCCCAGTCGTTGTCCTTGGTGGCCTTGTCGCCCCAGAGGCTTTTCATCAGGCTGATGAAGAATTTCGGCGTGTGCTTGTAGTAGTTGACCTGGTCCTCCAGCAGCGCCGTCGGCGTCGTCTGCTTGAGGTAGGTGGCCAGCGTGGTCTGCTCGTCGGACGGCAGGTTCATGTAGCCGGGCAGGCGCAGCGACAACAGGCCCAGGTCGGTGTAGCCCTGGATGTTGGAGTGGCCGCGCAGGGCGTTGACCCCGCCACCGGCCATGCCGATGTTGCCCAAAAGCAGCTGGATCATGCCCGAGCCACGGATCATCTGCGCGCCGTTGGTGTGGTGGGTCCAGCCCAGGGCGTAGAGGAAGGTCGCGGTCTTGTCCGGGGCGCTGGTTTCGCCAAGGATCGCGCAGATCTGCAGGAAGTCGTCCTTGGGCGTGCCGCAGACGTTAGTCACCATGTCCGGGGTGTAGCGGCTGACGTGGGCCTTGAGCAGGTTCCACACGCAGCGCGGGTGCTGCAGGGTCAGGTCGCGCTTGGCGTAGCCCTTGCTGTCGAGCTCGTAGGTCCAGGAGCTGCGGTCGTAGTTGCGCTTCTTGGCGTCATAGCCACTGAACAGACCGTCGTCGAAGTGGTAGTCCTCGCGCACGATGAGGCTGGCGTTGGTGTAGTGGCGTACGTATTCGTGCTGGATCTTGTCGTGGCTGATCAGGTAGTTGACCACGCCCATCAGGAAGGTCACGTCGGAGCCGGCGCGGATCGGCGAGTAGATGTCGGCCACCGCGGCGCTGCGGTTGAAGCGCGGGTCGACGACGATGACCTTGGCGCCGTTGCGGATTTTCGCCTCGATCACCCATTTGAAGCCCACCGGGTGCGCCTCGGCCGGGTTGCCGCCCATGATCAGCACGACGTTGGCGTTCTTGATGTCGACCCAGTTGTTGGTCATCGCACCACGGCCGAAGGTCGGCGCCAGCGCGGCAACGGTCGGTGCGTGGCAGACCCGGGCCTGGCTGTCGGTGCCGAGAATGCCCAGGGCGCGGGTAAAGCGCTGGTCCAGCGAGCCGGTTTCGCTGCTGGCCGCCGACGAGCAGAGCATGCCGGTGCTGAGCCAGCGGTTGACCGTGGTGCCTTTGGCGTTCTTCTCGATGAAGTTGGCGTCGCGGTCGTCCTTCATCAGCCGGGCGATGCGCTCGATGGCGTGGTCCCAGCTGATGCGCTGCCATTTGTCCGAGCCCGGCGCGCGGTATTCGGGGTAGAGCAGGCGCTGTTCACTGTGCACGTAGTCGACCAGGCCGGCGCCTTTGGGGCACAGCGAGCCGCGGCTGACCGGGTGATCGGGGTCGCCTTCGATATGGAAGATCCGCGCCTTGGCGTTCTTGGCGCCGTCGCCGAGGCTGTACATGAGAATCCCGCAACCGACCGAGCAATAGGTGCAGTTGTTGCGGGTTTCCTTGGCGCGCAGCAGCTTGTACTGGCGCGACTGGGTCGCCTGGGCCACGCCCGGGGCAAAGCCCAGGCTCGCGCAGGTGGCGGTGGCGACGCCGGCGGTACACAGCTTGAAGAACTGTCGTCTGCCAAGTCCCATGGGTATCTCCTCATTCTTATCGGCTGCACAAAGCTGCGGGCATAGGCATGCCCGGCAACAAGGCGTCGCAAGCGCAGTTGGCTGGGGTAAAAGCACGGTGTGTCGCAGGTCCCTGTCTGCTGCAGGGTTTTGAGCGGACGTATGCGCGCTAGTGTATTCCCGTACGGAATGTGGGACTAATCGACCTTGTTGATAGGTCTATCGACGGGATCTATCAACGGCCCGACCATGATCAACTGTTCGCCAGGCAACAGCAGTTGGACAGATACTCGAAATTCGAACAATTGTTTAAACCGTCGTAACCGCTCAAACACAGGTAATACAAGGGTTTTGCCGGTTGGCACGGTCGCTGCAACAGCTCCCTTCGAGATTGACTATACCAATAGAAACTCGCCTATTTTTTAATCAGGTGGGGAGCAAGACCTTGAATTTCGTGCCTCGGGCAACATCCGTAATATTGAATTCTTCGACCAAAGTAGTAGGCAAGGACTGGAAGCTTGCCAGCGTTGGCGCCGCCCTGTTGAGCCTGGCGCCGCTGGCCCAGGCCGAGGACGCCACACAGACTGAAAAACGTCTGGAGACGGTCACCGTCCAGGCGGCCAAAGCCACCCCGGTGCAAGCGGCGCAGGCGCAACTGGACGAGATCCCCGGCGGTACCGGGCTGGTCCAGCAGGCCGAGGTGGAGAAGGGCCGGTCGGCCACCCTGGAAGACACCCTGGCCTATCAACCGGGGGTGTATGCCCAGGCCGCCGGCGGTAACGATGCAATCAAGATTTCCATCCGTGGCTCGGGCGCCAACACCTCGCCGGGCTACTTTCGTGAAGGCACCAAGTTTCTGTTCGACGGCCTGGCCCTGACCGGCGCCGGCGGCACGCCTTATGAGCTGCTCGACACCCAGGGCCTGAGCTACACCGAAGTGCTGCGCGGCGCCAACGCCTTCGAGTACGGCGCCTTGTCCCTGGGCGGGGCGATCAACTTCGTCACCAACTCCGGGCTGACCGCACCGGGCAACCGCATCAAGGTCGAGGGCGGCAGCTTCGGCTGGCAGAAGCAGACCCTCAGCACCGGTGGCGTGGCCGGCAATGCCGACTACTTCATCAGCGTCGACAACTCCAAGCGCGACGGTTACCAGGACTTCACCTTCACCAAGGCCAAGGGCGTGGTCACCAACTTCGGTTACCGCTTCAACCCGAAACTGGAAACCCGCCTGTACATCCGCTACCGCGAGGAATACCACGAAAACTCCGGGGCGCTGACCCTGGCGCAACTGAAGAAGAATTCCTCGCAAACCAACCCCAGCACCCGCGCCACCCGTGGCGACTCGACCAAGGAAGGCTCGACCTGGGTCGGCAGCAAGACCACCTACACCTTCGACGACGACTCGACCCTGGTGGCCGGGCTGGTCTATCACAACTACCCGCAGATCCTCAGCAAGAAGAGCACGGTCAACCCCAACTACTGGGACTGGCGCGACATCAACTACTCGCTCAAGTACACCCGCAGCGACCAGCTGTTCGGCCTGCCGAGCACCACCAGCGTCGGCTGGAGCAGCACCCAGCACATCCGCTCCGGGGTGCGCACCTACAGCGGTGACAAGGACCTGGGCAGGTTGCAGAAGCAGGTCGAGTACGACGGCTCGTTCGACCATGTGTTCTCGCTGGGCAACGACCTCGGCCTGACCGACAACCTGTACCTGTCCACAGGCCTGTCGGCCATCGAGGTCAAGCGCAACGTCGATGTCAATTTCAGCGACCGGCCCAACACCAGCGGCATCCCCAGCCACTACCGCTACCAGGAATGGAAACTGGCGCCACGGGTCGGCCTGCGCTACTACCTGACCCCGGACGTGCAGGTATTCGGCAACGTCAGCCGCTCGATCGACCCGCCCAGTTCCTGGTCCAGTTCCGGCTCGGGGGTGACCACCAACTTCGCCAAGACCCTGGTGCCACAAAGCGCCAACACCGTCGAACTGGGGATTCGCGGGCGCTCGGAGATCTTCGACGGCAGCCTGACCCTGTACAAATCCTGGATCAAGGACGAGCTGCTCAACGTCGAAATTCTCCCGGCCACCAACACTTCGGCCGCCGTGGTCTCGACCGCCAACGCCAGCCCGACCATCCACCAGGGCATCGAGGCGGGCCTGACCACCAAGCTCTGGCAGCGCGATAACGGCGATGTGCTGAGCTGGCGCCAGGCCTACACCCTCAACGACTTCCACTACCGCAACGACCCGCTGTTCGCCAAGAACGAGCTGCCGGGCCTGCCCAAGCACATCTACCAGGGCGAGCTGTTCTACCAGTACGCCAACGGCTTCTACGCCGGGGTCAACGTGCGCTCGGCGTCGAGCACGGCGGTGGACTACGCCAACAGCTTCTACGCCCCGTCCTACACCCTGTGGGGTGCACGCCTGGGGTACGACGCGCCGAACAAGACCTGGCAGGTGTACCTGGACCTGAAAAACCTCACCGACAAGGACTACGTCACCGCCCTGGTGCCCAGTTACGACGCCAAGGGCCAGGACACCGCATCGCTGTACCCGGGTGATGGCTTCGGCGCCTACACCGGGATTGCCTACAACTTCTGAGCCAGGGGCGGGTGCCGTTCGCGCGGCACCTGCAGGAGAACCGCATGAGAGTAATCGCAAGGCTGGGCGCGCCTGCCGTGCTTGGCGCGCTGCTGGCCCTGGGCGCCTGCAAGCCGGTGGAGCAGTCGCCGGGGCAGGGCAGCAGCGGCATCGACGGCACGCTGCACAACGGCACCCTGAGCTATGCCGCGCAAGACTATTACGAGGCCGCCCCAGGCAAGCCCGGTGGCACCCTGCGGGTGTCGACGGCATCCGACACCACGACGCTGGACGTGCATTCGATTTCCCACGGCAATGTGCAGTGGCTGGGGCGCATTCTGTTCGACTGCCTGCTGTACCAGGACGAGCAGGGCAATATCTCGCCGTGGCTGGCCAAGTCCTGGGAGATCTCCGACGACGGCAAGACCTACACCTTTCATCTGCGCGATGACGTGACCTTCAGCGATGGCGAGAAATTCAACGCCCGCGCCCTGCAGGTCAACCTCGAACACATGCGCGACCCGGCAACCAAGTCGCCGCTGGCCGCCGCTTATATCGCCCCCTACGTGGATGGGCGCATCGTCGATGAGTACACCTTCGAAGCGCACCTGCGCGAAGCCTATTCGCCGTTCCTCGATGTGCTGGCGCAATCCTGGCTGAGCATGATCTCGCCCCGGCAGATCCTCGAAGCACCGAAGACCATCGCCGAACACCCGATCGGCTCCGGGCCCTTCGTGCTGGAAAGCTACACCCGCGACCAGGGCGCCAACTTCGTCAAGCGCAAAGGCTACAACTGGGCGCCTGCGGTGACCCGGCACCAGGGCGAGGCCTACCTCGACCGCCTTGAGCTGAGCATCGTTCCCGAACCGATGATCCGCTTCAGTACCCTGGAAGCCGGCCAGTCGGATTTCACCGTCGACGCCCCGACCCAGAACGCCCGGGCCATTCGCGACAACCCGGACTTGCAGATGCGCAGCCGCATCCGCAAGGCCAACCCGTTTCGCAGCCTGACCTTCAACGTCGAGCGCTTTCCCTTCGACGATGTGCAGGTGCGCCGCGCCGTGGCCAAGGCCATCGACCGTGACGGCCTGGCCTGGATCACCGGCTTTGGCGAGTACCTGGCCAAGGGTGATTTTCTCGCCGCCAACACCCGCTACTACGACCCGGCGTTCAAGGACGTGCTGGCCTATGACGTGGCCGAGGCCAACCGCATTCTCGACCAGGCCGGCTGGAGCGAGCGCGACGCCCAGGGGTATCGGGTGAAGAACGGCCAGCGTCTGGCCGCGCACTTGCTGACCTACGAAACCGCGGCCTACCCAAGCAGTATCGCCGTGGCCATCCAGGCCGACCTGAAGAAGATCGGCCTGCAGATCGACATCGACCTGCTACCCCTGGCCCAGGTCACCCAGCGCCGTTACGCCAGTGACTTCCAGGTGATCGGTGGCGGCTACTGGCACACCAACACCCCCGACGGCCTGTACATCCTCTACCACAGCCAGGCGATCAGCACCGCCAAGCTGATCGGCCAGAATGCCGGGCGCTTTCGCGATGCCGAACTCGACCGGGTGCTCAGCGCCGCCCGCCAGACCACCGACCCGCTTGAGCTGAGCGGCCTCTACCGGATCGCCCAGGAGCGCCTGGCGCAGACCATCCCGGCGGTGCCGGTGTTCGAAAGCCATGTGCTGCTGGCTTACCGCAAGCAGGTCAAGGGGCTGATTTTCGACACCTCGCACAACACCCCGTTGTTCACCAGCGTCTGGCTCGACCCGGAGGGCAAATGACTAGCTTGCAACGATTGGCCTGGCGCCTGCTGGCCGGCATCGGCGTGCTCTGGGGCGCGGCGACCCTGACCTTCCTGGCCATCAACCTCAGTGCCGGCGACCCGGCCCTGGCGATTCTTGGCGGCCCCGATGCCATGCCCAGCGCCGAGCTGATCGCCCAGGTGCGCGCCGAATACGGCCTCGACCAGCCGCTGTGGGTGCAATACGGCCAGTACCTGGCGCGCCTGGCCCAGGGTGATCTGGGCGAGTCTTACCGCCTGCGCATCCCGGTGCTGCAGGTGATCGGCAGCCAGCTGGGCGCCACGGTGCAGTTGTCGCTGGCCGCCGCCGCGCTGTCGATCATCCTCGCGGTGACCTGCGCAGTGCTGACGGCCAACCGTCCGCGCTGGGTGCGCTCGCTGGTGTCCGGCAGCGAGCTGGTGCTGTCGTCGGCGCCGTCGTTCGTGATCGGCATTGTGCTGTTGCTGCTGTTCTCGTTCGGCTGGCACCTGCTGCCGCCGTCCGGTTCCAACAGCTGGCAAGCATTGATTTTGCCGAGCCTGGCCCTGGCCTTGCCGATTGCCGCAGTGCTGACCCAGGTGCTGCGCCAGGAGCTGGAAGACATCCTCGAACAGCCTTTTATCGCCATGGCCCGCGCCCGCGGCATGTCCGAGACCGGCGTGCGCCTCAAGCACGCCTTGCGCCATGCCCTGGTGCCGCTGGTGACGCTGTCCGGCTTCGTCTTCGCCAGCCTGCTGGGCGGCGCGGTGATCATCGAAATGCTGTTCGCCCGCCAGGGCATCGGCCGGTTGATGCTCGACGCCGCCGTGACCAAGGACATGCCGTTGCTGCTGGGTATCACCCTGCTGGCGGCGGCGATTTACGTGGTCGTCAACTTTCTCGTCGACCTGATCAACCACTGGGTCGACCCACGCAGCAAAAGCGTATGAACCCGATTTTCAAGGACCAGCCATGAGTGCCCATGATCTGCCAACACCCCTGGCCGCGAACGACGCAGGCCAGGACTATGCCCAACTGCAGGTGCGTTTTGCCCCCCTGTTTGCCCGCATTGCCGAAGGCGCGGTTGACCGCGAACAGCAACGCGAGCTGGCCCATGAGCCGGTGAGCTGGCTGCGCGACGCGGGCTTCGGCGCCTTGCGCGTGCCCCAGGCATTGAACGGCGCGCAGGTCAGCTTGCCGGTGCTGTTTCGCCTGCTGATCGATCTGGCCGCAGCCGACTCCAACCTGCCGCAGATCTTTCGCGCGCACTTCGGCTTTGTCGAAGGCCGGCTGTCCAGCGGCGATGCCGCTTCCCAGCGTTACTGGCTGGCCAAGGTAGCGGCGGGGCAGTTGTGGGGCGCGGCCATGGCCGAACGCACCGACACCACCGGCAACTCGGTGCGGCTCACTGCCGCCGACCCGCAGGCACCAGAGGCCGGCTGGTTGCTGCAGGGCGAGAAGTACTACTGCACCGGCGCCATTTACGCCGACTGGGTGGCGGCGGTGGCCATGCTCGACGAGGACTATGTCAGCGTGGTGGTGTCCACCACGGCCCCCGGCGTCAGCCTGGAAGACGACTGGGACGGATTCGGCCAGCGCCTGAGCGGCAGCGGCACCACCCGTTTCGCCGATGTGGCGGTGCCGCCGGAGCAGGTGCTGCGCCGCTTCAAGCCTGGTGAGCTGCGCGCCGAATCCTACCTGTCGGCGTTCTACCAGCTGTTCCACCTGGCGACCCTGGCCGGGATTGCCCGCGCCGTGCAGCGCGATGCCGTCGCCTTCGTCCAGGGCCGCACCCGCGCCTTTGGCGTGCCCGGCCAGTCCAGCCCCCAGGACGACCCGCTGGTGCAGCGGGTGATCGGCCGCCTGTCGAGCCTGGCCTATGCCGCCCAGGCCCTGGTGCTGGATGTCGCCCAAGTGCTGCAGACGGTGCACGAAGCCGAGCTCGACGGCACGGTCGGCGAAGCGCACTACGTCGAGGCCGATATCCGCACCTACCAGGCCCAGCAGGTGGTGCTGGAGCAGGCGCTCGAAGCCACCACCTTGCTGTTTGAAGTCGGCGGCGCCTCGGCCACCAGCCAGGCCCGGCGCCTCGACCGGCACTGGCGCAACGCCCGCACCCTGGCCTCGCACAACCCGGCGATCTACCGCGAACGGGCCCTGGGTAATTACTACCTGAATGGCGTCAGCCCCGGCGCCGCCTGGCGCCAGTTGCACGCCCAGGACAACGCCGCCCGCGACGAAGCCAGCGCGGTCTGATCCCCACATAAGGAGTTGCCATGAGCCAGCCCGCCAAACACATGAGCATCGGCATGAACATCCTCGGCTTCGGCGCCCACGCCGGCGCCTGGCGCCAGGCCGAGGTGCCGGCCAATGCCTACCTGGACCCCGAGTACTACAGCAACATCGCGCGCATCGCCGAACGCGGCAAGCTCGATGCGATCTTCCTCGCCGACGGCCCGGCGCTGTTCGGCGATATTGGCCAGCACCCGGCCGGGCGCCTGGAGCCGACCGTGCTGCTCACCGCCGTGGCCCTGGCCACCCGTCATATCGGCGTGATCGCCACCGCGTCGAGCAGCTACAACGACCCCTATAACCTGGCCCGGCGCTTCAGTTCGCTGGACCATATCAGCCGCGGCCGTGCGGCCTGGAACGTGGTCACCAATGCCGGTGATGCCGCGGCGCAGAATTTCGGCCTGGCCGGGGCGCCGCGGCATGTCGACCGTTATGCCCGCGCCGATGAGTTCATCGACGTCACCCTTAAATTGTGGGACAGCTGGGAAGATGACGCGGTGATCGGCGATGCCCGCCGTGGGCGCTTTGCCGACCCGGCCAAGGTCCACGCCATCGACTTTGTCGGCGAGCATTTCTCGGTCAAGGGCCCGCTGAACCTGCCGCGCTCGCCCCAGGGCCGGCCAGTGCTGGTCCAGGCCGGTTCCTCCGAAGGCGGCAAAGCCCTCGGCTCGCGCTATGCCGATGCGATCTTCACCACCCAGACCACCCTGGTCGACGGTCAGGCCTTCTACCAGGAAATGAAGCAGCGCGCCCGCCAGTGGGGGCGCAACCCCGAGCACCTGAAAATCATGCCGGGGCTGTCGACGGTGATCGGCAGCAGCGAGGCCGAGGCCCAGGCGCGCTTCGACGAACTCAACGCCTGGTACGGCGAAGAAGGGCTGATCCATCAGGTGGCGGCGCGGGTGGGGCTGGCGGTCAGCGAGCTGGAGCTGGACGCGCCGTTGCCCTGGGAACGAATCGGCCCGGTGGCGGAATTCGAGCGCGGCTCCCACGGTTTTCTCGAAGCCCAACTGAACCTGGCGCGGCGCGAGAACCTGACCATTCGTGAGCTGTCGCGGCGCATCCTGGTCGGCCACCGGCTGATCGTCGGCACCCCGGAACAGGTCGCCGACACCCTCGAGCACTGGTTCCGCGCCGGGGCCGCCGACGGCTTCAACATCATGCCGGACATGTTCCCCTCCGGCGTCGAGGTGTTTGTCGACGCAGTGGTGCCGCTGCTGCAAAAACGCGGCGTGTTCCGCCACGAGTACCAGGGCAGCACTTTGCGCGACCACCTCGGCCTGCCGTACCCGGCCAGCCAGTACCAGCGCGCCGCCGAGGCGGTTTGAGCCTTTTCACTTTCGCGACGGAGCGAGCATGATCAAACGTACTTTGGGCCACAGCGACATCCAGGTCAGCGTGCTGGGGCTGGGCAGCATGACCTGGGGCCACCAGAACAGCGAAGCCGATGCCCACCGCCAGCTCGACGCGGCGCTGGCTGCCGGCATCAACCTGATCGACAGCGCCGAGATGTACCCGACGCCCACCCATGCTGAAACCTGGGGCAGCACCGAACGCTTTATCGGCAGCTGGCTGGCGCAAAGCGGGCGGCGCGCCGAGGTGGTGCTGGCCAGCAAGATCATCGGCCCGGCACGCCAGCCGGGGGCAGGGGCGCATATTCGTGAGGGCCGCACCCGCCATGACCGGGCCAACATCGTGGCAGCCCTGGATGGCAGCCTCAAGCGTCTGCAGACCGATTACCTGGACCTCTACCAATTGCACTGGCCGGACCGCACCACCAACATTTTCGGCCAGCGTGAATACCCCTATGTCGAAGATGACCGCGAGGCGGTGAGCATCGCCGAAACCTTGCAGGTGCTGGCCGAACAGGTGGCGGCGGGCAAGATCCGCCATATCGGCGTGTCCAACGAAACCCCTTGGGGCGTGGCAGAGTTCTTGCGCCAGGCCCGCGAGCAGAACCTGCCGCGCATCGTCAGCATCCAGAACCCCTACAGCCTGCTCAACCGCCTGTATGAGGGCGGCCTGTCGGAGTTCAGCCAGCGCGACAACATCGGCCTGCTGGCCTATTCGCCGCTGGCCTTCGGCGCGCTGACCGGCAAGTACCTCAATGGCGCCTTGCCGCAGGGCTCGCGCCTGTCGTCGGTGTACCGCACCTTCAACCGCTACGACAGCCCCGGCGCCCATCAGGCGATTGCCGCCTATGTGGCGCTGGCCCAGGAGCTGGCGATAACCCCGGCGCAACTGGCCCTGGCCTATGTGATCAGCAAGCCGTTTGTCAGCAGTGCGCTGACCGGGCAGACCAGCCTTGCGCAACTGGCCGACAACCTCGGCGCGCTGCAGGTGAAGCTCGACAGCGAAGCCCTGGCGCGCATCGAGCAGATCCACCGGCAGATCCCCAACCCTGCTCCCTAACGTTCAGTTCATGGAGGTGCCCGATGGCGCCGATCAATTCAACGGCGGCGGTGCTGCCCGTCAACGGCCTGATCCAGGCCCAGGCGCGCTTTGCCAGCCGTCGGCAACTGGCCTTGCGCCCGGGGCTGCTGCTGGCTGCGCTGTTCGTCGCGCTGCTGGTACTGGCGGCGCTGCAGCCGGGCTGGCTGGTGTCCGCCGACCCGCTCGACGCCAGCGCCCGCCAGGCCTTCCAGGCGCCCAGCAGCCTGCACTGGCTGGGCACTGACGAGAACGGCCGCGACATCCTCGCGCGGCTGGTATACGCCGTGCGCCCGTCGCTGGTGCTGGGCCTGAGTGCCACGGCGCTGGGGCTGTTGCTCGGCACCGTGCTGGGGCTGCTGGCCGGCCTTGGCCCACGGCTGGTCGACGGCGCGGTGATGCGCCTGGTCGATGTGCTGCTGGCCTTTCCCGACCTGCTGCTGGCGCTGGTGATCATCACCTTTTTCGGCCAGGGCGCGCTCAACACCATCATCGCCGTGGGCATCGCCAGCGTGCCGCGCTATGCGCGCCTGGTGCGCGCGCAAACCCTGGTGGTGCGCAATGCCGGCTATGTCGAGGCGGCCACCACCCTCGGCCTGCCACGGCGCCAGGTGATCTGGCGGCATGTGCTGCCCAATGCGATCAAACCGATTTTGATTCTCGCCACCATCGGCATCGGCAGCACCATCGTCGCCGGCGCCGCCCTGAGCTTTCTCGGCTTTGGCGCGCCGCCGCCGGAGCCGGAGTGGGGCGGCATGCTCGCCATCGGCCGCAACTACCTGGCCAACGCCTGGTGGCTGGTGGCCTGGCCGGCCTTGGCCATCACCCTCACCGTGGTTTCGATCACTGCCATTGGCCGCGAACTGCTGCGCCGCAACGAAGGTAAACGCCTATGACCGCTGTTATCCAACACCCTGCGCCGCTGATCGAAGTCAGCGACTTGCAGGTGCGTTTCGGCCAGGGCGCGCCGGTACTCAAGGGCATCAGTTTCACCGTGCAGCAAGGTGAATGCCTGGCGCTGGTGGGTGAGTCGGGCTCGGGCAAGAGCGTCACCTCGCGCACCCTGGCCGGGCTTACCGGTGCCCATGCGCAGGTGCAGGCCAGCCGCCTGGCCTTCGCCGGGCAGGACCTGCGCCAGTTCGACGAGCGCGCCTGGCGCCGGGTGCGCGGCGCGCAGATCGGTTTCGTCATGCAGGACGCGCTGGGCTCGCTCGACCCCCTGCGCCCGGTGGGCAAGGAGATTGCCGAACCGCTGCAACTGCACAGCGACCTGAATCGCGCACAACGCCAGGCGCGAGTGCTGGAGCTGCTGCGCGCGGTCGGCGTGCCGGAACCTGAGCTGCGCGCCCGCCAGTACCCCTGGCAGCTCTCCGGCGGTTTGCGCCAGCGCGCGCTGATCGCCTCGGCCATCGCCTGCAACCCGCGCCTGTTGATTGCCGACGAGCCGACCACGGCGCTGGATGCCACGGTGCAGGCCCAGGTATTGAGCCTGCTCGAATCCCTGCGCGGCGACAGCACGGCGATGCTGATCGTCAGCCATGACCTGGCGGTGGTTTCGCGCCTGGCCAACCGGGTGGCGGTGATGCACAACGGTGTGATCGTCGAGCAGGGCAGTGTCGAGGCGGTGCTGCAAGACCCGCAGCACCCCTACACCCAGTACCTGCTCAAGGCCGGCGCCGCCGTGCATTTTCGCCGGCCCCAGGCACCAAAGCTGGCCGCCGTGGCGCCGCCCGTGGTGGAAACCAGCGCGCCGCTGCTGCAGGTGCAGCAACTGAGCAAGGCCTTCAAGGGCCCGGACGGCAACTTGCGCACCGTGGTCGACAAGGTCTCGCTGCAACTGCACAAGGGCCGCACCTTGGGCATCGTCGGCGAGTCGGGCTCGGGCAAGACCACCCTCACCAGGATGATCCTCGGCCTGGAAACCCCCGACAGCGGTGAGATCCAGATCAAGGGCCGGCCCTGGTTGCAACTCGATGACCAGGAGAAACGCCAGTTGCGCCGCAGTATCCAGGTGGTGTTCCAGGACCCGCTGAGTTCCTTCGACCCGCGCTACACCGTGCAGCGGGTGTTGTTCGAGGCGCTGCAAGTGGCCGGGCACCTGCGCGGGCAGTGGCGCCCGCAGGCCGTCGAACTGCTGAAGCTGGTGCGCCTCGACGAAAGCCTGCTGGAACGGCGCCCGCTCGAGCTGTCTGGCGGCCAGCGGCAGCGCATCGCCATCGCCCGTGCCCTGGCCGCGCAGCCGCAGATCCTGGTGTGCGACGAGCCGGTGTCGGCGCTGGATGTGTCGGTGCAGGCGCAGATCCTCGAGCTGCTCGACGACCTCAAGCAGCGCCTGGGCCTGGCCTGCCTGTTCATCTCCCACGACCTCGGGGTGATCAACCATGTCAGCGACCAGGTGCTGGTGATGAAAGACGGCGTGGCGGTGGAAAGCGGCGCCGTGCGCGATGTCTTCGACCGCCCGCAACACCCCTATACCCGTGCCTTGCTCGACGCCATTCCGCACCTGGAAAGCGGCCGCAAGGTCAGTTTCGAATTTCTCCGCCTGGCGATCTGATCGCCTGATCCGCACAAGGAAAGTCCATGCCTGGTTTATCTGCAGTCCCCCAGTTTGATCGCCGCAACCTCGACGACCTCAAGGGCAATACCGAGAACCTCCTGCCGCTGATTGCCGCCGGTGCCGCGCAACGTGAGCGCGAGCGCCAGCTGCCCTATGAAGCGGTGCGCCAGATTGCCCAGGCCGGGCTCTACACCTGCCGCATTCCCGAGGCCTATGGCGGCCCGGGTGGTAGTGTCAGCGATGTGATCGGCCTGCTGCTGCGCATCGCCTCGGTGGACTCCAACGTCGCCCAGGCGTTGCGTCCGGGCTTTGGCTTCATCGAGGGGCTGTTGTCTTCAACCGCTGACGGCGCCGAGGCCGAGCGCCAGCGCTGGTTCGCCCGCTACCTGCAAGGCGCGGTGCTGGGTAACGCCGGTTGGGAAGTGGGCGGCGCCAATGGCGCGATCAGTGCGCGCATCGTGCGTGACGGCGAGCATTACCGCGCCAGCGGCAGCAAGTACTACAGCACCGGTTCGCTGTACGCCGACTGGGTCAGCGCCGTGGCCCTGGACGAAAACGATCAGCCGGTGTCGTTCGTGCTGCCGCGCGAGCGCCAGGGCCTGGAGCTGCTCGACGATTTCGACGCCATGGGCCAGCGCCTGACCGCCAGCGGCACTACGCGCCTGAACGATGTGCTGGTGTACGCCGACGAGATCCGCACGCGCACCGTGGAGGAGGGCAAGCGCACCATCGTCACGCCGTTCCTGCAGCTGTTTCTGGCCACGGTGCAGGCCGGCATCGCCCGTAACGCTCTGGACGATGCCACCCGGTTTGCCCGCGAGCACGCACGGCCGATCAAGCACAGCAGCGCCACGCGTTCGGTGGATGACCCCTACGTGCAGCTCAGCGTCGGTGAAATCGCCGCCCGCGCCTTTACCGCCGAGGCCGTGGTATTGCGCGCCGCCGCGTCCATCGACCGTGCCTGGGCCGCGGGCCTCGACCCGCAGCAGGTCGACCAGGCCGCCATCGACGTCGCCCAGGCGCAGTACATCGCCGCCGAATCGGCGCTCAAGGCCGCCGAACTGCTGTTCGACGTCGGCGGCGCCTCGACCACCGGCCGAAGCCACAACCTCGACCGTCACTGGCGCAACGCGCGCACGGTCGCCAACCACAACCCACGGCACTGGAAAGCCGCGGCGGTGGGCGCCTGGCAGTTGACCGGCACGCCACCACCGACCTCGGGGTTGTTCTGACTTGGGCAGCGTGCAGGCGCCATTGCTGAGCCACAGCACCCGGCACTCACGGCGGGTACCGATGATCATCGGCTGTGCGCTGCTGATGGAGCTGATCGATTCCACCGTGGTCATGACCGCCTTGCCGCAGATGGCCAGCGAGTTCGGCGCCCCGAGCGTGCGCATGAACCTGGTGGTGTCGCTGTACATGCTTGCGGCCGCGCTGGCGGTGCCGGTCAGTGGCTGGGCGGCGGACCGCTATGGGCCACGGCGGCTGTTCGTCCTGGCCATCGTCCTGTTTACCCTGTCGTCACTGGCCTGCGCCCTGGCGGGCTCGTTGCTGCAGCTGTGCCTGGCGCGCCTGTGCCAGGGCGCAGCGGGGGCGATGATGGTGCCGGTGGGGTTGATGATCCTGCTGCGCTGGTCGCCGCGTGAGCACCTGCTGCGCAACATGTCCTACCTGACCATCCCGCCGCTGGTGGGGCCAATGCTCGGCCCACCCCTGGGTGGTTTGCTGGTGACCCTGCTGTCATGGCAATGGATCTTCCTGGTCAACTTGCCCATCGGCCTGCTTGGGGTTTACCTGGTGCTGCGCTATATCCCCGATTATCCCGGCGACAGTCAGCAACGCCTGGATGTGCGAGGCTTGCTGCTGGCCAGTGTGGCCTTGGCGTCACTGGTGTTCGGTTCTGAAGCCCTGGGCCACGGCTTGCTGGCGCGGCGTTGGGTGGTGCTGTTGCTGCTGCTCGGGGGGCTGGCAGCGCTGCTGTATGTGCGTCATGCCCGGCGCTGCGTTCAGCCGCTGCTGGACTTTGCACCCTTGCGCGTGCGCAGTTTTGCCCTGAGCTTCTGGGGCGGCAACCTGTTCCGCCTGGGGACGGCGGCGCAGCCGTTCTTGATGGTCTTGCTGTTTCAGCTGTGCTTTGGCCTGAGCCCCTTGCAGGCCGGCTTGCTGACCTTTACCGGTGGCGTTGGCGCCTTTGTGGTCAAGCTGCTGGCGGTGCGCATCGTGCGCCGCTTCGGCTTTCGCCGCACCTTGACTTTCAATGCGTTGTTGACCGGCTTGAGCCTGGGCGCCTGCGCCAGTTTCAACCTCGACACGCCGTACTGGCTGGTGGTGTTGATCCTGTTCGCCAGCGGCCTGATCCGCTCCTTGCAGTTCAGTGCCATGGGCGGCTTGACCTATGCCGATGTGCCGGCCGAGTTGCACAGCCGGGCCAGCAGCCTGTCGGCGGCGACGGTGCAGTTGACCATGAGCTTGTCGGTAGGGATGGCGGCTTCGCTGCTGAGTCTGTTGATGAGCGTGAAGGGCGCGCAGCAGGTGGGGGTGGCGGACATTGCCCTGGTGATTGGCGTGAGTGCGCTGGCATGCATGGCCTCGGCGCTGGTGTTCCGCACGCTGGCGCCGGATGCGGGAAGTGAGATCTACCGCTGATCTTGTCGCCCGGATTGCGATCGCGGGGCAAGCCCGCTCCCACAGGTCTTGCATCAATCCTGTGGGAGCGGGCTTGCCCCGCGATAGGGCCGGTACAGCCTAGAGAAACCAGCGATACTCCCGCGCACTCACCTCATGCATGAACGCCAGGTGGTCCTGCCGCTTGTTCTCGCAATAGACCATGACGAACTCACTGCCCAGCCGCTCATTGACCACCGGGTGATGACGCATGGCCGCCACCGCCGCCAGCATGTCCTTGGGAAAATCGATGCCGCTGCTGCGGTCGTCGTTGAGCGGTGCAATCGGCTCCTGGCCGGCCTCCAGGCCATGCTCCATGCCACTGAGAATCGCCGCCAGCACCAGGTACGGGTTGGCATCGGC
>RCUL01000548.1_pt1 | contig 17897 bp, 10 predicted proteins | sample 2167521 | NCBI WGS metagenome assembly RCUL01 (sample SAMN09932745, study PRJNA488358) | compost metagenome | feature: garden; material: soil; isolation source: compost soil in acetic acid-enriched culture | place: Germany: Experimental Botanical Garden Goettingen | collected 2016-01-27
GCGAGTGGATCGACGCCCTGTTCGCCGAGCCGCCGCACTACCGCAGCGACGCCGAGCGCGAAGAGGTCGAAGCCACCCTGCTGCTGCTCAAGGCCCACATCGCCCGCCAACTGGCCAGCGACGAGGACCCGGAGATGCCTTGCGACCTGGATCTGGGCAGTGATCCGGACGATTCCGATCTGCGTGGCTGGTGCATCGGCTTCATGGAAGGCGTTTTCCTGCGCGAAGCGGCCTGGTTCGAGGATGCCGAGGAAGAAGTCAGCGAACTGCTGCTGCCGATCATGGTGGGTTCCGGCCTGTTCGACGAGCAGCCCGAGTTCGCCGACATCGCCAAGGACCGCAGCCTGGTGGACGAGATGATCGAGCAGATCCCCGAACTGCTGACCGCCCTCTTCCTCCTCTGCAACGCCCCGGAAGAAAAGCCCGCCCTGCTCAAGCCCCGCCACTGATACCGGCGCGCGGATGGCGCACAGCGATATCCAGCAGCAGCGCCACCCGGCGCTGCGCATGGTGCTGCTGGTCATCGGCTGGCTCAGCGTCGCCCTGGGCGTGATCGGCATCTTCGTGCCGGTGCTGCCCACCACCCCCTTCCTGCTCCTCGCCGCCGCCTGCTTCGTGCGCAGCTCACGGCGGTTCTACCTCTGGCTGGTGGAGCATCCCCGGCTCGGCCCCTGGATCCGCGACTACCTGGAAGGCCAGGGCATCCCGCTCAAGGGCAAGGTCTACGCCCTGGTGCTGATGTGGACGAGCATCGGCCTGTCCTGCTTCCTCGTGCCCCTGCCCTGGGCGCGCGGCTTCATGCTCACCAGTGCGGTGCTGGTGAGCATCTACATCCTTCGCCAGAAGACCCTGCGCAACCCCTGAAACGCACATTCCGCCCGGCAAATCCGAAATTGCCTGCCTAGAATCTCCTCATTCCGGGCGAAGGGGCGGCTGATGCGGCAACGGTGGTTGGCGAAGGGACTGCGGCAACCCTCGTGGCTGGCATGGCAAGGCACCTGCCTGCTCGCCGGCCTGCTGCTGTGCCTGGCCAGCGTACTGGCCAACTGGGACTTCGACCTGATCCTGCAGAACGCCGGGAAGCGCTACGGCGACCTGGGCCCGGCCAAGGCCCGCATCCTCGCCTGGAGCGAACTGATCCAGTCCAGCGTCGCGCTGCCCGAAGCCGAAAAGCTCGGCGCGGTGAACCGCTTCTTCAACCGCCAGCTGCGCTTCACCGACGACAGCCGCACCTGGCGCGAAAACGACTACTGGGCCACCCCCATCGAAGCCCTGGTGAAAGGCGCAGGCGACTGCGAGGACTACTCCATCGCCAAGTACTTCACCCTGCGCCGCCTCGGCATTCCCGCCGAAAAACTGCGCATCACCTACGTCAAGGCCCTGCGCCAGAACCAGGCACACATGGTGCTCACCTATTACAAGAGCCCCACCGCCGACCCGCTGGTGCTGGACAACCTGATCGGCGAAATCCGCCCGGCGTCCCAACGGACCGACCTGCTGCCGGTCTACGCCTTCAACGCCGAAGGGCTCTACACCGGCGCCAAGCGCGCCGGGGACACGAAGAAACTGTCGCGCTGGCAGGACTTGCTGAAAAAGATGCGAGCCGAAGGCTTCGCCATTGGAGAGGGTTAGCCCATGTCGTTACTCAAGCAACTGTTCCTGGCCATCTGCCTGCTGCTCGCGCTGGCCTTCGCCGGCAGCTTCCTCGCCGGGGTGGAAAGCTCCCGCGAGCAGTTGCTCAGCCAGTTGCGTTCCCACGCCCAGGACGCCGCCACCGCCCTCGGCCTGTCCATGACGCCCCACGTGGACGACCCGGCGATGATCGAGCTGATGGTCAGCTCCATCTTCGACAGCGGCTATTTCGCCAGCATCCGCGTCGTGCGCATTCCCGATGGCGGCGTGATCGCCGAACGCCGTACGACCACCACCAGCGAGCAGGTGCCGGGCTGGTTCGCCCACCTGGTCAACCTGCGGCCCCAGGGCGGCGATGCCCTGATCATGCGAGGCTGGCAGCAGGCCGCACGGGTGGAGGTGCTCAGCCATCCGCAGTTCGCCCTGGCCAAGCTGTGGGACAGCGCCCTCGGCAGCCTGGCCTGGCTGCTGCTCTGCGGTCTGCTCAGCGCCCTGGTCGGCGCCTGGCTGCTGCGTACCCAGTTGCGCCCCCTGGACAACATGGTGCAGCAGGCCGAGGCCATCAGCCGCCGCGAGTTCCTCGCCCTGCCCAGGGTGCCGCGCACGCCGGAACTGCGCCGCGTGGTGCTGGCGATGAACCAGATGGTGGACAAACTGCGCAACCTCTTCGCCGAGGAAGCCGCGCGCAGCGAACGCCTGCGGGAAGAGGCCTACCAGGACAACCTCACGGGCCTGGCCAACCGTCGCCAATTCGATATCAACCTCGCCAACCAGCTGGTTCCCAACGACCAGAACGCCGCCGGCTATCTGCTACTGCTGCGGGTCAACGACCTGGCCGGGCTCAACCAGCGCCTCGGCGGCCAGCGCACCGATGCCCTGATCCGTGATATCGGCGAGCTGCTGGTCGACCTGCAGCAACGGCGCGGCAACGTGGACTGGCTGGCCTCGCGCAGCCGCGGCGGAGAATTCGCCCTGCTCGCACCGGGCCTGGCCGGCGATGATGCCGAACACCTGGCCCACGAACTCGCCCACCTGCTGGAAAACCTGCACGGCACCGGCGCCAGCGACCGCAGTCCGGTGGCCTTCCTCGGCATAGCCGCGTACCGCCCCGGGGAAGATATCCACAAGGTGATGGGCCGCGCCGACCAGGCCCTGACCCAGGCCGCGCAACGCCCGGACCAGCCCTGGGCGCGCCTGGACGACTACGACGCCGCGCCGGGTCAGAGCCTGCACGAATGGCGCAGCTGGATCGACGATGCCCTGGGCAAGGGCAAGCTGCGCCTCTACTTCCAGCCGGTGAACCTGTGCGCGGACACCTCCCGCAGCCTGCACCACAAGGTGCTGGCACGCCTGCTCGATCCCCAGGGCGAAGCCGTGGCCGCCGGCCGCTTCCTGCCCTGGATCGAGCGCCTGGGCTGGGCCGCGCGCTTCGACCTGGCGATGCTCGAACATTGCCTGGCGCACCTGGAGCACCACCCCGCGCCCATCGCCCTCAGCCTCTCCTCCGCCAGCCTGCGCGACGCGGCCAACCGCGAGCGCCTGCTGGCGCAGCTGAAGGCGCACCCGCAGCAGGCCGCGCTGCTCACCCTGGAGCTGGACGAACGCCACCTGCCGCCTTCCGGCGAGCTGGCCGAGGTCTGCCAGGCCATCCGCGAAACCGGCTACAGCCTGGGCCTGCAGCACTTCGGCGGACGCTTCAGCCTGATCGGCAACCTCGCCCAGCTGGGCCTGGCCTACCTGAAGATCGACGGCACCTACATCCGCGCCATCGACCAGGAAAGCGACAAGCGCCTGTTCATCGAGGCCCTGTTCCGCGCCACCAACAGCATCGACCTGCCGCTGATCGCCGAGATGGTGGAGTCCCAGGGTGAGCTGGACGTGCTACGTGAGCTGGGAATACAGGGCGCCATGGGCCGCCTGATCGGGGCGCCGGCGCCCTGGCATGAGTGAGGAGCGCCCGACCCCGAGTCAGTGGACTGCGCCGAGTTCGCCGTGCGCCCAGGCGTGGATGGCCTCGCTTTCCTGAACGCTCCGACGCAGAAGGACGCCTGCATCACCGGAAGCGGTCAATCCGGGCAGGACCCGGTCGACGTCGTGGTAACGCTTGCGCGGCCAGTGGCATTGACCCTGACGACCCGCTCCTGGCTACCGGCGCTGGGCTCAGCCCGACAGACAGTCAGGGTCGCGACGGTCGCCCCCACTGCGATGGGTTTGAAGTCCAGGCTGTTGGCCGTACCGGATATACGGTAGCCACTGGCAATGGCCTGCTCGCGCAACACCACGGTGCTGCCTGCCAACACGATCCAGCCCTGCTCCCAACCTCCGGATGATGCGCAACTGGTTCCATTGTTCGACGCGCAGACCTTGACCACAGCATTGCGCTTGAGCGCCTCGCTCCGGGCAATGCGTAATCCGCTGGCCAGGTCAGTGGCGTACTCCTTGATTCGATTGCGCAATACGAAGTCCGAGAAACTCGGCACCGCGACGGCCACAAGTATCGCGATGACAGAGACGGTCACCATCAACTCGGTCAGGGTGAAACCGCCCTGCCCTATGCCGTGGGTGGGCTGCTTGTGGAATTCAGAACGGCTGCAGGTGCTCATCATTGTTCGATGTTCCAGTAGACGCGCGCCTTCGGCTGGATGGTGGATGTCGGCGGGATGGGCGGGCTGCCCTCCAACGGTGAGTCAGGGTTGGCGCCGATCACGAAGGGAACGGTCGAACCGTCATCCAGCGTCACCATCCCGGCGACCGGGGAAGGTGGCAGACCACCTCCGGAGATGGTCTCGGAGCGCAGGCCATCGACCCCCTCTGCATCCACGTAACTGACGTTGTATACCCTTGCCACACCGAGGTTGGAGCATTGCCCCGCCGTGGGAACCGCAGGCATATGGGTACTGAAAGTGACGATGCCGAATACCGTGATCGCCGACGTCACCACCTGCTCGGTGGCCCCCAGCGGCAGGTACCAGCCTTTCTTGTTGGCGAGTTCCGACTCGGCAGGCGTGCTGCTGGTGCTGATAGCCAACAGGGAGTTCTTGCATATGATCTCAGCGGTACAGTTGTCTTCCTCACTCTCCAGCCAGTCGGGATCGCTGGGCTTATCCCTGATCATGAAGAAATGGTTCGAAACGGCGACAGCGGAGGTGAAGCTGGTCAGCGGCTTCTCCCGGTCGCCGGAGCCAAGCAGCAGGATGTACTCGCCGTTCTCGAGTACCACGTCAGGCCCGAACATGAACTTCCGGTTCGCCGTGCAGTTGCTTAAGTCGTCGCACCCCAGGGACGCGATCTTGGCGATACCCCAGCTACTCGGGACACTGGTGCCGATATCGATTCGGTAGACATTGCCGCCCAGATCCGCCAGGTAGGCGTACTTGGCGAGCCCGGTGACCAGGTCCGGCACAATGGTGACGTCGCCGACGACGCTCCGATCCGTATCCAGCGTATGCAGCAGGGTCCCGGAGTCGGCATCCAGTACATAGACCTTGTTGCCCTTGGTCGAAGAGGTGCAGCCCTGGGGGTCCGAGTCCTCGCAGGGGTCGTAGCCACCGCCCATCATCAGGATCGGGGAGGCGCCAGAGCCATAGCCTGTCGCCTTGAACACCTTGGGCGTGGACCAGGTCTGGCCCAGGCCGGTGAAGCCAGCGGTGCAGTCCGTATCGCTCGCCGTAACGCCGGAAGCCAGGTTTGTCGGGCAGCCCTTCTTCCATTTCAGGACGGGAGAGGCGGCGTTCGTAACGTCGAATGCGTAGAGCACACGCCCACCACGGCGCATGGTCGCGTACAGCCACTTGCTGGACGTGCCGGTGTAGGCGGTCATTGCGCCATCGAACCCGTAGGCTTTCGGAAGCGGCGTGGGCGTTCCCGTGGTATGGCCAGGGAACTTCAGGGTGGTGCTGTTATCGCGCAGACGCTTGATACTCGAATAGAACTCCGGCGCCATGAAGGACCAGATCTCGCTCCCTGCGGCCTTAAGCCCAATGCTCGCCGTGCGGTTGCCGTTCACGGCCTTGAGCAGCCCATCGTTGCTGCCGTAGAACACCACCACCTGAGGTGCCGCATCTGTGCCGTAGTTGATGGCAACGGGGCGGGAGTGCACGACATCGGCATGCACAGAAGGACGGATGGCGGTCTGATTAGTGTCCTTGGAGTCATTTGCCTTGTTGTTAGCTCCAATGGCCCAGTTGATCAGGTCGGCCCGTTCGGTGGTGTTTGCGGCCCCCAGGAGGGAAGGGGTGATAGCAGTATTCGCATCATTGAAGTTCGTCAGCTCAGTGCAGGAAGCGAAGGAGGGGTCGCAGGTTTTCATCGTGCGGCTGCTGGCGTGCCGCAACATATACCCTTGGGCCCCCTTCTCCACGATGTTGCCGTCCGGGTAGTCGGAGACGTCGGAGCCGGGAACCAGCAGGCAATCGCCCCGGGGGCTGAATCCCCAGTAGCTCTCGTTGAGCAGCGTGTCAGGCGTCCAGAAGCTGCGTGCACAGTTGGTGATGAAACCCTCGTCGCTGTCGATCGCGCCTTTGCTATCCGCATCCTGCAGTTTCAGCTCGCGGTCGATCACGCCGAGCTTGTACTGCTTGAGGTTGCCGTCCCAGCGGGGGAAGGCGTCGGAATCCGGGCGGAACATGCCGACATACACCTGGTTGAGGTAGGTGCCCTGGGTGTTCACGCTGACCGGCAGGCTCACCGAGGCGAATACGCTGTTGACCGACTGGATTTCGGAGAAGATCGCAGTCAGCGCGTTGGCGATCTCGTTACCGCTGCTGGTGACGTCGAAGTACTTGCCACTGCTGACGCTGGCGGCGCTCTTGAGCAGCGCCGTCCAGCCGGGCCCCTGGCCCGTGGTTTTCTTGTCGATATCCACCGTGTAAGTGGTGATCGCCTGGCTGCTCTTCTTCATGAAGCGCGCCCATTCATCCGCCACATTGTCCTGGGAACCGCTGGGCGTAATGGCGATGGTCGACGTGCTGCCGCCCGCCGCCGCCAGGGCACTGGTGGCCTGGCTGATGTCATTGCTGTTGTCCTGCGCGGCACCGTTGCTGATGTAGATGACGAAGTTCTTCGCGCAACCGGTCACGATGGGCGAGGTGTAGCGGTTTCCATCCTTCGCCAGCAGGGCGTTGCCGGTCAGCGCATAAATATTCGTGGATGGGAGGGTGCCGAAGGTGTTACCGGTGTAGTCCGTCTTCTTCTTCTCATTCCCGGAATGGGGAATGCCGGCTGAAAAGTACAGGTAGGCCTCCTCGAACGCCTTGGAGATCTTGCCACCGTTCGACTTGTCGGCACCCTTGTCCAGGTTATTCACCAAGGCCTGATACAGCGGCTTGTTGGCATTGGACAGCGGGCGGATCGCAGCCCTGACATAGGCGCCATCGTTCCCGGAGTTACCCCCGCCGGATTCGGTGAACATCATCAGGCCGACCCTGAACTTGTTCTCTGGCAAGGCCGAGATCACCGAGGACAGGGCTGCCATCTCGTTGGTGAAAGGCTGCTCCCAGTTCGCGGTGTTATCGAGGATGATCAGGACGTTTGGTGCTTCAGTCGCATTGGCCGGCGTCCCGACGAACAAGTCCACGTCATCTGCAATGGCCAATACCGGCGCCAGTAGCAGGCCAGTCAGGGCCAGATTGAGATACTTCTTCATAGGGACTCAAGCCTCAGCACGGACTATCAGGGGCAAACAGCATTCTTCTGGGAATCGGTGAGCAACACCCTTACACCGCTCCGCACACGGGCCGAGGCACCGCTTGCAACGTCGCTGACTGTTGCTTCCAGCCCCCAAACCGTGTTCCAGGTCGAACTGGACATGGTTCCCAGGCTGAGGCTGCTCGGCTTGGCTGCGGTCGCCAGCGTGGCTTTCTGGCAAACGGGGGCGAGCATCGACACCACGTAGTCCTGGGTGCCGTCGTTATTGAGGTCCACATTCACCTCTTCGGCGGTGGGTGCCGTGGCGAACGCAGAACTGATCACCTGTTCGATCGCGACGTTGGCCGCCATCACCGCTTCGTCACGCGACTGCATGTTGCCCACAGCCTTGTGGCTGGCGATGCTCTGAACGAAAGCCCCGGAGACCATCAGGGTCAGGAGCAGCAACATGATCAGGCCAACGATCAGGGTCGCCCCTCGTTGGCTGCGCAAGCGCGGGATATCGGTCACGGTGTCTCCCTCCTGCCCGAAACATTGTTCAGCCTGACGGTCATGGCATAGGCGTGGCGCTTGAAGTTGTCCGTGTAGGGTCCCAGCGTGCTGCCCGCAAGCCTGTAAGTCTTGTCCGAGCTGTATCCCGCAGAGGGCTTGAGACTGCGAACCAGGAGGGAAACCCTCACCGCGACCGTGTTGACGCTCTGCTCGACAGTGCAGGCCGAGGCCGATGGGCAGGTCTGGTCCGCCGCGCCGTCGCCCCGGTTGGTGGGCGAGTCCTTGCGTTCATCATCCTGCCAGTCGATGGCTGCCAGGTAATCGACTGCTGCCCCGGTATCACTGCGGCTATCAACCTGGAACTCGACCTTGAAACCTTGCACCCCTTCCACCAGGGGCTCCGCCGCCTGCTGTGCGAGCGAGCCGCCGGACAGATCCAGTTGCGAGCGCATCAGGGTCGGGATTCCGTCTCCCGGCGCATTCGCGTAGTCGCGGATGTAATAGATATTCGAGATCAGACGACGCCGGTCGGCGACCGCCGTGCAATTGCGTTTGTGCAATGTCAGGTCGACGGCGGAATCCGAAATCTCGAAGCCGCCTTCCCCTTCACAGTTCGAAACCTGGAAATAGGCCCGGCCTTCCTGGAAAGCATCGCAATTGGTCGCGCCGGCGACGCAGGTGTCGGCGTGGCGCACGACCAGGATATCGGTACCGGCCAGTTGGTCCTCGATCACCGACGTGCAGCTGCTCGGCACCGAACTCAGCAGCTGCACCGGCATACCGACTATCTGTTGCTTGTACGCCAAGTCCCAGCTGGCGAAGGCCTCGCAAGGGTCGGGAAACAGCATAGGCAGGTCGGTGGGCTCGTCGACAAAGGTCAGGTCGTCGAACTCGGGAATGTATCCATCCCAGAAACCGGCATGGCCGACGTCATCCTGAAGGACCTGCATGGCGAAACGGCCGTTTTCGATCTGCTCGTTCGCCTTGGCCATTTCCTCGTTCGATTGACTGATATTGAGGTAAAGGGTCAGCACCGAGCCGGTGACGAGAAGGCCGAGCGTTATGGCGATCATCAGTTCGATCAAGCCGAAACCCGAACTCCGCCTTACCGGGGCCTGGTTGTCCCAGTGCATCACGTGACGTTTCCTGCTCATAGGTCGGCCACCCTGACAACGGTGCTTACTACCCGGCGGCACAGGTCATTGGAGCATGTGGAGCCTGACGCACCGTCGTAGCTGTTCTTGCCGCAACGCAGCGACGACGCGGGGGCAGATAGCGGGGTCAGCCCTTGCCAGGCCACGGTAATGAGGTACTTACCGCTGCCGATGCTTTCTATGCAGCCACGGCCGCCGATCATCGCCCCGACCTTATCTGTCCCACTAATTTCAGCGGCTCCCTGCAAGGCATTGCACCATTCGGCGGAGTCGAGTTGTTGCCGGGTGGTTGTCGAAGTGGCGCAGGTCATCCCAACGCCCAGCGGACTCGAAGAACCGGTGACGTAACTCGCGGCGAAGTTCCGGTTGGCGGAAAGCCGGCTCTCCATATCCTTGAGCAGTATCAGCGCCTGCGACCGTTGATAGGCTTCGGCCTCGGAAGCATGCAGTCGCGATTGCAGCGCGGCGACTCCCAACAGGCCGACAGCAAGAATGACCAGGGTTACGAGCACTTCGACAAGGCTGAAACCCGAGGAATATTTCAAACCGGGTCTGGATTCCATATTCACCACTTCTCGGGGGGCGTCTTGGTACCGTCACTTGTCAAGGACAAGTCTCCATCGCTGGCCTGAGAGCCAATTGCCGTGAATTGGATCGTGTAGGAAGGAACTGTTCCTGCGCCAATAGTTATGCCGTAGCTGTAATTCGTCGAGACTTCCGGGGGAAGCGTATAGCCGCTGTCTTCGAGAATCGACTTCGTTGCATAAGCGCGATTGGCAACAAGAAACTGTTGTTGCCTGTTGGCGATATCCATCATTTGCGACTGGGCCGCCGAACGATTGCTCTTGATCACATACTGCCGGTAACTCGGCAGAGCAACGCTGGCAAGAATCGCGACAATAACAACCGTTATCATCAATTCGATCAGCGTAAAGCCCCTTTGCCTGGGTCGCGTCACTCCTTCACCTCTCGATTACTGCTCACTATCGAATGGAACCTCCGCGCCCAGTCTAGTAGCAGCGGAAGCAGATCTTCGGATGCACGTCACGATTTCACCAAGTTTCGTGCAGCACGATAGATCGGCGATTTTTACCTGGTGTCGGCAACTGGACGAGTGCAGAAAATACAATGACAAATGGCTTACTGCCAGCACCCCATGTGCCGCGCTAGAAAAATAATTGCAGATAGACGCGAATGATTCGTAAAACTAGAGGCTTCAGCATTTGTTAAACCCCCTAGTTCCATCAAGCCCACCAAAAAATTGGCACCCAAGTACAGATCAATAACTCGCTGAAAATAACGAAGATACCCTCTCGATGCACGGAGTTGATCGCGGAAAGAGTGTGCAAATCAGAAGCTGCAGTTGTAAAAAACAACCGTTTGGACAAGTTCAGCGAGCGAAAGAGTGTTCACACTTTCGGGATACGCGCGTGATAACACCGAGTTAGAACCTTCCGACACGACGGCATTCACAGAGACGGAAGGGCACGATCTGTAAATGGCGCTCAGCGCTCACCTTACTCACTGCAAACCAGGGCCGACGCGGAACGTTCCGATTCAAGCTGCCTAGTACGGCAACTGCAGCTCATCCATGACCAGATCGCCCAGGTCGCCCACCTGGGCGCGGGTGTGGGCGCGGTTCTGGAGTTTCTGCCGGGCGGGCTCCGGCAGGTCGGTGTAGTTCATCAGGCCGCGGTCCACCAGGACCTGGACCAGGTCCTCGATCACCCGCACCAGTTCCAGGTCGGAGTGCTGCAGGGACATCAGGTGGTCGTGCAGGCTGCGGCTGGCGAACCAGGTCTGCACCTCCGGGTCGTGGGCGGGCATGCTTTGGGTCATGCTGTCGAAGGGCTCGTGCTCCACCCGCAGGACCCTGCCCTTTTCATCGCGTTGTATGTAAACCATGGTTCCCTCCCCTGTCCCCATCCGAAACCGGGCCCGCCCCGGGACGGCAGCGGGCACTTGCACCTTGAGACTAGACGTCTGCTTTCAAAGAGCCATCATCGAGCATCTGCGTTATCACCGAAGCCGCATCCGGCGCCGAGTAGGCCGCCTGCAGGTTCACCCCTTCCAGCACTATGGTCTGGCCCGTTCCCCCCGGCGTGGCGGCCGAGTTGTTGTCCACCGTGATGGTGGTGTTGGCGCCGAAGGCCATGGTCAGGTAATCGTCCAGGCTCCCCGCCGTGCTGTGCTCGCCGGTGAGCAGTTGCGACAGGTCGAGGCTATCCACGCCCTTCGCGAAGTCGGCGATGGTGGTGACGCCATTGTCGCCGGGCAACCACTTGAAGGTGTCCGCCCCCGCGCCTCCGGTCAGCCGGTCCGAACCGCCATTGCCGGCCAGCAGGTTGTCGCCGCCGTTACCGGTGAGGTTGTCGTCGAAGTCCGAGCCGAGCAGGTTCTCGATGCCGCTCAGGGTGTCCAGCCCGGCGCCGCCGGTGTTCTGCTGGGTCGTCGGCACCAGGCTGACCGTGACGCCGGAAGTGGCGTCGTAATAAGCCGCGGTATCGATGCCGTCTCCGCCGCTCAGCGCGTCGTTGCCTGGCCCACCCACTAGCAGGTCGTTGCCACTGTTGCCGCTCAGCGAGTCGTTACCGGCGCCCGCCATCAGCACATCCTCGCCGCTACCACCGCGCAGGGTGGTGTCGCCGCTGCCGACATCGATGACGATCTGGTCGTCGCCGGTACTGCTGGAACCCAGGGTTCCGCTATCCGCCGTCACGCTTACGGTCGCCAAGTTGCCGCTGGCGCCGGTAGCGTCCACGGCGCGGTAGGTGAAGCTGCCGCTGGCGTCGCTGAAGGTCACGCTGCCCATGGCGCCCGTGCCGGAACTGTGGCTGGCACCGCCGCCGCTGACGGCGCTGACGCTGGTGACATCCAGGGCATGGCCTTCGCCGTCGGTGTCGTTCCAGAGCATCGCCCATTCGGGGATGGACACCGAGCCGGCGCTGTTGGTCCGCACCTGGTCAGCCATGGTCACGGGCGCATCGTTGACCGCGTTGGCCTGCACCAGGGCGTAGGCCGTGGCGATGTTCTGGCCACCGTTGGCGTTACCATCGCCGTCGTCCAAGGTGAAACTCAGGGTCCGGTTGCCGGGATCGTCCGAGTTGTTGGCATAGCCGATGCGCTGGACCAGCGCCTGCACCGCCGCCAGGGTAGCGGCGCTGGTGAGGTTGATCACCAGCGCGCTGCCATTGCCACCGGACCAGGTGCCGATGGTGTTGCCATTGAAACGCACGCTCTGGCTGCCCTGCAGGCTGATGCCATTGCCGCCCAGGATCGACAGCTGGTCGGCCGAGGTGGCATTGCCGCTGAGTGAGACCGTGAGCTTGCCGCCGCCGAAATTGGGCGAGTCGACATCGCTCAGGGTCACGCTGCCATCGATGACGCTGGCCGCGGCGTTCTCGTTGTAGACCAGGGTCGCGCCCATGCCACCCAGGATTGGCGCATCGTTCACCGCCGTGACGTTGAAGCCGATGGTGTTGGGGCTCTGGTCCAGGTCCACTCCGCCATCGGCCGTACCGCCGTTGTCCTGCACCTGGAAGGAGAAGCTTGCATAGCCGTTGCCATTGCCATTGGCCGCGGGCACGAAGCTCAGCTTGCCGAGGGCTATATCGGTGGCGCTGACGCTGGCCCCCGTCAGCAGCGGACCGCTACCGGCCAGCACCAGGCTCCCGGCGCCAGGCAGGGTGGTGAGTTTCACCGCCACCAGGCTGTCGCCGTCGCTGTCGTTGAAGCCGAAGTCCGCGGTATTCAGCACGCGGCTGCCGTCCTCCAGCAGTGTGATGCTCTTGTCGGCACCGGCCGGCGCCATGTTGACGTCGATCACCGTCACGCTGAGGGTCGCCGAATCGGTGGTGCCATCGGCGTCCACCAAGGTGTAGGTGAAGGTCTCGGTGACATTGGCGGTGATGCCCTGGGGCGCCACATAGCTCCATGCACCGGTGGCGAAGTTGAAGCTCAGCTTGCCGCCCTGGGGCGTGGCGACGTTGCTGAGCATGCTGCCTGAGATGTTCGGCCCCGTGCTCGGGTCGATGAGGCTGGCGCCGTTCCAGGTGTAGGTCACGCCGCTGATGACGATGGACTGGATGAAGCCGGGACCGTCCAGCCCGTAGCTGTCGTCATCGCCGCCACCCGGCACGCCATTGCTGCCATGGAGCACGTTGCCCGAGACATCGCCGCCCACCAGTTGTCCGAGCAAGGCGTCGATCAGTTGCTCGAAGCCGGTCACCGACAGCGGCGAGCCCTGCCCGTCCAGGTCGACATCCTGCAGGCGAGCGGTGTTGATGCCATCGCCTATGCCCACCGTGGTGACGTTCAGGTGGTAGTTGTCGACGAAGTCGTTCCAGGCCGTCGCCGTGGCATTGGCCAGGGAATTGCCATTGCTGCCGGTCTGCTCATTGGGGTTGCCGTCGCTGACGAACACCACCTGGTTGTTGTAGCCGTTCAATGGCTGGTAGACAGCCATGGTTTCTTCGATACCGGCGGTGAAATCGGTGTTGCCGCTGAACGGCCGCGTGCCGCTCTCGGCGGGGTTGATGGCGGCGATCTGTGCGGAGAAGGCATTGAAGTCGCTGACCATCGGGTAGGAAGTCGCGGAGGAGGAGAAGACCACCATCTGCAGCTTGACGTCGCCCGTGGTGCCATCGAACAGCGCCTGGCCAGCCGCACGCACGGCGCTGAGCATCTGGTTCAGTTCGGTGTTGCTGATGCTGCCGCTGAAGTCCAGCACGAACACCAGGTTGAAGTCCTGGCCTTGCCCCTCCTTCACGCTGACCTGGTCGTTCTTCGCATCCGGCGCGTTATCCACGGCGATCACGTTGATCCGCGATTCGGCCACATTGGAGTCGCTGCTGCCGTCGTTGACCACTACCGTCAGCTTGCGCTGGGTGGTGTCTGGCGTGTTGCTGCCGTTGGAGTAGCGGATGGCCTCGATGGCCGACTCGTAGTCGGCCTTGCTGGCCGAGCCGAGGAGTCTGACGGTGATCTTTCCGGCCACACTGGTATCCACCGAACCGGAAATGCCGCCGGACAGACCGCCCAGCGTCAGCAGGTCACCCGCCTTGGCATTGGTCAGCACTATGGTGGCCGACTCGATATGGCTGTCGTCCACGTCCGTCACCAGGGTATCCAGGTCGGCGATGGCGATCGCCGGACCTCCCTCGGTGAAGCTGGTCCGGTAGTCGGCACCGGTGGCGCCGCTGCTGTCGTTGCCGTCCAGGTCCAGCACCGGTTTGTCGTTGACCGGGTCGACCTCGATGGTGACGGTCGCCTCGTTGCTGTAGAGCGCGCCATCGCTGACCTGGTACTTGAAGCTGGCGTAGGGGTTGCCGAATTCGTCGGCATCCGGCACGAACCTGAGCTTGCCGGCGCTGATATCGGCGATGGCCACCTCGGCGCCGACGCCCAGGGTCACGCCATCGAGTTGCAGCAGCCCCTGGGTCGGTAGCTGGGTGATGCTGATCCTGGCGAAGGTCGCCGAGTCAATGTCGTAGTCGTTGTAGCCACCGGTACCGTCGGCGCCGAACAGGCCGTCGAAGGTGATGGTGACGGCGGTGTCCTCAGCGGTACTGAAGCTGTCGTCCTTCGCCACCGGCGCGTCGTTCAGCGGTGTGACGTCGACGGTCACCGTGGCCACGTTGCTGTAGCTGGTGCCATCGCTGACCTGGTACTTGAAGGTCGCATAGGGCGTGCCGTTCTCGTTGGCGTCGGGCACGAACACCAGCTTGCCGGCCTCGATGTCGGCCAGGGAAACAACCTGGTTCTGCACCACCGCCACGTTGTCCAGCTTGAGCACGCCGTTGCTGGCCAGCTGGGTGATGCGAATGCCGGTGAAGCTGCCGGAGTCGGCGTCACTGTCGTTCAGCGGGCCGGTACCGTCGGCGCCGAACAGGTGCTGCGCGGTGATGGTGAGCGATTGGTCCTCGGTCGTATCGAGGTAGTCGTCCTTGGCCAACGGGGCATCGTCCAGGGCCCTCACGTTAATGCTCAGCACGGCACTGGATGGGTCCTTGTCGGCGTCCACCAGGGTATAGGTGAACTGTTCCAGCACATCCGCGTTGAGGCCGCTGGGAGCCTGATAGCTCCAGGCGCCATTGGCAAAGTTGAAGCTCAGCCTGCCCCCCGCTGCAGTGGCGATATCGGTGAGCTGGGCCGTGGCCGGCGTGCCATCCCAGGTGTACGGATGTCCGTTGATGACGATGGTGGTGATCTGCCCCGGCCCATCGGCACCGAAGCCATCGTCATCGCCACCACCCACAGCGCTGTCGTTGCCGAGCAGCACGTTGCCCGTAACCAGGCCATTGCCGGCCCCGTTCACGTTGCCGCTGAGGTCCTCGGCCCGCGCCTCCTCGCCCCAAGCGGAGTCGTCCTTCGCCCAGGGCGTGTCGTCGTCCACCTTGATGGTCAGGTTACCCATGGCGGTATCGCCATCCCTGTCGCTCACCTGGTAGCTCACCGTGAAGGAGAGGTCGTTCTCGGCCAGGCCGTCCGGGTGCAGGATGGGCTTGTTCTGGGTCACCTGGTAGGCGCCGGTGGCCGGGTTCAGCGTCAAGGTGATGACCGTCTGGCCACCCTGCCTGATCAGCAGGTCACTGCCACTCCTCTCGTAGCTGAAGCCCGAAGGTGCACCGCTTTCCAGCAGGCTGATGGAGCCGGCACCGTCGGCGCCGAAGCTGTGACCCAGGGTGCCGCTGAGGTTCGCGGTATCCGGGTCGACGTCGCCGGTACCGCCGGAGTAACCACCGTACAGTGCGTCATCATCCAGCTGCACGCAGTCATTGGCGCAGACGCTGGGTGCGTCGTCACGGAAGCTGATGGCCTTGCCGAGGCCAACCGAGGTGGAAACGCTGTCGCCATCGCGATCGGTCCCCACCAGGGTCAGTCTGACCAGGTCGACCGAGGCCAGGCTGGCCGCCTGGTCCGGACCACTGTCGGGGCTATGCAGGATGGCGCGCAGCTGCTGCAGGGTAACCCTGGCCTCCTGGTCCACACCAAGGGTGAACACGGTCGCCCCCTGCTCCCCGCCAATCCGTCCGACCACGCTGCTGCCCACCTTGTAGAGCAGGATGTCGGCACCGGTTTCGGCGTCGTCCAGGCCGCTGTCCGCACCCTGGGCGCTGACATCGAGGCTGAAGACGATGCTGCCCGGGCCGTCAGCGCCGAAACCGCCGCTGAAGAGTCCGGCGAAGCTGGTGGTATCCGCGTACCCCAGGGTGGTCTCGTCCACCTCCAGCGAACCGGCCTCGGCCGGGCAACTGCTCACCGTGGGCGAGTCATCATCCACCTTGATGTAGAGCGAACCCTCCGCCCGATCGCCGTCCCGATCGGTGATCTTGTACTCGACCTCGAAGGTCAGGTTGTTCTCGTTATGGCCATTGGGATGCAGGATCGGTGCGTTCTGGACGACGGTGTAGGCACCGGTGGACTTGTCCAGGCTGATGGTGATGACGGTGACGCCGCCCTGCTTGATCAGCAGGCCACCGTGGACCTCCACGTAGGTGAAGCCTTGCGGCGCACCGCTGTCCTGCAACTCGATCTCGCCAGGTCCGTCGGCGCCGAAATCGTGGGCGATGGTGCCGCTGGTGTTGTGACGGTCCGGGGAGTCGTCGCCCACGCCACCAGGGTTGCCGTAGGGCAAGGCATCGTCGTCGAGGCGGACAGTCACATGGGCGTCGATGCAGGGAGCGTCATCCCGGACACTGATGACCTTGCCCAGGTCGATGGTCGCGCTGTCCTTGTCGCCATCGCCATCGGTGATGGTGGCGGTCAGGGTGACCAGGTTGTCGACAGGCTGGCCGGTCACCTGGTCCGGCCCCGTGTTGGGGGTGTGCAGGATGGCGCGCAGCTGTTCCAGGGTCACGGTTCCATCCGCCGCAACGCTGAGGCGGAAAGCCAATTGCCCGCCCCCGACCACGCGGCCGACGATATCCGCCCCCTCCTTGAACAGCAGGATGCTGTTGCCCGTTTCGCTATCCCGCACGCCGCTGTCCACGCCCGGCGCCTTGACCGCCAGGCTGTAGCCGATGGCATTGCTGGCCGCGGCGCCGTCGGCGCCGAAAGCGGACACGAAGGCGCCGGCGAAGTTGGCACTGGCGGGGACGCCGAGGGTGGTTTCGTCCACCTGCAGGTAGAGCCCGTCCAGGCCCGAGACACTGATGTTGGGCACATCGTCGATGATGGCCACGGTCAGGGTGCCGGTCCCGGTATTGCCGTTGGCGTCGGTTACCTGGAAGGTGAAGGTCTCGGTGAACTGCAGGTTGTTGCCGTTATGGCCCGGGTTGACCTTGGGCGCCGACAGCAGCGTGTAGGTGTAGTTGCCGCTGCTGTCGACCGTCAGTTGGCCGTACTGGCCGTTGCCGGCGCCGGCTCCCAGGCTGAAGCTGTAGGGCCCGCTGCCGCCGCTGGCCACCAGGGTGCCGCTGGCGAACTCGTCGTTGCTCGCCGGTTCGCTGCCGAAGCTCAGGGCGGCCTCGCGTACTTCGTTGTCCGAGCCGGCCTGCACGCTGCCGACCACGGTGAAGTTGGCGACATCGATGGTCAGGGTCGTGGTGCTGAGGTCGCCGTCGGCGTCGACGATGCTGTAGGTGAAGGTGTCGACGGCGCCGGCCTGGGCCACGCTGTCGGGCCGGCTGGTGTAGCTGTAGCTGCCATCGGCATGCAGCACCAGGGTACCGAAGGCTGTAGTGATGCCCACACCCACGCCACCCGAGGCCGCCGTCGAAGTATCGCCGCCGGCGCGCACGCCCACCACGCCGGTCACGGCCGTGGGCCGACCATCGGCGCCGAACACATCGGCCACCGAGCCCAGGCCGGTGCCGCTGACCAGATTGCCGCTGACCGTGCCCCCTTCGCTGACCGAGGCGCTGTCGGCCTTCGCCTGCGGCAGGTCGTCGACGATGTCGATGTTGACGTTGGCCGAGGCATTGGCCAGGCCGTCCCCGACACTAATAAGGAAGCCGTCCGTCTCCGGACCGG
>RCUL01000550.1_pt1 | contig 17885 bp, 21 predicted proteins | sample 2167521 | NCBI WGS metagenome assembly RCUL01 (sample SAMN09932745, study PRJNA488358) | compost metagenome | feature: garden; material: soil; isolation source: compost soil in acetic acid-enriched culture | place: Germany: Experimental Botanical Garden Goettingen | collected 2016-01-27
CTTCGTCGACGACGTGCCGACCGGCATCTACACCATTCCGGAGATCAGCTCGATCGGCAAGAACGAGCAGGAGCTGACCAAGGAGAAGATCCCCTACGAGGTCGGCAAGGCGTTCTTCAAGTCGATGGCGCGCGCGCAGATCTCCAACGAGCGGGTCGGCATGCTGAAGATCCTCTTCCATCGCGACACCCTGCAGATCCTCGGCGTGCACTGCTTCGGCTACCAGGCTTCGGAGATCGTCCACATCGGTCAGGCGATCATGAACCAGAAGGGCGAGGCGAATACCATCAAGTATTTCATCAACACCACCTTCAACTACCCGACCATGGCCGAGGCCTATCGGGTGGCGGCGTTCGACGGCCTGAACCGGCTTTTTTGAGCGGCACCGGCCGGGCGCCTGAGCCGGCCGGGGAGGATCCTCTCGGCGATCCGCGCTTCTGGCGCTGGCCGAACCGGGAGAGCTTCTGATCAGGCGACGCCATGAAAGAACCGGCCCTTGCGGCCGGTTTTTTCATGGCGCGGCCCAGCGAAATGCCAGTGCCACGTAGGGTGGAAATCCACAAGGTGGATTTCCACCGCCAGCGCAGGCCTCGGCAGGGGGCGTGTCAAGGATAGTTCCCCGGTCAGCACGGGGCGGATCTGTAGGGTGCGCCATGCGCACCGCGACGGATTCCCGGGTGGCGAAGACAGAGGGATCGTAGATCCCAATCGGTGCGCACGGCGCACCCTACTGACAAAACGCGTGCCGGGCGCTCAGCGAGTCCCGACCGTGGTGCTGGCCAGGCCCGGGAAGTCGGTGATGATGCTGTCCACGCCGAAGTCGGCGAGGCGGCGCATCAGGGCTGGTTCGTTCACCGTCCATACCGACACGTGCAGCCCTTCCTTCTGCGCCCTCAGCAGGCGCTCCGGGGTGCAGAGGGTCCAGTTCAATGCCAGCAGGTTGCAGCCGTGGTGCCTGGCCACCTTCAGCGGGTCGAGCCAGGCGTACTCGGCCACCAGGCCGCGGGACAGCTTCGGCGTCAGCCGGTTGAGGGCACGCAGCACTTCCCGCGAACTGGAGGTGATCGTCACCTTGTCCTCCAGGCCATGACGTTCGACCAGTTCCTGGATCGCCAGTACGGTCCGCGCAGCGCGTACCCTCGATGCGCTCTTCACTTCCAGTTGCCAGTGTTCGAACTCGCATTGCTCGAACAGGGTCGCCAGGCGCGGGATCGGGCAGGGCTGGTTCCACCCCGGGCCGCCCAGGCGGGCGTCGTAGCCCACCAGTTCCTCGGCGTCGTGTTCCGAAACCTTGCCGCGGCGCCCCGTGGTGCGCTTCAGGCTGGGGTCGTGGATCACCATCAGTTCGCCGTCGCGGGATAGGTGCAGGTCCAGTTCGCAACGCTTCACGCCATGTGACAGGCAGCGCTGGAAGCTGGCCAGGGTGTTCTCCGGGCATTCGCCCTTGGCGCCTCGATGGCCGTAGATCAGGGTCACTTGTATTCCCTTGGTGCTCTGGGTTGGTGGTGGCGGACGCTGTCGACGACTTGTCCGCTTTCGAAGTAGACGGAAAATTCACGGTAGTCCCAGCGGCTGATCGGCGGCTTGCCGACCGCGGGGTGTTCCTGGTCGGGCAGGCCGAAGCGCTCCAGCACGGCGCGCTGGCTTTCACCGCGGGCGGGCAGGGAAAGGCCCGGATCGCCCTGGTCGCCGACAGGGATCTCGATCGTCTCGGCGGCGGCGGGCAGCGCGAGGAGGAGGCAGATCAGCAACAGGCCGGGGCGCGTCATGCGAAGTCTCAGGCGGGTGGAGAGGAGCGTTCACGGGCCTCGCGTCTCTGCTGGGCCTGCTTCTGCAGTATGTGTCGCGCCAGCAGCTGGCGCTGGGCGTCGGTCTGGGCTTCGAACTCGGTGCCTATGTCGAACTGGCCGTCGGCGCGGACCTGGCTGTGGATCACCACGGCCTGCATCAATAGGCCGAGGGCCTGGGGCATCAGCACCATCTTGATCGCCAGCCGGGTGCCGGGCTCGATGGGCTCCAGACTGGAAAAGCCGATGCCGCCTTCGGAGAGGATCACCTGTCGTGCCGGGCCGATGTCGCGCAACAGGCTCTGTGCCAGCGCCTGGCCGAGCAGGTCGATGCGCTTGTTGATCACCTTGAGGTAGCTGGCCAGGGTGCGGTCGCGCTCATGGATATGCCGCAGCAGATGCTGGGATTCGAAGTCCATCAGGTGCAGATCGCTGAGCAGGCTGAACAGCTGCGAGGCGTTGTCGACGCTGTCTTCCCCACCTGTTTCGCCCTGTTGCAGCGGGCGAAATTCCAGTGCGATCGAATCTTCGATGCGGTAGTATTCGCGGCGGTCATCCGCGTCTCGTGTCGACATGGCGAACCCATGGCAGCAGTGGTGGTCGAAGAGCTGTTCAGTATCTCGCGAGCCCGTTTGCAGCGCCGCATGGCGACGCAGCAGATCATGAACAGAATTTGAGTGTAAACGCTGCTCGCCAAGGCCCGCCACAAGGACGTCTCTTCTTTCGCCAGCGAACCTCACTTCCATGTTCAGACCGCTGTCCCTGTACATAGGCGCCCGCTACACACGCGCCAAGCGCCGCAACTACTTCGTCTCCTTCATTTCCCTCACCTCGATGATCGGCCTCGCCCTGGGCGTGCTGGTGATGATCCTGGTGCTTTCGGTCATGAACGGCTTCGACCACGAGATGCGTACCCGCGTGCTGGGCATGGTGCCCCACGCCACGGTGGAGTCCGCCGTACCCATCAATGACTGGCGCAAGCTGGCCGAAGGCGTCGCCCGCCATTCCGAGGTGAAGGCGGTGGCGCCCTATACCCAGGTCCAGGGGCTGCTGACCGCCGACGGCAAGGTGCAGAAGGTGCTGGTCAATGCCGTCGACCCGCAGGAGGAGGCCAAGGTCTCCATCATCGGCGACTTCTTCCGCCAGGGCAGCCTGGCGGAGCTCAAGGCCGGCGAGTTCGGCATCGTCATCGGCGACAAGGCCGCCACCAAGCTGGGCGTCGGCCTGGGTGACAAGGTCACCTTCGTGCTGCCGGAGGTGGCGGTGACGCCCGCCGGTGTCTTCCCACGCATGAAGCGCTTCACCGTGGTCGGCATCTTCCATGTCGGCGCCGGTGAGCTGGATGGCTACCTGGCCATCGCCAACCTGTCCGACGTCGCCCGCCTCAAGCGCTGGCAGCCGGACCAGGTGCAGGGCCTGCGCCTGAAGCTCGACGACCTGTTCCAGGCGCCGCAGGTGGCCTGGCAGATTGCCGGCGAGCTGAAGGGCGAGGACTTCTACGCCCGCGACTGGACCCGCACCCACGGTAACCTCTACCAGGCGATCAAGATGGAGAAGGCCATGATCGGCCTGCTGCTGCTGCTGATCGTCGCCGTGGCCGCCTTCAACATCATCTCCACCCTGGTGATGGTGGTGACCGACAAGCGTGGCGACATCGCCATCCTCCGCACCCTGGGCGCCACGCCGCGGCAGATCATGGGCGTGTTCATGGTCCAGGGCACCGTCATCGGCGTGGTCGGCACCCTGATCGGCGGGGTGCTGGGCATCCTCGCGGCGCTCAATGTGAGCGACGCCATCGCCCTGCTGGAGCGCCTGTTGGGGCACAAGTTCCTCAACGCCGACGTCTACTTCATCGATTACCTGCCATCCCAGCTGATGGCCGAGGACGTGGTGCTGGTCTGTTCGGCCGCGCTGGTCCTGAGCTTCTTCGCCACCCTTTACCCCGCCTGGCGTGCCGCGCGCACCCAGCCAGCAGAGGCTTTGCGCTATGAGTAACAAGGCAGTCCTGAGTTGCCGCAACCTGGGCAAGAGCTACGACGAAGGCCCGCAGTCCGTGGAGGTCCTGTCCGGCGTCGAGCTGGAATTGCATCCGGGCGAGCGGGTGGCCATCGTCGGCAGTTCCGGCTCCGGCAAGAGCACCCTGTTGAACATGCTGGGTGGCCTGGATACCCCGAGCAAGGGCAGCGTCTGGCTGGCCGGCGAGGAGTTGTCCTCCCTCAGCGAAACCGCCCGCGGCCTGCTGCGCAACCGCGCCCTGGGTTTCGTCTACCAGTTCCACCACCTGCTGCCGGAGTTCACCGCCCTGGAGAACGTCTGCATGCCGCTGCTGATCGGCCGTACCGCCATCAGCGAAGCGCGCCAGCGGGCCACGGCGCTGCTGGAACGCGTGGGCCTGGGCCATCGCCTGTCGCACAAGCCGGCCGAACTGTCCGGCGGCGAGCGCCAGCGTGTGGCCATCGCCCGTGCCCTGGTCAACCGGCCTGCACTGGTGCTGCTCGACGAGCCCACCGGCAACCTCGACCAGCACACCGCCCATGGCATCCAGGAGCTGATGCTGGAGCTGAACCGCTCTCTGCAGACCGCTTTCCTGGTGGTGACCCATGACCTGCAGCTGGCCCACCAGATGGACCGGGTGCTGCGCCTGGAAGAAGGCCGACTGGTGGCTGCCTGAGATGTTCAGACCTCTCCCGATTTTCATCGGCACGCGCTATACCCGCGCCAAACGCCGCAACCACTACATCTCCTTCATCTCGCTGACCTCGATGCTCGGCCTGGCCCTGGGCGTGCTGGCCATGATCGTGGTGCTCTCGGTCATGAACGGTTTCCAGAAGGAAATGAGTTCGCGCATCCTTGGCATGGTCTCCCACGCCACCCTGAGCGCCGAGCAGCCGCTGGACGACTGGCAGCGGGTGGCCGATGCCGCCATGAAGCACCCGGAAGTGGTGGGTGCGGTGCCTTTCGCCGAACTGGAGGGCATGCTCTCCTACAAGGGCCTGATGCAGCCGGTGCAGATCAATGGCATCGACCCGCGGGAAGAAACCAAGGTCTCCATCATCGGCAAGCACATGGTGCAAGGCGACCTGGATGACCTGAAGCCGGGCGAGTCCGGCATCGTCATCGGCGAGATCACCGCACGGCGCTTCCGCCTCAATGTCGGCGACAAGCTGACCCTCATCGTCCCCGAGGTGAGCAGCGCACCGGGCGGCATCACCCCGCGCATGCAGCGCCTCAACGTGGTAGGGGTGTTCAAGGTCGGTGCCGAGCTGGACAGCTCGCTGGCGCTGATCAACGTCGCCGACGCCTCCGCCATCCAGCGCCTGAAGGAGGGCCAGGTGCAGAGCGTGCGCATCGCCCTGAAGGACCTCTACCTGGCGCCGGAGGTCTCGCAGCAGATAGTCGCCGAACTGGGCCAGGGCTATCGCGCCGACGACTGGACCCATACCCAGGGCAGCCTGTTCAGCGCCATGAAGATGGAGAAGACCATGATCGGCCTGCTCCTGCTGCTGATCGTGGCAGTCGCCGCCTTCAACATCATCGCCACCCTGATCATGGTCGTCGCCGACAAGCGCGCGGATATCGCCATTCTTCGGACCCTGGGTGCCACGCCGCGGCAGATCATGGCGGTGTTCATGGTCCAGGGCAGTGTGATCGGTACCATTGGCACGCTCATCGGCACCGTGCTGGGCATCGTCACCGCCCTCAACGTCAGCCAGTGGATCGCCGCCCTGGAACGCGCCAGTGGCCGGCAGATATTCAGTTCCGACGTCTACTTCGTCAGCTACCTGCCGTCAGAGCTGCAGGTGGGCGACGTGGTGCTGATCTGCGCCGCGGCGCTGGTGCTGAGTTTCCTCGCGACCCTCTACCCGGCCTGGCGCGCAGCCCAGACCCAGCCCGCCGAGGCCCTCCGCTACGAGTAGGGGCTGGTACCTGAAATGAAAAACGCCGCATTCGATGCGGCGTTTTCGTTTCAGCGGCTGACTTCCCGTCGCGCCTTCTGGCGCTTGCGCCAGCTGTGCCCGACCCACCAGCGCCAATAGAGCATGGTCAGCATGTAGCCCAGGGCGCCGACCAGCACGCCGCAGACCAGGGAGCCGAGGAGAAAGGGCTGCCAGAGGGAGGAAAGTTCCTGGGTGATCCACTCCCAGGTCAGTTCATCGGGTAGGGCGCGGGGAGAAATCTGCATGATCCATGCGCCCATCTTGTAGGTGCAGTAGAAGACCGGCGGCATGGTGATGGGGTTGGTCAGCCAGACCAGGCCGACGGAGATCGGCAGGTTGGCGCGGACCAGGATGGCCAGGCCCGCGGCCAGCAGCATCTGCATGGGAATCGGCACGAAGGCCGCGAACAGGCCCATGGCCATGGCGCGCGCAACCGAATGGCGATTGAGGTGCCAGAGGTTCGGGTCATGGATCAGGTTGCCGAGAAAACGCAGGGACTTGTGTTCCCTGATGGTGTCCGGATTCGGCATGTAGCGTTTGAAGATGCGACGCGGCATGGGCGGTCTCTGGCGGACGAAAGCGCCGCGTATTATGCACGCAAAGACATGACATCGCCGGGTCACTTTGTGTCGGCGGATTAACAGGGTGCAGCGCCGAACGGCTTGCTCGGCGCACCGTGGAACAGGAAGTCGCCGCGGCGCCCGTCCCAGGGAAGGGGAGTGAAATGCCCATGCTTTCGGGCCTGGTTGCGCTTGCCGCCGGCCTGCTTCTATTGCGCTGGATGCCCGGCCTGCCGCCGCTCTGGTGGCTGTATCCGCAGTTGTTGCTCGGCCTCCTGCTGCTCACGGGGCGCGCCTGGCGCCTGGGGTTCTTCCTGCTCGGGCTCGGCTGGGCCTGCCTGAGCGCCCAGTGGGCGCTAGACGACCGGCTGGACCCTGCGCTGGACGGCCAGGTGCGCTGGCTGGAGGGCAGGGTGGTGGGCCTGCCCGGCTCAGCCGATGGCGTGGTGCGCTTCGAACTGGAGGACATCGAGTCCGCGCGGGCACGGCTGCCGACCCGCCTGCGGCTGTCCTGGCGGGATGGGCCGCCGTTGCTGGCCGGCGAGCGTTGGCGCCTGGCGGTCAGGCTCAAGCGGCCGCACGGACTGGTGAATCCGGCCACCTTCGACTATGAAGCCTGGCTCACGGCGCGGCGGATAGGCGCTACCGGGTCGGTGAAGGCCGGCCAACTGCTGCAACCCGCCAGTGGCGCCGCCGCCTGGCGCGACGGCCTGCGCCAGCGCCTGATGCAGGTCGACACCCATGGTCGGGCGGGAGGGCTCGCCGCGCTGGTGCTGGGGGATGGCTCCGGTTTGCGGGACCAGGACTGGCGTCTGCTGCAGGACACCGGAACCACCCACCTGATGGTGATTTCCGGCCAGCACATCACCCTGTTCTCCGGCGTGCTCTATGGCCTGGTGGCCGCCCTGGCGCGATTCGGCCTGTGGCCGCGGCGCCTGCCCTGGCTGCCCTGCGCCTGTGCCCTGGGCCTGGCCGGGGGACTGGGTTACGGGCTGTTGGCGGGCTTCGATGTGCCGGTGCGCCGGGCCTGCGTGATGATCGCGGTGGTATTGCTCTGGCGCCTGCGCTTTCGCCATCTGGGCCTGCTCACACCCTTGCTCGCCGCGCTCTGCATCGTGCTGCTGGACGAACCCCTGGTCGTGCTGCAGCCGGGCTTCTGGTTGTCCTTCGGTGCGGTTGGCCTGTTGATCCTGACCTTCGCCGGCCGCCTCGGCGCCTGGCACTGGTGGTGGACCTGGTGGCGCGCCCAGTGGGTCATGGGGCTGGGGCTGATGCCCCTGCTGCTGGCCCTGGCCCTGCCCATCAGCCTCAGCGGGCCCCTGGCCAATCTCCTGGCCGTGCCCTGGGTCGGCCTGGTGGTGCTGCCGCCGGCACTCCTGGGCACGGCATTGCTGCCCGTTCCCCAGGTGGGCGAAGCCTTGCTCTGGCTGGCCGGCGGTGCCCTGGACCTGCAGTTCCAGGTGCTTGACTGGGCGGCGGCGCGCCTGCCGGCCTGGATACCGGCCCAGGTGCCGCCATGGGCCTGGCTGCTGGGAGCATTGGGGGCCCTGCTGGTGATAGCGCCGGCCGGCTTACCGCTGCGCGCCCTCGGCCTGGCGTTGCTGCTGCCCATGCTGTTCCCGCCGCTGGAGCGTCCCGCCCCCGGCCAGGCGGAAGTCCGGGTGCTGGACGTGGGGCAGGGCCTGTCGGTGCTGGTGCGCACCCGCGAGCACGCGCTCCTCTACGATGCGGGGCCGCGCCAGGGCACCTTCGACATCGGCGAGCGGGTGGTGGTGCCGGCCTTGCGCGGCTTGGGCCTGGCCCGGCTGGACCTGCTGCTGATCAGCCATGCCCATCTCGATCACGCCGGCGGCGCGCTGGCGGTGCAGCGGGGGCTGGCGGTCGAGCGGGTGCTGAGCGGCGAGGCCGAGCGCCTGCCGGAAGCGCTCGGCGCCTCGCCATGCACCGCCGGGGATGCCTGGACCTGGGATGGGGTGAGGTTCCGCGTCTGGCACCAGCGCTGGTCCGCTGACAGCAACGAAAGCTCCTGCGTGCTGGCCGTCGAGGCCAACGGCGAGCGCATCCTGCTCAGCGGGGACATCGGCGCCCGTGGCGAGGCCGCCTGGATCGCCAGCGGCCAGCCACTCGCGGCGCGCTGGCTGGTCGCCGGGCACCACGGCAGCCGCACATCCTCCACCAGCTTCTTCCTGCGTGCCGTGGCGCCGCAGAAGGTGCTGATCTCACGCGGCCATCAGAATGCCTTCGGGCATCCCCATCCGTTGGTCGTTTCGCGCATCCGCGCCTTGCCGGCCGCGATCCACGATACGGCGGCAGAGGGCGCCTTGCTGCTGCGCCTGGGCGCCCATGGCGAGCTTGAAAGCGAGCGCGAAAAGTCCGTGTTCTGGAGGGAAAAATGAGAACGGCGGCGGTCGGCGCAGGCACGACCCTATGCTAGAGTGGCGCCACTTTTCCGAAGGGGATTTCCTACCGTGTGGGAGTTGGTCAAAGCCGGTGGCTGGATGATGCTGCCGATCATTCTGAGTTCCATCGCCGCCACCGCGATCATTGCCGAACGCTTGTGGACGTTGCGCATCAGCCGGGTTTCGCCGCCGCACCTGCTGGGCCAGGTCTGGCGCCAGATCAAGGACAAGCAACTGAACGGCCAGAAGCTCAAGGAGCTGCGCACGTCCTCGCCTCTGGGCGAAGTCCTGGCCGCCGGCCTGGCCAACTCCAAGCATGGTCGCGAGATCATGAAGGAGTGCATCGAAGAGGCGGCCAGCCGGGTCATCCATGAGCTGGAACGCTACCTCAATGCCCTGGGCACCATCGCCGCCATGGCGCCGCTGCTGGGCCTGCTGGGCACGGTGTTCGGCATGATCGATATCTTCGGCGGCTTCATGGAAAACGGCATGGCCAACGCCCCGGTGCTTGCCGGCGGTATCGCCAAGGCCCTGGTGACCACCGCCGCGGGCCTGATAGTCGCCATCCCTGCGGTGTTCTTCCATCGCTACCTGCTGCGCCGCGTCGACGAACTGGTGGTGGCCATGGAGCAGGAGGCGATCAAGCTGGTGGAAGTGGTCCAGGGTGACCGCGAAGTCGACTTCGCAGAGGTAGCCAAAGCGTGAAGTTCCGCCGCCGGGCGGGCAATGTCGCCCGCGAAGAGGTGTTCCTCAACCTGACTTCGTTGATCGACGTGATCTTCGTGCTGCTGCTGTTCTTCGTGGTGACCACCACCTTCAGCAAGCCCAGCCAGCTGAAGATCGAGCTGCCTGAAGCCGTCAGCGGCACGCCGCCCCAGGAAACCGAACTGAAGACCCTGGAGCTGAGCATCGCCGCCGATGGCCAGTACGCGCTCAATGGCCAGAACCTGGCCAAGAGCGACCTGGCCACCCTGATCGCGGCCCTTGGCCGTGAGTCCGAGGGCGACAACAGCCTGCCGCTGGTCATCACGGCCGATGCCCGCACCACCCACCAGTCGGTGGTCACCGCAATGGATGCCGCCGGCAAGCTGGGCTTCAGCCACCTGCGCATGACCACCATAGAGAACGACGCGGCCAAGCCCTGATGGCGTTCTCCGACCGTCTGCTGGACGCCTGGTACCGGGGCCACCCGGCCCTCGGCCTGCTGCGGCCGCTGGAATGGCTGTATCGCCGGGTGGCGCAACGCAAGCGCGCCGCCTTCCTGGCGGGGCAGGGTGGTTACCGGTCGCCGGTGCCCCTGATAGTGGTGGGCAACATCACCGTCGGTGGCACCGGCAAGACGCCGATGATCCTCTGGCTGATCGAGCACTGCCGGGCCCGCGGGCTGCGCGTTGGCGTGGTCAGCCGTGGCTATGGCGCCAAGCCGCCGCGACTGCCCTGGCGGGTGCGTGCCGAGCAGGGTGCCGAGTTGGCCGGCGACGAGCCCTTGCTGATCGTGCGGCGCAGTGGCGTGCCGCTGGTGATCGACCCGGATCGTTCCCGGGCGGTGCAGGCCCTGCTCGAGCAGGAGGAGCTGGACCTGATTCTCAGCGACGACGGCCTGCAGCATTACCGCATGGGCCGTGACCTGGAGCTGGTGCTGATCGACGCCGCTCGCGGCCTTGGTAACGGCCGCTGCCTGCCGGCGGGGCCGCTACGCGAGCCGCCGGAGCGACTGGCGTCGGTGGATGCGGTGCTGCGCAATGGTGCCGAGGCCGATTCCGCTGAGGGCTTCGCCTTTCAATTGCAGCCCGGCGAACTGGTCAACCTGCGCAGCGGCGAGCGCGTCGGCCTGGATCACTTCGCCCCCGGGCAAGCCGTCCATGCGGTGGCCGGGATCGGCAATCCCCAGCGTTTCTTCAGGACCCTGGAGGCGCTAAACTGGCGGCCGATTCCGCATGCCTTCGCCGATCACGCGGTCTACAGCCCCGACGCCCTGGATTTCGCACCTCCGCTGCCGGTGCTGATGACCGAGAAGGATGCGGTGAAGTGCCGGGCCTTCGCCGCCGCCGACTGGTGGTACCTGGCGGTCGATGCCGCCCCCTCGGCGGCCTTCGTCGCCTGGTTCGACGGGCAACTGGCCCGCCTGCTGCCGGACCGCCTCTAACCTCAGGTAGCCCTCGGGCTGCCGCCTCAAGGATTGCCCCATGGACCCGAAACTCCTCGATATCCTCGCCTGCCCCCTGTGCAAGGGCCCGCTGAAGCTGGCCGACGACAAGAGCGAACTCATCTGCAAGGCCGATGCCCTGGCCTTCCCGGTGCGCGATGGCATCCCGGTGATGCTGGAAGGCGAGGCCCGCACCCTGAACGTCGACGAGCGACTGGACAAATGACCCAGGCCTTCACCGTCGTCATCCCCGCCCGCCACGCGTCCACCCGCCTGCCGGGCAAGCCGCTGCAGGACATCGCCGGCAAGCCGATGATCCAGCACGTCTGGGAACAGGCGCGGCGCAGCGCAGCCCAGCGTGTCGTGGTGGCCACCGATGATGCGCGCATAGTCGACGCCTGCCAGGCCTTCGGCGCCGAGGTGCTGCTGACCCGTGTCGACCACAACTCCGGCACCGACCGCCTGGCCGAAGTGGCCAGCCAGCTGGGTTTGTCCGCCGATGCCATCGTGGTCAACGTGCAGGGTGACGAGCCGCTGATTCCGCCGGCCATCATCGATCAGGTGGCGGCCAACCTGGCGGCTCATCCGGAAGCCGGCATCGCCACCCTGGCCGAGCCGATCCGCGACGTCCAGGCCCTGTTCAACCCCAACGTGGTGAAAGTGGCCGCCGACCTCAACGGCCTGGCCCTGACCTTCAGCCGCGCGCCGCTGCCCTGGGCTCGCGATGCCTTCGCCGCCAGCCGCGAACAGTTGCCCGCCGAGGTGCCCTATCGCCGCCACATCGGCATCTACGCCTACCGTGCCGGCTTCCTCCACGACTTCGTCGCCTGGGGCCCGTGCTGGCTGGAGAACACCGAGTGCCTGGAACAGCTGCGCGCCCTCTGGCACGGCGTGCGCATCCATGTAGCCGACGCCCTGGAGGCTCCGCCTGCAGGTGTCGATACCGCGGAAGACCTGGAGCGCGTACGGCGCCTGCTGGGGGCCTGATGCGCGTTCTCTTCGTATGCCTCGGCAACATCTGCCGCTCGCCCACCGCCGAAGGCGTGCTGCTGCACAAGCTGCGCGAGGCGGGCCTGGCCGAAACGGTGCAGGTGGACTCGGCCGGCACCGGCGACTGGCATGTGGGCAAGGCGCCGGACGCCCGGACCCGCATGGCCGCCCAGCGTCGCGGCTATGACCTTTCGCAGCTGCGCGCGCGCCAGGTGGCGGCCGAGGATTTCGGCCGCTTCGACCTGATCCTGGCGATGGACGCAAGCAACCTGGCCAACCTGAGCCGGCTGCGGCGGGGTGACGCCGGTGCCGAACTGGATCTCTTCCTGCGTCGCTACCAGCTCGCGCTGGATGAGGTACCCGATCCCTATTACGGCGGCGAGGAAGGTTTCGAGGCGGTGCTCGACCTGGTGGAGCAGGCCTGCGACGCGCTTATCCTGGAAATAAAGGGGCGCCTGTGAGCCTGGTCCTGCACGAGAATCTTTCCCTCAAGCCCTACAACACCTTCGGCGTCGACGTGAAGGCGCGGCTGTTCGCCGAAGCCGGCAACGATGACCAGGTGCGGGAAGCCCTGGCCCTGGCAGTCGAGCGTGGTCTGCCGCTGCTGCCCATAGGCGGCGGCAGCAACCTGCTGCTGACCCGCGACGTCGATGCACTGGTGCTGCGCATGGCCAGCCGCGGCATCCGCATCCTCAGCGATGACGGGGTCGATGTGCTGCTGGAAGCCGAGGCGGGAGAGCCCTGGCATCCCCTGGTGCTCTGGAGTCTGGAGCAGGGGCTGGGCGGCCTGGAAAACCTCAGCCTGATTCCCGGCACCGTCGGCGCCGCGCCCATGCAGAACATCGGTGCCTACGGCGTCGAGCTGAAGGACGTATTCGCCGGGCTCACCGCGCTGGATCGCGAAACCGGCGAGTTGCGCGAGTTCGGCCTGGATGACTGCCAGTTCGCCTACCGCGACAGCCTGTTCAAGCGCGAACCCGGTCGCTGGCTGATCCTGCGCGTGCGCTTCAACCTCAGCCACGCGCCGCAGCTGCACCTGGACTACGGCCCGGTGCGCCAATGGCTGCAGGCCGAGGGTATCGAGACGCCGACTGCGAAGGATGTCAGCCGCGCCGTCTGCGCCATCCGCAGCGAAAAGCTGCCGGATCCCATGGAACTGGGCAATGCCGGCAGTTTCTTCAAGAACCCGCTGGTCAGCGCCGAGCTGGCCCAGCGCCTGCGTGGCGAACATCCGGACCTGGTGGCCTATCCCCAGGCCGACGGGCTGGTAAAACTGGCGGCCGGCTGGCTGATCGAGCGGGCCGGCTGGAAGGGTTTTCGCGAAGGCGATGCCGGCGTGCACCGCTTCCAGGCGCTGGTGCTGGTGAACTACGGCTCGGCCAGCGGCAGTCAGCTGCATGCCCTGGCCCGGCGCATCCAGGCGGATATCGTGGCGAAGTTCGGCGTGGCGCTGGAGATGGAGCCGAACCTGATCTGAGGTCGCCCGCCTGAAACGAATAGACCGGTCATATGGCCGGTCCATACCTCGGCGCGAGGCGGTATCCCGGCTGGTGCGCACGGCGCACCCTACGCGGAAATCGTCCCGGTGGTAGGGTGCGCCGTGCGCACCGGCTTCTCTTTGTCGAAACGACTGCTCCCGATCATGCGGTCATTGCCAGTGGCCGACAAAAGAAAGCCCCGCATCGCGGGGCTTTTTCACAACCATCGAACCTCAGCGGTATTCGCAGAGGTAAGCGGTGTCCTGGGCCACTTTCAGCTGGAACTTGCTGTTGGCCGGTACGGTGAACTTGCTGCCCGCGGCGAAGGTTTCCCAGCTGTCGCTACCCGGCAGTTTCACGGTCAGGGCGCCGGCGATGACATGCATCACTTCCAGCTGGCTGGTGCCGAATTCGTATTCCCCTGCGGCCATCACGCCGATGGTGGCCGGGCCTTCGCTCATGCCGAAGGCGATGGATTTGACGGTGCCGTCGAAGTATTCGTTGACCTTGAACATGCTGGGCTCCTGGATGGGGTCTGAAAGGGGCCGACAGTATGCCCAAGGCCGGTGTCAGCGTCACTAGTTGCCGGGGGTTCAGGCCGGCAGCACCAGGGGGAGCAGGCGAGCGGTGTTGCGTGCGTCCTCCAGGGCGCGGTGCTGTTGCCCCTGGAAGCTCAGGCCGGCCAACTGCAGGGCGGTGTGCAGGCCCACGGCGCGCTTGAGCTGGCGCACTTCGGCGAAGCGCTGCTTGAGGTTGAGGTGGGGCACCGCGGCCAGCAGGCTGTCCAGGCCGTGCAGTTGCCATTCCTGCTCCAGCTGGCGGCGGTCGTAATCGCCCCAGCTCGCCCAGCCCGCCAGGCGCGGGCGGTGATGGCCGAGCCAGCGCTCGAAGGCCTGCCAGACCTGGGGCAGGTTCGCCGCGCCATCCACGTCAGTCTGGTTGATATGGGTGAGCTGGCGGCAGAATCCGGTCAGGCAGGGGCGCCTGAGGGGGCGCACGAAACGCTGGAAATGGTCCACCTCGTGGCCATCGGCACGCACCAGGGTGGCACCGATCTCGATGATTTCCATTTCTTCCAGCGGCCAGCCACCTTCTTCGGTGGTGGCTTCCAGGTCTATCACCAGCCAGTGCGGCATGCAGTTCTCCTTGGCGGCGGGCGTTGGCCGGCCTGGAGCGAGTATGGTGGCGCTTTCGCGGGGCGGCAAACTGCGTGTTAGGCTTTCCGGCAGGTCGACGAAGGAGAACAACAATGGCTGAAGTAGCGTTCATCGGGTTGGGGGTGATGGGCTTCCACATGGCTGGGCACCTGGCCTGCGAAGGTCATTCGGTGCGGGTCTACAACCGCTCGCCGGCCAAGGCCGAGCTGTGGAGCGACGAGTTCGGCGGGGATGCGTTCGCCACGCCGCGCGAGGCGGCGCAAGGGGCCGAGTTCGTGATGGTCTGCGTCGGCAACGATGAGGACCTGCGGGCTGTGCTGCTCGGCGCCGATGGTGCCTTAGCCGGCATGGCCCCCGGCGCGGTGCTGGTGGATCACACCACGGCGTCGGCGGATGTAGCGCGGGAGATGGCGGTGCTCGCCGCCGAGCGCGAGCTGGGCTTCCTCGATGCGCCGGTTTCCGGCGGCCAGGCAGGGGCCGAGGCGGGCATGCTGTCGGTGATGGTGGGTGGCGAGCAGGCCTTCTACGACCGCGCGGCGCCGGTGATCGAAAGCTACGCCAAGATGGTCCGCCGGATGGGGCCGGTGGGCAGCGGCCAACTGACCAAGATGGTCAACCAGATCTGCGTGGGCGGGCTGTTGCAGGGGCTCGCCGAAGCCCTGCATTTCGCCCAGTGCGCCGGGCTCGACGCCACGGCGGCGATGGAGGTGATCGGCAAGGGCGCCGCGCAGTCCTGGCAGCAGGAGCACCGCCATCAGACCATGCTGGAAGGCGCCTTCGATTTCGGTTTCGCCGTGGACTGGATGCGCAAGGACCTGTCCATCGTCCTGGACGAGGCGGCGCGCAACGGCGCGCAGTTGCCGGTGACCGCGCTGGTGGATCAGTTCTATGCCGAGGTCCAGGCCATGGGCGGCGGGCGCTGGGATACATCCAGCCTGATCGCCCGGCTGAAAAGGCCCGGCTAGCTTCGGAAGGTGACGCAGCCCGCCCCCGGCATCGACGATGCGCAAGCCTGGCGGGGGCGGATTCTCAAGGAAAGGGGCGAGCCATGGCGGTCTGGCGTGGGTTGGGTTTCGCGGCTCTGGTGCTGCTCGGGGTGCTGGTAGCGGCCCTGCGCACCATGGAGGCCAGGCACCTGAAGCCGGTGATCGCGGAGCTGCACCTGCCACCGGCTTTCGCGGTGGCGCGTGATTTCGACTTCGGGCGCTACCGGCTTTCCTGGCGCGGACAGGCGTTCCGCGTGCATCCCCAGGGGCGGCCGGAAAAGGTGCTTTGGGGCGCGGCGGGCGGCTTCCTGGCGGCGGGCGTCGGTCGTGCCGAGGGCGGCAGCCGCTGGCGCGAAGGCGAACTGCGCGATCGGCGCGACCTGCTCTGTCGCGAGCAGAGCCTGGAAGCTTTCGAGCGGCTCGGTTCGCAACTGCTGCTCAAGGGCCATCTGCGCTGCGCCGACGGCAGCCTGAGCAGCTACGCGCTGACCTTGCAGGACGATGGCGAGCGCGGACTGGTGCTTTCCGTCACGCTGGGCGAGCCGCGGTTGAATCGGCTCTACCTCGCCTGGCATCGGGAGCCGGATGAGCGTTTCTTCGGTTTCGGCGAGCGCTCCGGTGGCTACGACCTGTCCGGCCGGCGCCTTGCCATTGCCGGGGCCGGCAGCCGGCAGTTGGCGACCGCGGAAGAGGGCGGCGGGGCGACGCTCGGCTTCTACTTCACCTCCCGTTTGCGCGCCTTCTACAGCCAGTCCGCCGCCTATCAGGTATTCGACCTGCGGGACGGACAACGTGTGGGGCTGGAAGTCCACGCTGGACGGTTGCTGGCGCGCATCTACAACGGCGACAGCCAGGACGTGCTCCTGGCACTCCAGGCCTCAGTGGTCGGGGCACTGCCAACGACGCCCGGGCCCAAGTAAAATGCGCCAGTCCATTGCCCTGTACCTGTCGTTCGAGGTCCGCCACCATGCTCTGCCGCGCCGGCTGCGGTGCCTGCTGCATTGCGCCATCCATAAGCTCCCCCATACCCGGCATGCCGGCGGGCAAGGCAGCGGGGGAGCGATGCCTGCACCTTTCCGTTGAAAACCTCTGCCAACTGTTCGGCGACCCGCGTCGGCCGGCGGTCTGCGGTGCCTTCGACGCCGATCCCGAGGTCTGTGGCGACAGCCGGGAGGAGGCGATCCGGCTGCTCGGCTGGCTGGAGCAGGCGACCTCGGTGGCGTAATCCGTTGGCCCGCCTTCGGCTGGTACTGTCTTAACAAGGAGAGATCATGAGAACCAAGGTCGTGGCGCTTTGTGCCCTGGGTCTGCTGGCGGTGAGTGCCGTCCATGCCGAGGAGTGGAAGCTGGCCAAGGACGAGGACGGCATCAAGGTGTACCTGAGCGAGGTGCCAGGTTCCCGGTACAAGGCCTATCGCGGCATCACCACCATCAAGGCCGATATCGCCACCCTGCGCGCGCTGCAGGAGGATGTCGCGGGCTCGTGCGCGTGGATCCACGAATGCAGGGAGCAGAAGCTGCTCAAGCTCGAGGGGTCGCAGAGCTGGACCTACACCCGCTTCAATACGCCCTGGCCGGTTACGCCGCGGGATTCGGTGCTGCACGTCACCTCGCAATTGGGCGCGGACGGCAGCGTGACGCGGATTCTGGAGGGCGTGCCGGACTACCTGCCCGAGGCCAAGGGCTATGTGCGGGTGACCCAGGTGGAGGGGCTCTGGAAGCTGGTGCCCAAGGGGGCGGGGGAGGTCGAGGTGACCTACCAGTTGCACACCGAGCCGGGAGGCAGCGTGCCGTCGTGGCTGGCGAACAGTTTCGTCGTCGACGCGCCCTTCAATACCCTGAAGGCCATGCGCGAGCGCGCGGAGAAGCGCTAGACCGAATGGAAATAAAAAAGGCTGCCATCGGCAGCCTTTTTCGTTTTGCAGCCCGCTTCAGTCGCGGTTTTCCAGCGACACGAAGTCACGCTGCTCGTAGCCGGTGTACAGCTGGCGCGGACGGCCGATCTTGTACGGGCTGGAGAGCATTTCCTTCCAGTGGGAGATCCAGCCGACGGTACGCGCCAGGGCGAAGATCACGGTGAACATGCTGGTCGGAATGCCGATGGCCTTCAGGATGATGCCCGAGTAGAAGTCTACGTTCGGGTACAGGTTGCGTTCCTTGAAGTACGGATCGTTGCGCGCGATCTCTTCCAGCTTCATGGCCAGCTCGAGCTTCGGATCGTTGATGCCCAGCTCGGACAGCACCTCGTCGCAGGTCTGCTTCATGACCTTGGCGCGCGGGTCGAAGTTCTTGTACACGCGGTGACCGAAGCCCATCAGCTTGAACGGATCGTTCTTGTCCTTGGCCTTGGCGATGAACTTGTCGATGTTCGAAACATCGCCGATTTCATCGAGCATGGTCAGTACGGCTTCGTTTGCACCGCCGTGGGCAGGGCCCCACAGTGC
>RCUL01000551.1_pt1 | contig 17879 bp, 30 predicted proteins | sample 2167521 | NCBI WGS metagenome assembly RCUL01 (sample SAMN09932745, study PRJNA488358) | compost metagenome | feature: garden; material: soil; isolation source: compost soil in acetic acid-enriched culture | place: Germany: Experimental Botanical Garden Goettingen | collected 2016-01-27
CTGCTGGAGCGTGACGGTCACAGCTTCGAGCAACAGGCAAAACGCACCGTCACACTTGACCGCGAGGCGCTGCTGGATCGCTACGCCGGGAGGCTGAACCATGACACCTGACATTCACCTCAACGCCCGCACGATCCTGCCGCCAGTGGACTGCCCGCTGATCATTCTCGTCGACGGCGAGCTGGTCGAAGCGACGCGGCCGACCTTCGTGCAGGACCGCGGCGACGACCTGACCTATCACTTGGCTGACGGCACTGTGCTGACCGGCCGCTTTGAATGGAGCTACCCATGACCCTATTTGTGATGCTGGATTTTGAGACCCTGTCGCTGCAGCCGGACGCCGTGTTGCTGTCGCTCGGGGCTGTTGCGGTTGACCGCGGTACCGGGGAGATTCGCAGTGCCCTCCAGGTTCACCTGGACCCGGCCGCGCAGCCTTACCGCCGTATCGACGCGTCAACTGTGCTGTGGTGGATGAAGCAGGGCGACAGCGCTCGGTCGACGCTGACTGCGGATAAACCGCGCGGCGACATTGCGCCCGCCGCGGGGGCGTTCACGGCTTTTTACAACTCGCTGCCCGACGAGCCGGAGGTATGGAGCAACGGCGCCGTTGATCACGCTTGGCTCGACAGCCTGTTCGCTGACGCAGGCCTCAAAAACCCGGTGCCGTATTGGAGGCAGCGCGACTACCGCACCTTGAAAGCCCTGCTGCCCCACGTCAAAGCCGACGAGCTGGAAGGCTTCGTGCCACATGACGCACTGTGGGACGCCAAGTGGCAGGCGGCGCACGCGGTGAAGCTGTTCAACGCCATGTGTCGCGGGGGTGAAGCATGAAATCGACCGACTTTCTCCAGGCGGCTATCGACGTGCAGGCCGAGCGCGGCAAGCAATACGACTCGCCGGAGGGCGAGCGCAGCATGGGTCGCACGGTGGTTTAAATCTATTCCTGTACATACTGAAGAACGTGGGAATATAATGCCTTGTACTAAGGAGAGCGGCGCATGAACACGGGCAAGCACATCGAAGGGTACGTAGTCTACTTGCTTACCAACAAGGTAAACGGGAAGGAGTACGTCGGTATGACTAAGAACTTTCGGCGGCGCATGCAAGGTCACAAAACCGTGTCCCGCCGGAAACCGGGTAGCGCCATACACGCAGCAATACGTAAGTATGGTGCGGATAGTTTCGATGCTCGCGTACTCGGTGTGTACCCGGATAGGCAGACGTGCATCGACGCCGAAGTAGCAGAGATCGCAGCCCGCGGAACCCAGCAAAACGGGTACAACATAACCGCTGGCGGCGACGGGCTGCGCGCACTTACGGCCGAAGCAATGACGCGACTACGCGCCTCACTGAGTAAAGCGCTGCGCGGAGTTCCTAAGTCGCCCTCGCACGCAGAAGCGGTGCGCAAAAGCTTAACCGGCGTAAAAAAGAGCGAGGCGCACAAGGCCGCACTTAAAGCCGCCTTCGTGGGTAGAACGTGCAGCGCCGCAGCGAAAGCGAAGATGAGCGCGCAGCGCAAAGGGAAATTGCTCAGCAAGGAACACGCTGCCGCTATATCGGCCGCGCTGAAAGGCCGCACTTACAGCCCGGACACAATCGAGGCCATGCGTGCCAGCGCTATACGAGCGAGGGGGCGCAGAGTGCGGTGCGCTACGACCGGGCAGGTGTTTGACTGCCTAGTCCTCGCCGCGGAGTGGTGCAAGGAGGAAGGGAGTGCAAAAGCCAGCCCCGCCGCTATAGGCAGGGCGTGCAGGGGGCTTGTGCCTCGTGCGTACGGACACTTTTGGAGCTATGAGGACTAGAAAATGAACGCCATGAACAAACAGGAAGGCGGTAACCACTACAAAGACGCTGCCATCCAGCCAGTGGAATACATTCATGCTAACGGCATCGGCTACATGGAGGGCAACGTCATCAAATACGTTACCCGCTGGCGCAAGAAGAACGGGCTGGAAGACCTCAAGAAAGCCAAGCACTACCTCGAGCTGCTCATGGAACTGGAGAGCAGAACCGAGTCCTCGGTGCCGACCGAGGCTACTGCCCATGACTGACCGCTGCACATCTCGCAAGAAGTTCGCCAGTCAGGCGAGCGCCCATGCCGCCGCTCGACGCCTCGCCTCCGCAGGCCAAGAGCGCTACCCGACCGAGTGCCGACACTGCCGCGGCTGGCACCTGGCGCGACGAGGGGAGACCTTGTAGCACCTAGCCCGCTCCGGCGGGCTTTCTTTTTATTCCTACTTGAAGCAACATGACCGCGCTTTATTCCACACAGAGGGAAGTTTCACGCATGGATCTTTTGACCACCGAACAACTCGCCGAACGCCTGCAGGTGTCGGCCGAACATATCCGCCGCATGACCGCCGCTGGCGAGCTGCCCCATCTGCGCCTCGGCGCCCGTGAACGCCGCTACGAACTCCCCGCCGTACTGGACGCCCTGCGCGTCGCCCGCGAGCCTGACGCCGACAGCGTGGCCGCGTTCGCCGAGAAAATGCGTGAACGCATGCTGGCCGCCGGTGAGGCCGGGCGCACTGGGTGGCAGGACGCCGAGCTGGACGACCTGTGGTTGGCGCTGGTGCGCGCCCTCGCCGACGGCAGCCCGGTCGACGTGGCAAATTACTGCATGATGATTGAGGAGCGCGGCGATCAGTTGTCCGGGGCGCTCGAGCGCTGGTCGGGCCGGGTCCTTTGGGAGCGTCGAGACCAGGATTACTGCCGGCTGATTGAGAGCGAGGCGAAAAGCGAGCGTATAGTCGCTGCGGCTTCGCAGGTTGTGCAGGCCTGGCAGAGCGAGACTGGTAGCATTACCTGCCCAATGGACAAGCTGGCAGAGGCGTTGAGCGCATGAGCGTGATGATGGATTGGGCGTTGTATTACGCCTCCCTAGGATGGGCCGTTTTCCCCCTGGTTCCGGGCACCAAGTCGCCGTTCAAGGGCAGCAAGGGTAGCGCGGAGGCGACCGCCGATGCCGCGCAGATCATCACCTGGTGGACAGAAAATCCCGACGCCAATATCGGCTGCCGGCCGAGCAGCGCCAACCTTTATGTCTACGACGTGGACCCGCGTAACGGTGGCCTCGCTGACCATGCGCGCCTGGAGCGCGAGCACGGCCCGATCAGCAGCCCATTGCGGGTGAACAGCCCGTCCGGTGGCTGGCATGAGTATTTCTGCGTCGCGCCGGGTGCTCGCACGGTCGGCAAGCCTGCGCCGGGTATCGACGGGAAGTTCAACGGCTACGTAGTGCTGCCGCCGAGCCTGCACCCGAACGGCGGTCGGTATGAGTGGGCGGGACAGCCGGGCGCGGAGCCTGCAGCCATCCCGGCGTTTCTGCTGGCGCCGGAGCGTGTGCAGCGCGAGCGCACCGCTGTACCGTCCTCGCTGGCCGACGTGGACAAGATCCGCCAGGCGCTCGACCACCTGGACCCCGACGATTACCACTGCTGGGTGCAGACCATCGCCAGTCTAAAGCACTGGGAGGAGACCGGCGGCGAAGACCTGATCGGCGTCGGCTATGAGCTGGGCCGCGAATGGTCGGAGCGCAGCGGCAAGCATGACGACAGCGCCTATGAGGGCAAGTGGGAAAGCTGGGACAGCTGGAAGCCGAACGCCCGCACGATGGGGAGCCTGATGCACGACGCCGGCATGACTGGCCAGGCGCAGATGGTGGACGCCGCCGCCGCGTTCGCCTCCGAGCTGGTGCAGGCCGCGGAGACCGGCAAGGCGCCCGACTGGTGGACGGCGGTGCCGGTGCCGCGGTTTAAGGGCACGCTTGATGCGGTCGAGGTGCTGTCGGAGCTGTCGGCGGGGGACCGCTTCGGCTTTGCGACCCACGCGGCGGCCGGGCGCTGGGATCGTTGCGTACCGGCGGTGGTCTGGTCGGTGGGCGGCAGCTGCGAGCATGCCCTTGAGGTGCTCAAGGCCGGCGGCTGCGAGGATAGCCCCTGGGTGCGCGGACTGATCGCCGCCGATGCCTCCCGGCGCACCACATGGAAGACTATCTACCAGTTTACCGACGAGCAGCGCGCCGTTGCGGCGCAAGGGCTCAACGCCGAATTGCGGGTGGACCAGACCGCGGCCGCCGCCCGCTACTGCCTGTCGGTCCTTCCGGCAATGCCGGGCCTGTTGCAGCGCTCGCACCGCCTGTGCCGCGTCATGCAGGATGGCCGCATCCTCGAGCACGATAAGGACTCGCTCGCCCAGCTGCTGGAGACCTACCTGCAGCTGCAGAAGGGCAGCAAGGGGGTACCGTGCGATTGCCCGGAAGTACTATCGCGCCGCGTCCTCAACAACGGCGAGTATCACGGGGTGCCGGAGATCCGCGCCGCTATCCGCCTGCCGGTGGTGCGCAGTGATGGCACTGTAGTGACCCGCCAGGGGATCGACGCGGCGACCGGGCTGTACGTGGTCAACGCTCCGGCTCGCATGCCCCGGCCGCTGTCGGCACCGGAGCGCCAGGCGGTAATCGACCGGGTGTGGGGACTGTTCGAGCGCTTCCCGTTCGCCACGGCGGCCGACCGCTCCGCCTACTGGGCAGCGGTGATCACCTCCGCTTGCCGAGCGGCCATCGACACGGCACCGGCCTTCCTGATCAGCGCGTCGGCTCCCGGCACCGGCAAGACCAAACTGGCCGAATGCCTGATGCTGCTTGCCGACGCCACCAAGGAGGCCAGCGTGCTGCCGAGCGACGAGGCGGAGCAGGGCAAGGCGCTGCTGGCCATCCTGCGCGAAGGTCCCCGCGGCGTCCTGTTCGACAACGTGCGCGGCAGCATCAAGCCGACCTCCTCCTTCTGTGTGGCCAGTACCTCCGCCGAGTTCGCCGGCCGGGAGCTGGGCCGTAACCAGATGCTGAAGGTCAGCAACCGGGCGCTGTGGGCGCTCACTGGCAACAACGTCGAGTTACACGGCGACGTGGTGCGCCGGGTGCTGCGCATCAACCTGGAGAGCCCGGAGAATCCCCACCTGCAGCGCCACCCGTTCGACCCGGTCGAGCAACTGGAGCGCATCGCCGGTGAGGTCCGCTATGACCTGCTGGACTTGTTCCAGTCGTGGGTCCTCGAGGGCCGACCGGGCGCTGACACCGTATCGGGCTTCGCGTCCTTCGAGCAGTGGAACCGTTCCGTCCGTGCACTGTGTCTGTGGCTCGGGCTGGGTGACCCGCTGGACGTGGTGAAGGCCGTGTCGGAGGAAGACCCTCATACGGAACGCCTATCGCTGCTGATGGACGCTTGGGGGGCTGCTTTCGGGCAAGAGCCCGTGCGCCTGGCCGAAGCGCAGGTGAGTCCGTTTAGCGGCGATGTGGCGGCGCTCTGGCAGGAGGCGATGCAGGAGGTGTGCGCAAGGGATGGTAAGCAAGACCCTGCCCGCCTGCGCTACTACTTGCGGGACATGAAGGGGCGCATCCTGAAAGGGCGCAGGTTCGTTCGGATGATCGGAACAGACAGCCGACCGAGGTGGAAACTGGAAAAAATATAGACTAGCCGCCCTCCGGGGCGGTTTTTTTGCCTGCAGGATAACCTGTAGCATCATGCGGGAGCATCCTGCAGGCGCTCGGATAAAAATAGCGGAAATTATAGTAATTTATGGATTTTCAGACGCGCACCATCATCCTGCAGAAGCTGCACGACCGAAAAAGCCGCAAAGCCGCGTGGTTACAACATCTGTAGCATACTTAATATCAATTTATCTTTAGAGGTTTAAATAAGGTAAAAACACGCCCTATAAATTTACATAAATTATAACGCATATGTGTATAAGGGGCCTGGAGTACATCATGGGTATCCTACTATCCTACAGATTGAAATTAGGCCCATGGAATTACCGCCGACCACCGATTATGGAGGCGATAGGTGCGGGGGCAGTCGAGGCATCTCATCTCGCGCGCGCCTGATATCGTCGAGGCGACAGGCGGTCAACTCCCCTTGAGCGGCGGCTACCGCGTGGATACACTCACCGGCATGACGACTGAAACGCTCGACGACCTGACCCTCTACTGCATCGACCAAGTGGCCGAAGGACGGACGCTGCACGACATTGCCGGCGAACTGGGCGTGACGCATGGCATGATTTGGCGCCGGTGCACGGCGTCCAAGGAAGCCCAGCGCCGCTACTGGCTGGCCCGCGAGGCGGCAACCGACCTGCTCGAGTCCGAGCTTATCGACGTGGCGCGCGTGGTGGCGCGGAAGGACGCGAAGGCCGCCCGGGTACAGGCGTCGGTGCTCCAGTGGATCATCGAGAAACGGGATCCTCACCGCTACGGCGCACAGCTCCGCCTGGCGCACAGCAGCCCCGACGGCAGCATGTCGCCGGCCAACGCTATCGACCCGACCAAGCTCAGCAAGGCAGCGCTCGACGAGCTGATGGCCGCCCGCAACGCGGAGACCGAACGATGATCTTCTCCGTCGCTGACCGCATCGCCATCGAGCGCGAAGCCTGCCGGCGTAGCCTTGCGACGTTCGTACGCGAGGCCTGGGGCGTTTTGGAGCCCGGGACGCCCTACGTGCACGGTTGGCACGTCGACGTCATCTGCGAGCATCTGGAGGCCGTCACGCGGGGGGATATCCGCCGGCTCGCAATCGGAATTCCGCCCGGCACGATGAAAAGCACCCTGACCTCCGTCTTCTGGCCGGCGTGGGAGTGGGGGCCGGCGGGCATGCCCCACATCCGCATGATCGGAGCCAGCCACGAGGAGAGCCTGGCTATCCGCGACACGCGGAAAATGCGCCAGCTGATCACGAGCGATTGGTATCAAGCCCGCTGGCCGATCAAAATGGCGCCCGACCAGTCGGAGAAAAAGTTCTTCGAGAACGAAGCTCGGGGGTTCCGCCAGGCCTGCGCCGTGCGTTCGCTAACCGGCCGCCGCGGCCATCGCATAATTTGGGACGACCCGCTATCCGCCAGCGCCGCGAACAGCCAGGCCGAGCGTGATGAAGCCCGCCTCGTTTTCAAGGAGACCCTGCCGACACGCCTCGTTGAGCCGACAACTTCGGCGATTGTCGTGGTAATGCAGCGCCTCCACGAGCAGGATGTAATCGGCGAGATCCTATCCGGGGACTACGGCTACGACCATCTGTGCCTGCCGATGGAATTCGAGGTCGACCGCCGTTGCACCACGTCCATCGGCTGGAGCGATCCGCGTCAGGAAGAGGGCGAGCTGCTTTTCCCCGGCCGCTTTCCGCGCGATGTGGTCGACCGGGACAAAAAGGCGATGGGCGAGTACGCGGTGGCCGGTCAGTTTCAGCAGCGGCCGGCGCCGCGCACGGGTGGGTATTTCGCCTGGGAAAAGCTCGAGATCGTCCGCGCCGCACCGCGACTCGTTCAGGTGGTGCGCTACTGGGACAAGGCGGGCACGAAAGACGGCGGCAAGCGAACGGCAGGCGTCAAGATCGGCAAGGGCGTCGACGGCCTGTTCTACGTGCTCGACGTGGTGACCGGCCAGTGGAACGCCGCTGACCGTGAGGCGGTCATTCGCCAGACGGCCGACGTGGACGGCTTCGACACTACCGTGTGGATCGAACAGGAGCCGGGCAGCGGCGGTAAGGAGTCGGCCGAAAACACCATCGCCAACCTCGCCGGTCACGTCATCCGGGCCGAACGCCCGACCGGCGACAAGGAACTGCGCGCCGAGCCGTACAGCGTCCAGGTTGAGGCAGGCAATGTGCGCTTGGTGCAGGGCGCCTGGAACCAATTGTTCATCGACGAGCACAAGACCTTCCCGCGCGGCAAATTCAAGGATCAGATCGACGCCGCGGCCGGCGGGTTCAACAAGCTCGCCGCCACTGCGCCGGCCGGCGCCCTGGTGCCGATGCGCTACAGGTAGTTGACGGGCAGGTCATAGGCGCGTAGTCTAAAGGCTCCTCAACCTAGGACCTATGACCATGCCGAGTACAACTGCACAGCTGCGCGAGCGGTACAACGAACAGTTAAACGCTTTGTTGAAAGGGCCCCGCACCGCTTGCGACCGCTTTTCCGACGGGGCGTCTAGCCAGACGGGCCGCAAGGCTCGCGCCGCCTTTTTCCGAGCCTACCGCAAGGCTCGCCGGGTCACATTCCCCCGCGGCACCAACTTCGTACTCCGGTTTGAAGGGAGCATCTGACCATGCCGAGTACAACCGAACAGCTGCGGGCCGCCTATCGAACCGAGTGCATGGCGAAAAGCCGAAAAACCCGGAAGGCTGCGGGGCTTTATTCGGCGGCGCATTGGTACCACCTCGAAAACTGCCGCCGCCGCGCAATGCCCCGCGGCAAACGCGCCCGACGAGCCCTGGAGCTGTAACCGTGGCAGCCTGGACGAGCGCCGAAGACCAAGCCCTGCGCCAGCTGATCGGCACCCGGTCTTACGCCCTCATCGGCGCAGCGCTGGGCGGCCGTAGCGGTGCGGCGGTTCACTCGCGCGCCAAACGCCTCGGTCTGCAGCACCACGGCAACCACGGCGAGCAGCACCACGCCGCAAAACTCAATCGACTGCAGGCCGCCATGCTCGGCGCCCTACTCGACGCCGGCTACACCGCCGCGGAGATCAAGGCGGCGTTCGGCCTGTCGGTGAGCACGCAAACACTCGGCGACATAGGCCGGGGGACAACCTGGAGAAATGACCATGCAAATTACTGACGATTTGTTGAAAGCCCTGGAGAAAGCGCACGCGGGGCACATGGTGGGACACGACCAGCCGAAAGGCGGCTACAGCGACGGCTACGTTAAAGGGTTCGGGGCGTGTATCGAAAGTGCGCGCCGCCTGATCGCCGCTGCCCCTGCCGCTCCGGCACCGGCAGCGCAGGAGCCGGTGGCGTACTGCAGTGACTTGCACATGAGGATGCTTAGGGAAGGATCGGCGTTCAGCGTATCTGTGCAGCCGCCTGCATGGCGTGACTCTGAAATCGACAAACATGCGCTCTACGCCGCCACTCCCGCCGCAGAGCAGCCGTACAGCACCACCAGCGACAAGTACCGCGCCGAGCTGTACGACGAGGTATGGGCGCAGGCGCGCATGATCGGCTTCGGTAACGTGACCATGGCACTGGCGGATCTGGAGCGCCGGCTTGCGGCGGAGCGACCCGCCGCCGAGCAGCCGGAGTGCGGCTGCTGCGGGAAGACCGGGCCGTGTGACCCCGACTGCGACGCCGCCGAGCAGCCGGACACCGTGACGGTGCCGAGGGAGCTATTGCGCCAGGCGGTAAGCGACGACAGGACTCTGCGGGCAACCGCACGATTTGCACTGCGCGCCCTGCTGGCCGGAGGTGAGGCATGACCGCCGTCTATCTGCTGCGCCCTGTCGCTGTCATCGGGGGCCCGTCCGCAGTCGTGCGTGCGGCCTGCGAGACCTGCGCCAGGTCGGTCGCCGCCGAGGCGGCCGGCCTTGAGGGGACGACCTACTGGCGCGACCCCGGGCAGACCGAGGTGGCGCCAGTCCTCGAAGCCGGCAAGCGCGGAATTATTCTCCGCAGGGATTGACCAAGGCGTTACAGGCGCGTAGTATTGCGCCCTGTACCGACCAACAAGGAGTTTTACCGATGGGTTATTCGTGCATCACTCGCCGCGCCGGCGAGTCGTTCGATCTGATCACCGCACGCCACGGCTCTATGCGCCTCAAGATGGGCAAGGCCGGTCAGCTGATGGGCGCCGACGGCAAGGCGGTATACGCCACTACCCTGGGCCCGCACACCATGGAATTCGAGGTGGGCGAGTGTATCAGCGGCCAGTACCGCATCGCCTGCCTGTTGCCGCCGGAAGTCACGCTGCTGCGCGACAACGCCAAGAGGCGCACCGCATGAAAGGCCGCCCGTCCAACGTCATCACGTTGCCGCAGGCGGTCAAAGGCCTGGCGTCGCGCTACGTCACCCGCTCGGGCGGGCAGTGGCAGCCGGAAACCGTCGCGCTGTGCATGGCGCTGACCCTGCGCAACCACGGCACTGTTGAGGCGGTGCGCGCCACTGCTCGCCGCCTGGCCGACCGGGTGTGCTTGGAGCAGCAGCCGAAGCTCAAGGCGCTGGCCCGCCGGCCGACCAACCTCGGCGCCGCCAAGCTCAACGGCGTGCTCGACGAGGACGTGGTGCCGGTAGCCGAGCGGATTATCAACCGGGTGTGTGACCTGGTCGGTATTGCCACGGGCGTTCCCTTCGGGCGAGCCGAGCCGCCTCGCTGCCACATGAAGCCGATGCAGCTGCACCGCGGCAAATGGCACTGTCAGCACTGCAGCCACACGAAACCGATGGGAGATAAGCCGTGAGAGAAGACAAAATGCGCGAGGAGTTTGAGACGTGGTATCAGCGGAAAATAGACAGGCTGCCCCTTGCCTTGGGGAGTTCACCGTTAAGGTACGCGGGCGGGCAGTATGTAAACGACTTCGCGCAGCTCGCATGGATGGCCTGGGCTGACTCACGCGCCGCTCTGGTGGTCGAGCTGCCGGACGACAGATCCCTATCCGCGTCCGACGACCCGTGGAGCGTCCAGGATTGGTGCAAGGCCGCCGTAGAGGGCGCCGGCGTGACAGTCACAACGATAAACGGAATATAGAAAATGCGTCACATAGGGATTGCGGTAATTACCACCGGTCACCGGGAGCTGCCCGAGTACCCGCGCATCGAGGGCGCCGACTTCATCGTCTTCGAGGACCACCAGCTGCGCGGCCCCGCCTGGGCGCGTAACCAGTGCCTGCGCCTGCTGGAAGGCTGCGAGCATATTTTTCTGTTCGATGACGATTTCACCTTTCGGCCGCTCGAGGTGCTGCGCGCCAGCGGGGAGTTTGCAGCGTGGAAGCTGGACTACGCCGAGGCCTACCTGGGCCGCGTCACCTACCAGAGCGCCGCGGCGGTGCGCCGCATCGGAGGTTACGACGAGGGCCACGGGCGCTACGGCCTGGAGCGGCAAGGGCGCTGCGCTCGCGCCGAGCGCGCCGGCCTCCGCGGGGATCGCGGCATCGCCGACCCGACCCTGTCGGCGTGCATCGTTCCGTTGGTCGGCCGCCCCGCCATCCTGACCGACGAGGAGAAGGAGGCCCACATCCCGGATGCCGCACGGATCTACAAACGCGAGACGACCGGCGACTGGTTCCGCGCCTATCAGCCGACTGCATAAAAAATACCTGTTGACGACTCGGTTAAGGGCGCGTATATTTACCTCAACGCCAACCGAAACAAGGATTACCGAAATGCCCACCGAGAAAGTCTATCTGGTAGAAGATGTAGGTAACGCACCGGGGCGCGTATACGCCTGCTTTGCCTCCCGTGAAGACGCCGAGCGGTTCGCGGACGCCGTTTCCTACGCCCGCGGAACACATGCCGTAGTAGTGGAGCGGTCGCTTTACTACGGGCAGCCCCCGGTATCGGGGTACAACCCGTGAGTACGCCCTGAACGGTCAGGACCTATACAACGTCGGCGTCGAGGTTTTCTGCAGGGACGCCTAGAATTGGGTCGGCCGACCGCGTAAAAAAAACCCCGCCTCGGCGGGGTTTCTCGTTACTCGTCCAGGTCGTCGAGATTATCACCCTGCCCGCCGTCGCCGCCGGCCGGCTCCTCGGGCTCGGCGTCATAGCCGGCCGCCGTGCGGATCTCCGCGGCGGTGAACAGCGGGCCGGATAGCTCGCTGGCCTTGTTCATGTCGGTCAGCAGCTTGGCGTTGGTCAGGCGCTCGCCGGTGCCGGCCTCGGTCAGATCCGGACCTTCCACGCTCCACTCGGTCGGCAGCGGCTCAATCGCCCGGATGCGCGCCAGGTGCTCGAAGAACTCGCGCACGTCGCCCAGCAGCAGCGAGTCCAGGCGCGATTGACAGAGCCCGTTGAACTCGCGCAAGTCCTCGCTGCTGGCCCGCTCGCCGGTCTGGTTGCCGACGATGATTTTCGCCGGGATCCCGGTCGAGGCCGAGACCATCTGCAAGTTCACGTCGAACGGCGCGGCAGGGTCCGGCAGCGCGGCGACCAAGGGCGTAACCTTCGCGCCCTGCAGGCCGAGCATCGCGTCGACGCCGGTATTCACGTCGCGGGCCATCTGGTCGAAGACCTCTTGCAGCTCCTCGGGCTTTTTGCCGTAGGCCTGCGCCAGCGCCTGGAGATTGGTCCCGCTGTCGAATTCGATGGCCAGTTGGCGAGCGGCGTTCTTGAGGAAGCCTTCCGCCGCGCCCCCGGTGACCTTGTCGAGGTTCAGCAGCGAGTTGTAGCAAGGTTCGAGGAAGCCAATCGGGTCGTCCCAGTCGCCCAGCAGGAACAGCCGATCCGGGTGGATCACCGCCTTGCCCTTGTAGTTCCAGCTGCGGACGCGCCCGGTCACCATGTCGCGCTCAGCGGGGTGCAGGTCGTTACGCCAGGCGGCAGTCACCGATACCACGGCGCCGCGGCGGATCGGCTCGTTCCAGGCGCCCGGCGCTTCGAGCAGCAGAGCCGAACAGCCGCCGATCATCCGGCGCCGATCCGCCTCGGCGAATACCGACCAGAGTTTGAGCGCGGCAGCGTACTGGCGCATACGCTTTTCCCACGGCGTCTCCGGTCGGTCGTCCTGCGACTTGGTCCCTTCCAGCAGCCAGGGATCGGTCGACCAGCAACGGTTGATCATCTTCTCGACGATGCCGTGCGCGATGCCGTGCCGGCGCCACATCTGGTACAGCTGATCGAAGGACACGTCGCCGGGATAGCCGTACTCGTCCCACACGCGGGGCCGCTTGGCGTCAAGGCTGGTGCCGCCGTCCCGGATACGAGAAATCACGTCGTATAGGCTGTTGGCGATAAACTGCAGGGGTGTGCGCATAAATTTCCGATCCTGTAGAGTGCGCCGACAAACCCCAACCATTTTGGAGGCCCCGGCGATGAGTGAAATCCGCCTGCGCATGGTAAACCAAGTCAACAGCGCGAGTATTCGCATCGAAAACCACGACGGCGAGCCCCACATTGTCGTGCCGTCCTACACGCTTCCTGATTCCGTAATCATGAACGGGGGCTTTTACGGAAAGGAGGAAATCGACCGAGCCTGGCCGACGCTCGCCAATACCCTAGCGCCGATTGGTCACCCGACCAACGCTCAAGGCGAATGGCTGTCCGCCTTTGCGCCCGAGGCGATCCATAATTTCCACGGCGGCGCCTGGAACCGCAACGTCCGCCGCGACGGTCATCGGGTGTACGCCGAAAAGGTCGTGAACGTTCGCTACGCCCAGGGGACCGAGCCGGGTCGCCGCCTGCTGGCCGCCCTGCGCTACAACGCCGAGACTGGCGAGCTGCTCGGCCCGGAAAAGCCAATCCACACGAGCACTGGCCTGATGCTGGTCCAAGAGCCAGCACCGGCGGGATCGCCATATCAGTGGATCGCCCGGAACATGCGCCTCGACCATGACGCCATTCTGCTCGACGAGCCAGGCGCCGCCACGCCCGAGCAAGGCGTGGGGATGATGGTCAATTGCTCGGCGGCGGTCGACGTGGCCAACCTCTCCGACGATAGCGCTGAGCAGCGCCGCGCTTGGCTCGACACCGCGGGCGTTGCGCGTTGGGGCGATATGGCGTGGGTGCGAGACTTCGACTCCGGTCGGGCGGTATTCCGCGTCGCCGATGGGCGCAACGTCGAGATTGGCTATCGTCTGAGCGAGTCGGGCAACGGCGTCGAGCTGGAAGGCGAGGAAGTCGAAGTTGCCGCTAAAACCAGCTGGGTACGCCGCGCGATTGCTAATTTTTGGGCGGCTGTGGCACCATCCGCCCCGGTACAACCGATTCCCCGCAACAATACGGAGGGCGACCAGATGGACGCCGAACAACTCAAGGCGGCCCTTGCCGCTGCACTGGCCGAGCCGTTGGCGGCCATCAATACCGCCCTGCAAACCCAGGGCGCCGCAATCGCCCAACTGCAAACCAACGCCGAAGCCCAATCCGCCGCGCTGAAAGCCAACGCTGAGACCCAGCGCAAGGCCGACCTGGCACTGGTCACCAAGGAATACGGCGAAGCGGTTGCCAACGCTGTGGCCGAAGACAAACTGGTCGAGCTGGCCAACGCCCTGCGCACCGCCGGCAAATCCGACGCCCTGCCGGGCGGCCAGAACAACGCCGATCAGGCTCAATGGGGCCTCGTCCCGGAGGTGAAGTGATGGGTCTCGCGACTGCGAACAAGATCTACCGCGGCGGTTACCAGAACAACGCGCCCGAACAGCTCGAATTCCCGATGGACGCCACCGCAGCCGGCGCCAAGCCGGGCAGCCTGGTCAAGCTGGTAGCGGGCAAGTTCGTGCTGGCGGCCACTGCTGACGCCTCCGCGCTGGCCGAGCTGCTGGTGCTGAACGCCCCGGCAACCTTCGACATCGACTACGCCTACGCGGCCGACGAGACCGGCTTTGCTTACGTGCCGAAGTCCGGCGACGTGTACGCGGTGCGTGCCTCGGCTGGCGTCACCGGCGTCGTGGGCGCCCGGCTGATCGCCGACGCTGCCGGTACCGTCAAGGCGCTGGCCGCCGAAACCGTAATTTCCGGCTACCTGGCGACCGCGCTCGGCGCGGCCACCGATGCCGGCGACCTGATCGACATGAGGATCGCATAATGTCCCTGATCTACGCGCTGAATAGCGCCGCCGGCCGCGCTCAGGTCGTCCACCGCGACGAGCACCGCCGAACCTTCAACGCCATCGAAAAGCGCTTGGCCAGCGAAGGCGGCTATGTCGCCAATGCCATCGGCGATATCGGCCCGAAAGCCTGGCTGGAGATGGACGCCGAAGTCGTGCGCCTGATCGGCCAAGAGGCGGATCCGCTGCTCGCCGACCTGCTGCCGCTGGCGCAGTCTGTAGCCATCGGCAAGTACGCCGTGAGCTACAAGCAGCTAACCGACATGGACCGCGGCGAAACCAGCCTGAGCGGTCAGGTTACCCACCTGATGGGCAGCACCGGCCACCAGTTTGGCGGCGTGCTGGTGCCGACCCACGTCAAGGCGTTCGGTCGCCAATGGCGCGAAGTCGAAGCCAACCGCACCATCGGTCTCGACGAGCTGCGCGAAGACCAGGAGGCGGCCACTCGCGAGGTGCTGCGCCTGATGACCGACAACTTCGTCGACGGTAATGCGGGCCTGAACTATCAGGGCTTCGAGGCGTTCGGCATCAAGACCAATCCGGGCACCAAGGCGATCACCCTGACCAAGGACTTCTCCTCGGCGCTGACCAGTTTCGCGGACATGGACGCGGAATTTACCCGCATCCTGACCACCATGCGCTCGGGCACCAACCGCGTAACCCGTGACCTGACCGTCTACATTAGCCCGGAAATCGAAGCCAACTGGCGCCGCCGCAGTGGTCCGACCAGCTTCGACCGCACCTTCCTCGAGGTTTTCCGCGAGACTGCTGGCGTGGAAGATATCAAGGTCAGCTACCGCCTGACCGGCAACGAGCTGATCGGCTTCGTGCGTTCGCGCGAGTACATCCGCCCGGTCGTGGGTCAGGCGGTCGGCACCACTCCGGTCCCGCGTCTGCGTCCGTTCGATGACTTCCAATTTGTCACCTGGGGCGCTGCGGGTCTGCAGATCCTGGCTGACGCCGAAGGCCGTTCGGGGGTGTTCTATGCCGCGTAAAACTGCGCTGTTCGCCGTGGTCGGTTCGGTCGACAGCTACCGCAGAGGCGACGTGGTCGAGCTGGAGGTCGGCGAGGATGGTCTCCCGGTCTCCCGCCTGATGCGCGCTCGCACCCGCCCGCATGCGGGCAAGATCGTGGTTGGCGAGTCCGCCGAGGCTGCGCGCATCATCGCCGACGCCAAGGCCCAAGCCGCCGGTATCGTCGCTGAGGCGGAGGCGCAAGCCGCCGCTATCCTCGAAGGCGCGAACAAAGCCGGCAAGAAATAACGCCGTGCCCGTAATACGAGAGCCCTGCCTTGTGCGGGGCTTTTTCGTTATGATCACCCCATCACCCTGGAGGCCGCACCGTGCCGACGCTCGACGAACTCAAGCAGTACCTCGCCAGTCTCGGCTTCGAGGCGCCTGACTTTATTCTCTCCGCATGGCTGGAAGCCGTCGCCGGCATGGCCGATTGCCTGGCCGAGCACTACTCGCCTGCCGTCGGCAAGCTGATCGCCTTGTACACGCTGGGCCTGTACGCCGTGGCGGGTGGCGACCGCTACGTGAGCAGCCAATCGGCGCCCAGCGGCGCGGCGCGGTCATTCCGCTTCCTGTCGACCGCCGAGCGCTGGTCGGGGCAGCTCGCCCTGCTGCGCCAGCTCGACGCCCACGGGTGCGCCACCTCCTACACGCCGGCCGACCCGACTACCGGCGCCTGCGCGGCCTACGTCGGCAGGGCTTTCCGGTGAGCAGCGTTGCGCGGTGGAGCTACACGAGCACGGCGACGGTCTATCCGCGCGCCAGCCTTGACGCCTTCACGGGCGTGGAGACGTTCGGCGAGGCCTACACCATCGCCTGCACCTGGATCGAAGGTGGCGGGATGGTACTGCGCGATGATGAGGGGGACGAATTCGTGGCCAAAACGCAAGTGTGGTGTGAAGACGCCCGGCCGCAAGTAGGCGACGAGATAGAGATGGATGGCGGGCAACGGGAGCGGATCAAAGGGCGCAAGAGGTTTGACATGTCGCCTTTTGGTGAGCCCGACAGCCCGGACTTCGAACTGGTCACGGGGGCGTTTGTACGATAATGCCGGCAAAGGGTATCAAGGGCACGAAGACCCAACTGCGCAAAATAGTCCGCGGGATTACCGGGCCGCGCGCCACGGCCACGCTCACCGAGGTGCTGATTGTCGCCCAGGGCTACGCGACGCTGTGGACGCCAGCCGATACAGGCAACCTGCGCAACAGCCAATACCGGATCGTCCAGCCCTACAACGGTGGGGTGCGCGGGCGCATCGGCTACACGGCGCGATACGCCGCGGCGGTGCATGAGGCGAGCGGCAAGCTGCGCGGACAGCCTCGCGGAAAGAACCGCGGCAATTACTGGGACCCAGATGGTCGACCGGGCTTTCTGCGCGAGGCCTTCGAGGTTCCCGATATTGACGCCATCGTTAAACGGGGTATGAGCCTATGACGCGCGTGGAGCAGGTAAAAAACTGGCTGGAAGGACTGCCCCAGCTGGCCGGCTACACGTTCAGCCTCGGCGCCTGGCCCGAGCAGGAGCCGGGCGAACAGTTCGTGGCCATCTGGTCGGACGATGGTCGCCGGGATGTGGACGAGGAACTAGCTTATTACCGGGTCACGATTACCGGGCAGCGGGGGAAGCGCGCCGACGGGCTGATCGTGCTCGGCGCCGCGGAGGCCATCTATTCGGCCAGCCTTTCCGCCTGCATCGGCGATGCAGTTCGTGTCCTGCCGCGCGGTGGTATAGTTGGCCCCGGCTACACGACGGAAGGTCGAGCGTGGGCCGAACTGACCTTGGAACTTCTCATCTGATAGGGGGCCTCTATGGCTTGCGTTTCAAAAAAATACGTGGGGCGTGAGGTCCTGCTCGAATTTGCGATCAGCTGCGGCGATACCGAGCCGCTGGAAGCCGACTGGAAGGTGTTCGGCGCCGGTCGCTCCAAGACCCTGTCGCTGACCTATGACACTGTCGACGCCACCGCCGACGACAGTGAGGGCGCTATCCGCGACAGCCTGGCCACCTGGCTGACCTGCGAAATGAGCATGGATGGCGTGTGCCGTCGCGGCGATACCACCGACTCGAATCAGGCCGCGCTGCTCAAGCACTACATCAATCCGACCGCCACCGGTGGCCAGCCGATCATCATGGCCCGCCTGACCATGCCGGACGTGACCATCACCTCCGCCATGCTGATGAGCGAGTACAGCCGCGAGTTTCCCAACGACGACGTGGCCACCTACTCGATCAGCCTGACCGCCACCAGCTCGACTGTTGGTTTCACCGTCGAAGACACGCCGGTCGTTCCGTAATCGACCCTCCCCGCTTCGGCGGGGTTTCCACTTTGAGGAGGGCCGACGATGGCC
>RCUL01000553.1_pt1 | contig 17831 bp, 15 predicted proteins | sample 2167521 | NCBI WGS metagenome assembly RCUL01 (sample SAMN09932745, study PRJNA488358) | compost metagenome | feature: garden; material: soil; isolation source: compost soil in acetic acid-enriched culture | place: Germany: Experimental Botanical Garden Goettingen | collected 2016-01-27
GTGGTACCCCACCTTTCACTCTCGAATAAAACAACAAGAGGTTAAGAGTGAGCGTATACATCCATTTCTGCCGGCGCCAAGCGCCGCTGGCGGCTCTATGCTGCCTGCTCGCCACCCCGGCGGCTGCCCTGCAATTCCAGGCCGGCCCGCTCGAAGGCCGCTTCGATACGGCGCTTTCTTTCGGCACCGCCGTCAGTACAGCCAACCCCGACAAGCAGCTGTTGCAGGCCGCCAACAGTAATGACGGCCGGCGGAACTACCGCTCGGGTGATGTGTTCTCGGCCATTTTCAAAGCAACCCATGACCTGGAACTGCAGCGGGACAACGTCGGGGTGTTTCTGCGCGGCACCTACTGGTATGACACGGTGCAACGCGACCACAGCCAGCGTGCTGTCGACATCGACGACCACAACCGCCAGGCATCGGCCAAAACCGCCGCAGCGGAACTGCTCGATGCGTTTGCCTATGCCCTCTACGACATCGACGGTGAGCCCGGCTCAGTGCGCCTTGGCAATCAGGTGGTGAACTGGGGCGAAAGCCTGTTCATTCAGGGGGGGCTGAACGTGATCAGCCCGTTCAATCAGGCCGCACTGCGCCGGCCAGGCTCAGAGGTCAAAGACGCGCTGGCGCCGGTCAACCTGTTGTATGTCACGCAAAACCTCAACCAGGCCCTGTCATTCGACGCCTTCTACCAACTGGACTGGGAGCAGACCCGGTTGGACAACTGTGCGACCTTCTTCTCCGGCAATGACTTCATGCCCGAGGGCTGCCAAGGCCTGGATGTCGGTGGGCAGATGGTCACCAACCCGGGGGTTTCCCAAGCGCTGGCGTCCATGGGCGTGACGCTTGCCGATGAGGGCGTGCGCGTGCCGCGCGGGGCCGACCAGGATGCGCGCAATGGAGGCCAATGGGGTTTTGCCTTGCACTGGTATGTCCAAGCGCTGGATACCGAGTTTGGCCTGTTCGCGGCCAACTACCACAGCCGCTCTCCCTACCTGGGTACCGTCAGCAGCCGCTACTTCGCCAATACCGGTTTTGCCAGGGACTTGTGCGGCAACATTGGCGTGCCCCTGTCCGGCTGCGGTGCCTTCCTGGCTTCGAGCGCGGGGCAGACCTTGGCCGGCGCCCTGCGCATGGGAACCTCGCAGTACCTGGCGCAGTACCCTGAGGATATCCGGCTCTACGGCATCACCTTCGCCACCACCCTGCACAACGGTACCGCTGTGCAGGGGGAGTTGAGTCACCGCCCCAACCAGCCGGTGCAGCTCAACGGCAACGATGTACTGCAGTCGCTGCTCAACGCCCCGGGCCGCAGCCCGCTCAACGCCGAAGGCCTGCGCCCTTCGACCGACGATACGTTGTTCGACGGTTATCGACGCAAAGAGGTGACCCAGGCCCAAGTGTCGGCAGTGCAAGCGTTCAGCCAGGTCATGGGGGCCAACCAGCTGCTGTTGATGGGGGAGGTGGGCGCAACCTATGTGGGTGGGCTCGAGGGGCGTTTCGGGCCGCGCTATGGCCGCTCCGGGGCCTACGGCAACGGAGAGCTGGCCGACAACAGCCTTTGCCAGGCGATTTCGAAAAGCCCTGGCGACTGCAACGGCGAAGGGTTCGTCACGCCGTTTTCCTGGGGCTACCGCCTGCGCGCGACCTGGAGCTATCAGAACCTGGTCCCGGGCGTGGACATCCGTCCCAACCTGGCCTGGTCCCACGATGTGAAAGGCTATTCGCCTGCCGACGGCTCGGGCTTCAATGAAGGCTCGCGCTCGATCAGCCTGGGCGTCGACGTGGCGCTGGCCACCAAGTATTGGGCAAGCCTTGCCTACACCGATTATCTCGATGGCGATTACGGCACCCGCGGCGACCGCGACTATGTGGCATTCAGCGTGGGCGCCAACTTCTAGACCAACCCAGGAGCAAGACAATGTCCAAACGCAGCATGCACGCTTCACCCGCCAACCTGCCGGCCATCGCTCTGATGCTGGCCAGTACACTTGCCCCGGGCATGGCCAGCAGCGCACCGGCAGAGCAGGGCGTGATGCAAGGGTTTCCACCCGCACCGCAGTTGCGCGTGAACCAGGCCAACGCGTTCCAGCCACCTTACCTGCGCTGGTCCATGCGCCACGCCCGCGAGGTTTCGCCGACCCGGGGCATCGGCCGCGCTTCCACACCGTTAGCCTTGCCAGCAGGCACTGAGCTGCCACTGGACCAGGTGGCGTTCAATGCCGGCGAGCAGCCCCTGACGTTGGCGAGCTACCTGCAACAGACCAGCACCGACGGGCTTATCGTGCTGCACCGTGGCCAGGTGGTGTACGAGCGTTATCTGGAGGGCTTCCAACCCGGCCAGCCGCATATCTGGGCCTCGATGACCAAGTCGGTGACTGGCCTGATCGCCGCCCAACTGATCGCCGAAGGCACGCTGGACCCGCAACGTACACTGGCGCATTACGTGCCGGAACTCAGCGGCACGCCGTTTGGCGAGGCGACGGTGCAAGCCAACCTCGACATGCAGGTGGCTGTGGAGTACCCGCCGCAAGTGCCGCCGGACCTTGGGCTGTTTGCCGCTACCGGGTTGATACCTCGGGCCGAGGGCATGCCGGGGGATATCTACAGTTTCCTCCAGCACGCACGAAAGGCGTCCGGCTCAGGCGCCAAACCGTTGTTCTTCTACCAGAACGGTTCACCCGAAGCGTTGGCCTGGGCGCTGCGGCGCATCACCGGGCTGAACTGGGCCCAACTGGTTGAACAACGTATCTGGTCACGCTTTGCCCAGGACGATGCCTATGTTCAAGTCGACCCGCTCGGTACCGAGATGGCCAGCGGCGGTATCAGCTGCAACCTGCGCGACAGCGCGCGCTTCGCCGAACGGGTGCGCCGTGAGCTGGCCCGTGACGTCAAGGATGACAGCTTCAACCAAGCGGTGCGCAGCACTTTCCAGCCCGCCGACCCGGCGTTGTTTGCCCAAGGCAACCTTGCCCCCGGCCGCCCGGGCTACGCTTATCGCAACTACTGGTTCCAGAAAAATGATGGCGACGGCTCAGTCGAGGCCAGCGGGCGCTTCGGCCAGAAAATCTATATCAACCCGCGCCGCGAAGTGGTGATCGTCAAGCTCTCGGCCACTGCCGACCAGGCCCGGCGCGCCACCCGTGCCGACGGTGAGGCGAAAGTCACTGCGCGCGTGGTGGACTCGCCGGCGACGTTCAACGGCATGGTCACTGCGGTGTTGGCGGCGCTGCCGGGTTGAGCGGTGTGGGGCGCCTGGCAAATCGTTATCATGCCTGCCATGTTGATGTGCTGTTCAACGCCCTATACCAGCTTCACTGCGCCGGAGATGCAACATGAACATTGATTGGATCAACTTCACACCCTGGAGTGCTTTGGGGGGAGGGGCCTTGATCGGGCTGGCCGCCAGCCTGTTCATTCTGGCCAATGGTCGCATCGCCGGCATCAGCGGCCTGCTTGCAGGCGTGCTGCAATGGGGCAGTGAGGGCTGGGGCGAGAAGGCGCTGTTTCTTCTCGGCCTGCTGATCGCGCCATTGGTGTGGGGGCTGTTCGCCGTGCTGCCGGAAATCGAGATCGACACCTCGTGGCCGGCGTTGGTGATTGCCGGGCTGCTGGTTGGCCTTGGGACACGGTACGGCTCAGGCTGTACCAGTGGCCACGGTGTGTGTGGAGTCTCGCGCTTGTCACCCCGTTCAATCGTGGCCACGGTGTGCTTCATGGCCAGCGGTTTTGCGACCGTGTACGTCATCCGCCATGCGCTGGGGGCCTGAGAATGAGCAAGTTGACAGCTTTTTTCGCCGGCTTGATCTTTGGTCTTGGCCTGTTGTTGGCAGGCATGGCGAACCCCGCCAAGGTGTTGGCTTTTCTCGATGTGGCCGGGGCATGGGATCCGTCACTCGCACTGGTGATGGCAGGGGCCATCGCGGTGGCGGCTGCTCCGCTGAACTGGGCACGCAAACACAAGCGGTCGTTGCTTGGCGCCCCCATGCAGATACCTGTGAAAAGGGAGCTGGACGCCCGCCTGATCGGTGGCAGCCTGGTGTTCGGCATAGGCTGGGGCATTGCCGGCATCTGCCCGGGGCCTGCGGTCGCCATCTCGCTTACCGGGCACTGGCAGGTACTGGTATTCGTAGTGGCAATGCTGGCGGGGATGTATGCGTTCACTGTGCTGCAGGGGCGTACATCTTGATGAGGTCTGCGTTCTAATTTTTACGTCGCTATCGGCGTTCGCCCCAGCGCCTCACGCAGCCAGGTACCCGCTTTGCCCAAACGCAAGCCTGACGACCAGACAAGGTCGACGCCTACCGTCCAATCGGTGTACGGGTAAGCTTCCAGCTGCAGTTCCACAAACTCCCCATTGGGACCCAACGCTTGTATCAGTTGCCTGGGCACTGTGGCCCATCCCATGCCTGCGCGCAGCATGCCCATCAAGGTCAAATAGCTTTCTACACGCCAATGGTTGGGTGAATTCAGGTATTCACTGGTGGGCAAGCGGTCCTGGAAGGGGAGGTAGATCAACTGTCGGTAGTTGCTCAATTGATTGAAGCTGACGGTGGGCATTGCGACCAGAGGGTGTTGGCGGCCGACGACGTTGCTGAACGTGATGCTGCCAAGACGTATGAATTGCAGATTTCGCGGGTAATGAGTGCGGGTACACATCATGGCAAGCAATAGTTTTTTGTCTTCGATCATTGTCAGTACATCCTGCCCGCAAGGATGCAACACAGTAAGGTCGACATGGGGGAACCGGCGGGAGAATTCCTCTAGAACAGGTGCAAGGGACTGATAGGGGATCGCCTCGTCGATGCTGATCACTAGCTCAGTCTCCAACGCCTGCGCCAGGCTGCTCGCACGACTTTCCATGTTGCAGCACTGACCCAGAATGGCCTCGGCGTCACGCAACAAGGCCCTGCCTTCATTGGTGAGTTGTGGATAGCGCTGACTGCGATCAAACAGGGTAATTCCCAGATCGATTTCCAGGTTGCCAACGGAAATGCTCACAGCGGATTGCGACTTGCCCAATTTGCGTGCTGCGGCCGAAAAAGAGCGCTCACTGACGACCGCAGAAAAAGCGGCCAGTTGTTCAAGAGACAACCTCATCGCTGCTCCATAAAAAAATTAAATGGGACCCATTTTTACAACGGGTACGGGCTGGCGCATGGTGGTGCTGCGCTACCCATAACCACAATAACTATTTATTTCATCACTGCCTCGACAATACGTTTCAGGAGAGGACAAATGACCCCTAGCGTGCACCCGGTAGATCAGCGCTTACCGCTGATACAAACTGCAGTACTTGGCTTTCAGCATGTGCTGGTGATGTATTCGGCCTGCATTATTGTGCCGCTGATCCTCGGCGCTGCACTGAAACTTCCCAAGGACCAGTTGACCCTGATCATAAATGCCGATCTTTTTGCGGCGGGCCTGGCGACGCTCTTGCAGTGCGCGGGCAACCGTTTTTTCGGCATTCAACTGCCCATCATGATGGGCGTGACCTTCGCTTCGGTCACGCCGATGATTGCCATCGCCGTGACCCCCGGCCTCGGCCTGCCGGGCGTGTATGGTGCGATTATCGCGTCGGGTCTGTTTGGTTTTCTGTTCGCCCCGGTGATGGGGCGGCTGCTGCGCTATTTTCCGCCGGTGGTGACGGGGACTGTGTTGCTGGTGATCGGCATCAGCCTGATGCGCGTTGGCATCGACTGGTCAGCCGGCGGACAACCAACGCTGGCTGATGGCGGGCCCAATCCGGATTACGGCAACCCGGTCTACCTGGCTATCTCGCTGGCTCAGTTACTGTTGATTCTAGGGCTCAACCGATTCGCTAAAGGCTTTATTGCCAATATCGCAGTGTTGCTGGGTGTATTGGTCGGTTTTGTGATTGCCTTCATTCGCGGGGATATCGTCCTTGATGGCATCGCTCAAACGCCTTGGTTCTCCACCATCACGCCCTTTGCGTTTGGCCTGCCGACGTTCGACGCCGTTGCCGTGATCTCAATGTGCATGGTGATGTTGGTGACCATGGTCGAGTCGACGGGGATGTTCCTGGCATTGGGAAGCATGGTCGACCGGCCCACCAGCCGCCAGCGCCTGGTGCGCGGACTTCGTGCCGATGGCATGGGCGCCATTGTCGGCGGCGTATTCAATGCATTTCCCTACACGTCGTTTTCGCAGAACATCGGCCTGGTCACCATGACCGGGGTCAAGAGTCGCTATGTGTGCATAGCCGGTGCGCTGATCCTCATCGCCCTCGGGCTCTTTCCAAAACTGGCGTATGTGGTGGCGTCGACACCGCAGTATGTGCTCGGCGCCGCCGGCATGGTGATGTTCGGCATGGTTACGCTCATGGGGGTGCGCATCCTGTCTACGGTTGACTTCGAGCAGTCGCGCTACAACTTGCTGATCGCCGCCACCAGCGTTGGCATTGGCATGATCCCGATGGTTTCCCCGCTGTATTTCCACCACCTTCCCCAATGGAGTCGGGTGTTCACCGAAAGCGGGATCATTCTCAGTGTGCTCACTGCACTGATCCTCAACCTGGTGTTCAACGGACCTACCAAAACAGATGAAGCGCAGGCCAGTGCGGCGCGTAACGCGGTACTTGGCGAAAGCTGAATACCGGCCCTTCAGAAACATTCATAAAAGGTCGAACATGATGATCAGTGAACTCCTGAGGGCTGACGTGGTGCTTACCATGGACGCCTTTAACACCGTCATTGAGGATGGCGCCGTATTGATTTGCGACGGCGTGATTGCCGACGTCGGCCCTGCAACTGAGTTGCTCACGCGGTATCCCGAAGCCAAGGTCCGGCGCCTGACCGATCGGCTGCTGATGCCCGGGCTGGTCAACACCCACTGCCATTCCGGCATCCTTCGCGGTACGGCGGAAGGTTTGCCGGTATGGGACTGGCTGCAGCAGTATATTGACCCCATGCACCGCGTTCTGCTGCCCAGCGAAGCACGCCTGGCTTCCATGCTCTGCTATAGCGAAGCGCTGTTGTCCGGCACCACGACTATTGTGGACATGTGGCGGTACATGCACGGTAGCGCCGAAGCGGCCAATGAGCTCGGCATCCGGGCGGTGCTCGTGCCATACGTAGCAGAGCACCCGGACCATGACTACTTCGAGACGTTGGAGAGTAATGAAACCTTGATCGAGCGCTGGCATGGTGCAGCCAATGGCCGCATCAATGTCTGGGTCGGCCTGGAGCACCTGTTCTATGCAGTGCCCAAGGCCTGGCAACGAATTGCTGATATCTGCAAAGCCAATGACGTCGGATTCCACACCCACAGCAACGAAAGCCGCTTCGATGTTGAAGAAACCCTTCGCCGCCATGGCATCAGGCCCGTCCAGGCTTTGGAAAAGTTTGGCCTGCTCAATGCCAGGAAGGTGTTGCTCGCTCACTGTGTCTGGGTGGACGATGCCGAAATTGCTTTGATGGCCGAGCGCAAAGTCGGAGTGGCACACAACCCGGTCAGCAATATGAAACTGGCCTCGGGTGCCGCACCGGTGGAAAAAATGCTGGCGGCCGGCGTCGCGGTCGGTTTGGGGACCGATGGCGAGAAAGAAAACAACAACCTGGACATGTTCGAGGAAATGAAAGTGTCATCGCTGTTGGCCAAGTTCGTCAGCCTCAATGCTGCTGCCCTCGACGCATGGTCGGTTTGTCGCATGGCGACCATTGACGGCGCCCGCGCGCTGGGTATGGACAAGCAGATAGGCTCCCTGGAAAAAGGCAAGGCAGCGGACATCATCGCGGTGCGCATTGATACGCCAAGAATGACACCGTTGATCACCCAAGGACCGCTGGCCAACCTTCATCACAACCTCGTCCATGCGGTCCAGGGTGGGGATGTCGACATGACCATGGTGGCCGGGCGGGTACTGGTCGAAAACGGGCACTTGAAAAATGCCGAGCTGGATGTGTTGATCACAGAGGTCAACGTCATCGCGCCTGCATTGTTTGCCCGACGTAAAGCCTGGCTCGAGCAAACTGGCGTATCGGTCAATGAGCTCCAGCGCGTAGCGGCTTCATAAGGTCGGCTCCAGGCAGACGGCCGACATACAGGGCACGGCCAGGGCCCCATCCTGACGCGAGCGGTGCGGTGGTATCCCTGGGCGTGGTCGAGTCGGATCTGGCGGCTTTCGGTATCGAGCTGGAGCACCAGTGCCTTGCGGCTTTCGCTCAGGCTACCGATTGCACGTAAACCACCCGGTCCCGCCCATTCTGCTTGGCGCTGTAGAGCCCGGTGTCGGCGCGTTCCAGCGCCTGGTCGAGGTGTTCGTCATCGTTGAGCAGCGTGCAGCCGATGCTCACGCTGGCCCGTAGCGGGCCGGTGGAAAGTTGTACCGGCTCGCTGCCGATCATCTGCCGAACCCGCTCGGCAATCCCCTTGAGCTCTTCGCTGTCGTTGACCCTGACCAGAGCGACGAACTCCTCACCGCCCTGGCGCACCACGAGATCGTCCGGGCGCAGGGCTGCGCGCAGGCGGCGGGCGCATTCGCAAAGCACCTGATCGCCGCTGGCATGGCCATACCTGTCGTTGATGCTTTTGAAATGGTCAAGGTCCGCATAGATCGCCCCCAGGCGCAGGCTGCTCTGTGCTGCCCGGCGCCGCTCGTGGTCCTGAAACGCTGTCAGACCGTTGCGGTTCCACAACTGCGTCAACGGATCAAGCATGGCCTTGCGCTGCTCTCGGTCCATTTCCAGGCGCAAGTCACGGTTACTCTGGATCAGGCCACGCAGCTGCAGGTAACCCTCTGCAAGCGTGGCCAGGTCCTTGAAGTTCGCTTGCTGCGTTTCGTTCAGCGTGCGCGGGCGGGGGTCGAGCATGCACAATGTCCCGATGGCCTTGCCATTCCCCGCGCGCAGGGGGTGCCCGGCGTAAAAGCGGATATAGGGTGCGCTGAGTACCAGCGGGTTGTCGACGAAACGCGGGTCATGCGTGGCATCGGGCACCAACAATGTGCCCTCCCCAAGGATGGCGTAGCCACAGAAAGAAACGTTGCGCGGCGTCTCGCTGGCCTCCAGCCCGATACGTGCCTTGAACCACTGGCGCTCCTGGTCGATCAGGCTGATCAGCACCGTGTCCACGTGTGCCAGTTGCTGGGTAAGCCGTACCAGGGTGTCGAGGTAATGCTCGGCCGGCGTATCGAGCAGGTGCATCTCATCCAGCGTGCGCTGGCGAGCTGCTTCGTCGGTGGGGAGGGGGCAAGCTGGCATGGGACTTCCTTTTTCTGGGGGCGGGCGGCGCCTGTCAAAGGCCGCAGCACTCTCTGCGAGGTCAGGATCGGCTGGCGATTGTCTACCAAAACCGGCTGTTCTGGTATAGGAGCCAAACCGCTCCATTTCCAGGCCAAGTGCTGAAATCTGGCGGCCACGCCCCAAGCCAGCGTTTCGCTCTACCGACAAATCATCATTGCCGCTTGAACCTTACTTGAGACGCCCAGTCTGAGCCGAGCCCCTTCAAGTGGCTTTGCTGCCGTCATCCTTCTTGAGCCGTTCGCCCATGCGCCACGCTGTCCGCTACTCCGCCATTTTTTCGTTTTGCCTCGTCCCCTTGCTCTCCTTGTTCGTCAGCCCCGCCCATGCCAGCGGGGAGCGGCAACTGGTAAGGGCCATCAACGACTACCGTGCCCAGCCACAGCGCTGCGAGAGGCGCCAGGTTCAGGTATCGACGCCGCTGGCGTTAAAGTCGAATCTGGCGTTGCCGGTCGGTTACCGCGGTGGTTTGCGGGAAGGGTTGAAGGCTGTCGGCTACCAGGCGGTGAAGGTGCGGGCCATCCGTCTGGTCGGCGCCCGAGATGCCGAGGAGGCCTTTGACATGCTACGCAGCGACTACTGCGCTGCCTTGCTCGATAGCCAATTTGCCGATATTGGTATCAGTCGCGACCGGAACGTGTGGCGGGTAGTGTTGGCGCGCCCCTTGCTCGATGCCCAGCTCGGCAATGGTCAATCCGTTGGCAAAGCGTTGCTGGCACAGGTAAACGCAGCACGGTCGAAGCCGCGCCTGTGTGGCCGCCAGCGCTTCGCCGCTGCACGTCCGTTGGCCTGGAATACCGCCTTGGGCGCGGCTGCGCAGCGACATAGTCGGGCGATGGCCAACGCCAACTTCTTCGCGCACCGCGACCCCAACGGCGATCTACCGGCAGACCGGGCGCGCGATGCCGGGTACCGTGGACGACAGATCGGCGAGAATATTGCTGCCGGGCAGGGGGCTGCAAGCAAGGCGATGGCAGGCTGGCTCGCCAGCCCCGGGCATTGCGCCAACCTGATGAACCCGATGTTTACCCAGGTGGGCGCTGCTTTTGCTGCGAACTCGCGTAGCGATGAGGGTGTGTACTGGACGATGCTGTTCGGCGCGCCTTGAAAGTGGGCGCGCCTTTGGGGGCAAATTCACCTGCGGTAGGTGCTGCGGCCGGGACGATGGCTTAGCTCGCCATCACTTCGTCGATCGCCTGCTCAAGGGTGCTGACCGTGCGCTCGATATTGTGCAGTTTTTCGAGCCCGAACAGACCGATGCGGAAGGTCTGGAAGTCGGCCGGCTCGTCGCATTGCAACGGCACTCCGGCGGCGATCTGCAGGCCGTGGTCGGCAAATTTCTTGCCGCTCTTGATGTCGGCATCATCGGTGTAGCTCACCACTACGCCAGGGGCCTGAAAGCCGGCTGCGGCCACGCTTTTGATGCCTTTGCCGGTCAACATTGCGCGCACCCGATCGCCCAGCGCCTGTTGTTCGCCGCGGACCTTGTTGAAACCGTAGGCTTGCATCTCTTTCATCACGTCGTTAAAGCGCGCGAGGGAATCGCTGGGCATGGTCGCATGGTAGGCATGCCCGCCCTGTTCGTAGGCCTGCATGATCTGAAGCCACTTTTTCAGGTCGCAGGCAAAGCTGCTGCTCTGCGTCTGCTCGATGCGCTCGAGGGCCAACGCACTGAGCATCACCAGGGCGCAGCAAGGGGAGGCGCTCCAGCCTTTCTGCGGTGCGCTGATCAGCAGGTCGACTGCGCATTTGTGCATATCAACCCAAATCGTGCCTGAGGCGATGCAGTCCAGCACGAACAGGCCACCCACCGCATGCACGGCGTCGCCGACGGCCCGCAGGTAGTCGTCGGGCAGGATAATCCCTGATGAGGTTTCAACGTGGGGGGCGAAGACAATCTGCGGCTTGTGCGCCTGAATGGCTGCCAGCACTTCGTCCAGAGGGGGTGGAGCGTAGGCAGCCTGGCGACCAGTGTCGACCGGTCGGGCTTTCAGCACCGTGGTGGCCGCCGGGATGTTGCCCATCTCAAGGATCTGGCTCCAGCGATAACTGAACCAGCCGTTGCGTATCACCAGGCATTGCTGGTCGGTGGCAAACTGTCGCGCCACCGCTTCCATGCCGAATGTGCCGCTGCCCGGGACCACCGCAACAGCCTGGGCGTTGTAGACCTGTTTCAGGGTCTTGGAAATGTTCTTCATCACGCCTTGAAATGACTGCGACATGTGGTTGAGCGAGCGGTCGGTGTAGACCACCGAGTACTCGACCAGCCCCTCAGGATCAATACTGGGATAAAGCGTTGACATAGGTGACTCCTTTGGCATGGATGTCAGTGGTATCGACTCTGCCCCAAGCTTTGGCAAATGAAAGGATGAGTCGTGACTGATGTGGCGTCTGTCAAACGGCAGTTACCACCATAGCTTGGGGAAGGCACATTGCGATGCGCTAAGCTGTAATTCTTCAGGATTGAGGTCTCAGCATGGAATGTTACTTCGTCCCGCCACGAGCAGAGATGCAGCAGCGATTAGCCGCGTAGTTCTAGCCGCCCTGCGTGAGTCAAATTCACAGGACTACCCGCCTGATGTGATCGTTAAGGATTAGCCCAGACTATCTATGCTCATCGCCTCGATCTGGGGCTGCAACTGCAACGCTTGCGCTCTTGGCGGGATGAAAGCTGGCAGCGTTGCCGCCGGCTGCTCTTGGTAGAGCGGTAGGCATTTACGGATGACGTTGGCATTGATGCCGTGGCTGATGGCGAAACTGGAGTTCGCCGTACGCCTACCCGGTTACAGATGTCTGTTACGGCCCGACAGCAGTCGGTCGCGACTGACCGCTGTCGACCCAAAGCCGCCATTCGTGAAGAGCAGCGCCAATAGCTGCCTATGGAAACGGCTGAAAGCGTGGTGATCCACATTTTCTGGCTCTAGGCAGTGCCAGCAAGCGACTATCAATCCTTGCAGACTCGACTACACCGTAGACATGAGCCAGCGTGGATTGAGAGCGCTTATTCAACAGATACCATACACCGCTAGCAGATTACTGAGTCAAGGCCTCGCGGTAGGTCTTTTATTGCTTAAGGCAGCTTGCATAGTGCTGTATCGCCATTCGATAACCATCGGTGCCGAACCCCGCGAGCACGCCCTTGGCAACGCGTGACACGTAGGAAAAGTGCCTAAAATCTTCACGCCTGTGGACATTTGAGATGTGAACCTCAATCACCGGTACCTCGGCTGCGATCAACGCATCGTGGATGGCGGCCGATGTATGAGTCCATGCTCCTGGATTGATCACAATCCCCGCTATCCTTGTGCGGGCCTGGTGAATCCATTCAATCATTTGCCCTTCGTGATTGGTTTGCTGAAACTCAATTACAAGCCCATGTCTTTCGCCGTACTGACGACACGCCTGCTCAACGTCCGCCAATGTCTCCCGCCCATACACCTCGGGCTCTCTCAGTCCCAACATGTTCAGGTTAGGGCCGTTCAAAACTAGAATGGTGTTCATCATTTGATCCTCGTGAGTCGCTTCAATTCTTTGCGGGACTCATGGCTGCCAGCCGTGCCTTATGATATTCACCGGCTTCTGTGGATTGGGCATCGCGGTTACCGAGGTCGGCTGTAGGAATTCGAGAGGTCTCAGGTGCGCACCAGGCCGCAATGGCAGCTATCAACGTGCACACACAAGCGATCCCACCGACAATCAACGGTATGTTTTCAGTACCAGGGCCAGCGATCAGGGCAAACAGAGCAGGTAACATTGCGGTGATGAACAGTCCGCTGTTTTGCGAAATTGCCATCCCGGACACTCGGTAGCGCGTTTCAAATTGCTCTGGGAAGAAGGATGGGAACACCGCGTTGTAGCCTTGGTAGATCATTCCCCACATCAGCAGTGATGCGCCGAAAGCGAGCGGGAGGTTGTGAATGCTGATTGCGTATAGATAGGCAAAGGACATCAGCCCGCAACCAAAGGCGCTTGCGATAATCAGAGGGCGGCGCCCAACCTTGTCAGAGAGATTGCCCACGAAAGGGATGCACAGCACGGCCACGATATTGCCAACGACCGGGATCCACAGGTACACGCTTTTATCGAAGCCGATGCCATAGGCAGGTTGCACCGCATAGGCCGCTCCGAACACGGTCGTAATGACTGGAATAACATTCATCAACGAAACCCCAACTACAACCAGCATGCCTCTCCAGCTGTGTTTGAAGGCTCCGATAATCGGCGATTCAGACTTCTCATCCCTGGTTGTTTGCTCTACGAATACTGGCGGTTCCTCAACTTCCCGGCGAATGATGAAGCCAGCGATCAGCACCACAGCGCTCAAAAGAAAGGGAATGCGCCAGCCCCAGCTATTGAAGGCTTCATCGGACATGAAATAGGCGAGAGGCAAAAAAATGGCTGCTGCGAGTACCTGACCTGCCTGTACCCCTTGAAGTGTGTAGCTGCCGAAGTATCCTCTTCGCCCTTGGGGTGCATGCTCCAGAATCATTGAGCTGGCTCCCGAGATTTCTCCCGCTACAGCAAACCCCTGCACTAGTCGCAGTACTACAAGCAGGATAGGTGCCCATATACCAATCTGATGGTAGGTCGGCAGCAGGCCTACCGCCATGGTGGCGAATCCCATCAGGAACATGCACAGCAGCAGTACGTTCTTGCGGCCACGGGTATCACCCCAGTGACCCAAGAAGAATGCGCCGATAGGGCGAGCAATGTACCCAACCCCGTAAGTCGCCATAGCCGCCACGATGGCAATTTTTGGATCGGTTGAGGGGAAGAAGAGTTGTGGAAAGATCAGTGCTGCCGCTTGGGCATAGATGAAAAAGTCGTAATACTCCAACGCGGAGCCAATCCAACCACTCGCTGTGGCTTTCTTCGCTTGCTTGGAGCGGTGCTGCTCTGTCGCTGTTGCTGTGTTCATCTGACTACTCCAGATATTGTTTTTATAGATCTGGCAGGGCAGCAAAAACCGCCCCGGTACACGTAAAACAGGGCATGACTGGAATCCATGCCGGGCTTAAATACGGTCGATTTCTACGATCGAGCCGCTTTTTGCGGCCTGTGAGATAGCCTCAGTGATGATCAGATTCCGCAGTCCGTCGCGCACGGAGACCAGAGGCGTTTCCGTGCCTCGTATGACGTTGCAGAAGTGCTCAAGCTGGATCTCAAGGGGGTCTTTGCGGTCTACAGCGCATTGGCCCGTTTGGAAGGGCTTCCACCATGATCTGTCTTCGGCCTTCATGTAGTATTTGAGACGCATTGTGGGCACTGACAGTGAGCCGCTCTTCCCACTGATGACGTAGCAATCCTCATCCTCGTAGGACGGATAGCTCGCGTTTTCTTGTGATGTTTGTTCCCAGCTGCGGGCACATCCGGTGCTGTCGGAAAGCAAGAAGGAACCGAGTGCTCCATTTTCAAAGCGCAGGCCGATACACACGGTATCTTCGACAGGAAATCCACGTGCGACACTGGACTGCATTGCTTGAACAGCAACAATTTCACCGCACAGCGAACGCAGGTTGCCGATCTCATGGATCATATTGATCAGGATAGGGCCACCGCCTTCCTGGCGTCGCCAGATGGCAGCGTCGAAATAGTCATCTGGTTTGTAAAACAGAGCGCTGCCTTGTACAGCAACGATGTCTCCAAGAATGTCGTCTCGGATGATCTCTCGCGCCTTGGCAAGAATTGGGCTATGCGCCCGATGATGTCCTACGAGCAGCTTGGCGTCAGCTGCATCGGCGACAGCGAGTAACCGCTTGCCCTCCTCAACGCTGTGCGCCACCGGTTTCTCGATCAGCGCGGCAACACCAGCCTCAATGCACTGCAATGTCTGTGCGACATGTAGGGCGTTTGGAGTGGCGAGAATCACGCCATCAGGCTTGTCCTCGGCGAAACAAGCCAGAAGGTTTTCATACTGCGAGGCGCCCAGCGAGTCTAGGTAGGAGCCATCAAGTTCGAACGGATCGATAACGGCTGCCAGTTCGCAAGAAGAACTCGCTTGGATGAGTTCGATATGGCGTCGACCGATGAGGCCGGCACCCGCTACCGCAATTCTGATTTTGGACATGCTTTGATCTTCGCGAGCGTTATTGTTTTGAATCTCGACGTCTTGAGGTCGTGATTCGATCTGCTAGGATCAAGGTTACTATCAACCTTTAAGGCTATAATTGAGCCATATGGAAAATCAGAATTCTCCCATAGTGAATAATGATCCCTTCCTTAGGGATCTGCTTCTGTTCTCCGTAATTGCGAAACGCGGGAGTTTTAGCGCTGCCGGGACAGAGCTTGGAATTTCCCCCGCACATGTCAGCAAGCGTGTTTTGGCGTTGGAGGAAACGCTTAGCTGCAAGCTCTTTAACCGGACAACCAGGCGGGTTTCGATCACCAAAGATGGCGAGACGATGCTCGTTTGGGCGCAAACGATCATGGACAACGTCAATGGAATGCTTGAGACATCACTGGGAGACCGGGTCGAGCCCAGAGGCACGTTGCGTATCAGCACAAGCCAGCGAATGGGACGATTTCACATCGCTCCAGTTCTGGCCTTGCTTCGTAAACGCTATCCAAAATTAGAGGTCTGGCTTGAGCTGGTTGACCGTCGAACTGATCTCATTGGCGAGCAGTTCGACATCGACATCCGAGTTGGAGAAGTTAACGAGCAAAATCTGATTATTCACAAAATCGCGGAAAGCCAGAGGATACTCTGTGCGGCTCCGAGCTACCTGGAAGAGCGCGGTAATCCAAGCTCTCTGAGCGAGCTTCAACGCCACGATTGTCTGTTGTTTCGTGGGAGGGATCAAAGCTTTGGTGTATGGCGGCTTGAGGGGCCAAACGGTCTTGAGTCGGTGAAAGTCACAGGGCCAATGGCGTCCAACCACAGTGATGTCGTTCGAGAGTGGGCACATGATGGTTTCGGCATCATCATGGCATCAACCTGGGATGTGGCCCCGAGCATCAGGAATGGGACGCTCATTCGCATCCTGCCTGAACACTTCCAGCCGGCGGAGGTGTCCGCAGTCACTACGATTCGGGCTTCTGGGTCGATGAAGATCAGGGTATGCCTGGAGTTTCTGAGTGCACACCTGAGTTCTGGCCCTTACGCGCTACGAAATGGTTAAATCCCAGAGGGTTTTGCTACGACAGGCAGCTATTGGCCGATTGCTGCCTTTCGCGAAAGACCGCTTTGGGTCGAAAGCGGCCGGTCACGACTGACCGCTTTCGACCCTAAGCGGTCTCTCGCGAAGGGCAGGAATCGGCCAGAAGTGGACGTAGACAAGCGACCGCTACCGACCCAGGCTGTGTGAAAACCCAAACGGGTCTCTGAAGATCGCGAGCGTACTTGAAATCTGAAATGGCTTGGTTATTCAGCTAACCCAGATTTCGCGCAGGAGCGCGAAATTCTGGTCATTTTCTAACCAGCCGGATCGCGCCAAGCGTTTTCACACAGCCTGGACCCTAAATGGACGTCAATCAAAAACCGCTCTTGGTGAAATTTGATTTGCATAACCGTCGGCACTTCCAATAAGTGCAACCAGCCGATTGGCCTTAATCACTTACACGAGCATTGAGGGTAATGACGGGGCCGAAAGTGAGCAGTGGACGTAGCTTATCCATAACACTGGAGACATGCCGGTTGGCAGCGTGCTCTTCGACAGCCTGCTGGTTCATCCAGCCATCGATAATGTAAAACGTATTGGGTGCCTTGAAGCTCTGATAGAGGTTGTAATACAGGCAGCCGGGTTCCGCTCTTGCCGGTTCGACAAATCGCATGATCAACGCTTTGACCCGGTCGATATTGCAGTCATTGCAGCGAAGCTCGCAGATGATGTGCCGCTCTTCGGATTTGCTGCTTTGCATGTTTGTATCCTGGATCTAGAGGAGCCCTTAGCTGACGCGAAACGACCGATTCGCGGCCGCCGATTCGACGTACATCGCCGGAATTGCTTGGCGACTTACTCGGAGCGCTTTTCGAATATGCCTTTGGCTATCGCAGCCGCCGACATTGCGCTCGGCCAGCCGGCGTAGAAGGCCAGATGGGTAATGACTTCAGCGGCCTGAATTTGGGTCAGGCCATTGTCCATGGCTTTATTCACGTGAAAGGGAATTTGAGCGGCTTGCCCCACTGCAACCAGGGCTGCGACCGTGACCAGACAGCGATCACGCGGAGTTAGCGTCGGGCGCAGCCACAGGTCATGGAACAGTACCGAAGTGGTATAGCCTGCAAGCGCTTCGAATGCAGGGCCGATCATCTGTTCTACCGCCGCCACGCGCATCTGCTCAAAGGTTTCGTCGACGGGGAGCATGCTGTCCTGTACATCCGCCAAAGCGGTTCGGGCGATATCGCGGGCCTCAAATACGTCTTTGGCGATGGATGCGGCTAATGTGGCACTGCCCCAGCCTGAATAGAATGCTAGATGAGTGATGACTTCACTCAGTTCGGTGGGCGTAACACCATTGTCCAACGCCAAATCGAATTGGCGGACCATTTCGGCTGGCTGATGCAGCGCAATCAAGGCGGCAACGGTCACGATGCTGCGATCCCGGGGCAGCAATTGGGGACGCTGCCATATC
>RCUL01000555.1_pt1 | contig 17805 bp, 12 predicted proteins | sample 2167521 | NCBI WGS metagenome assembly RCUL01 (sample SAMN09932745, study PRJNA488358) | compost metagenome | feature: garden; material: soil; isolation source: compost soil in acetic acid-enriched culture | place: Germany: Experimental Botanical Garden Goettingen | collected 2016-01-27
CTGCGGCCATTGTCGATGCTCTTGAGCACGCTGCCGCCATGACCGACCACCACCAGGGTGCCGTCGGGCAGCAGGGCGCCGCCGGACAGGCCGAACTCCAGGTCGCCGCTGGTGGTTTTCAGCGACACGGTGTCCCAGGTGCCGCCGAAATCAGTGGAGCGGAACAGGTGGCCACGCAGGCCATAGGCGATGACCACGCCCGGCTCGGCGGTACCGAGCACGCCGAACAGCGAGCCCTCGTACGGACCTTCGAGGCGTTCCCAGGTCTGACCCCAGTCGGCGGAGCGGAACATGCTGCCCGCCTCCCCCACCACGAACAGGCCGGAATCCTTCACCGCGCTGATGGCGTTGAGGTGGTACTGGTCTTCGTTGTCCAGGCGGTCGCTGACGTCTTCCCAGCTCTTGCCGCCGTCCCGGGTGCTCATCAGGGCACCGTAGGCGCCCACGGCGAAGCCGGTGCTGGCGTCCTTGAACCAGATGTCCAGCAGCGGCGCTTCGCGCTGCAGGTCTTCGAATTGCAGGGCCCAGGTGGCGCCGCCGTCCTCGCTGACGAGGATCTGCGCGTCATGACCGACGGCCCAGCCCTTCTTGTCGTCGATGAAAAAGACGGAGGTGAGCATCTGGCGGGTCGGCACCTTGGCCTGGCTCCAGGACTTGCCGTTGTCGTCGGAATAAAGGATGTGGCCACGGTCGCCAACGGCTACCAGGCGCTTGCCGGCGTGGGCGACATCGAGCAGCAGGCTGCTCACGGCCTTGGGCGACTGAATGGAGAGGACCGGTGCGTCGGCGGCCAGCGCGGATGCGGTTATGGGCGCAGCGGCTACTGCGAGAACGGAGAGCACACTGAACAGCGAGAGCGCTTTGGCCAGCGGCGTTTGGAAGCGGAACGTCGGCTTGTGGAGGCTTTCCACGGTGAGGCCGGACGGGGTGCGCCGCATGACGGGCTCACTCATACACCTTTCCCCTTTTTGTTATAGGTAGAGCCGCCCAGGGAGGCAGCGACCTAATCCTAGCCACCTTTGGAAAGCCTGCACAATCAGCGGGACGTTATGTTTTGTTAAGCGCAGGTGGCGCTGTGTAAACGGAAGCGACGGGCTGTGGAATCGATGCTGGAGGCTGGACGGGTCTGGCCCCGCCTCCGATCCGACTCCTTCGTTCAGCCTTCAGCCTCGAGCGCTTTTATCGGCTTTCGGCTTTTATCGGCTTTAAAAAGAAGAAGGCCGCTACGAGTAGCGGCCTTCTTCCAGCGGTGCTGCGGAATCAACGGGTGCCGCGGCGACGCAGGGCGGACGGCTTGAAGTAGCCATCGTCCGGCAGGGCCTGGGCGAAGTCGATGGTGCTCGGCTCCTCGTTGTCCAGGTTCTGCACGTGGTAGCGGCGGGCCTGCAGGTCGTGGAACACGTCCAGCGCGGACCAGGTGGTCGGCAGGTCGTAGTAGTTCTTCAGGTAGGCCACCGATACGCGCCACAGCTCGCCGCGGCCGTCGTACTGGTCGACCACGGCGGCCTGCCAGCTGTCCTCGTCGAGGTACAGGGTGCGCTTGGAGTAGATGTGGCGGGCGCCCGCCTTCAGGGTGCCTTCCACGACCCACACGCGGTGCAGTTCGTTGCGGGTGACGGCCGGGTTCAGGTGGCCCGGCTGCAGCAGGTCGTCGTATTTGACCTCGGGGCTGGACACCTTGTAGTTGTTGTAGGGAATGTAGATTTCCTTCTTGCCCACCAGCTTCCAGTCGTAGCGGTCCGGCGCACCGTTGAACATGTCGGTGTCATCGGCGGTACGCAGGCCGTCGGCGGCGGCGATCGGCGTGTCGTAGGCGAGGTTCGGCGCGCGGCGCACGCGACGCTGGCCGGCGTTGTAGCCCCAGGCCTGGCGCGGTTCCTGGACCTGGTCCAGGGTCTCGTGGACCAGGGTCGCACCACCGGCCAGGCGTGCCGGGCTCTTGGTGAAGGACAGGTAGAAGAAGAGGACGTTGTTCAGGTCGGCGTACGACCCTTTCGGGTTGTAGTACTTGAACAGGGCTTCCTGCTGCGAGGTCACCAGGGAGTAGTCGCCATTGCGCTGCACGGCCACTTCCGAGGCGCGGCGGACGATGTAGCTGCCGCGGTAGCGGACGATGTGGTTCCACAGGGCTTCCACGCCGTTCTGCGGAATCGGGAACGGGATGCCGCCGTAGGCATCGGAGAAGCCGTTGCCGCCGTCCAGCAGTTTGGCGCCGGTGGCGTTCTTGACGGTGTTGTCATAGACCCACTGCGGCGCGGAGCCGGAGCGGCGGGTCTGGTAGATCGGCATCTGGAAGCTGTTCGGGTAGGCATTGAACAGGGCGATCTGACCCGGGGTCAGGTTGGCCTTGTACTGGTCCAGATTGGCCTTGGTGATGGTGAACAGCGGCTTGTCTTCCGGGAACGGGTCCGGATGGTGCTGGCCGGACTTGTAGCCGGCCGGAGCCTGGGTGATGCCGCCGGTCCAGGCCGGGATGGTGCCGGCGGCGTTGCCGCCCTTCTCGGCGCCGAAGGGGGTCAGGCTGCTGCCGAGCTTGGCGGCATCCTGGGTCGAGACCTGCGCCAGGGCGCTGCTGGCGGACAGCGCCAGGGCAACCGCGGCGCTTATCAGCGAAAGCTTTTTCAGCATGTGGGTTCTCCGTGATGAGTCTGTAGCGGGCGCCGGGGCGCCCGCCTTGTTCTTGTTGGTTTAGAAGGAGTACTTGACGTTGACGCCGACGTTGTCGCGGTCGCGCGCCGAGTTGTTCTGGCCGCCGCCGTAGAACTCGGTGTACTGCAGTTCGGCTTCCAGGCTGTTCAGGTAGGTGGCCTTGACGCCCAGGGTGTAAGCCTTGCGACCTTCGATGAAGTTGCCGGTCTGGTAGGAGTTGCCCTCGAAGTCGTCCTTGTAGACGACGTAGGGGGAAACGTTCACGCCGGCGTAGACGTCGTTCCAGGTGCCGGACAGCAGCAGGGTGTAGCCGTAGGCGTTCTTGTTGACCTGGTCGTCGCGATCGCCGCCGGAGACGTAGGAGCTGTTGCCACGGCCGGAGTAGTAGCGGGTCTCGCCATTGAACGCGACGTACTGCAGGTCGCTGCCGCGCAGGTGCTCGGAGGCCAGCTCGGCCACGCCGATCAGGGAGTCGAAGGACAGCGACGGGCCGAAGTTGTAGATGGTGCCCAGCGAGGTGTTGAAGGCCTCTACGCGCTCGGAGTTGTGGATCTGGTCGGTGATGCGGACGTCCCGGCCGCCGATGTTGACGGTCTGGCCGCTGCCCAGTTGGGCGGCCTGGCTCAGCAGGTCGCCGAGCAGGTCGTTGGTGGTGGCGACGCCGATCGGCAGGTTCGGACGGTAGGCCAGCTCACCGAAGACCGAGGCTTCGCCAACGGTCGTGTTGAAGCTCAGGCCGTACATGCGGATGTCTTCGGCGTATTCGCGACGGGCGTTGACCTGGTTGGCCACGTCCACCGCTGCCGCGCCATTGACCAGGCCGAGCACCTGGCCGGCGGCCGCGTTGCCGCCTGCTGCCGCCGCGACCAGGTCATCGTACGAGGCGAAGCCGCCGAGGCCGGCCAACTGATCGATGTCCAGGCCCGCATAGCTCTGGTTGAGGTCGGCATAGATGGTCGGTTCCTTCGCGTGGTAGTTCACGAAGTAGAAACCGAACTCGGTGGAGTTGAGCTCTTCGGCGATGTAGCGGAACGCCACGCCGAACTGCCCGTCGTTCTTGGCGTTGATGTCCTTGCCGACGCTGGCGACCTTGAACACGCCATTGGCGTCCAGGAAGCTGGTGCCCTGCAGGCCGCCCACGTGGGCCGCCGCCAGTTGCGGGTAGAGGGTCTGGAACAGCGGGTTGGCCAGGGCGTCGACCGTGGTGTAGGCGGTATTGCCGCCGTCGGCGAACAGGTCGGTCTCGGAGTAGTAGGTGCCCACCGGGTCGATGGCCGATTCCTTCCAGTTCCACTGGTAGAAGGTTTCCATCGACAGGTTCTCGGTCAGGCCGAGGTTGAAGCTCAGGGCCTCCACCGGAACCAGCACTTCCTTCAGCTCGGAGCCGGGCAGGCGGAACTTGGCGGCATCCACCGGGTTGGTGGTGTTCACGCCGCCACGGTAGAAGATGCCCTCGCCCCAGTTGAACACCTGCTTGCCGATACGGCCGGTGACCGGCATATCGGCCACGTCCCAGTTGCCATAGAGGTAGGCGTCGAGGATCTGCGCATCGCGGCCTGCCTTGTGGCGGGTCTCGTAGGTGAAGCTGTCATCCTTCGGGAAGTTCTGGCTCGGCTGGGCCGGGTCGTTGTTGTCCAGGTAGTCGTTGCGCTTGTCCATGATCTGGGTGTCATAGAAAGCCGTGCCACGGACAAACATGCCGTAGTTCTTGTAGGTCGCTTCCAGGTCGGAAGTGATCTTGTAGACCTCGGAGACCAGGCCGGTATCGAAGTTGCGGTTACCGTCGTTGGTGTTGATGTCGTCGTTGGTCTTGTCCCGCCCCTGCACGCGCCAGAGCTGGCCGTAGGAAACGGTGGTGTCGATGGAACCGGAAATTTCATCGTTGGCGAAGCTGAACTCCACCGCCTGGGCCTGGGCGGTTACGAGGAGCGGCAGGATACCGGCGAAGGCGAAACCTGCCTTGGCCGGTGCGAAACGCAGCAGGGGCGTGCGGGACTTGAGCTCCATCGAGTCTTACTCCGTGGACTGATCACTTTTTATTGGCGGCCCGTCGAACGGGGCCGTTATGCGGCCACTGGGCGGCCTGTTTTTTTGGTTCGGCAGGAAAACCCCAGCGCAGAGCGCCCCCCTGATGCAATGCACCGAAACAGGGCCAAATCGGCAGCGGCGTTGCAACCATGGTGCCAAGTCGCACAAAGACGCCAGAAAAGCACTACATGGCAAGCGCCGGAAAATTGTCAAACAAGTGACTGATCATCCATTGATCAATTACAAATTTTGTGTCCGATCTTGTCCGACGATCTGGCTCGATTTGTCACTCAAGATCACACTTGCTGGGCATGCACGCCCATACCAAAAGCTGTCTGGTCAAGCCTTTTCTGGGCCTTTAAGACAGCCAGCGCATAACAGCGGCAAGGGATATTTCCTTGAGTAACAAAAAAGTGTTACCGGCACTAACCGGTAACACTTCATGAAAAGTCGCTTTCGGAAGGAGGCAGCCCGCATGCGCGGGCTGTGGGGAGGACCTCAGGCGAGGCTCTTGCTGACCACTTCGAAGACGTCGCTGGACAGCTCGCCGGAAGCGAGGATGCGCTCCAGCTCGGCCTTCATCAGTTGCTGGCGGCCGGCGTCGTACTTGCGCCAGCGGGTCAGCGGCGCGAGCTGGCGGGAAGCGATCTGCGGGTTGAGGGCGTTGAGCGTGATCACATGGTCGGCGAGGAAGCGATAACCGGCGCCATCGGCCCGGTGGAAGTTCACCAGGTTCTGGTTGGCGAAGGCGCCGATCAGCGCGCGCACCTTGTTCGGGTTCTTCAGGGTGAAGGCCGGGTGCTGCATCAGCGCCTGCACCCGCTCCAGCCCGCCCGGCAGGCCGCAGCCGGCCTGTACGCTGAACCACTGGTCCATCACCAGCGGGTCATCCTTGAAGTACTCGGCGAAGCGTTCCAGGGCACCGCCCTTCTCCGCCTCGAAGCAGGAGTTGACCAGCACGGCCAGCGCCGAGAGGCGCTCGGTCATGTTGTCGCACTCGTTGAACTGCTCCAGGCAAGCCTCCAGCACCTCGGGTTTGCCGCTCTGCATCAGGTAGGACAGGGCGATGTTCTGCAGGGTGCGGCGGGCGATGTGCGCGGCCTCGGCGACGTAGCCGGTATCGCGGGACAGCGCCCGGTTGGCCTGGAACCGGGCCAGCAGCGGCTCGAACAGGGCCTGGCCGATGGACTGGCGGGCGAACTCGCGGGCCGCGTGGATGGCGTCCACATCCGCCACTTCGCTGATCTCGGTGAGATAGGCCTCGCTCGGCAGGGAGAGCATCTCGGCGACCATGGCCTGGTCCAGCGACTCGTCGCCCAGCAGGGTGCGGAAAGCCTCGATCAGGCGCGGGTCCAGCACCAGCTGCTCGCCGCGCTGGTGCTGGCCGATCAGCTCGAAGAGCACCTGGACCGACAGCTGTTGGCCGGCTTCCCAACGATTGAAGCCGTCGGAATCGTGCTGCATGAGGAACATCAGCTGGTCGCGGTCGTAGGGGAAGGCGAGCTTCACCGGTGCCGAGAAGCCGCGCAGCAGCGACGGCAGCGGACGCTCCGCGATGTCGACGAAGGTGAAGGTCTGCTCGGCCTCGGTAACCGACAGCACGCGATTGCCGCCCAGCGCCTTGGCTTCGCCCGCGAGGCGCAGCGGCAGGTCGTTGCCGGCGGCGTCCAGCAGGCCCAGCTCCAGCGGAATGACGAAGGCTTGCTTGTCCTTCTGGCCGGGAGTGGCCGGGCAGCTCTGGCGGAAGGTCAGGCTGTAGGTCTTGGCCGCGGCGTCGTAGCTGTCCTCCACCTGCAGGCGCGGCGTGCCGGACTGGCTGTACCAGCGCTTGAACTGGGTCAGGTCGACGCCAGTGGCGTCTTCCATGGCCTTGACGAAGTCGTCGCAGGTCACGGCCTGGCCGTCATGGCGCTCGAAGTAGAGGTCGGTGCCCTTGCGGAAGCCCTCGGCACCCAGCAGGGTGTGGATCATGCGCACCACTTCCGAACCCTTCTCGTAGACGGTCAGGGTGTAGAAGTTGGAGATCTCCATGAAGGAATCCGGGCGCACCGGGTGGGCCATGGGGCCGGCATCCTCGGCGAACTGGTTGGTGCGCAGGAAGGCCACGTCCTCGATGCGCTTGACGGTGCGCGAGTTCATGTCGGCGGAGAACTCGGCGTCGCGGAACACGGTGAAGCCTTCTTTCAGCGACAGCTGGAACCAGTCGCGGCAGGTCACGCGGTTGCCCGACCAGTTGTGGAAGTACTCGTGGGCGACCACACCCTCGACGCGCTGGTGGGCGGCGTCGGTCGCGGTTTCCGCCTTGGCCAGCACGCAGCTGGAGTTGAAGATGTTGAGCCCCTTGTTCTCCATGGCGCCCATGTTGAAGTCGTTGACCGCGACGATCATGAAGATGTCCAGGTCGTACTCGCGGCCGTAGACCTCCTCGTCCCAGCGCATGGACTTCTTCAGGCTGTCCATGGCGTGCTGGACCTTGTCGATGTTTTCCGGCTCGACATAGATGCGCAACGCCACGTCACGCTGGGTCATGGTGGTGAAGCTGTCCTCCACGCACCAGAGGTCGCCGGCCACCAGGGCGAACAGGTAAGCCGGCTTCTTGAACGGGTCCTGCCAGGTGGCCCAGTGCCGGCCGCCCTCCTCCGCCCCGCTGGCCACCGGGTTGCCGTTGGACAGCAGTACCGGGTAGCGATGCTGCTCGGCGGTGATGGTGGTGGTGAACTTGCTCATCACGTCCGGGCGGTCGAGGTAATAGGTGATCTTGCGGAAGCCCTCGGCCTCGCACTGGGTGCAGAACATCTTGCCGGACTTGTACAGGCCTTCCAGCGCCGTGTTGGTTTCCGGGTGGATGCGCACCGTGCTGTCGAGGGTGAAGTTCTTCGCCACCGGCTGCAGGGTCAGGTGGCTGTCGTCCAGCTGGTAGTCGGCAGCCGTCAGCTCGCGGTCATCCATGGACAGCGCCAGCAGCTCCAGCAGCTGGCCGTCCAGCACCAGCGGCGGCAGGTCATCACCTTTCTCCGGGTTGCGGCGGATGACCAACTGGGCATGCACCAGGCTGTGATCCTCGTACAGCTCGAAGGTCAGGTTGGTCTCGTCGATCAGGTAGTCGGGGGCCTGATAGTCCTTGAGGTAAATGACTTTCGGTTGTTCGGTGCGCATGGTCGTCTCTTCGATTGCGTGGCGGCCCCGTAGCCCTGGGCCGCGCGTGATGAATGGGTCAAGGTCGGAGTATGGACGATTCCCCTACCGACCAGATGACAAAGCTATGCGGCGCTGATGGCCAGCTGGTAGGCGGTGTACTTGCGCAGGTTGATCACGCCGGTATCGAGAATCAGGTACTGGCCCTTGATGCCCCGCAGCGTACCCTCCACCACCGGCGTCTTGTCCAGATCGAAGCTGACGACCTTGGTCGGATAGGCATCCACCGGATAGCTGATCTCGATGGGCAGGATGTCGCTGACCGGCTGGATCGCCTGCAGGCCGAAGCGCTCCTGGAGGACGCGCAGGCCGTCGGCGCAGCTGTCGAACAACTGGTCGCGGATGGCCACAAGATCCAGCGCCGGCGCCTCGCCCTTGAGCATGGTGCGCCAGTTGGTGCGGTCGGCCACCTGGCTGCGCAGCAGGTCTTCGACGAGGCCGGATTGCTGGCGGGTGGCCACACGCATGATCGGCAGCGCCTGGATGGCACCCTGGTCGATCCAGCGCACCGGCACCTGGCTGGCGCGGGTGATGCCCACCTTTACGCCTGAGGAGTTGGCCAGGTAGACCACATGGTCGGTCATGCAGAAACGCTCGCCCCACTCCGGCTCGCGGCAGGTGCCCTGCTCGAAGTGGCACTTTTCCGGACTGACGATGCAGCTGTCGCATTGCGCCAGCTTGGTGAAGCAGGGGTAGCAGTAGCCCTGGCTGAAGCTCTTCTTCGTCTTGCGCCCGCAGTGGGTGCAATGGATGGCGCCGAGGAATTCGAGGCGCAGTTGCCTGCCGATCAGGGCGTTCGCCGCGATTTCCGTCTCGTCCAGGCGAAAGCCGTACTGCACGGGTGTTTCAAGGCGCACCGACATCTTGCTCAGTGCGCCGCGTCCTAGTTCCAGCATCAGTGGACCGAATTCGACTTGAACAGCAGGTTGGGGACCGGCTCGGACTTGGAGCTGCACTCCTGCGGGCCCATGTAGCCGGTGCGCTCTTCCTCGGGCAGGTGCTTGAGCTCCCAGGCGATCACCGCCTGCAGCGACAGCTCCTTCTGTTCCTGGGTCAGCTTGCGGCCGTCGGGCCACTTGCCGATCTCCACGGCCAGCTTGAGGCTCTCGTAGACATCCTGGGTGATGTTGCTGATCAGATGGGCAAAAGACGACATGGGCCACTCACCGGTATTCGGGACAAGCTGCGCATTCTAACGGCGCAGGCGCGCCAGGGCACCACCCATCAGCCCGGTGGCGCAACCGGCGACCAGCCCGCCGACGTGGGCGCCGTTGGCGATGGCGCCGAAACCCAGGGCGGTGATCAGCCCGGACAGGCAGACCAGCAGCCAGATCAGCATCATCGCCATCACCCCTGGCGGCAGGCGGTAGGCCGGGCACGGCGCCAGGCGCTGGAACACCCAGCAGTGCCCGAGCAGGCCGTAGAGCACGCCGGAAAGCCCGCCGAACAGCGAGGGGCCACTGCTGAAGTACTGGACATAGTCCGACACCAGGCTGAAGCCCAGGGTCAGCACCAGCAGCACCGGGCCGCCCTGGCGGGCCTCGATGCGGCGCCCCAGCTCCCAGAACCACAGGGCGTTCATCGCCAGGTGGAGGATGCCGAAGTGGATCAGCATGGGCGTCACCAGCCGCCACCACTGCCCCGCCGCCAGGCCCTCGTCCAGGGTCGAGAAATAGATGTAGTCGCCCTGGATCTGGAAGTCCTGGAAGCTCAACCAGCGGATGACGGAGAAGTTGTCGCCCAGGTTGGTCAGCCCGGCCACCGCCAGGGTCAGCAGCAGCACCAGGCTGGTGACGCGGCTGGCCATGAGCTGGGCGAGGATGCCGGCGCGCGGCGCTGCCTTGGGCGCCTCCTGCTGCAGCTGGAAATGCGGGTCGCCATCGGGGAAGCGCTGGTAGAGCCCGCGCACCTGTTCGGCCAGTTGCACACCCGGCACCCAGAGCACCTGCTCGCCGGATTCCTCGCTGACCCGGTAGGGCACTTCCAGGCGCTGCAACAGGGTGATGAAACCGGAGAGGTCCACCGTCAGGGGCAGGCGCAATACTTCGACAGCACTCATCGAGACTCCTCGGGGCGTTCCACGTCGACCCAGACGAACTTGTCCGGGTCCAGCCGGCTTTCCTGGTCGAGCCGGTAGGCCACCAGCTTGCCGTACATCACCGCGCTGTAGTCGAGGCAAGCCAGGTTGCCGCGAATCGGCGCCGGCCGGCCGCGCCGCCAGTAGTGGCCGACGAACAGGATCGGCTCCTGTGGGCCATAGCTGAGCAGGCGCGACTTGTGCGCCTTGGACAGCGGTGCGCTGGCCACCTGCTCGGGCAGGGCGTCGGGCTGGAAGACCACGTCGCCATAGGTCTGCGGGTCCTCGGCCCAGAACTTGGTGCGGAACACCGAGCGGGTGAAGCCATCGCTACCGGTCAGGGTCATGCCGCCCGGCAGCGGCAGGTCGGTGCCGCGCAGCAGGCGGTCGAACACCCTTGTTGCGAAGCTCGCGGGATCGGCCGCGGCCTTGAGGAAGGTCTCGTCGATCCGTCCGTCCGGGTGCATCTCGCGCAGCGCGGCAATCATTTCGCCGTCCCAGCAGGCATGGACCATGCGGAAATGGCCGCCGTCGAGGAACAGCGGCAGTTCATAGAACCAGCCGAGGAAGTCCCGCCAGTCGGCCGGGTGGTCCTCGAACTGTTCCAGGGTTTCCTTGATCAGCCGGGCATGGCGCGGCGTGTGCTCGCGGACGAACTGGCGCCCGCTGCCCGGTGGCGCCGGGGTGCTCCAGCCGAGGGCGTTGAACTCGTGGTTGCCCATGATGCAGCGGGCCTGCCCGGCTTCGACCATGGCGTGCACCAGGTGCAGTGCCTCGCGGATGCGCGGGCCGCGATCGATGATGTCGCCGAGGAACAACGCCATGCGCTGCGGGTGCTGCCAGACGTCGCCCCGCTTGCGGTACCCCAGGCGGTCCAGCAGGCGCTCCAGGGTATGCGCACAGCCGTGGACATCGCCGATCAGGTCGTAGCCGCGGGCCGGATCGAGGCGCATCAGTCGCCTCCGCCCAGTCGGCTGCCCCAGCCCAGCTTGGTCCGGCAGACCTCGTAGTAGTTATGGTCGAGCGGATGGATCAGGCGCAGCTTCTGCGGTTTCTTGCGCACCGTGATGGCATCGCCCGGGGCGCAGGTGAAATGGTTCTGGCCGTCGCAGGACACCAGCGGGTAGATCTGCAGGTTGGGCGACACCACGACCTTCAGCTCGCTGTTGCTGTCGACCACTATGGGCCGGCTGGACAGGGTGTGCGGGTACATGGGCACCACCACTATCGCATCCAGCTTGGGATGCATGATCGGCCCGCCGGCGGACAGCGCGTAGGCGGTGGAGCCAGTGGGCGTGGCGATGATCAGGCCGTCGGCCTTCTGGCTGCAGACGAACTGGCCGTCGATATGCAGCTCGAATTCGATCATCCGTGTCGACTTGCCGGGGTGCAGCACCACATCGTTCAGCGCATCGCCCTGGCCGATGGCCTCGCCGTGGCGGCGCACTTCGGCCTCCAGCAGGAAGCGGCTCTCGACGCTGTACTGGCCGTCCAGCACCTCGGCCACCTTCACTTCCAGCTCGTCGGGACGGATGTCGGTGAGGAAGCCCAGGCTGCCACGGTTGATCCCCAGCACCGGCGTATTGTGTCGCGCCAGCGCCCGCGCGGCGCCGAGCATGCTGCCGTCGCCGCCGACCACTATCACCAGGTCGCAGACTTCGCCCAGGATCTTGCGCGAGGAAGTCTGCAGGCCATGGCCCGGCAACACCTCGGCGATGGTGTCTTCGAGGATCACATGGAGATGGCGGTCCAGCAGGAATCTTTTCAGTCGGCGGATGGTGTCGAGCACATGGGGGCTGCCCAGGCGACCGATGATGCCGATATTGCGGAATTGCTCCATGGGGCTCCAGGGCGGCGTTGCGAGGAGAGGAATAGCGGAATTATGGGGGATAGCGGCGGACAGCGGCAAACCGCCGTCGGCTATGCTCGCAACATGCAAGCCTTCGAATCCTTGACCGACCTGCCCCGCCAGTTGCGCCACCCCGGCGTGCGCGACCTGGCCTGGGCGCTGCTGTCACCGCCGCTGCTCAGCCAGCCGCCCTGGCGCCAGCGCCACCCCCTCTGTGCCAGCGGCTGGGCCAGCCACCCCGGCCGCCTGGCCGACTGGTTGCGCCAGCTGGACCAGCATCCCGAATCCCTCGACCAGTGGCTGGCGCAGGCCTCCAACCGCCGCCTCGGACTCTATTACGAGCGGCTCTGGCAATTCGCCCTGAGCCAGGCACCGGGCGTGGAACTGCTGGCGGCCAACCTGCCGATCCGCATCGCCGGGCAGACCCTGGGCGAGCTCGACCTGCTGCTGCGCGACGCCGAAGGGGTGCATCACCTGGAACTGGCGATCAAGCTCTACCTCGGCCCGCGCCATGGCGATGGCGGCAATGCCTCGGAATGGATAGGCCCGGGCAGCCACGACCGCCTCGACCGCAAGCTGGAACACCTCAGCCAGCACCAGCTGCCGCTCTCCGCCAGCCCGGAAAGCCGCCAGGTCCTGGCCCAGCTGGACGCCCAGCCGGCCAGCGCCGAACTCTGGCTCGGCGGCTACCTCTTCTACCCCTGGCCGGGCAATTGCACCGCGCCACTGGGCGCCAACCCCGCCCACCTGCGCGGACGCTGGCTGCGCCACAACGAACTGGAGGATTTCCTCGGCCAGGGCGCCGCAGGCTGCTGGCAGCCGCTGCCGCGCCAGGACTGGCTGGCCCCGGCGGCCTGCGATGCCGGTGACTGCTGGGCAGAGGAAAGCTTCCGGCAGTGGCGCCAGCAACTGGAGCCGGACAGCCCCGCCCGCCTGCTGGTGCGCCTGATGCCGGACGAGGACGGTCGCTGGCACGAAGCCGAACGGGCCTTCCTGGTCAGCGACCGCTGGCCGCTGCAGCCGTTGTAGGACTCTCCGAGGCAACAGGCTTGCGTAGCCCGGATGCAATCCGGGGAATTCCCGCCGCAGTTCCCGGATTTCATCCGGGCTACGGCCTGTAGGGTGCGCCGTGCGCACCGGGCATTGGCATCAGGCTCGATCGGGCCCTGGCCATCGGATTCGGTGCGCATAGCGCACCCTACAGGGGGCTTTCAGGTCAGCGGCTGCGTTCGACCCGACCGCCCGACCGGGCCAGGTAGCCGGCGCCGGCTTCACTGATCAGCGCATCGCGCTGCACGGGCGGCAACGCATCCAGGCCATCGCGCAGCGCATAGGCGCGAAACCCCAGCTGGGAAAGCATGAACACGGCGCTGGCGCTGCGCCTGCCACTGTCGCAGTAGCACAAGTAGGTGGCGCCGCCGTCCAGCAGGCGGGCCTTCAGGCGCAGCAGGTGCAGGGGCATGTTCAGCGCCTGGGGCGCATGGGCGCGTTCGTACTCGTCCTGCAGGCGGACATCCAGCCACTGGCCGCCATTGCCCAGCAGGCGAACCGCCTCGCCGAGGCTGACTTCATCCACCACCGGCGCCTTGAGCAGCTCGAGGAAATCCCCACGGTCCAGGCGTTGCAGCACACCGTCTTCCAGCAGGGTGACGCTGGCATTGCGCGGGCAATCCCCGAGCAGGGCTTCCTCGCCGAAGCAGGCGCCCACTTCCAGTTCGGCCAGCAGCTGCGCTTCGCCGCCAGCACCACGGATCACCTCGGCACGGCCGGACTGGAGGAAGTAGCAGCAGTCACCCTCCTCCCCTTCGCTCATCACCCGGCTGCCCGCCGGCAGCTCCATCCGCCGCAAGCGCTCCAGCATGCTGCGCACGTTGGCCGGCGGCACCTTGGCCAACAGCGGGCTGGCCAGCAGGGATTCGAGCCACTCGCTGTCGCCCTCCTGGCCGAGCTCAAGCAGCAGGTCCTGGTGGGCGGAGCGCCAGGTCAGCTGGCGCGCCAGGGTGGCGCTGTCGATGGCCAGCAGGGCGCAGTCGCTCAGCGCCCGGGCCTCGTGCAGTCGCGGCAGGCTCGGGGAAACGGGATGGCAGCCGGCCTCGCTGCCGGCTTGCACGCGCTCTTCCAGGCCCTGGGCGTCGCGCAGGAGCAGTTCGCCGGAGAGCAGGTAGTAGGTCAGGCGCGCCTGGTCGCCACGCCGGAACAGCAACTGGCCCGCCAGCAACGGCTGCGGCACCAGCTGCGCACGCAACTCGCGCCACTGCTGCTCGGACAATGCGTTGAGCGGCACCAGGCTGCGCAGTTGCTGGGGATTCAGGGCTTCGCTCATGGAGTCATCCTTGTTCTTCCACTGCCCGGTCAGTGTAGCCGGCCAGTTGCAACAGGCTGGCCTGCATGGCCCGGCGCCCCTGCAAACCGCCGGTGTGCAGCAGCACCAGGCGGCTGCCGGCGGGGATGCGCCCGGCTTCGGCTTCTTCGCGCATGGCCAGCAGGGCCTTGGCGGTATAGAGGGGCTCCAGGGCCAGACCGCCGTCGCGCTCGCTGTCCAGCAGAAAACGCGCGAGCCGCGCGTCCAGCCGGGCGAAACCGCCACGGCTGGCGTCGATCAGGCGATAGCCCTGGTCCATCCGTCCGGCGCTGGCAAGGAGGGAGCGCACCTGCTCGGCTACACCGTGGTCCGGGGGCACCGCCAGGGCCCCCGTCACCGGGTGCCGGCCCTCCTCGCCCAGCACCAGTCCCGCCAGGGTGGTGCCGGTGCCGGCGGCGACCCAGAGGCTGTGGTAGTCGTCCCAGCCGAGGCTGGCCAACTGTTCGCGGATCATCGCCACCAGCCCCATGCAGCCCTGGGCGCCGGGCAGGCCGCCGCCGCCCTCGGGCACTGGCTGGAACCCCGGATAGCGTTGCAGCCAGGGCGCCCAGAAACCCGGCTGGTGGCGCGCCCGGTAACCGCCGTAGCCCAGCCAGTGCAGAGCCATGCCGAAGCCCCGCAGGTCCTGCACCGTTGGCGTCTCCTGGGGCTCGCCGCGCAGCAGGCCGACGGTGGCGAAGCCGAAACGCGCGCCGGCGGCGGCCAGGGCGTGGAGGTGGTTGGAGTGGGCGCCACCCAGGCTGATCACCCCGTCGGCGCCGCCACGGGCGGCCTCGGCCAGGTAGGGCGCCAGCTTGAACCACTTGTTGCCCGACACCAGCGGGTCCAGGGCGTCCAGGCGCAGCACGGCCAGCTCCAGCCCGGCGGCGGCCAGCCAGGGCAGGCGCAGAGGTTCGAGGACGGCGTGGGGGTTCCAGTCAGGCAGGGTCAGGGGCAAGGTCGGGTCCGTGGGCGTCCGTCAAAGGGACGCAAGGATAATCCAGGCGCGTACGGTGCGGGCCGTTCAACCGGCGGTGCGCAGGCGCCCTCCCGCCCGGTGCCGGGGGCAGCAATTGGATTCGCCGGCAACGAAGCGGCTGGGCGCCTCGACACGGTCGATGGGCAGGCTGCAACGGTCGCCACTGGGCAGGCTGGCCTCGCAGGTGGGCTGCTGGTAATGGGCCAGCCACTGGCGGTACTGGTTCTCGGAAACGAAGCATTTCGCCGCGGCATAGGCCTGGGGGTTGTCCTGGTAGCGGGCGATGTCGGCAAGCGGGATGGTCAGGTGACCGGCGCCGGGATGGTACACCACGAAGACCACGCCGAGCTGCGCCAGGCGCTCCAGCACCAGTTGCCCGGACTGGCTTTCGAGGGCTTCGCAATCCTGGCGCAGGCGGCTGAGTTCGGCCTGCAGTTGGGCGTCCAGCTGGTTGCGATAGGCCATTTCGACATCATGGATGGCGAGCTGCTCGCGGTATTCGGCCACGGCGGCGGCGACCCGTGCCTGGAGTTCGCCCTCGAACTGGGCGCGGAGTATGTCGGCCTCGGTGCGTCCATGGCGTTCCAGGGCCCGCAACTGTTGGCTCATCTCTTCGCGGCTGGCCTGGTAGCGCTCCGCCTCGCCGGCGAGTTGGGCCTGCAGCCCGGCATTGAGCTCTTCCTGCTGGCGCAGCGCGTGCTGGAGGGCACGTATCTGCTCCTGCAGCGCCGTGTTGTTCTGGTCGGCGGCCTGGCGCGCCCGCGCCAGCGCCTCTTCGTTCTGCTGGCTGAGGGAGCTGAGGCGCAGGCGCTGCTGGCGGACCAACTGGGCGGTCTTCAGGCGGTGCTCCTTTTCCATCTTTTCCGCCAGTTGCTCGGCCATCTCCCGGGTGATTTCCGGTGGCGCGTACCAGCTGTCTTCCGGGGCCACCTGCAACCGCTCGGCATCCAGCACCTGGGGCAGCTCCTCCTCCACCAGCAAGCCGAGGTTGTTGCCCTTGATGGCGTCGCGCAGCAGCGCCAGGTCGTTGCTGTCGGCGTTGAGGCTCGGGTCCCAGAGGTGCATCTGCTGCCAGGACACCGGACACTGACTGCGGCAGGCCAGGCGGATGGGGCCGGCGCCGAGGTCGGGCCCGCGGCCGGCGCGCTCGGCGAGCTGGCGCAGAGGCAGGTTCCAGCCGGTGTCGGCGCGGCCGTCCTCGTCGAAGTCCAGGTAGAAGAACACCACCGAGCGCACCTGCAGCCGCGGGTTGATGGTCAGGTAGGCCAGGCGCATCTGGCAGTCGGCGAACTCCTGCAGGCCGACCACGCCGTCGAGGATGGCTTCGAACTCCGAGTAGAGCATCTGCTTGCAGATGCCGCGGTCGTTGAAGAACACGACGGCTTCCACCAGTTGCGGCTTCTTCAGCATGCTCATCGCTCTACCTCTGGCTTTACGCGGTGAATCACGGCGGGCGTTGATGGGGGCGGGGCGCACGCGGAAATCGACCGCGCACACCCCTCCGGACTGTAGAAAAGTCTAGGGGAATTTGGCTGGCGGGCAATGTGACTGGGTTGGCAGACGCCAGCCGCGGACTGCAGGCAGACCAGCGGCAAGGCGAATTTGTGACGTGGTTCGGCTTGGCGGGAAGCCGCCCGGCGTTGCACCGGGCGGCGCAGGGGATCAGAGCTCGGCGGCCAGGCGCGAACCCTGGTTGATGGCGCGCTTGGCGTCCAGCTCGGCGGCCACGTCGGCACCGCCGATCAGGTGCACGCTCTGGCCGGCGTCGACCAGGCCCTGGTGCAGTTCGCGCAGCGGGTCCTGGCCGGCGCAGACGATCACCGTATCCACCGGCAGCACCTGGGGCTCGCCCTCGGCGATGCGGATGTGCAGGCCGGCGTCGTCTACCTTGAGGTATTCCACCGAATTGAGCATCTGCACCTGCTTGTTCTTCAGGCCGGTGCGGTGGATCCAGCCGGTAGTCTTGCCGAGGCCATCGCCCACCTTGGACTTCTTGCGCTGCAGCAGGAACACCTGGCGTGCCGCGGCGTGCGGCTGGGCCTGGATGCCCTTGATGCCGCCACGGGCCTCCAGCGCGCCGTCGATGCCCCACTCCTTCCAGAAGGCCTCGCGACTCAGGCTGGTGGATTCGCCCTGGTGGGTGATGAATTCGGAGACGTCGAAGCCGATACCGCCGGCGCCGATGACCGCGACCTTCTGCCCCACCGGCTTGCGCTCGAGGATGGCGTCCAGGTAGCTGATCACCTTCCCATGGTCGATCCCGGGGATTTCCGGGGTCCGCGGGGCGATGCCGGTGGCCAGGATCACCTCGTCGTAGCCGCCCTTGGCCAGCTCGTCCGCCGAAACGCGGGTGTTCAGGCGCAGGTCGACGCCCGTGGTTTCCAGCTTGCGCTTGAAGTAGCGCAGGGTTTCGAAGAACTCTTCCTTGCCCGGAACCCGCTTGGCCACGTTGAACTGGCCGCCGATCTGGCCAGCGGCGTCGAACAGGGTCACCTGGTGGCCGCGCTCTGCGGCGACCGTGGCGGCGGCGAGGCCGGCCGGGCCTGCGCCGACCACGGCAATCTTCTTCGCCTGGGCGACCGGAATGTAGTTCAGCTCGGTCTCGTGGCAGGCGCGGGGGTTGACCAGGCAACTGGTCAGCTTGCCGCCGAAGGTGTGGTCCAGGCAGGCCTGGTTGCAACCGATGC
>RCUL01000556.1_pt1 | contig 17762 bp, 17 predicted proteins | sample 2167521 | NCBI WGS metagenome assembly RCUL01 (sample SAMN09932745, study PRJNA488358) | compost metagenome | feature: garden; material: soil; isolation source: compost soil in acetic acid-enriched culture | place: Germany: Experimental Botanical Garden Goettingen | collected 2016-01-27
TCGCCGCCTTGGCCGATTCGGGCATGTTGATCAGCGCATTGAGCACGATCGGCGCACCGCACAAATGGCTGACCTGATGTTCGCGGATCAGGGTGAGGATCTTCTGCGGGTCGACCCGGCGCAGGAACACATGGGTGCCGGCCAGGGCGGTGACGGTCCAGGGGTAGCACCAGCCGTTGCAGTGGAACATCGGCAGGGTCCACAGGTACACCGGGTGGTTGCCCATGGCCCAGGTCATCTGGTTGCCGAGGGCGTTGAGGTAGGCGCCGCGGTGGTGATAGACCACGCCCTTGGGGTTGCCGGTGGTGCCGGAGGTGTAGTTCAGCGAGATCGCCTGCCATTCGTCTTCGGGCCAGTGCCAGGCGAACTCGGGGTCACCTTCGGCGAGAAAGGCTTCATAGTCCAGGTCGCTGACCGCCTGGCCTTCGCCGTACTCCGGGTCATCGACATCGATCACCAGCGGCGGGTATTCCATCAGCGCCAGGGCCGCTTCAATGACCTTGTGGAACTCGCGGTCGCTGATCAGTACCTTGGCTTCGCCGTGCTCGAGCATGAACGCGATGGCCTCGGCATCCAGGCGCACGTTGAGGGCGTTGAGCACGGCGCCGATCATCGGCACGCCGAAGTGCGCTTCGAGCATGGCCGGAATGTTCGGCAGCATCACCGCCACCGTATCGCCCTGACCGATACCGCGCCCGGCCAGGGCGCTGGCCAGGCGACGGGAACGTTCGTAGGTCTGTTGCCAGTTGCGCCGGATCGCGCCGTGGATCACCGCCGGGTACTGGCCGTAGACGGCGGCGGTACGCTCGATGAAACTCAAGGGGCTCAAGGCAACATGATTGACAGGGGCGGGCGCCAGGCCCTGGGAGAAAATCGACATGAGGTCGTCCTGTGCAGGAGGCAGTCGCCCGTGGCGAACTGAAACCTCCGATGGCTGATTGTTAGCTCTGATCAGGTTTCGTGAAGGGCAGGCCCTTCCGCTGTCGCAAGTTTTACGCGAATGGCTATGGTAACTGGAAGATAGACTATAGCAATATGGTATAAATACTATAAAAGCCCTGAGGCGCCGCTTTGGATACTTCTTTCACCTTGCTGCTGGCCAAGGATCCGCAACCGAGCCTGTTGCTGGATGCTTCAGCCAGCGTACTGGCCAGCAACCCGGCCTTGCAGGCGCTGCTCGGGCCCTGGCCGCAGCGTGACGTCGAGCACTGGCTGCCGAGCAACTACCGGGCACTGGTGCGCGCCTGCCTGGAGCAAGGGCGGGCGATCAATGAGGTCGAGGCGCCGGTGGCCGGGCAGATCCTGCTCTGGACCTTCATCCCCGATGACGCCGCCCAGCAGGTGCTGGCGCGTTGTCGTGATGCCACCCTGGAGCGCCAGGGTGAACGTGACGCCAGCCAGGCCCGGCGCCTGTACCGGCTGATCACCGAGAACACCACCGACCTGATTTCCCGGCACACGCCTGACGGCAGTTTTATCGATGCCTCGCCCGCCGCGTTCCGCCTGCTGGGCTACTGGCCGGAAGAACTGCGCGGGGTGCAAGTGCAGTCGCTGTTCCATCCCCAGGATCGCCAGCAATCGTTGTTGCAGGCGTCCCAGGCGCTGGAGCAGGACGGCTACCAGACCATGACCTGCCGGGTGCGGCACCGTGACGGGCGTTACCTGTGGTTCGAGATCGCCAGCCGCGCCATCCGCGAAACCTATACCGGTGCCGTGGTGGAGATTGTCAGCGTCTCGCGGGACATCAGTGTCCGTATCGAAGCCCAGGAAAACCGCCGGCGCCTGGCCGAGGTGGTCGAAGCCAACACCGACCTGGTGCTGTTCAGCGACCGCGACGGCCGGCTCAGCTACCTCAACCGCTCGGCGCGGCGGACCCTGGGGTTGCAGGGGGTAGAGCCGCTGCCCGGGTTGCACGCCTTGCTCGACCCGCAGCTGCAGCAGCGCTTGCACAGCGAAGGCTGGCAGCGTGCCGAGCAGCACGGCGTGTGGCAGGCCGAGGCGCGGCTGATCCCGCACCAGGGCGGCGCGGCGTTTCCGGTATCGCTGGTGTTGCTGGCCCATCGCGCTACCGGTGGTGAGCGCTACTACTCGCTGGTGGCCCGCGACATGACCGAGCGTGAACTGCGCGAAAGCCAGCAACGCCGCCATCAGGACGAACTGGCCCACAGCGCCCGGCTGATTACCCTGGGCGAGCTGGCCTCGGGGATTGCTCATGAAATCAACCAGCCGCTGGCGGCGGTGGTCAACTATGCCAGTGCCAGCCAGCGTTACCTGCAAGCCGTGGAGCGCGATCCGCAGGCCGCGCAACGCGTCGCCCAAGGCTTGCAGCGCATCAATGAACAGGCGACCCATGCCGCTGAAGTGATCAAGCGCTTGCGCGCCTTTTTGCGCAAGGAACCGCGACGCCTGCAGGCCTTGGCGATTGCCGATGTCGTGGCTGAAGCGGTACGCCTGTGCGACTGGGAGGCCAGCCGCGATCAGGTGAGCATCGAGCAGCGTGTGGACGAGGGGTTGCCACCGGTGTATGCCGACCGGGTGCTGCTCGAACAGGTGCTGCTTAACCTGTTGCGCAATGCCATCGACGCCAACCGTGACCAGCACGACGGCCAGGCCTCGCGTATCCTGCTCAGCGCCGAGCTTGCGGCGGGCTGGCTAACGATCCGGGTCAGCGATCAGGGGCCGGGGGTGGCGGCCGAGCGCCTGGATGGCATCTTCACCCCGTTCAACACCAGCAAGCCGGACGGCCTGGGTTTGGGCCTGAGCATGAGCCGCAGTATCGTCGAAGGCTTTGGCGGCACCTTGCAGGCACAGCCTGGCGAGGCGGGCGGATTGATCTTGTGCTGTCGGCTGGCGCCGGTGGCAAACAGTGGGGAGTGATATGCAGGAACCGCGGGTGTATGTGGTCGATGATGATCAGGGCATGCTCGATTCGACCGTGTGGTTGCTCGAGTCGGTGGGCTTGCAGGCGCTGCCGTTCACCAGTGGCCAGGCGTTTCTTGACGCCTGCGACGGCCATGTGCCGGCCTGTGTGCTGCTGGATGTGCGCATGCCGGGGATGGGCGGCTTGAGCGTGCAGGACGCGTTGCGTGCGCGGGGGATCGATTTACCGGTGATCTTTGTCAGTGGCCACGCCGATGTGCCGATCGTGGTGCGGGCCTTCAAGGCCGGGGCCTGCGATTTCATCGAAAAACCCTACAACGATCAGTTACTGCTCGATAGCGTTCAGGACGCGCTCGGGCAAGTGCGCCATGCCGGGCCGCTGGAAGCGGTGCAGGCGCGTGTCGACAGCCTCACGCCCCGCGAACGTGATGTGTTCCTGCCGCTGGTGCAGGGCTATACCAATCGGGAAATTGCCGAGCAGCTGGAGGTCAGCATCAAGACGGTCGACCTGTATCGCTCGCGGGTGATGAAGCGCATGCAGGCCGATCACTTGCCGGCGCTGGTGGGGATGGCGATTGCCTGCGGGCTGGTGCAGCCGTTGAATTTGCGTTGACTGGATCGCGGGGCAAGTCGGCTCGCCCCGCGATGGGTATTAAGGTCTGCGCCCCAGCAACAAACCGACCACCAGGCCGAACCCCGCGGAAATCGCCACCGTCTGCCACGGATGGCCACCGATGTAGTCCTGGGTGGCATCCACCACTGGCTGCGCCTTGCTACGCACGCTGGTGACCGCATCACGGGCCTGCTTCAATTTCAGTCCGATCTGGGCGCGCAGGGTTTCGGCTTCTTCGCCAACCAGTGCGGCACTGTCGTTCAGTAGTTTTTCCGACTCTTCGATCAACGCCTGCAGTTCACTGAAAGCCTGATCCTTGATTTGCTCGGCATCGCTTTGCACGGTGGTTTTCCTGGCCATGGGCGCTTCCTCGTCAGTTGATGGCATTGAACAGTGGATGCCGCCGGGCGCGGAAAGTTGCAGCGGTTTGCCGGGCCCCGGCGGCTACAGTGTAAGATAGCGCCTATTTTCCAGCGGCAGGACACCCCTCATGAGTTTCAATCTGGCCAACAAGAGCTTCGCCGAACGGGCGCAGATCGAGGACGAGAAAGCACGACTGTTCGAGCTCTGGCAGACCAACCTGGGCAAGGCCAAGGCCGACGCCGCCCGGCTGATCGCCGAAAAACCACGGCGCAAGGGCAAGTGGGCCGAATGGGTCCGGGCCGAACTGGACGGCATGTCGCCGCCCGAATACGCCAACATGGTCCGCAGTGAAGTCAACAAGCTGATGGCAGCGGCCAAGTAAGCCTCAGGCGAACACCGCCAGTACCGCTTCACGGACTTTCTCCAGCGCCGGGTCCGGTTGCCCGCCGGTGCGCCAGCCCAGTTCCACCGGATATTGCGGCAAGGCCAGCGGGCACGGCAGCACCACCAGGCCGGCGGTTTCGGCAATGGTCCGGGCGGCATGGCCGGGCAGGGTGGCCAGGCGCTCGCTGCCCTTGAGCAAGTAAGCCAGGGCAGCAAAATGGCTGGTCGACGCCGCCACCCGGCGACTCAAGCCCAGTTCGGCCAGTGCCTCGTCGACGATGCCGATAAACCCCCCTGACGACACCAGAATCTGCTCCCGCGCCACGAACTCATCCAGGCTTAATGCGCTTTGCCCGGGCGCCATGCTGTGCGGGTCGAGCAGGCACAGATAATCCCCTTCATCGAGCACCCGGCGGCTGAGCAGGCGGGCGGAAAACCCGCCTGAGGCCAGCGCCAGATCAAGGCTGCGATCAAGTAAAGCGCGGGCGACGATCTGGCTGTGAGTCTGGCGAAAGATCAGCCGCAGGCCCGGCGCCAGCCGTTGCACCTGCTCGATCAAGGCCCGGCCGTAGGCAATCTCGAAATCATCGGAGAGGCCCAGGGTCACTGCCCGGCCTTCGAACTGTTCGGCTTGCGGATCGAGCAGGGCCAGGCTTTGCCGGCATTTGTTCAACGCTTCGCTGATCAGCGGCTTGAGCTGGTTGGCCCGCAGGGTTGGCGCCAGGCCACGCCCGGTGCGCATGAACAGTGGGTCGCCATAGACCTCGCGCAAACGCCGCAAGGCAGCGCTGACTGCCGATTGGGTCAGGCCCAGGCGTACGGCAGCGCGGCTGGCGCTGACTTCGTCGTGCAGGGCTTCGAAGACCTTGAGCAGGTTGAGGTCGATGTCGGTGATATTTGCAGGATTCATATCATTCAGAAACGAAGTGGGCTTTATTCATGATTGGTCCGGCGCCGACAATCTGCAATACCCATCGCCCACCCGGAGCACCCGCTAATGACCAAGTCCGTCGTCGCCGCCTTGCAGATCGGTTCATCGCCTGAAGGCAAAGCCCATACCCTGGAGCAGATCCTTGCGTACGAGCAGGCCATCAGTAACGCGGGCGCCAGCCTGGTGGTGATGCCCGAAGCGCTGCTGGGCGGTTATCCCAAGGGCGAGACCTTCGGTACGCGCCTGGGCTACCGCCTGCCCGAAGGCCGCGAAGCCTTCGCCCGCTATTTCGCCAATGCCATCGACGTACCCGGCAGCGAGACCGAGGCCCTCGCTGGGTTGTCGGCGCGTACCGGCGCCAGCCTGGTGCTCGGGGTGATCGAGCGTAGCGGCCATACCCTGTATTGCAGCGTGCTGTTCTTCGAGCCCGAGCAGGGCCTGGTGGCGGTGCACCGCAAGCTGATGCCCACCGGTACCGAGCGGTTGATCTGGGGCCGTGGCGACGGCTCGACCTTGCCGGTGATCGAAGGCCGTGCCGGGCGTATCGGCGCTGCGGTGTGCTGGGAAAACTACATGCCGCTGCTGCGCACAGCGATGTACGCCAAGGGCGTGGAGCTCTGGTGTGCACCGACGGTGGACGAGCGTGAGCTGTGGCAGATGAGCATGCGCCATATCGCCGCCGAAGGCCGTTGCTTCGTGATCAGTGCCTGCCAGGTGCAGGACTCGCCCAACGCGCTGGGCATCGAGGTCGCCGACTGGCCGGGCGAGCGCCAGCTGATTGCCGGGGGCAGCGTGATCGTCGGGCCGCTGGGTGAAGTGCTGGCCGGGCCATTGGTCGGTGAGCGCGGTCTGCTGTGTGCCCAGATCGACACCGCAGAGCTGGTGCGCGCCCGCTATGACTTCGACGTGGTCGGCCATTATGCGCGGCCGGACATCTTCGAGCTGAGCGTGGATGAGCGCAGCAAGCCCGGCGTGCGCTTCATCAACCAGGGCTGAGTCTTACCAGGGCGCGCTGGCCGGTTGTGGCAGGTTGAGCCGGCCGCTGTCGCTGAAGCGCCGGGTGCCGAAGGCGCCGCCGGCCAGCTTGCCGCGCACCGTGTAGGGCAGGCCGTCGAGGCTGCGCACCTGGCTCAGGCCCACGGCCTGGCGCAGCACCGAGAACGCGGTGATGCTCACCGGCACCACCAGCACGCCTTCGCTGAAGCGGCCGATACTGCCGCTTTGATCACTCACGCCAGCTGCCAGCGGCTGGCCGTTGACCTCAAGGTTGAGGGCGATGCCGTTGTAGTCGATCGCGGTTTCATTGGGGTTCTGCACGCGGATCTTCACCGCCATGCGCAGCTCCAGGTCCTGGCCGGGCAGGGGATCGATACCGATCACGCTGATGTTCACCGGGTCGCGGGACTGGAACAGGGCGCAGGCGTTCAGGCCGCCGATCAACAGCAGGGCCAGGCAAAGGCGTAGGAATCGGGTCACAGGCACAGCTCCAGCGCAGGAGAACAACTCCGAGTGTGGCAAATGCACAGCGGCGTTGAAAGTGCTGTGCGTTATGAAAGATACTTGTTCTCATTAACGCCCGCTAATTCCTCCCACTGGCCCATCGAATCCTTCATGTTGACGTCTCCCGTGTCCGGACTGCTTTCAAGCTTCCAGGAACATTACGATGACCTGCTGCAGTTCCTGACCCGGCGCATGAGCGACCGGCAGCGGGCCGCCGACGTCGCCCAGGAAACCTACCTGAAGCTGGTGAAGATCGAGCAGCAGGAGCTGTCGGTGCTGCATGCGCGCAGCTTCATCTTTCGCGTGGCCGGCAACCTGGCGATCGATACCCTGCGCCGCGAGCAACGCATGAGTGCCAACCTCGACGACAGCGAAGCGGCGCGCCAGGTGCCGTGCCCGGCGCCAGCGCCGGAAGCGGCGTTGCTGGCCAGTGAACGCCTGGAGCTGCTCGATGAAGCCTTGCTGCAATTGTCGGCCAATGCCCGTCAGGCGTTGCTGCTCAACCGCGTCGAAGGCCTGACCCAGGCGCAGATTGCACAACGGCTGGGCGTTTCCGAGAGCATGGTGGCAAAATACATCGGCCAGGCCTTGCGCCATTGTCGCGACTGGCTCAAACACAACCATGACTGATGCCCTTGCCATGCCCGCGCCGCAGCCGATCAGCGATTTGTCCGATGATGCCCTCGACTGGCAGGTACTGCTGCATTCGGGCAACGCCAGCGCCAGCGACCAACAACGCTACCAGCGCTGGTGCGCGCTGAGCCCGGCTCACGCCGAGGCCGCGAGCGAAGCCGAGGCGTTGTGGGCGGACCTCGGGCAGACCCGCGCGGCGGCTGAAGTCGTAGCGACGGCGCCACGTCGGCGGCGCTGGGGCTCGAAAATTGCCGCTTCGCTGGTGCTGGCGCTGGTCGGATATGGCAGTGTGCAGCAGGCACCAGCCTTGCTTGCCGACTACCACACCGGGGTTGGCCAGCAGCAACGCATCACCCTGGCCGATGGCTCGCAGGTCACCCTCAACAGTGGCAGCGCCTTGTCGGTGGATTTCAGCCGTGGCGAGCGCCGCGTTGTCCTCAAGGCCGGCGAGGCCTTGTTCGAGCCGGCCGCCGACCCGCGGCCGTTCGTGGTCGATGCCGGGGCTGAGCCCGTGCAGGGCAGCGCCGCGGTATTCAGTGTGCGCCGTGACGGTGCACGCAATCGCGTGGTGGTTGCCCAGGGCCAGGCGCGGGTCGGCGGGCAATTGCTGGAAACATCGCCCGATGCCCGGGCGCAAACCGCCTGGCAGCGCGGCAAGCTGATCTTCAACGGCAAGCCGCTGCGTGAAGTACTGGCCGAGCTTGAGCGCTATCAGCACGGGCGTATCGTGCTGTCTGACCAGCAACTGGCGGCGCTGCAGGTCAGCGGGGTGTTTGACCTGAACGACCCTGAGGGGCTGTTGCGCACCCTTGAGCAGCGCTATGCATTGAAGGTTACCTACCTGCCCTGGCTGGCGGTGGTGTACTGACGGGTCTCATCGCTGGCAAGCCAGCTCCCACAGGTATTGCATGCACCGTACCTGTGGGAGCTGGCTTGCCAGCGATAGGGTCGTAACTGCGCAAAAAATATTTTCAAATTCCCACTGCAAGTTCTTCCCCGCCCAATCGTCGTAGTGAGACTGATCAGCAATCCATTCTCATTTACAACCATTTGCCTGGAAGACAACAGTGAAGGGTCCGCTCAAGCCAATCGCCCGTTCCACCGGTTATTTCAAACACGCCCTGCTGGCCTCCACTGCCGTTGCCGCATTGCTCGGCACGCTACAAGTGCACGCTGCCGATGCGGTAAATGCCGCCAGCACCCAGCAGGAACGTGAAGTATCCCTGGACCTGCCAGCGCAGAGCCTCGACCAGGCCCTGACCGCCTTCGCCGACCAGGCGGGCCTGCACCTGCTGTTTACCAGCCAGGACGTGGCCGGCCGGCAAAGCCCGGCGCTCAATGGCCGCTACAGCATCGCCCAGGCCCTGCAAAGCCTGCTGGCCGGCAGCGGCATGAGCTGGCAGTTCAGCGAGCAGAACACGGTGATCCTGCGCAAGAGCGCGGCGGCGCAAAGTGTCAGCCTCAAGCCCATCGAAGTCAGCGTGGCCTCGCGTACCAGCACCTCGATCAGCGAAATCCCCGGCACCGTCTGGGTGGTCGACCAGCAGCAATTGCGCGAGCAGATCGACAGCGGCGTCAGCCTCAAGGAGGCCATCGGCAAACTGGTACCGGGCCTGGACCTGGCGCCGGAAGGGCGCACCAACTACGGCCAGAACATGCGCGGGCGCAACGTGCTGGTGATGATCGACGGCGTCAGCCAGAACAGCTCACGCGGGCTGTCGCGCCAGTTCGACAGCATTTCGCCGTTCAACGTCGAGCGCGTCGAAGTGCTCTCCGGCGCCAGCGCCATCTATGGCGGCGGCGCCACCGGCGGGATCATCAACCTCGTCACCAAGAAGGGCGAGGCGGGGCCGGCGCGCTTTGAAACCCAGCTGGGCGCCAGCAGCGGCTTCAACAACAGCGACGACCTGTCGACCCGCATCGCCCAGTCGATCAGCGGCGGCAACGAGCGCGTCAACGCGCGCCTGGGCGTGTCCGCCGAGCAGAACGAAGCCTTCTACGACGGTGCCGGCGACCAGATCTTCATCGACAACACCCAGACCGACCTGCAGTACAACCGCACCATCGACGTGCTCGGCAGCCTGGGCCTGAAATTCAACGACGAGCAGAGCCTCGACCTGCTGGCCCAGTACTACGACTCGGGTAACCACGGCAGCACCGGTATCTACTTTCCCAACCTCAACTACAACGGCCCATCGGACCTGGAAGATGCCGAGCTGCGTGGTGGCTATTCCACCGACCTAGAGCCGCGCACCAAGCGCCTGCTGCTCAATGCCAACTACCACCACAGCGATGTGCTCGGCCAGGACTTCTACCTGCAGGCCTCGTACCGCAAGGAAGACGACAACTTCTATCCGTTCCCGTACTACAACACCGGCAAACCGGCGGGCTCCAAGGGCGTGTACTTTGCCGCCTCGCAGCAGAACTTCGAGGTCAGCAGCCTCAAGGCGCTGTTCGCCAAGCAGTGGGACAGTCTCAAGCTGACCTACGGCGTGGACCTGGACCGCGAGCGCTTCAATGCCGACCAGACCACCTTCGATGCCCTGACTTCATCCGAAAGCGGCGGCCTGGACCTGGATGAAGCCAGCAAGGCGGCGCGCTACCCCAGCTACCGGGTCGATGGCATTTCGGCCTACGCCCAGCTGGACTGGAAGGCGACCGATAACCTGACGGTTTCCGGCGGCGCCCGGCGCCAGCAGATGGACGTCGATGTCGGCGATTTCAAGAGCGTGCCCGGCGGCAACAACGACTACCAGGTCAACCTGTTCAACCTTGGCGCCATCTACGACTTCAAGAACGGCCACCAGGTCTGGAGCAACTACGGCGAAGGTTTCGACCTGCCGGACCCGGCCAAGTACTACGGCAAGCCGGGCCTGAGTGTCGAAGACAACCCGCTGGCCGGGATCAAGAGCCGCCAGGTGGAACTGGGCTGGCGCTATGCCGACCTGGACTGGGACGCCCAGGCGGCGGTGTACTACATCTGGTCGGACAAGATCATCACCACCGACATGGCCACCCTGACCATCAACGTCGAAGAACAGAAGAGCCGCGACTTCGGCTTTGAAGGCGCGCTGACCCGCCACTTCGAAAGCGGCTGGGAGGCCGGCAGCACCCTGCACCTGGTGCGCTCGGAAGAGGAAGACAAGGACGGCGACTGGATCAAGCGCGATGCCCGTTATGCGTCGCTGTCCAAGTCCACTGCCTTCGTCGGCTGGAAGGGCGATGGCCGTAGTGCACGCCTGCAGGCCAACCACGCCTTCACCCTCAAGGACGATGCCGATCACACGATCAGCGGCTACACCACCTTCGACTTGCTGGGCAGCCAGGACACCGGCTTCGGGACCTTCAGTGCCGGCATCCAGAACCTGCTCGACAAACAGTACAGCACCGTCTGGGGCCAGCGCGCGACGCTGTTCTATTCACCGACCTACGGGCCGGCCTACCTCTACGACTACCAGGGCCGTGGCCGCACCTACACCCTGACCTGGTCGCTGGCCTACTGAGTCAGGCGAAGGCTGCCAGCAGGTCGGCTGCGAAGGCCTGCTGGGCGTCGCTGGGCACCTGGGCGCGATGGCGCACCAGCACGAACGGCACGGTGAAATCCAGCGCCGGGTCCAGGCCCTGCAACAGGCCGCGCTCAACCCAAGGCTCGGCGTAGTGGCAGGGCAGGTAGCCGATGTGCTGGCCGGAGAGGATGAAGGTCAGGGCACCGTCCACCTGCTCTGAACGGGCTGCGCCACTGGTGCCGTCAAAGGGCTCCTGGCGGCTCTGGAAACGGTAGGGGTGTTCGACCTGGTCGGCCTGCTGCAACGCCTCCAGGCTAACGTCCGGCTGGCCGGCCAGCGGATGATGGCTGGCGCAATACAGGCGCTGGTTTTCTTCGAACAACGGCGTGTAATCGAACGCCGCCTGTTTGCCGGAAAAATAGCCGATGGCCAGGTCCAGGCGTTGCTGCAACAGTTGACGCTCAAGGTCTGCCGGCATGGCGCTGACCAGTTCCAGGCGCACCGACTCGTCACGCTGGCGAAAGCGCTCGATGGCCCGCGCCAGGCGCAAGGTCACGGTGCTTTCCTGGGCTTCGGAAATGCCGATGCGCACCTCGCCGAGCAAACGCCCGGCGACGCCATTGGCCTGATGGCGAAACGCCTCGATCTGCACCAGCAGCTCGCGAGTGGCCTTGAGCAGCACTTCACCCTTGGCGGTCAGGCCAAAGCCGCCCTTGCCGCGGCTGCACAAGCGATAACCCAGACGGGTTTCCAGGCGCGCCATCTGCTGGCTGATGCTTGGCTGGCTCAGGCCCAGCACGCCCTGGGCGGCGCTGAAGCCACCGGCCTCGACTACAGTGACGAACAGCCGCAGCAGATGCAGGTCGAGGTCGTGCAGTTGTCCCAACATCAAACATTGCTCCCGATGAATGTCAGGTTAATTGACTTGCCATTTTAGTAATGTAACCCGGCAGGCATGCTGGCGGCATCCACTGACAAAGGTGCCCGACATGCGTACATCCCTGTGGTTGTTGTCCCTGGTCCTGGCCTTGCCGGTGCAGGCCGAGGAAAAAGTCCTCAATCTGTACAGTTGGGCCGACTATGTCGCCCCCGAAACCTTGCAGCGTTTCGAGCAGGAAACCGGTTACAAGGTGCGCTACGACACCTTCGACACCACCGAAGTCCTGGAAACCAAGTTGCTCACCGGTGGCAGTGGCTATGACGTCGTGGTGCCGTCCGCCAGCCTGCTGGCCCGCGCCCTGGCTGCCGGTGCCTTGCAACCGCTGCAGGCCCAGGCCATGCCCGGCTACGGCAATCTAGACAAAGACCTGCTGGCCAAGCTGGCCGAGGTCGACCCCGGCAATCAGTACGCCGTGCCCTACACCTGGGGCACCCTGGGCCTGGGCATGAACCTTGAGGCGGTGCGCCAGCGGCTGGGCGATGCACCGCTGGACAGCCTCGACCTGTTGTTCAAGCCCGAGTACGCCAGCAAGCTCAAGGATTGCGGGATTGCCATGTCCGACTCGCCCCAGGAGGTGATTGGCGTAGCCTTGAATTACCTGGGCAAGGATCCCTACAGCCGCGACAAAAACGACCTGGCGGCCGCCCAGGCGCTGCTCAAGCAACTGCAACCCTCCATCCGCTATGTCGCCAACGGCCGGCAGATCAACGACCTGGCCAACGGCAGTGTGTGCCTGGCCCTGACTTACAACGGTGACGCGGCCATGGCCGCCGACCAGGCGCAAAAGGCCGGCAAGCCGTACCAGGTGATCTATCGCATTCCCCGCGAAGGCACGCTGATCTGGCAGGACAACCTGGTCATGCCCAAGGACGCGCCGCACCCGGACGCCGCCCGCGCCTTCATTGCCTTCATGTTGCGCCCCGACTCGGTGGCGCCGTTGACCAACACGCTGTTCTTCGCCAATGCCAACCAGGCCGCCACGCCCCTGGTGGACGAGGCGGTACGCAGCGACCCGGACATCTACCCTTCGGCCGAAGTGCGCGCGCGGCTGTTTGCCGACCGCAGCATGAGCCTGGCCGACATGCGCCAGCGCACTCGCCTTTGGACCACCTTCCGTAGCCGCCAATAACAACAGACCAGGAGCCCGACCATGGACCTCGCCCCCGACAACGACCAGGCCATCACCCGCGACAGCCTCTACGGCACCATCGCCGAAAACACCTTTGCCGGCATCACCAGCTTCTCGCGCCGCCGCTACAGCCGCGACCTGCGCGGTGTCGATGTGGTGGTCAGCGGGGTGCCGTTCGACACCGCCACCAGCAACCGCCCCGGTGCGCGTTTCGGGCCGCGGGCGATTCGCGCGGCGTCGGTGCAGCAGGCCTGGGCCCGGCACTGGCCGTGGGAGTTCGACCCCTTCGAGCACCTGGCAGTGATCGACTACGGCGATTGCAACTTCGACTACGGCAGCCCGCATACCGTGCCCGAGCGCATCCAGGCCCATGCCGAGCAGATTCTCGAAGCCGGCTGCGCCATGCTCACCCTGGGCGGCGACCACTTCATCAGCTACCCGCTGCTCAAGGCCCACGCACGCAAACACGGACCGCTGGCGCTGATTCACTTCGACGCCCACAGCGACACCTGGCCGGACGAGGAGGGCCAGCGCGTCGATCACGGCACCATGTTCTGGCATGCCGCCCGTGAAGGCCTGGTGAACCCGGCGCGCTCGGTGCAGATCGGCCTGCGTACCACCAATGACGATACCCAGGGCTTTGCCGTGCTCGACGCCCGCCAGGTGCATCGCCGCGGTACCCAGGCGATCATCGAGGCGATTCGGCAACGGGTCGGCGACCAGCCGGTGTACCTGACCTTCGACATCGACTGCCTGGACCCTGCGTACGCCCCAGGCACCGGCACCCCGGTGTGTGGTGGGCTGACCACGGTGCAGGCGCTGGAAATCCTCGGCGGGCTGCGCGGTATCAACCTGGTGGGCATGGACCTGGTGGAAGTCGCGCCGGCCTACGACCATGCCGATATTACTGCCCTGGCCGGCGCGACCCTGGCCATGGAGATGCTCTGCCTGTATGCCGCCCGGCATAAGGTCGATAGCTGATCCGGTAACAAAATGAATCACCTCCGGGGGAATTCGAGGTTTCCCGGCGAACCTGTCGCGCCTTAGGCTATCCAACGCTTGGGCGCGCTGGTTTTCGGCGCCGCGTGGTGCCGGAGGTGAATACCGTGAACCGATCCCTGTCGGGCCTGGCAATGGCCCTGCTCTTGAGCTCGCCGCTGCAGGCTGCGCCCGTTGCCGCGCCGTTGCAGCTGGCGGCCAGCAACAACAACCCCTACAACAGCCCGATCATGCGCGCCAACCCCAACAGCCGACAGGGCAGCGTGCCGGCCACGCCGCCTGTGCGCGGCCCTTCGACCCAGCCCAATCCGCGCCCGCCGACCCTTGAAAACCGCGGTATCGGCAATGGCGAAAACATCCGCCGCGAACAGACCACCCCGCGCCTGGAACCCACCCGCCCGCCGCGCGCACCTGCGCCCGGGCCCTGAGTAACAGGCCCTCCCTGGAAGGAATCGCTGATGTCCCCACGCACCTGGCTACCCACCCTGATGACCGCGGCGTTGCTGCCGCTGCTGGCCCACGCCGCGCCCGAGCGCGATTTCAAGAGCGAGGAGGGCAGCGTCAAGGTCAGCACCCTCGCCGAGGGCTTGCGCAACCCCTGGGCCCTGGCATTCTTGCCGGACGGCCAGGGCATCCTGGTGACCGAGCGGGCTGGCAACCTGCGCATCGTCAGCCCCGAAGGCAAGGTCGGGGCACCACTGGGCGGCGTCCCTGAGGTGTGGGCCCAGGGCCAGGGCGGCCTGCTCGATGTGGTGCTGTCGCCGACTTTCAAGCAGGACCGCATGGTCTACTTGTCCTATGCCGAAGGCGGCGGGGAAGGCGGCACGGCCGGCACAGCGGTGGGCCGCGGGCGCTTGTCAGCAGACAGTGCCAAGCTTGAAGACTTCAACGTGATTTTCCGCCAGCAACCCAAGCTCTCCAGCGGCAACCATTTTGGCTCGCGCCTGGTGTTCGACCGCGACGGCTACCTGTTCATCGCCCTTGGCGAGAACAACCAGCGGCCGACTTCGCAGGACCTGGACAAGCTGCAGGGCAAGCTGGTGCGCATCCTCCCGGACGGCACGGTGCCCAAGGACAACCCTTTTGTCGGTCGCGATAACGTGCGCCCGGAAATCTGGTCGTTCGGCCACCGCAACCAGCAGGGCGCGGCGCTCAACCCCTGGACCGGCGAGTTGTGGACCAACGAGCACGGGCCCCGTGGCGGTGATGAGATCAACATCCCCAAGCCCGGCAAGAACTTTGGTTGGCCGATTGCCACCCATGGCATCAACTATTCGCTGATGCCGATTCCCGAAGCCAGGGGCGAGCATGTCGATGGCATGGTCGACCCGCACCATGTCTGGGAAAAATCCCCGGCCATCAGCGGCATGGCGTTTTACGACAACCCACGCTTCAAGCCGTGGGAGCACAGCCTGTTCATCGGCGCGCTGGCGGCGCAGGAGCTGATTCGCCTGGAACTCAACGGCGACAAAGTGGTGCATGAAGAGCGTTTACTCGGCGAGCTCAAGGCGCGGATTCGCGATGTGCGGGTAGGGCCGGACGGGTATCTGTACCTGCTGACCGATGAGCGTGATGGGGCGCTGCTCAAAGTCGGGCTGGATCTTTAGAGTTGCACCGAGCCCTGTGGGAGCGGGCTTGCCTGCGATCGAGCGCGCAGCGGTCGTAATCCAGGCGCCTTCTGATGTGCAGGCTGTACTGGCCCCATCGCTGGCAAGCCAGCTCCCACAGAATGCGGGCTTGCCCCATACTGCGCTGCAGCCGCAGAATGCCTGCTTTTGCGACGGACGCCGCGCATGTCCTGCTTCACCGAACAGTCCCCCCTGACCCTCTACCGGCAGGCCATTGCCAGCCAGGGGTTTGTCAGCGACCCGGCCCAGCTGCAGGCCGCCACGGCCCTGCAAACCTGCTTCGAGGCCCTGCAGCGCGGCGAAACCCCAACGGGTGTCTACCTCTGGGGCCCGGTCGGACGCGGCAAGACCTGGCTCATGGATCAGTTCCACGCCTGCCTGCAGGTACCGGCCCGGCGCCAGCACTTTCACCACTTCATGCGCTGGGTGCATCAACGTCTGTTCCAGCTCAACGGCACGGCCGAGCCCTTGCAGGCGCTGGCCTTGTCCCTGGCCAAAGAAATCCGCGTGCTGTGTTTTGACGAGCTGTTCGTCAACGACATCGGCGATGCGATCATTCTCGGTGGCCTGTTCCAGGTGCTGTTCGAGGCCGGGGTGGTGATCGTTGCCACTTCCAACCAGCCGCCCGAGCAGCTCTACAGCGACGGTTTCAACCGTGAGCGCTTCCTGCCGGCGATTGCCGCCATCGAGCAGCATATGCAGGTGGTCGCCGTAGCAGGGGAGCAGGACCATCGCCTGCATCCGGGCGCGGCGCAGCAACGCTACTGGGTACGCGACAACGGCCGGCCCAGTGCCCTTGAGCAGGTCTTCGCCCAGTTACGTGGTGATCAAGCGAGCGCTGGCCAGCCGCTGCAGATCGGCTCGCGCAGCTTGAACGTGGTGCAACGCTGCGACAGCGTGCTCTGGTGTCGCTACGCCGACCTCTGTGAGCAACCCTTTGCCGCCATGGATTTCATGGCCTTGTGCGACAGTTTCCAGGCCATCCTGCTGGGCGAGGTGCCGGCCCTCGGCGCCCGCCAGCGCCCGGCGAAGATCGCCCGCGGCACCGAGGATGGCGCCCAGCGGGTGGTGGCCGGGGACCGCGAACTGCCGCAGCTATCAGTACATGACGACAGCGTGCGGCGCTTCATCGCCCTGGTCGATGAATGCTACGACCGTCGAATCGCCTTGTACCTGGAAGCCGAGGTGGCGCTGGAAGCACTCTACACTCAAGGGTATCTGGAGTTCCCGTTCCGGCGTACGCTCAGCCGTTTGCGGGAGATGCAACTGCAACGCTTTTGCTGAGGAATCGATCATGGCCGAGCCTCTCTCGCACTACCTGCTGACCATGGCCTACCAGAATGGCTGGGCCAACCACAGGGTGTACAAGGCCTGCAGGCAACTGAGCCAGGACGAGTTCGTCGCCCCACGGGCGAGTTTCTTCCCGTCGATCAAGGCCACCCTCAACCACATCCTCACCGTCGACTGGTTCTACCTGCAGGCCCTCGAGTGCGAGCAGCGCGGCGAAGCGCCCGACCCGGACAGCCAGCGCTTCTTCGAGCCCGATGAGCCTTATGCCACCTGTCTGGAACTGCACGCCGAACAGGTCCAGGCCGACCACCGGCTGATCGCCTACTGCAGCCAGCTGCGTGACGACCAGTTGCACCGTTACGTGAATATCGTGCGCCCCGACTGGGTGCAGCGCGAGCAACGCCTGCGCCTGCTGTCGCACCTGTTCGAGCACCAGATCCACCACCGCGGCCAGGTGCACGCGATGCTCAGTGACACCTCGGTGCGCCCGCCGCAGCTGGATGAGTTCTTCTGTGAGGATGAAGCGCACCTGCGCGCCCAGGACTTTGCCGAGCTGGGCTGGACCGAGGCGCAGATCTGGGGGCGCTAGTGCTGCATCCAGCCGAGCGTCAGCAGCGCCAGCACCAGGTAACGGCCGGCTTTGGCGACAGTGACCAGCACTAAAAAGCGCCAGAACGGCTCGCGCATGATCCCGGCAATCAGCGTCAGCGGGTCGCCGATCACCGGCATCCAGCTCAGCAGCAGCGACCACTGGCCATAGCGCTGATAACGTTGCTGGGCTTTTTCCAGCTGCTCGGGCTTGAACGGGAACCAGCGTTTGCCGCGAAGGTGCTCGATGCCGCGGCCCAGCAGCCAGTTGACGATCGAACCGAGCACGTTGCCGGCGGTGGCGATCAGCAACAGGCTGACCATGGCTTCAGGTTCGCGCAGCAGCAGGCCGACCAGCACGGCTTCCGATTGCAGCGG
>RCUL01000559.1_pt1 | contig 17545 bp, 18 predicted proteins | sample 2167521 | NCBI WGS metagenome assembly RCUL01 (sample SAMN09932745, study PRJNA488358) | compost metagenome | feature: garden; material: soil; isolation source: compost soil in acetic acid-enriched culture | place: Germany: Experimental Botanical Garden Goettingen | collected 2016-01-27
CAATAGCAAGAGTGAACCACCTGATCCCTTCCCGAACTCAGAAGTGAAACCTCTTAGCGCTGATGGTAGTGTGGGGTTTCCCATGTGAGAGTAAGTCATCGCCAGCTCATTATTCTAAACACCCTCAACTTAACAGTTGAGGGTGTTTTTTTATGCGCAAATTAATGGGGAAAAATAAAGTTTTAGAAAAATAAGGCAATAAAAAAGAACTCTTATAGAGCCCTTTTTATATAAAAGAAATTTCGAGCTCGTTCTGCTTCAGAAATGTACTTCCAAGCCTACATATGGGCCTTTAAATTCAAACTTAAGTAGGATTAGATTACATTTTTATATGGAAAGTTATTTTTTAAACTGGAAAAGTAAGTAGCATGAGAATTATAAAGAGTAAGAAAAATGAAATATCAAGTAAGTTGTCATTGTGGTCAAATTAAATTTGTAGCGGAAGGAGAGTTATCAGAGGTTTTATCTTGCAATTGTTCAATATGTCAGAAGAAAGGTTCTTTGCTTTGGTTCTTACCAAGTAAGCAAGTTAAGATTTCTTTAGAAACCCCTGAAAATTTGGCGAATTACACTTTTAACAAACATGTGATTAATCATCATTTCTGTAAAATTTGTGGTATTCATCCTTATGCTCAAGGTACAGATGCAAAGGGTAATGCTATCTTTGCTATTAATGTTCGATGCATAGATGATATGGATTTAGAAAAAATAAAAATAAATTATTTTGATGGACGTTCAGCTTAATAAATATAAGGATTTATTCAATGGTAACTAAAAAGCAATTAGCTCAAAAGCAGATAGAAACACTGATTGAGCTACTAAAAGATAGATTTGAAAATAATTCATATCGGCATAAAGGAATAGAATGGTTGAGTGTGCAGACTAAACTAATTAAATTGTCCTGACAAACTGTGGTCATTGCAAGAAATGGAAAATACGGGAGGAGAGCCTGACGTGGTGGCTTATGACCAGCAGAGTGATGAATATTTGTTTATGGATTGCTCTTCTGAAACACCAAAAGGCCGTAGAAGTCTTTGTTATGATCGTGAAGCTTTAGAGTCTAGGAAAGATCACCCACCTAAAAATAGTGCAATCGATATTGCTATAGAAATGGGAGTCGAACTTCTAACAGAAGAACAATATCATCAATTACAAAAGTTAGGCGAGTTTGATCTTAAAACGTCAAGTTGGCTTGCAACTCCAGATGAAATTCGCCAATTAGATGGAGCGATTTTTGCTGACCGTCGTTATGGCCGTGTTTTTGTTTATCATAATGGTGCGCAATCATATTACGCGGTTCGTGGATTTCGTTGCTGTTTAAGAGTATAGACTTTGCATTTTAATAAGAATAATTGGGTTTGATGTTTTATGCCAAGAAATTGGAGATTCTTGCAACTTTTGATTGATGCCAAACATGCCAAGATATGCCTTGGAATTAAATAAAAACATTAGGATATCTCTAAAAATGCAATCCAACCCAATTTACTATAATGAACAACACATTGCTTTTGCTGATAATGTTCGTCGATTTGTACAAAAAGAAATGGCACCTTTTGTCAATGAGTGGGATGAAGCCGAGACATTTCCAAGAGAACTATACAAGAAAGCTGCTGAGATTGGTTTATTAGGATTAGGGTTTTCTGAAGAATATGGTGGTATTCCAGATGCTGATCCATTCTATTCATTGCTTGCTGGTGTAGAAATGGCGAAGGCTGGCTCTGGTGGAGTACATATCTCATTGATGGTACATACCATTGGTGCCCCGCCGATTCAGCATTTTGGTAGTGAAGAATTAAAGGCTAGAGTTCTCCCGAGTATTATTTCTGGTGAAAAAATTTCTGCCTTAGCCATTACTGAACCAAGTGGTGGATCAGATGTTGCTGCACTTCAGACTAAAGCCATTCGAGAGGGTGATTATTATATTGTTTCTGGTGAGAAAACCTTTATCACTTCAGGAATTCGCGCTGATTACTATACAGTTGCGGTGCGTACAGACCCGACTAAATCGGGTGCTGAAGGTATTTCGATGTTGCTGATTGATGCCCAGAGTGAAGGAATCACTAAAACACCTTTAAAGAAAATGGGGTGGTGGGCTTCAGATACAGCACATTTGCATTTTGACCAAGTTAAAGTGCCTGTATCAAATCTTTTAGGTAAAGAAAATGCTGGTTTTAAAGTAATTATGAATAACTTTAATATGGAGCGTTTTTTCTTAGGTGTAGTGGCTTATGGTTATGCATTGGTGTGTTATGAAGAAGCTTTAGATTGGGCCCAGCAACGTAAGACTTTTGGTAAGCGATTAATTGATCATCAAGTAGTTCGTCATAAGTTGGTGGATATGGCGACACAATTGACCTCAACACGGGCATTACTTGAAGAAACTGCATGGAAAATGACTCAACCAAAGCTGCAGGGGCCAGAGCTCGTAGCTCAAATTTCAATGCTTAAAAATGTTGCTACTCGCACTATGCAATTTTGTGCTGATGCAGCTGTACAAACATTAGGAGGCATGGGTTTTATGCGCGGAACTAAGTCTGAACGTATTTATCGTGAAGTGAAGGTCAATATGATTGGTGGTGGCGCTGAAGAAATTATGAAAGATTTGATTAGTAAGCAGTTAGGTTATTAATTAATGTTTTAATTTTTTTCATTAATTAAAAGTTCTTACTTGCTGATTTGTTTTGTAGAAATATCTAGTACCCACATTTCAGTATTTTCTAAAGTGATTAATAGTTTAGAAGGTGTGATTTGCTGCAGTGAACTAATCCACCATATGGATGGTGGATTTCTATGTATTTCAAAATATTGAGCATTTTCTTGATCATATTTATAAGGGGTAAATGGTTCTTGAATAAAGTAAATGATAACTCCGCATCCACCTATTGCACACCACTTCTCATTTTCATCAATGATAGCGATTTCAGGATTCCCATAAAAATCACCTATTTCAATATATTCATTTATACAATCAGATTGTAAAGGTGCTATGTAAGCGGTTTCTTGTAGGTGAATAATTTTATAGTTTTTAGATTGGGTTAACTGAACATAGTTAGTATTCATAATTAAATAATTATTCCTTATATGCGAGCACGTTTAATAATTATTAGATTATTAATAAAATTTTAAAGGGTTAAACGCTTTTATCCATCCAGTCATAATTTAAGATTGCCCAACGTTCATGATCTTTCCACTCTTTTCCACCTACTCGAAGATATTGTCGAGAAAAGCCCTCTTTGATAAAACCTACATTTGCAACCAGATGAATTGAAGCAATATTTTCAGGTTGTATATTTACTTCTAATCTATGTAAGTTTAGTTTTTCGAATGCTTCACTAAGTAATAATTTCAGGCCTGCTTTCATATATCCACGGCCTTGATAGGGATGAAATACTTCATAACCTAAGTAAGCCGAGTGAAAATAACCTCTGATAATATTAGAAATATTAAAAGTTCCTACAATTGTATGGTCTTTCTCTAAACAAACGAAATAACGATGTTCTTGTGCTAGGTAGTGTTGAAAGTCAGAGGGTGGATATGTCCACGGTTGATGTAATTGAACACTGCGCTCATAAGCTTCTTTAATTTCAGCCAAGTCATTTATTTGAGGTTTACGTAAATAGACTGAACTCATTTCAAAGCCATCTCCCAAACCATTTCGGTCAGTTCATCAATTTTGACCTTTCCTTCAAGTTTATACCAAGTTACGGTCCATGAAATCGCCCCACCAACTAAACGTCGCCAAATAAAGGCATCATGCTTTATCTTGCCCTTTGTGCGTAACTTTTCAATAACATCTAACCAAATTTGCTCATATTCATTACGCATTTTCAATAGATAATCTTGTTTTTCTTTTGAAAGGGCAAACCATTCATAAACCAACACAGCCATGGCTGCGCCAGTATCTCCAGTAATCGAGATGAGTTCTGCTTTAATCAGGGCACGTAATTGCTGCTCTGGATCTGTAGATTGATTTGCTGCATCTTCTAAACGGGCTAGGTTATAAATGATGGTTTGCTCCATCACATTGGCAAGGATGTCATCTTTACTTTTGAAGTGATGGAACAAACTTCCCGATTGAATACCAATAAATTGAGCTAGTTCACGGACAGTAGTTTTGTCATAGCCTTGCTTGTGAAATAGGTACGCGGCACCTTGTAATAAACGACCACGTGGGCTGTCATCAAAGCAAGAGATATTTGGAATCTGTTCAATTGAAGTAGCAATCATGCGTGCGGTTTGACCCTTTAAATAAAATGAATACTAAAATTTTTTGCTAAATCTCACCATATTTCAGAATGATTATCGATTTTGGAAGATTTGGTCAACATCACAATAACATTTTGCTCTTTACAAACCAAGCGCTTGCTTGGTAATGTTGAGGCTAATTTTTAAACAGAACAACGAGAAATAAGATGGCAAGTAATCAACAGGATGATGAGCGTGTCGTAAAGATAGGTTGCGCCTCCGGATTTTGGGGAGATACCAATACTGCTGCTTTTCAATTGGTGCATTTAACCGATATTGATTATTTGGTTTTTGATTATTTGTCAGAAATTACGATGTCGATTATGGCAAAAGCGAAAATGGTAGAGCCGAAACATGGTTATGCCTTAGATTTTGTTAGTCGAGTAATGGCACCTCTACTTAAAAAAATTGCAGAAAAAAAGATTAAGGTGATTAGTAATGCAGGTGGGGTAAATCCGCTTACTTGCCGGGATGCTTTGCAAAAAATAATTAGTGAATATGGTTTAAACCTGAAAGTGGCTGTGGTCTTAGGTGATGATCTTTTAGCAAAGCAAGAACAGTTCAAACAACAAAATATTCAAGAAATGTTTAGCAGCGAGCCTTTGCCAGATCAGGTGGCGAGCAGTAATGCTTATTTAGGTGCGGTGGCTATTCGTGATGCCCTAAACTTAGGTGCAGATATTGTGATTACGGGCCGTGTTGTAGATTCGGCTGTGGTTCTTGCTCCTTTGCTTCATGAATACCAGTGGTCGCTCGATGACTATGACAAGTTGTCACAAGGCTCATTGGCAGGACACGTGATTGAATGTGGCGCTCAATGTACTGGCGGGAATTTTACCGATTGGCATTTGGTTCAAGGCTTCGACAATATGGGATTTCCAGTGGTTGAAGTCAGTGAGGACGGCTCATTTGTAGTCACTAAACCGCAAGGTACAGGTGGATTGGTTTCTACCGCAACGGTTGCTGAGCAAATTGTTTATGAAATTGGCAATCCACAAGCCTATTTATTACCAGATGTAATTGCTGATTTCAGTCAGGTGCACCTAGAACAAGTCGGTGAGCATCGAGTGCGTGTGACTGGTGCAATGGGGCAAGCGCCTACAGCACAATATAAAGTGAGTGCAACTTATCCTGATGGTTATCGAGTTTTAGTCAGCTTTCTAATCGCAGGGCGTGAAGCACAACAAAAAGCGCAAGTCATTGCCGATGCCATTTTGACTAAATGTGAGCGTGTACTGGCCATGCGTTCAGTACCCCCTTTTAGTGAAAAATCTGTTGAAATTTTAGGCATCGAAAGTACTTATGGCGCACATGCCCAAGCATTAAATAGCCGCGAAGTAGTCGTCAAAATTGCTGTAAAACACATGTTTAAAGAAGCGTGTATGTTCTTTACATCTGAAATTGCACAGGCTTCAACAGGAATGGCTCCAGCCTTAGCTGGTATTGTTGGTGGTCGGCCTAAGGCATCTCCAGTGATTAAGTTATTTTCGTTTTTAATTGATAAAAATCAGGTCAATGTGGAAGTTGATTTTGATGGGAAACGCTATCCTGTTGAAATTCCTGAAGGGTCTTCTACTCAGCAATTAAATACTTTTGCAGCAGGTGAAACAGCAGTTTATCAAGGAGATGAAGTAGAAATTCCTTTGATTGAAATTGCGCATGCTCGTAGTGGTGATAAAGGCAATCATAGCAATATTGGCGTGATTGCGCGTAAAGCAGAATATTTACCTTGGATTCATGCAGCACTTACAGAGCAAGCTGTTGCAAGTTATATGAAACATGTTTTGGATGCTGAAAAAGGACGAGTAATTCGTTATGAATTGCCAGGTTTAAATGCGTTGAATTTTATGTTGGAAAATGCCTTGGGTGGTGGCGGTGTTGCAAGCCTGCGTATTGACCCACAAGGCAAAGCATTTGCTCAACAATTATTGGATATGCCTGTAAAAGTTCCGGCAAATCTTTTAGAAAAATAAAATGAATGGATGAAACAAAGATGAGTTATCAATCAATTTTTAGACCAGATGCTTTTGCTAATAAAGTCATTATTGTGACAGGTGGGGGCTCAGGAATTGGCCGTTGTACGGCACATGAGCTTGCAGCCCTTGGCGCTCAAGTGGTGATTACAGGACGAAAAATTGAAAAATTAGAGAAAGTAAGCCAAGAAATTACAGAAGATGGCGGACTCATTCATTTTGTTGTGTGTGATAACCGAGAAGAAGAACAAGTTAAGAATATGATTGCTGAAGTGATTGAGAGGTTCGGCAAGCTTGATGGTTTGGTTAATAACGCGGGCGGTCAGTTTCCTTCCGCATTAGATAATATCTCTGCGAACGGCTTTGATGCAGTCGTGCGTAATAATCTGCATTCAACTTTCTATTTAATGCGTGAAGCTTATAACCAATGGATGGCAAAACATGGTGGCAGTATTGTCAACATGACTGCCGATATGTGGGGCGGCATGCCAGGAATGGGACATTCAGGTGCTGCACGTTCGGGGGTTGATAACTTAACCAAAACAGCATCGGTCGAGTGGGGGAAATCTGGCGTTCGAGTGAATGCTGTAGCGCCGGGTTGGATTGTTTCATCTGGAATGGACAATTATAGCGGTGATTTTGCCAAGGTGATTATTCCAAGTCTTGCTGGCAATGTGCCTTTAAAGCGTATGGGAACCGAGTCGGAAGTCTCATCAGCAATTTGCTATTTGTTATCTGATGCTGCGGCTTTTGTCTCTGGTGTGACTTTGCGTATTGATGGGGCAGCATCGCAGGGAACACGAATGTATCCGCTAGGAGACGCGATAAATAGCGAATCTTATAATGGTTTCCATCGTGCGTTTATCCCTGAAATTTTTAAAAAAGATAAGACTGAAAAAGCCGAGCAAAACAATAATTCAGGCTTGGAGTGAGGAATAAAGAATGACCATTCTCCAGTCTGAAATTGCTGTAGGTAGTGAACAGTATCAAAAGAATAAAGATGTACTCCTTGCTCAGTTGAGTGAGGTCCGTGCAATTCAGCAAAAAAGCATTGATAAATCATACGCCGCTAAACCAAAGTTCGATAAAAAAGGCAAAATTTTGCCCCATGAACGCGTGCGGTTAATGCTAGATGCCGACTCTCCTTTCATCGAACTTTGTGGTTTAGTTGGCTACAACATGCATGATGATAAAGATGGCTCGGAAGCTGGTGGTGGCGTGATTGCTGGCATTGGTTTTGTTAGTGGTGTGCGTTGCCTAGTCTCTGCAAGTAATAGTGCAATTAAGGGTGGAACCATGTCGCCCATGGGCGTGCAGAAGACTTTGCGTTTGCAAAAAATTGCTTTGGAACAAAAACTTCCGCTGATTACACTAACCGAAAGTGGTGGCGCTAACTTAAATTATGCCGCAGAAGTATTTACCTACGGTGGTATGACCTTTGCCAATCAGGCACGCCTTTCTGCAGAAGGTATTCCACAACTGGCTGTTGTACATGGTAATGCGACAGCAGGTGGTGCTTATCAACCTGGGCTTTCTGATTATGTCATTGCGGTACGTAAACAAACCGAGATGCTTCTTGCAGGTCCACCGTTACTTCTGGCTGCCACGGGTGAAGTGGCAACGGCTGAAGAATTGGGCGGAGCGGAAATGCACTCTCAAATTGCCGGAACCGCTGAATATTTGGCAGAAAATGATGCCGATGGTATTCGACTTGCACGTGAAATTTTTGAGCATCTGAACTGGAAAGAACAGATCAAACCAGTTGATGCAGTCTATAAAGAACCTCGTTACGATGCCGATGAATTATTGGGTGTTATTCCAAGTGATCCTAAACAACCATTCGATATGAAAGAGGTGGTTGCCCGAATTGTTGATGATTCAGATTTTCTTGAATTTAAGCAGGAATATGATGATTTAACTGTTTGTGGCTGGGCAAAAATTGGTGGCTTACATATCGGTATTATCACCAATAATGGTCCGATTACACCTCAAGGTGCGGCGAAAACAGCTCAGTTTATTCACCTGTGTGAACAGACACAGCGTCCGCTATTGTTCTTGCATAACACCACTGGTTTTATGGTGGGTACCGATGCAGAGCAAAACGGTATTATCAAACATGGTTCAAAATTAATTCAGGCTGTTGCCAATTGTACCGTGCCGAAAATTTCGATTGTCGTGGCTGGGTCGTATGGAGCTGGCAACTATGCGATGTGTGGACGTAGTTTATCGCCAGACTTTATTTTTGCTTGGCCGAACTCACATGTTGCTGTAATGGGCGCCGCTCAGGCTGGAAAAGTTTTACGTATTGTGGCCGAAGGCAAGCAAAAAGCTTCAGGTCAGGAGCCTAATCCTCAAATGCTCGATTTTCTTGAGCAAAGTACAGCCATGAAATTGGAGCAACAGTCTACCGCACTTTTCAACACTGCCATGTTGCATGACGACGGCATTATTGACCCTCGCGATACCCGAAAATTACTGATTTTCCTTTTACAAACCATTTATGAAGCACAGCAGCGGACATTGAATCCAAGCCGTTTTGGGGTGTCTCGCTTTTAAGCAACTTTTACCGCAATTAAAAAAATTATCAGGAAGAATGTAATGAAATTTACTGCCGAACATGAAGCATTACGCCGTACAGCTCGTCAATTTGTTGAAAATGAGCTAAATCCGAATATTCCAGAATGGGAAGAGGCGGGTCGTTTCCCGATTCATAATGTATTTAAAAAGATGGGTGACCTTGGTTTATTAGGGATTTGTAAGCCTGAAGAAAATGGTGGTTTAGCTTTAGATTATTCTTATAACCTTGTTGTTGCCGAGGAAATTGGCCGTGCAGCTTGTGGGGGCGTGCCTTTAGCGATTGGTGTACAAACCGATATGGCAACACCAGCTCTCGCACGTTTTGGTCGTAAAGAATTACGTGATGAGTTTTTAACACCAGCCATTGCTGGGGAATATGTGGCATCGATTGCTGTATCTGAAGTTCATGCTGGTTCTGATGTGGCGGCAATTAAAACTACGGCCAAAAAAGATGGTGATGATTATGTGATTAACGGCAGCAAAATGTGGATTACCAACTCATTACAAGCCGACTTTTTCTGCCTTTTAGCCAACACTTCTGACGATAAACCGCACGTCAATAAATCGATGATTATTGTACCGGCAAAAACTAAAGGCATCAGTTTTTCAGAACCGCTCAATAAATTAGGAATGCGTTCAACCACCACAGCACAAGTTTATTTAGATAACGTGCGTGTGCCACAGCGTAATTTGGTCGGTGCAGAAGGTATGGGTTTTATGATGCAGATGATGCAATTTCAGGAAGAGCGTCTGTGGGCATGTGCCAATTCGATTGGAGGATTGGAAACATTAATTCAAAAAACCATTGCCTATACCAAAGAGCGTACCACTTTCGGTCAGCCACTCATCAATAATCAATATATCCATTTCCGCTTTGCTGAACTTATGACTGAAGTGGAAGCACTGAAAGCATTAACTTATCAGGCTTGTGAACAGCATATTGCCGGTGAAGATGTCAGCATGCTGGCTTCAATGGCAAAACTGAAATCAGGACGTTTAACCCGCGAAGTGGCAGATAGCTGTTTGCAATATTGGGGTGGCAATGGTTTTATGTGGGATAACCCTGCATCTCAGCTTTATCGTGACGGCCGCTTAGGTTCTATTGGTGGTGGAGCCGATGAGATTATGTTAGGGATTATTTGCAAACTTATGGATATCTTGCCAAAAAAACAAAAATAAGGAATAGACCATGACACTTTCAGCATCTCTACAAGCTTTAGATATTGATGACAGCATTCAATTAGAACAGGACGGTAGTATTTTATACCTCTGGTTAAACCGACCAGAGAGCAGTAATGCCATGAATTTGAATATGGTTAATGCTATTCAACAGGTCTTTGCTGCTATTCATAATGATCTTTCGATTCGTGCGGTCATCATCCGTGGTGAAGGAGGAACTTTCTGCGCAGGTGGTGATATTAAAGATATGGCAGCTTTGAGAGTTGAAGCGAGCAATGTCGGTAGCCTACAACCTTATGCTGATTTTAACCGCCGTTTTGGTGCCATGCTTGAGCAAGTTGAAACCGCCCCGCAGACAGTTGTAGTGATTTTAGAAGGGGCTGTTCTAGGCGGAGGTTTTGGTCTGGTATGTGTTTCCGATGTTGCGATTAGCCGTGACAATGCCCAGTTTGGATTGCCTGAAACTGGGCTAGGAATAATTCCTGCGCAGATTGCTCCTTTTGTAGTGAAGCGTATTGGTCTAACTCAGGCTAGACGACTTGCTTTGTTGGGGATGCGTTTTGAAGGACCTACGGCGCTCAGTGTCGGAGTAGTCCATCAGATTGCTCATAATGAATTAGAGCTAGAGCAGGAATTACAGGAGACAATTCAGCAAATTAAACGCGCTGCACCACAAGCTTCACGTATGACGAAAGCACTATTACATCGGACACTCAATGAACCATTGAATCATTTGCTTGATGATGCTGCGCAACAATTTGCTCAAGCGGTTGGTGGTGTTGAAGGGCAAGAGGGAACGATGGCTTTTATTCAAAAACGGTTGCCGAATTGGGCCGATGAGCAATAAAAGATAAGGATAAAAACAATGAAATTTTCAAAAGTACTGGTTGCCAATCGTGGTGAAATAGCAGTTCGGGTGATGCAGACAGCAAAGGCAATGGGTTATCAAACTGTGGCAGTCTATTCCGATGCAGACCGTAATGCTCGCCATGTGCAAGAAGCTGATGAAGCAGTTTATATTGGAGCTTCTAAAGTATCTGAATCTTATCTTTCAATTACCAAAATTATAGAAGCTTGCAAAAAAACAGGCGCGGATGCTGTACACCCAGGTTATGGCTTTTTGTCAGAAAATACCGATTTTGCTCAGGCCTGTATCGATAACCAAATTACTTTTATTGGTCCGACAGCCTCTGCAATTGAGTTGATGGGAAGTAAGCGGCTTTCAAAAATTGCCATGATTGAAGCGGGTGTACCTTGTGTGCCGGGCTACGAGGGAGATCGTCAAGGCCTTGAATATTTGGCAGTACAGGCAGAACAGATTGGTTACCCGCTAATGGTGAAAGCTTCTGCTGGCGGTGGTGGTCGTGGTATGCGTTTGGTTGAGCAGTCATCCCAGCTTGTAGAGGCTTTACAAACTGCACGTTCAGAAGCTGAAAATGCATTTGGTTCAGGTGAGCTTATTTTAGAAAAAGCAGTGATTGCACCGCGCCATGTTGAAATTCAAGTTTTTGGTGATACGCATGGCAATTATGTGTATTTGTTCGAGCGTGATTGTTCGATTCAACGCCGTCACCAAAAGGTTGTAGAAGAAGCACCCTGTCCAGTCATGACACTCGAACTGCGTCAGCAAATGGGAGAGGCTGCTGTTGCGGCTGCCAAAGCATGTGCTTACGTAGGCGCGGGAACTGTTGAGTTTTTGCTTGATGCATCGGGTGAATTCTATTTTCTAGAAATGAATACACGCTTGCAGGTTGAGCATCCGGTTACTGAACTTATTACAGGATTAGATTTGGTTGAATGGCAATTGCGTGTCGCTAATGGCGAGTATTTACCATTGCAACAACATGAATTGTCCATCAAGGGACATGCAATTGAAGTGCGCTTGTATGCAGAAGATCCACGTCAAGATTTCTTGCCGCAAACAGGTCAAGTTTTACGTTGGAAGCCCACAATTTTGCCAAATGTACGAATTGATCATGGCATGTTAGCAACAGATGAAGTTAGCCCTTTCTATGACCCGATGGTGGCTAAAGTGATTGCATATGGTAAAACTCGAGAGGATGCGATTCGTCTGCTGGCTCGTGCTGTAGATGATAGTGTTTTGCTGGGCGTGAACAGCAATAAACAGTTCTTGGTTAATTTATTACGTCATCCAGTTGTTGTGGCCGGTGACACGAATACCGCATTCATTCAACAGCATTTTCAAGATGACAGCAGCTTACACTCTCAGGTTTTATCTTTAGAAATCTTGGCTATTGCCGCGGCATTATTTAGCCAAAGTAAAGGTACTGCGGTGTGGCAAACCGGGCTTGGTGTTCCATTACCCTTAAAACTAAAATATGACGATCAGCAAATCCAGTTACAGCTTTCATCTGTAAATAACACATTTACGGTACAGCTCTGTGATCAAACTGTTTGTATTGAAGTCATTGAGAAAACGGTAGAGCAACTGACCTATGTTGTTGATGGTATACGCCGCCGTGTTCAATATGTTTTAGACGGCGATCAGCTTTATTTAGATAGAGACAATGGCAATGTTGTGATTCGCAATGTGACTTACGCTGCTCCAGAAACGGTTGATGTTGCGGGAGATGGTAAAATTCGTGCACCTATGGACGGTGCTGTAGTCAATATCTTTGTCAATAAAGGTGATCAAGTTGTGAAAGGGCAAACCTTATTGGTACTTGAAGCCATGAAGATCCAGCAACAGATTAGATCTGATGTCGATGGTGTAGTTGAAGATATTTTAGGACAGCAAGGGCAACAAGTAAAAAAACGGCAAATGCTATTTAGTATTCAAATTTAATAAAAATACCGCTCTATATGAGCGGTATTTTTTAGTGGAGAATCATGATCTATTCTCCATCTGCCTCGGCAATGATCTGGCTTGCTTTTTTCAGGCTATACAGTAGTTGTCCCAAAAGAACCTCTTTATTACTTAAGGTGACCATGACCATCGGGTGATGAACAGCCGGAATAGCTGTCAAAATGGCTTTACCATTATCTGCGTCTAGCGTAATGTTATTACAGCCTGTGAGTTGAATTTCTTTTAAAAATGCAGTCACCATTGCCAAAATTGAACTGCTAACAGCCGCCAATTTAGTGGTGTTGTGATAGTTTTTATGGCTCACTGTTGCTAATTCAAAACCATCTGAAGAACAAATCATCACGAAATCTACTCCGCGTGTATTCATCAAAATAGTATGAGCTTCACTTTTTGCGAGTTGTAGCAATTGCGTTGGTGCTGTTCGTTTTTGAGATGGAATACTAAGCATGATTATTCCCCTGTGGTACTGACCCGACCTTAACTTCAATTGATGCAATTAATGACTCAACCATCATTAAAATTTGTTCTTGCTCTCGCGCATCAATGAAGAATAAGGGATAAGTCAGTTCATTTTCTTTTATCCAATTACGATATTGCTGAAGTGAGGATTCTTTATTTTCATCAATATGAGTAATACCAATCGCAATATTATCATTATAATTTTTAAAGGTTTTTAAATAGTCATTTAGTTCGTCAATTGAATTCGGACTATTATGATCTAATAATAAAATAATACCGATTGCACCTTCACAAATGACCGACCAGATAAAATCAAAACGGCTTTGCCCAGGTGTTCCATATAATCCAATTTTGATTCCATCATCTAGAGTAATTTCACCATAATCAATACCTACAGTGGTCTGGGTTTTCTGGTGACTTTGTACATCGGTATTGAATGCTTCTGTTTCCAGAATTGGAATCTCAGATAACGATTTAATCGCTTCTGTTTTTCCAGCCCCCATGCTGCCTGCAAAGACAATTTTATATTGCTGTATAATCATAATGTTCCCTAAAGACCAAAGCGGCGTCTAATCTTCCCTATAAAATTTTTAAAAAAATGATTGTCGATATTTGAATTTTCTAAATGAGAGCTTGGTGCGTAAGAGCATTTATTCACAGAAACAAATCTTCCGTTATCTGCCATTACACAAGCCGTAACGAAGCGTAAGACATCGTCGATTGATAAGTTGAGTTGTTTAGCAACATCGGTAATTTTTGCACCTTGTATAAAACATGCGGAGAGTTGTAGGCTCACTTTTCTATATTCTTTTTGGTAGGGCTGTGGCCAATAATCGATTTTGAAGTAACCATCAACTGAAGCTAAATTTTCAAAGTCTTTTGAACACCAAATTAGGTTCCATAACCAGTCTTGTAAGCAATAACTTTTTTTACGAGAAACCTTAGTAAAATCCGATGTTTTAGCAAAAGCAAACTTAAAGCTCATATTGGTATGTGCTTTTTGACGAGAGGGTTCTATCCAAGCAATTTGAGCCCTGTTATCAATAATAGCTAGAGTGCCTTTATCATCAAATAAATGTAATTTAGTATTTTCTGGACTATGTAAATTTCTTATAAATTGCTCATCAATAATGAGGAGCTCAGTAGATAAATCTGGAACTATCGCAACACTATTTTGATTTAAAAATGATAATAGATTTTTTTGTAGCCACTCTAATAAAGGTTCTACTTTTTCTAGTGGCAGATACAGAGTATTTTCATAAACTTGATATCCATTTTTTGAAGGAGTTTTACTAATTTTTAAATAAGGAAACTTTTTATTTTGAAGAATATTTTGAATATTGTCAGAGTCAAAAAAATTTTCGTTAATTAATAATAGATCAATATGATTACTTGAAATATTAACCCAATTAATACCGTATTGATTAGATATAAAATTCCTGATTAGTATTTTTAATTCATCTGAAACTTTTGAACTTAAACCAGAAGTTGCAATATTTATGCAATGCCTATCCATAGTATCACATTAAATTTTATTGAATAAGATAGAGATTTTAATGTGCTTTTTATAATAGATATAAAAAGCACATATTCGGTTAATTAGCTAAAGTCTAGCTCTTTTTCAAATGACTTTAACTCATGGCGAGCCATCGCTAAATTCGATTTAGTACGATCAAGAACTAAGTAAAGGAACAAATTATTATTACTTTCTAAAGGTCGAATTAAGTGGTAAGCCTTACCTAAAGTAATTAAAATATCTTCAATATTATCATTTAATTTCAATGCATTGGCGATATTTCGCTTTGCGCGAACTACTTCCGTGTTTCCAGCAGCAGCCAATTCTAAATCAATTTCCCCACCACCTTGTGTTACAAGTGATAAACCGCTTTCTGAATCAACAAGTGCAGAAGCAATAAAACCATCAATTTCAGTTAAGCTATCTAAAGAAAGTTTAGCCATGTTTTTATCTCTCAGGATTCTAAAATTATATTTACTACTTTTTCCTAAAAGTAGTTGAAATTCATTATATTTCTGCACAATTTGAAGTCAATCAACCAAGTAATGTGTGAAGTTTTAGTTTTGGGGAATAAGTGACGGAAAATGTCAGATTATAAAAAATATTATAAGATTACTTTTACATTATACTTTTAATACTGTGCTGCGGTTTACATTATATATTTTTAAATTTAGATAAAACAATTGTAATAGAATATTAATACAATATTGATTAATAAAATATGTTGGTTTTAATCAAAAAAAAGGGGAATAACTAATCCCCTTTTTATAACAATGATCAAACTAAACGAGCTGTGTATAAATACAATAGAGGTAGCCCAAAATTGCTAGAGCCACAACAGGGGCTATAATTTTTGACCATGTCGGTACAGAAATTTCGACAGCTTGTTCTTCAATATGCACGTCATCATGATGAGGTTGGGCTTGGTGAACCATTTGGTTGAACTCCTTCATTGTTGTATCCAATGATAGCTCTTCTTGTTCCATAGGTTTAGAACCAATTAATTCATTTAGGTGGTTTGTTGACCAAACCCAATCTTCTGCCTGACCTGATAAGTGTTCGACTTGACCTAAAATTAATTCTTTTAGGCCATTATGCCCAAAACCACCTGTTTCATCGAGCTGGTTAAGTTCGGCTAACTGCAAAGTTAAAATTTCAGAAATACTCTGTTCTAATTCTGAATTTTTTAAAGTTGACTGGTTATGCTTAGAAGTTGTCAAATGGCGAGCAACTTCCTGAATATAAAGTGGATCTGCCGATTTTACTTCATGATAAATCTTATTGTCATCTTGGCGCCATAAACTAATCAGTTTTCCAAGCGTAAGAATATTCACCTCATCAATCAGTTTATTTTTTTCATTAACTGGATATTGATTTAAAAGCTGAGGCTTTTGAATTTTTATCTGCTCAGCAAAGTATTGGACTAAATCAAATGCCATGCTTTCTTCCTCTAAATTTAATCTAAAATTCTTAACGTTGGTTTTTTCTTGGTCGATGTTGTGTCAGCTTCTTGTACTTCTGGCTCTACTGTATTTTCTACAGGTGCTACATTGGCATATTCTTCAGGATCAAAGAATAAACCTTGTCCATTCTCTCGTGCATAAATACCTAAAACTGCTTGAATAGGTACATAAATGTCTTTCGATGCCCCCCCGAAACGGGCAGAAAAAGTAATGGATTCATTTGCAATAAGAAGCTGATGAACAGCATGAGGCACGATATTTAAAACGATTTGCCCATCTTTAACAAATTGCTGTGGAACATCGGTATATGGCTGTGTCGCATCCACTAATAGATAAGGAGTAAGCTGGTTATCGCAGATCCATTCATAGATTGCACGAGCAAGATAAGGACGTGTAGGGGTTAAATCAATAGGTTGCTCAGACATATCACACTATTCCATATTTAATAGTTCATTGTAACGGTTTTTCTCTTGAGCCGTCATTGATTTAGCAAAAGAAGGCCTCTCAAAGATACGTTTACAATACAAAAGTATCGGTCGGCAGTGCTGTTTTGGTAAATCGATTCCCATGCTATTTAGCCTCAAGAAAATAGGGGCAAGCATACAGTCCAAGATGGTGAAATTTTCAGACATAAAATAGGGAAAATGCTGAAATAGGGGAGTAAGTGAAATTAAAGTTTCACGTAATTCTTTTTGAGCTTTTTGCTTTTGTTCGACATTTAAAGAATCAGCATGCTTTAACATCTGATCTGCTAATTTGAACCAGTCATTTTCAAGTCTCCATATATATTGACGCTGCTCTGCACGCATCATTGGCGCATCTGCGTAAAGTTTACCTTGGCGATAACGATCATCTAAATATTCAGCAATAATAGGCGCTGAAAATAATTTAAGATTTTGCTCGACCAACATCGGCAATTGGTTATAAGGATTTAAACTTGCTAAATCTTCGTCTTCATGGTCAGTTACGATCAATTGATATTTGATTTGCTTTTCTGCTAATAAGAAACGAATCCAGTGAGAACGGAAATCATCAGCATGACTGTAAAGGGTAATCCCCTGAATAGAGGTGTTTTCGACCGACATATCACAAGACGACGTGGTTGAGTGAATCGATTAGGATACTAAAAATGCTCTAGGAAATCACGGTTCTAACGAGATAGTTTGTTTATATTTATAAGTTTGCATTTTATTGTTCTATTTTCATAATAAAAAAGCCTTGGAAAAATCCAAGGCTTTTTGTCCAACTCGATAAACGAATTAACGTTTAGAGAATTGAGGACGTTTACGAGCTTTACGTAAACCAA
>RCUL01000560.1_pt1 | contig 17536 bp, 6 predicted proteins | sample 2167521 | NCBI WGS metagenome assembly RCUL01 (sample SAMN09932745, study PRJNA488358) | compost metagenome | feature: garden; material: soil; isolation source: compost soil in acetic acid-enriched culture | place: Germany: Experimental Botanical Garden Goettingen | collected 2016-01-27
GGCAGGGCGGTGTAGTGCAGGTGGTGGGGACCTGCCCAGATGTACAGGGTGATCAGCGCCCAGAAGTGCACGATCGACAGGCGATAGGAATACACCGGACGCTCGGCCTGTTTCGGCACGAAGTAGTACATCATGCCGAGGAAGCCGGCGGTCAGGAAGAAGCCTACGGCGTTGTGGCCGTACCACCACTGGACCATGGCGTCGGTGGCGCCACCGTACAGCGAGTAGGACTTGGTCAGGCTGACCGGGATTTCCAGGTTGTTGACGATGTGCAGGATCGCCACGGTGATGATGAACGCACCGAAGAACCAGTTACCGACATAAATGTGCTTGGTGGTGCGCTTCATCAGCGTGCCGAAGAACACCACGGCGTAGGCCACCCAGACAATGGTGATCAGGATGTCGATCGGCCATTCCAGTTCGGCGTATTCCTTGGAGCTGGTATAACCCAGCGGCAGGCTGATGGCAGCCAGCAGGATCACCAGTTGCCAGGCCCAGAAAGTGAAAGCTGCCAGGCGTGGCGAGAACAGGGTGGTCTGGCAGGTGCGCTGGACCGAATAATAGGAAGCGGCGAACAGTGCGCAACCACCGAAGGCGAAGATCACCGCGTTGGTGTGCAGCGGTCGCAGGCGGCCGAAGCTGGTCCAGGGGAGGTCGAAGTTGAGCGAAGGCCAGACGAGTTGCGCGGCAAGAAAAACGCCGAGCCCCATCCCGACGATTCCCCACACCACCGTCATAATGGCGAATTGGCGGACCACCTTGTAGTTGTAGGCGGTACTGCTGGTTGTGTTCATGTATGGGTTCCCATCCACGGTTATAGGCAGACTAAACAGCGAGGCAAGCATGAGTAATGGGCAACTGGCCGGTATTGACGGGGATCAATGGGCGCGGCTGGTCGAAAGCCGCGGCTGGCTGTGGAATGCCCCGCAAAATCAGGGGGATGGCCAGCATTCGGGGTGCCTGATCCTGGCCCATGGCGCCGGTGCGCCGATGGATAGCGGGTTCATGCAGGAAATGGCGCAAAGGCTGGCGGAGCAAGGGCTGGGGGTGCTGCGCTTCGAGTTTCCCTACATGGCCCAGCGGCGCATGGATGGTGGCAAAAGGCCGCCAAATCCGCAGGCAAAGTTGCTGGACTGCTGGCGTGAGGTGTACGCGCAGGTGCGACCATTGGTCACTGGGCCATTGGCCATTGGCGGCAAGTCCATGGGCGGACGCATGGCCAGCATCCTGGCTGACGAGTTGGAGGCTGATGCGCTGGTGTGCCTGGGCTATCCGTTTTATGCAGCGGGGAAACCGGAAAAACCGCGGGTGGCGCACCTGGCTGAACTGAAGACACCGACGTTGATCATTCAGGGTGAACGCGATGCCCTGGGCAATCGGCAGACGGTGGAGGGGTACGAGCTGTCGTCAGCGATCGAACTGTGCTGGCTGCAGGCGGGGGATCATGACCTGAAGCCGCTGAAGGCTTCGGGGTTCAGCCATGCCGATCATCTGGCGACGGCGGCGGACAGGATTGTCGCGTTTCTGAAGTGAGGGGGCTGCTGCGCAGCCCATCGCTGGCAAGCCAGTTCCCACAAGTTGTTCACCGCAATCCTTGTGGGAGCTGGCTTGCCAGCGATGGGGTCGGCGCCTGATTCAGGCTTAGCCGCGATACTCGCACAGGTAAGCAGTATCAACCGCCACCTTCAGCTGGAACTTGCTGTTGGCCGGCACATTGAACTGGCTGCCGGCGCTGAAGGTTTCCCAGTTGTCGCTGTCGGGCAGTTTGACGGTCAGGGCACCCGACACCACATGCATGATTTCACGCTGGGCAGTGCCGAACTCGTATTCGCCCGGGGCCATCACGCCAACCGTGGCCGGACCTTCAGCGGTGCCGAAAGCGATCGACTTGACCGTGCCATCAAAGTACTCGTTGACTTTAAACATGGGCGACTCCTGAAAAAGGGGCTAAAAAGGCAGGCCAGTATGCCCAAGGCCCGGAGCGCCGTCATCCGCTTTCAGGTGCCATTGGCCGGCAGGGTCAGGGGCAGCAGGCGAGCGGTGTTGCGTGCGTCTTCCAGGGCCCGGTGCTGCTGGCCACTGAACTGCAGGCCAGCCAGCTGCAGCGCGCCATTGAGGCCTAGCGGCCGCTGCAGTTGGCGGGCTTTGGCGAAGCGTTGCTTGAGGTTGATGTGCGGCAGGGTCTCGAGCAGGCTGCCGAGCTGATACTGCTGCCATTCCTGCAGCAGTTGCTTACGGTCGTAGTCGCCCCAGCTGACCCAGCCCTGCAGGTGCTTGGCATGATGACCGAGCCAGCGCTCGAACTGCGCCCAGACTTCGGCGAAGGTTGCCGCCGTGTCGACATTGGCCTGGCTGATGTGGGTCAGCTCGCGGCAGAACGGGGTCAGTTGCGGTCGCCGCCGCGGGCGCACGAAACGCTGGAAATGCCCAACTTCCCTGCCCTGGCGGTCGACCAGGGTCGCGCCGATTTCAATGATTTCCATCTCCGAGACCGGCCAGCCGCCATCGTCTGTGGTTGCTTCAAGGTCGATCACCAGCCAATGGCCCATAGTAGGCTCCCATGCAAGACTGGTTAGAGCGTAGCCAAACTCGCGCGCGGCGGGTATCCCCTGGCGTTTTGCCTGCTGTGCTTGGCACAACCGACAGTTGTGCAACGCCTTGAAAACGCCTAGCTTAGGCAGATTCCGGTTCAAACCCGCAAAGAGTGTGTTGCTTTGAGTTCAACGCCCATGCCACAGACGGTGTCCTTGCTGTTAATGCTTGCCGCAATGTGGCTGCTTCCGTCGGTCCGGGCGGCCGAAGAAATCGAGGTCAAGGTCGGGGCGGCGCATTTCCCTCCCTATACCGTGCGCCCGGAGCAGGGGGCCGATACCGGCCTGTTGCCGCAACTGGTCGAGGCGCTCAACAACAACCAGCAGCGTTACCGCTTTATCCTGGTACCCACGTCCATCCCGCGGCGCTTCGGCGACTTTCAGCAGGGCCGCACCGACATGGCGATCTTCGAGAATCCCGAATGGGGCTGGCAGCAGATCCCCCATGTGAGTGTCGACATGGGCCTGGAAGATGCCGAGGTCTTCGTCACCCATCGCCAGCCTGGACGTGACCAGAACTACTTCACCGATCTCAAGGGCAAGCGCCTGGCGCTGTACAGTGGTTACCACTACGCCTTTGCCGATTTCAATCCCGACCCCAGGTACCTGGCCGATACCTACAACGCGACCCTGACCTATTCCCATGACAGCAATTTGCTGATGGTCCAGCGCGGCCGCGCGGATATCGCCCTGGTCACCCGTTCATACTTCAGTGACTTTCTGGTCCGTAACCCGCAAAGCGCCGAGCAGTTGCTGGCGTCCGACCGCGTCGATCAGGTCTACCATCACTACGCACTGTTGCGCCCCGACGCGCCCATCAGTGGTGCGGAGTTTGCCAGGCTGTTGCAGTCCCTGCGTGACAAGGGCGCGTTGCTGAAAATATTCCAGCCTTACCGCATCAGCGTCAGCACCCCCAAGGCCGACTAAATTTGCCTGGGCTGGCGACGTTCACAAGGGTGAGCCGATCATTCCCTTGTGAGCCCCGATCATGCCATTCGATTCTGCTTCGCCGACTTTGTCCTTGCCTCGCTGGCGCAGCCTCAGCGCCGATGAAGGTGATTGCCACCTGAGCCTGGTGCTCGAAGGCAGCCCGTTGGTGCGTGTGCGCCTGCAACGCGGCGAAACCTTGCAGGTCCAGCTTGAAGAGCATGCCCGCGACCGTGTGCAACAGGCCCTGTGGGCTGTTTGCTACTGGCTGTTCGCCCGTGATCCCGGCTGCCAGCGCCTGACCTGGCAGCTGCATCAGCCGCCGCAGGAAGCCTTGAACAGCGGTTTGCTGATCGCCACGCAGGTGAAGGGCCAGTACTTGTGTGAGCGCAGCCTGTTCTGGCAGCTGCCCCAGCCCTGGCTTGGCCAGCCCTTGGCGGGCGTCTATCCGCAACAGATGCAGATCAGCGACGGCAAGCGACACCCTCGGCGTGCGCCAAAGCCGCGTGGCGAAGTGTATCGGCGCTTCGATGCGCGCTTGGGTGCCTGGGTCTCGCTGCGCACCCTGGAAATCGACCAGGACCTGGAGCGTTTCAATCGCTGGCAGAACAACCCGCGGGTGCTGAACTTCTGGCAGGAGGGCGGGAGCCTGGAGCAACACCGCGAGTACCTGAACAAGCTTGAGGCCGATCCCCACAGCCTGACCCTGATCGGCTGTTTCGATGACCAGCCCTTCGCCTACTTCGAAGCCTACTGGGCCAAGGAAGACCGTATCGCGCCGTTCTATGCGGTGGATGACTACGACCGTGGCATTCACATGCTGGTGGGCGAAGAGCTGCACCGTGGGCCGCACAAGGTCGCCAGCTGGTTGTCAGCGCTGGTGCATTACCTGTTCCTGGATGACCCGCGCACCCAGCGCGTCGTGGCTGAACCGCGGGCGGACAACGGCAAGATGATCGGCTACATGCACGATCAGTGTTTTCATTGCGAGAAGGAGTTCGACTTTCCGCACAAGCGTGCGGCATTGATGATTCTGGGCAGGGAGCGGTTTTTCGAAGGTTGCAAGTTGCTCTGACCCCAAGCGGCAAGCGGTATCACCACCCTCTTGCCGCTTGAAACTTGTAGCTTGCCGCTCTCAAGCCCTCTGGCTTGAGACCTTGCGACAATGCACCAGGGCATCGCGAATCATGAAGTTGACCAGGGTCGGCGAGACGCCCAGTTCTTTGGCGATGTCCTTTTGCGGTACGCCATGCAGGCGGTACATCTCGAAGGCATAGCGGGTGCGTTGGGGCAGATCGTTCAGGGCCTCGGCGATGTGTTCCAGGGTGGTGAAGTTGGTATGCGTAGCTTCTGGCGAGGCGCCCTGGATGACCACATTCAGGCCCTCCTCTTCGCTGCCGGAATACTTGAGCTCCATCGCCTGCTTGCGGTAGTGGTCAATGGCCAGGTTGCGCACGATCTGGAACAGGTAGCTGAGCTGGGCCTTGAACGAGGAAGTGATCTGCGGCGCCGAGCTGAGCCGGAAGAACGCATCCTGAACCACGTCTTCGGCCCGCGAGCGGCAGCCGGTGATGCGTGCGGCAATCTTGACCAGGATGCTGCGGTTGTCGACAAACGCCTGGAGTAACGGTGAATCGCACTTACTTGTGGATAGTTGTTCCGCCATGGAAATCACCTTATCTCTAAGAGGGAAGTGGAGCACTCCAGATCCGGAGGCTTCCTACGACGTGCGACAAACTATTCGTAATGATAATTATTGTCAAATGCGAAAGTTAATAAGTCTCTATGCTTTTTGGTTCTAAGCTTGCGCTTTGTGACCGGCTTCAAATTCCACCTTTTTTCTCCCTGCCTGGCGCTGGCCACGGGCCTTAATTATTTCTCCGGCCCATCCGTTCCTCTCTGTACATCCTCGGCTCTGGCAAGACGCACCTCGGTGCCTGGAAGCCCGCCCTGCGCGCCACCCGAGACCTGATTTTACGTACAGACTCTGGCAGGAACCCCCATGATGGACGCCTTCGAACTCCCGGTTACGCTGGTCCAGGCATTGGCCCAACGCGCGGCGCTTACCCCCGACCGCGTTGCCTTGCGCTTTCTGGCCGAGGATCCGTGCGATGAAGCCGTGCTGTCCTATCGCGAGCTCGACCAGCGGGCGCGAACCATCGCCGCCGCCTTGCAGGCGCGCACCGAAGTGGGGGATCGGGCGATCCTGTTGTTTCCCAGTGGCCCGGATTACGTCGCGGCGTTCTTCGGCTGCCTCTACGCCGGCGTCATCGCGGTGCCGGCTTATCCGCCAGAATCATCGCGGCGTCATCATCAGGAGCGTTTGCTGTCGATCATCGGCGATGCCGAACCGCGCCTGCTGCTGACCATCAGTGCCTTGCACGACAACCTGCAGGCCCTCGAGGTGCTGGCAGAGCCAAGCGCGCCACAGCTGCTGGCGGTCGATACCCTGGCTCAGGAGCAGGCCGGCAGTTGGCAGGCGCCGACCCTGCAGGCCGACGACATTGCATTTTTGCAGTACACCTCCGGCTCCACAGCCTTGCCCAAGGGCGTGCAGGTCAGCCATGGCAACCTGGTGGCCAACGAAGTGCTGATCCGCCAGGGTTTCGGCATCGATGTAAACCCGGATGACGTGATCGTCAGCTGGCTGCCGCTGTACCACGACATGGGCCTGATCGGCGGCTTGCTGCAACCGATCTTCAGTGGCGTGCCCTGTGTGTTGATGGCCCCGGCGTACTTCCTCGCCCGGCCGCAGCGCTGGCTGCAAGCGATCAGCGATCACGGCGGCACCATCAGCGGAGGGCCGGACTTCGCCTATCGGCTGTGCAGCGAGCGGGTCAGTGCCGCGGCAATGGCCAGCCTTGACCTGAGCAAATGGCGTGTGGCCTATTCCGGTTCCGAGCCGATCCGCCAGGACAGCCTGCAGGCCTTCGCCGACAAGTTCGCTGCCTGTGGCTTTGTGCCTGAGAGTTTCTTTGCCAGTTACGGGCTGGCCGAGGCCACGTTGTTCGTCAGCGGCAGCACCCGAGGCCAGGGGATTGGCGCGCTTGAGCTGGATGCCCTGGCGCTGGCGCGCAACAACGCAGAAGCGGGCAGGGGCACGGTGCAGATGAGTTGCGGGCGTAGCCAGCCCGGGCATGCCGTGCAGATTGTCGAGCCGCACAACCTGACGCTGCTGGCCGACAACCAGGTCGGCGAAATCTGGGCCAGTGGCCCGAGCATCGCCAAAGGCTACTGGCGCAACCCCGAAGCCACGGCCCGCACCTTCGTCGAGCAGGGCGGGCGCACCTGGCTGCGTACCGGCGACCTGGGTTTTTTGCGTGACGGCGAGCTGTTCGTTACCGGCCGCCTCAAGGACTTGCTGATCGTGCGTGGGCACAACCTCTACCCACAGGATCTGGAAAAGACCCTGGAGCGTGAAGTCGACGTTCTGCGTAAAGGCCGGGTGGCGGTGTTCGCGGTCGATGACCGGGGCGAGGAGGGCATCGGCGTTGCCGTCGAGATCAGCCGCAACGTGCAGAAAGTCATCACGCCTGCGAGCCTGATCAAGACCCTGCGCCAGGTGATCGCCGATGCCTGCCAGCAGGCGCCGGCGGTGGTGCTGCTGCTCAATCCCGGCGCGTTGCCGAAGACCTCCAGCGGCAAGCTGCAACGCGCCGCCTGCCGGTTGCGCATGGACGACGGCAGCCTCGATTGCTACGCGCGCTACCCTGATCAGCAAGCAGCGGCCGTAGCCGATCAAACCGCGTCGGCGACCGGCATGCAGGCCCGGATCGGTCGTCTGTGGCGTGAGCAGTTGGGCGTGGAGCAGGTGGCCGCGGACGATCACTTCTTCCTGCTCGGTGGCAACTCGATTGCCGCCACCCAGGTCTGCGCGCGCTTGAGTGACGAGCTGGATCTTGAGGTGGGCGTACGGGTGCTGTTCGAGGCACCGACCCTGGCCGACTTCAGTGCCGCGGTGACGGCGTTGCAGAGCGATGGCGGTGTCGCCCGTGGCGCCATCAGCCGCCTCGGCCGCGCGCAGGCCTTGCCGCAGTCGCTGGCACAGAATCGCCTGTGGCTGACCTGGCAGCTTGAGCCGCACAGTGCGGCGTACAACATTCCCGGCGCCCTGCGCCTGCGTGGCGAGCTGGACGAAGCGGCATTGCAAGCCAGCTTCCAGGCCCTGGTCGAGCGTCACCAATCCCTGCGTACGGTGTTTGCCGAGCAGGATGGCCAGGCCTTGCAACGCGTCCTGCCGAGCCTGGCGTTGACCTTGCAGCGCCTGGATCTGTCTGCTGCCCGTGCGCAAGAAGTACTGGCGCAGCGCGAAGCCGAAGCGGTGCAGCCTTTCGACCTGCAGCAGGGCCCGCTGCTGCGCGTGACCCTGGTGCGCCTGGACAGCGAAGAGCATCAGCTGTGGGTGACGTTGCACCACATCATCGCCGACGGCTGGTCGATGAACATTCTCATCGACGAGTTTTCGCGCCTGTATGCGGCCCGCTGCCAAGGCCAGGACGCCAAGCTGCCGGCCTTGGGGCTGGACTACGCCGACTACGGCAGTTGGCAGCGCCAGTGGCTGGCCCAGGGCGAAAGCGCCCGGCAACTGGCGTACTGGAAGGATCGGCTGGGTGAGCAGCAGGCGGTGCTCGATCTTGCCACCGATTACCCGCGTTCAAACCGCCACAGCAACGCCGCCGCCCGCTTGAGCGTGCGCCTGCAGCCCACCCTGGCGGAAGCTTTGCGCAGTATCGCCCGCGCCCATGACGCCACGCTGTTCATGGTCTTGCTGGCCGGTTTCCAGAGCCTGTTGCATCGCTACAGCGGGCAGACCGACATCCGCGTCGGCGTGCCCAACGCCAACCGTCCGCGCCTGGAAACCCAGGGCCTGGTGGGCTTTTTCATCAACACCCAGGTACTGCGTGCGCAGCTCGATGGGCGCTTGCCGTTCAACCAGTTGCTGGCCCAGGTGCGCCAAGCCACGCTGGAGGCCCAAGCCCACCAGGACCTGCCGTTCGAACAACTGCTCGAAGCCTTCCCCGAAGCTCGCGAGCAGGGCCTGTTCCAGGTCATGTTCAACCACCAGCAACGCGACCTCAGCGCCCTGCGTCGCCTCCCGGGGCTGCTTGCCGAAGAACTGCCGTGGCACAGCCGCGAAGCCAAGTTCGATCTGCAGTTGCACAGTGAAGAAGACCATCAGGGCCGCCTGATCCTGTCGTTCGACTACGCCGTGGAGCTGTTCGATGCGGCGACCGTCGCACGAATCAGCGCACAGCTGGTCGGTTTGCTGGAACAAGTCTGCGCTCAACCGCAGGTCGCCATCGGCGCTGTGCAACTGCTTGACGCCGATGGCCGCGGGCAATTGCTCGCATGGGGGCAGGCGCCGACGGTACCGGCGCAACAGTGGGTGGTCGACCAGCTCAACGAGCAAGCACGTCTGGCTCCAGAGCGCACTGCCCTGGTATGGCAGGGTGGCAGCCTCGATTACGCCAGCTTGCATCAACAGGCCAACCGCCTGGCCCATTACCTGCGCGACAAGGGCGTCGGTCCGGATGTTTGCGTGGCCATCGCCGCCGAACGTTCGCCGCAACTGCTGGTCGGCCTGCTGGCCATTCTCAAGGCCGGTGGTGCCTATGTGCCGCTGGACGTCGATTACCCGGCCGAGCGCCTGGCCTACATGCTCGCCGACAGCGGTGCCAGCCTGCTGCTCAGCCACAGCGATGTGCTCGAACGCCTGAGCCTGCCGACGGATGTCAGCGCCATCGCGATGGACCGCCTCAAGCTCGACAGCTGGCCAAGCCAGCCGCCGGGCCTGCACCTGCACGGCGACAACCTCGCCTATGTGATCTACACCTCCGGCTCCACCGGACAGCCCAAAGGCGTTGGCAACACGCATGCGGCACTGGCCGAGCGTCTGCAATGGATGCAGGACCGCTATGAGCTCAATGACAGCGACGTGCTGATGCAAAAGGCGCCGATCAGCTTCGACGTGTCGGTGTGGGAATGCTTCTGGCCGCTGGTCAACGGCTGCCAACTAGTGCTGGCCGGCCCCGGCGAGCACCGCGACCCGCAACGCATCGCCGAACTGGTCCGCGAACATCGCGTAACCACCCTGCATTTCGTCCCGGCCTTGCTTCAGGTGTTTGTCCAGGAACCGCTGGCCGCGCAGTGCAGCAGCCTGCGCCGGTTGTTCTCCGGTGGCGAAGCCTTGTCGGCGAACCTGCGCGAGCGGGTGCTGCAGGTATTGCCGCAGGTGGCCTTGCATAACCGCTACGGCCCGACCGAAACCGCCATCAACGTCACCCACTGGCAGTGCAGCGATGCCGACGGTGCGCGCTCGCCGATCGGCCGGCCGCTGGCCAACGTGTTGTGCCGGGTGCTGGATGATGAGCTCGAACTGACGTCGCCCGGCGTAGCGGGTGAGCTGTATCTGGGCGGTGCCGGCCTGGCTCGGGGGTACCTGGGGCGTGCGGGGCTCACCGCCGAACGTTTCGTGCCGCAGCCCGATGGCGACGGCCAGCGTCTGTACCGCAGTGGCGACCGGGCGCGCTGGCTGGCTGATCTGGGTGCGCTGGAGTACCTCGGGCGGCTCGATCAGCAGGTCAAGCTGCGGGGGTTCCGGGTCGAGCCGGAAGAGGTCGAGGCCTGCCTGCTGGCGCAGGCGGGTGTCGAGCAGGCGCTGGTGATGATTCGCGACACCGCCGCCGGCCCGCAACTGGTCGGTTACTACAGTGGTATCGACGCGAGCGCGCAGTGGCTGGCGGCACTGGCAGAGCAACTGCCCGCCTACATGGTGCCGGCGCAGTTGGTTCACCTGGCGCAAATGCCGCTGGGCCCGAGCGGCAAGATCGAGCGCAAGGCCTTGCCCGAGCCGCAATGGCAATCGCGTGAACACATCGAGCCGGGCACCACCCTGCAACAGCAGATCGCCGCGATCTGGCGCGAGGTGCTGGGTATCCAGCGGGTCGGCTTGCAAGATGACTTCTTCGCCCTTGGCGGCCACTCGTTGCTGGCCACCCAGATCATTTCCCGCACCCGCCAGGCTTGCAACGTCGAGTTGCCGCTGCGCACCCTGTTCGAAGCCAGCGAACTGGGCGCCTTTGCCTCTGCGGTCGAGGCGATCCAGCACAGTGGCGCGCACAACCTGCAGGGCGAGATCCAGCGCATCGACCGTCGTCAGGCCGTGCCGCTGTCCTACTCCCAGCAACGCATGTGGTTCCTCTGGCAGATGGAACCGGACAGCCCGGCCTATAACGTCGGCGGCATGGCCCGCCTGAGCGGGGTGCTGGATGTCAGCCGCTTCGAACAAGCGCTGCAGGCGCTGATCGTGCGGCACGAGACGCTGCGCACTACCTTCCCGAGCATCGACGGCGTGCCCTATCAGTGCGTGGCCGAAGACAGCAACCTGCAGATGAGCTGGCTGGATTTCTCCAGTGCCGCAGCGCAGGTACGCGAGCAACGCCTGCAGGCCTTCGCCGACGAGCAGGCGCACCAGCCGTTTGACCTGGAGCGCGGGCCGCTGCTGCGCGCCTGTCTGGTCAAGGCCGGCGAGCGTGAGCATTACTTCGTCCTGACCCTGCACCACATCGTGACCGAAGGCTGGGCCATGGACATCTTCGCCCGCGAGCTGGGCGAGCTCTACGAGGCTTTTGTCGACGAGCGCGAATCGCCGCTGCAACCCTTGCCGGTGCAGTACCTGGACTACAGCGTGTGGCAGCGCCAGTGGCTGGAAAGCGGCGAGCGCCAGCGCCAGCTGGACTACTGGCAAGCCAAACTGGGCGATGAGCATCCGGTACTCGAACTGCCGGCCGACCGTCCGCGTCCGGCGGTGCAGAGTCACCGTGGCGAGCTCTATCGCTTCGACCTGAGCCCGGAGCTGGCAGCGCGAGTACGTGCTTTTAATGCCGAGCGCGGCCTGACCCTGTTCATGACCATGACCGCAACCCTGGCCGTGCTGCTCTACCGCTACAGCGGCCAGACTGACTTGCGCATCGGCGCGCCGGTGGCCAACCGCATCCGTCCGGAAAGCGAAGGCCTGATCGGTGCCTTCCTCAACACCCAGGTGCTGCGTTGCCAGCTTGATGGGCAGATGCGTATCGGCGAGTTGATCGAGCAGGTGCGCCAGACCGTGATCGACGGCCAGTCCCATCAGGACCTGCCCTTCGATCAGCTGGTCGAGGCCTTGCAGCCACCACGCAGCAGCGCCTACAACCCGCTGTTCCAGGTGATGTGCAACGTCCAGCGCTGGGAGTTCCAGCAAAGCCGTGAGCTGGCCGGCATGCAGGTCGAGTACCTGGTAAACGATGCCCGCGCTACCAAGTTCGACCTTAACCTGGAAGTCACCGACCTCGACCGCCGCCTGGGTTGCTGCCTGACCTACAGCCGCGACCTGTTCGACGCGCCGCGTATCGCGCAAATGGCTGCCCACTGGCAGAACCTGTTGGTGGCAGTGCTGGGTGATCCCGAGCAACGCCTGGGCGAATTGCCGTTGCTGGCGGCGGTCGAGCAAAAGGCTTTGTGCGATTCGCTCAAGGGAGACAACACCCTGGCGCTGGATCACAACATTCATCAGCTGTTCAGCGAGCAAGCCGCGCATCAGCCTGATGCCCCGGCCCTGACGTTCGCCGGGCAGCACTTGAGCTACGCCGAGCTTGACGCCCGCGCCAACCAGTTGGCCCGTGTGCTGCGTGAGCATGGCGTCGGCCCGCAGGTGCGCGTCGGCCTGGCCCTGGAGCGCTCGCTGGAGATGGTCGTCGGCCTGCTGGCGATCCTCAAGGCCGGTGGCGCCTATGTGCCGCTGGATCCGGAATACCCGCTGGAACGCCTGCACTACATGATTGAAGACAGCGGCATCGAACTGCTGCTGGGCCAGCGTGCGCTGTTTGAGGCCCTCGGCGAGTTGCCCGCCAAGGTCGGTCGCTGGTGCCTGGAAGAGGACCGTGACGGCCTCGCGGCTTACAGCCGCGAAGCCTTGCCGTCGCTGACCTTGCCGGGCCATCAGGCCTACCTGATCTACACCTCCGGTTCCACCGGCAAGCCCAAGGGGGTGGTGGTCAGCCATGGCGAAATCGCCATGCACTGCCAGGCGGTGATCGAGCGCTTCGGCATGCGCAGCGATGACTGCGAGCTGCACTTCTATTCAATCAACTTCGACGCGGCCACCGAGCGCCTGCTGGTGCCGTTGCTCTGCGGTGCGCGGGTGGTCCTGCGCGGGCAAGGACAGTGGGGCGCGGAAGAAATCTGCACGCTGATCCGCGAACAGCAGGTATCGATACTCGGCTTTACCCCAAGCTACGGCAGCCAGCTCGCCCAGTGGTTGGCCAGCCACAACGCAAGCCTGCCGGTGCGCCTGGTCATCACTGGCGGTGAGGCACTGACCGGCGAGCACCTGCAGCGCATTCGCCAGGCGTTCACGCCGCAGCAGTTCTTCAACGCCTATGGCCCGACCGAAACCGTGGTCATGCCCCTGGCGTGCCTGGCTCCCGAGCAACTTGAAGCCGGCGCCGGCAGCGTGCCGATCGGCCGCGTGGTCGGTGCCCGCACGGCGTACATCCTCGATGCCGACCTGGCCCTGGTGCCGCAAGGCGGCATTGGCGAGCTGTACGTCGGTGGCGCCGGCCTGGCCCAGGGTTACCACGAGCGCCCCGGTTTGAGCGCCGAGCGCTTTGTCGCCGACCCGTTCAGCGACAACGGCGGGCGCCTGTACCGTACCGGCGACCTGGTGCGCCAGCGCGCTGACGGTCTGGTGGAGTATGTCGGTCGAATCGACCATCAGGTGAAGATTCGCGGCTTCCGTATCGAGCTGGGCGAAATCGAAACCCGCCTGCTCGAACACCCCGCGGTGCGCGAGGCCGTGGTCCTGGCCCTGGACATGCCCGGTGGCAAGCAGCTGGCCGGTTATCTGGTCTGCGATCAGGCGCGGGCGGACGCCGCCGGGCAGGTTGCCCTGCGTGAAGCGCTGAAGGCGCAACTGCGCCTGCACCTGCCGGACTATATGGTGCCGACCCACCTGGTGCTGCTTGAGCAAATGCCGCTCACCGGCAATGGCAAGCTCGACCGCCGCGCCTTGCCGGCGCCGGACCTGGAGCAGGGCCGCCAGCACTATGAAGCGCCGCGCAGCGAGCTGGAGCAGCAGTTGGCGACGATCTGGCGCGAGGTACTGAACGTGCAACAGGTCGGTTTGCAGGACAACTTCTTCGAACTGGGCGGCGACTCGATCCTGTCGATCCAGGTGGTCAGCCGTGGGCGTCAGGCCGGGCTGCATTTCACCCCGCGCGACCTGTTCCAGCATCAGACCATCCAGACCCTGGCCACGGTGGTCAGCCGCAGTGAAACCACTCAGGTCGATCAGGGCCCGCTGAGCGGACGCGCAGCGTTGACGCCGATCCAGCACTGGTTCTTCGACAGCGACGTGCCGCAACCCCAGCACTGGAACCAGGCGGTATTGCTGGTGCCGGTCGAACGCTTGAATGGCAAGACCCTGGAGCAGGCGTTGCAGCAGTTGCTGCAGCACCATGATGCCTTGCGCTTGCGCTTCACCCAGGCAAACGCTCAATGGCAGGGCGAGTACGTCCAGGCCGACCATCGCGAGTTGCTCTGGCAGGCTTCGGTAGCCGATCTGGGCGCCTGCCAGGCGCTGTACAGCGATGTGCAGCGCAGCCTCGACCTGGCACAGGGGCCGCTGCTGCGCGCCTTGCTGGTCGAAGACGGCGAGGGTCGTCAACGCCTGTTGCTGGCCATCCACCACCTGGTGGTCGATGGCGTGTCCTGGCGCGTGTTGCTGGAAGATCTGCAAGCGCTGTACCGCGGCCAGCCGCTGGCGGCCAAGACCCGCGCCATGAGCGATTGGGCGGCACGCCTGGTGGCTTATGCCGGCAGTGACTCGTTGCGTGACGAGCAAACCTGGTGGCAGGCACAGTTGGGCACCGCCAGCCGCGAACTGCCCTGCGATCATCCGCAAGGGGCCAACCTGCACCAGCAGGCGCAAACCCTCAGCGTGCGCCTGGATGCGACCCGCACCCGGCAACTGCTGCAGGAGGCGCCCGCTGCCTATCACACCCAGGTCAACGACCTGCTGCTGACCGCCCTGGCCCGCGTACTGTGCCGCTGGAGCGGTGACAGCACGGTGCTGGTGCAACTGGAAGGCCACGGCCGCGAGAGCCTGTTCGAGGACATGGACCTGACCCGTAGCGTCGGCTGGTTCACCAGCGCCTACCCGTTGAGCCTGAGCCCACTGAACGTCGAAGAAGCCGCGGGGCAGGGCGCTTCGATCAAGGCCATCAAGGAACAACTGCGTAATGTGCCGCACAAGGGTCTGGGCTACGGCGTGCTGCGCTACCTGGCCGATGCGCCGGTGCGCGAAGCCATGGCGGCGCTGCCCCAGGCGCGTATTACCTTCAACTACCTGGGCCAGTTCGACCAGCAGTTCCAGGCCGATGCGCTGTACCAGCCGGTGGATGAAAGCGCCGGGCTCGCCCACGACCTGGCGGCGCCGCTGCCCAACTGGCTGAGCGTCGATGGCCAGGTGTATGGCGGTGAACTGCAACTGCGCTGGACCTTCAGCCGTGAGCGCTATGACCCGCAGACCATCGAAACACTGATCGAGGCCTACCGGCTCGAGCTGATCACCCTGATCGAGCATTGCCTGACCCCGGGCACCGGCAGCTTCACGCCCTCGGACTTCCCCCTGGCGCAGCTGAACCAGGAGCAGATCGATGCCTTGCCGGTCGCTGCTGCACAGATCGAGGACGTCTACCCGCTGACGCCGATGCAGGAGGGACTGCTGCTGCATACCCTGCTGGAGCCGGGCACCGGCATCTACTACATGCAGGACCGCTACCGGATCAACAGTGCCCTCGACCCGCAGCGTTTCGCTGAGGCTTGGCAAGCGGTGGTCGGCCGTCATGAAGCCTTGCGCGCCTCGTTCTGCTGGAACGCCGGCGAGGCCATGCTGCAGATCATTCACAAACCGGGCGCGACGCCGGTCGACTATCAGGACTGGTCAGCCATCCCTGAAACTGAACAGGAAGCGCGCCTGCAAGCGCTGCACAAGCAAGAGCGCGAAGGCGGTTTCGACTTGCTCCGGCAGGCGCCGTTCCACCTGCGCCTGGTGCGGGTGGGCGAGGACCGCTACTGGTTCATGATGAGCAACCACCACATCCTTATCGATGCCTGGTGCCGTTCGCTGCTGATGAATGACTTCTTCGAGATCTACCTGGCCATGGGCGAGGGCCGTCAGGCGCAGTTGCCGGTGCCGCCGCGCTACCGCGACTACATCAGCTGGCTGCAGCATCAGGACCTGGACGAGGCGCGCCAGTGGTGGCGCACTAACCTCGAAGGCTTTGAGCGCAGTACCGCAGTGCCCAGCGACCGGCCATTGTTGCGTGACCACGCGGTAGAGAATGCCGGGATGCTGGTCGGCGATTGCTACACCCGCCTCGATGCCGCCGATGGCGCCCGCCTGCGTGAGCTGGCCCAGGCCCATCAGTTGACCATCAATACCTTTGCGCAAGCCGCCTGGGCCCTGGTGCTGAGCCGCTACAGCGGCGAGCGCGACGTGGTCTTCGGCGTTACGGTGGCCGGTCGCCCGGTGAGCATGCCGCAGATGCAGCGCACCGTCGGGCTGTTCATCAACAGTATTGCCCTGCGGGTGAAACTGCCCACAGCGGGCGAGCGCTGCAGCGTGCGCCAGTGGCTGCAGGGCCTGCTCGAGCGCAACATGGAGCTGCGCGAGTACGAATACCTGCCGCTGGTGAGCATCCAGGAGTGCAGCGAGCTGCCCAAGGGCCAGCCGCTGTTCGACAGTCTGTTCGTGTTCGAGAACGCGCCGGTGGAAGTTGCCGTGCTGGACCGTGCACAGAGCCTGAACGCCAGCTCCGATTCCGGGCGCACCCATACCAACTTCCCGTTGACCGCCGTCTGCTATCCGGGCGATGACCTGGGGCTGCACCTGTCCTTCGACCAGCGTTACTTCGATACCGCCACGGTCGAGCGCTTGCTGGCCGAGTTCAAGCGTTTGTTGCTGGCGCTGGCCGAGGGCTTCCAGGGGGATGTCAGCGAGCTGCCGTTGCTCGGTGAAACCGAGCGGCACTTTTTGCTCGACGACTGCAACCGCAGCGAGCAGGCCTACAGTCTTGAGCAAAGTTACGCCGAACTGTTCGAAGCACGGGTTGCCGCGCACCCGCAGCGGGTGGTTGCGCGGTGCCTGGAGCAAACGCTGAGCTATGCCGAGCTCAACCGCCAGGCCAACCGCCTGGGCCATGCGCTGATCGCCGCCGGGGTGGCGATCGATCAGCCGGTGGCATTGCTGGCCGAACGCGACTTGCCGTTGCTGGGCATGATCGTCGGCTGCTTCAAGGCGGGGGCTGGTTACCTGCCGCTTGACCCGGGCCTGCCGGTTACGCGCCTGCAACGTATCGTCGAACTGAGCCGCACGCCGGTGCTGGTGTGCAGTGCAGCCTGTGCCGAACAGGGGCGTGCCTTGCTCGACGAACTGAGCTGTGCCGGGCGCCCGAAACTGCTGGTCTGGGAGCAGATCCAGGCGGCAGTCGGGCCGGACGGCAACACGGGCATCTATAGTGCGCCGGACAACCTCGCCTACGTGATCTACACCTCAGGCTCCACCGGGCTGCCCAAAGGGGTGATGGTCGAGCAGCGCGGCATGCTCAACAACCAGTTGAGCAAGGTGCCCTACCTGCAATTGGACGAGCAGGACGTGATTGCCCAGACCGCCTCGCAGAGCTTCGATATCTCGGTCTGGCAGTTCCTCGCCGCACCGCTGTTCGGTGCTCAGGTGGCCATCGTGCCGAACGCCATCGCCCACGACCCGCAAGGCCTGCTGGAGCACGTGCAGGCTACCGGCATCACCGTGCTGGAGAGCGTGCCTTCGTTGATCCAGGGCATGCTCGTCAACGAGCATCAACAGCTCGATGGCCTGCGCTGGATGCTGCCGACCGGTGAGGCGATGCCGCCGGAGCTGGCCTCGCAATGGCTGCAGCGTTATCCGCACATTGGTCTGGTCAATGCCTATGGCCCGGCCG
>RCUL01000568.1_pt1 | contig 17364 bp, 18 predicted proteins | sample 2167521 | NCBI WGS metagenome assembly RCUL01 (sample SAMN09932745, study PRJNA488358) | compost metagenome | feature: garden; material: soil; isolation source: compost soil in acetic acid-enriched culture | place: Germany: Experimental Botanical Garden Goettingen | collected 2016-01-27
GTTGTACTGGCAACAGTACCTAGGGTTCAAATCCCTATCTCTCCGCCATACAAGAGAAAGCCCCCTGACCGAAAGGTCCGGGGGCTTTTTCGTTTCCGCTGATTGAGCGTCTCAACCACCCGCCAATGTTTAACCATAGGCTTCGGGAGGCGGGTTGACGAACCGGTCGGCGCTTGTTTACACCGTTCTGCGACGCGCTTGGCAAAGCGCGCCTTTGCCTATCAGACAATCCTTAGATTTTTCTGCGCCTGGCCGATACTTGAGGTACTAACCGCTATCGCCGGAGTGTCAGCATGAATCGCAAGTATGTTGCTATCGCTGCAGGGTTGTTGTTGGGCGCAAGCGGGGCCTGCGTGGCTGAGACACCGATCGCCCAGGGGGTGATCAATTTCACCGGTAGTGTCGTCGAGTCGCCTTGCACGGCTTCAGCCCAGGCAGGCGCCTTGAACCTCAATGACTGCCCGGCGCAGGTGCGGGGCACCCGGATCGATTTGCACAGGGTCGAGCCGCAAGCGTCGGTCAGTGCCCCCGATCACGCTCCGGTCAACGTCAAGCTGGTGGCCGACAGCGGCAAGACGGGTCGTTTTTACCATCAGCAGTACGCCCTGGTGGATGTCTCCGGCAAGCCTGTCACTTCCGGCACCTTCCTGATTACCCTGACCACGCCCTGAGCCTTCTATCACCTGCACGCTCTTGGTTTTTCAAACGCCAACTGGTAGCGTGCAGCACCCCCGCTGTATCGCCCGATCCCTTTCGCTATCGTTGCCTGTTGAGTGCAGCCGTATGCGGGTACCCGTCGTCTCCTTGAAGAGCCAGTACGGGGCACCGGGCGATGCACAAGTCATTCGCAAATGGAGTTCACGATGACGCAAAACAGCACCGTGCTGTCCGGCATTCAGCTGGATCAATTCATGGACCGTCTTGAGGTCGAGCATCAGGAACACGGTGCCGATTACCTGCTGGGCCAGCTGCGCGTCCAGCCGCTCAAGGCTGCCTCGCTGGAATCGATCGACCGTCTGCACGTGCTGTGGGTCAACGCCGGTGACGCCGAAGCCTCCAGGGCGGTGCTGGCCGACGACGGCCAGGCGCTGATCGAGGCGACGCCAGAAGAGGCGCGCAACGAACTCAAGGTCAACCTGCTGATCTACCAGCTGCGCCTGTGCAACTACCTCAAAGACGAGCAAGGCCTGCTGCAGGCCCTCGACGCCCTGCAGCAACTGAGCAACGAGGCGCTGGCGTTCGATATCGAACAGTACCGGCGCTACCGCATTTTCGACGATCTGCAGCACACCACCCTCGACGTCGCCCTCAAGGCCATCGAGGTGCGTCACACCCTGGCGTTGATCAACCCCGGCCGCCATGCCCTGCGGGCCTGGGACGATGCCGACCAGCAGCGGCGCCGGGCGCGGGTGCTGGCTGCCCACGAGCGTGACGAAGAGGCTCGCGAAGCGGCGCTGGCGGCAATTACCGCGTTGCGTACCGCTGGCGAAGGTCAGGATGTCGACGGCAACGACTGGCTGTGGCTGGGCGATGCGCTGATCGAAATCGTGCCGTTGCGCCTGGCGATGTTCGAGCAACCTGTAGTGCAGTTGATCGCCGAGCTGTCGTTGCCCCAGCGCCGGGAGTGGGAAGTGCGCCTGGCGCGCCTGGCTGCACGCTCATTGAAGGCCCAGGGCGACCTGCCCAGCGCCTTGAAAATCTGTGAGGTGGCGACCCTGGAACTGGACTCCAGCGGCAGTGACAACTTTGTCGAATTCCACTTGCCCTGGTTGCTTGAAAACGGTCAGATCGACGACGCCGGGCAGCGTGCATTCATGGAAATCTATGGAGTTCGCAGCCAGATGTGGCCGGGCACTGCCTACTGGGTACACGATCGCCTGCTCGATGCCGAGGACCAGTCGGCGTGGTGGCCGTTGTGCGTGATGCGCGCCTGTGATGATCAAAAGGTGTTGGAGCGGTTTGTTTCCGGGCTGCCATGGCGCGACGAGTCGACGCCGTCCCTGGGCCCGTTGCTCGATGCGCTGCATGCTGCCCGCGATGACCTTGAGCAGCTCGACAACGTTTTCGCTCTGGCCCTGGAAGAAGCCCGCCGCCGCGCGCCGAACCACCCTTGGATCAACCGCCTGCTGGCAGTGCGTGAACGCCAGGCCGGGCGCATTGACGCCAACACTGAACTTACGATGCTGCGCGAGGCCGTTTCGGCCGGCAATATGCAAGACCACCGCAGCGCCTACAGCCTGTTCAGCGCTCATGCCAGTGTGTTCGGCATTGTCGATGCCTTGCGCCAACCGCTGCCGACAATGGCCGGTGGCATGAACTATTACAGTTTCGCTTGCAACATCGACGACCTGGTCGAGGTGGAAGTCGAGAAGCTCTCGAGTGAGGAGGCAGATCAGGCCTGGTCGTTGTTGCGCGAAGTACAAAAGCTGGCCTACGAACACGGCCAGGCTCGCATGGAGCAATGCTTCGCCACCGGTCGCGGGCATCGTTACGATGCCTGTGCGCACATGTACTCGATGCTCTGCAACAACCTGGCGATCAACTACCGCTGCTACAACGACCAGCGCATGTATGAGCAGGCCCTGGAGCTGCATGCCCGTGGCATTGCCGCCAGTCCGTTCGCCGAGCACTATCATGGCACCCTGCAAAACCGCATTGAGCTGGGGGATGACGCGGGCATCGCCGAAGCCGCCGAGCAGCTCTGGCACTACGCAGCCGACTATGGCTACAGCCGCCACGACCCGGAAGAGTACCTGCTGGAAGTCAGCCGCGCCCTGTACCGCCTGGACCGCGAACGCGAAATCCTGATCTGGCTGGAGCGCATCCTCAAGTGGCAGGAAGAGCGCGAAATCAGCGACAAGGACCTGGAGTACTCGCCGCTGTTCGCGCGGATGAAAGTGGCCATGTACCTGTCCTACAGCCTGCCGGAGGCGGCCACCAGCCTGTGGCTGCGATATGCGCCGCAGATCAACGAACGCGACGAGAGCTCGCTGCTGGGCTGCGCCGGCGATGTGCTCAAGGGCCTGGGGCGCAAGGAGGAGGCCATAGCCTACTACCAGCGCTCGATCCTGCGCAGTGATCCGGACAACGCCGTCGACCAGGGCAACAATGAGCTCTTCCGCCAGAGCATCGCCGAGCTGCAGGCACCGGAAAAACCGGCAGGCAAGGCCTGGTGGCAGATATGGAAGTGACACCGGAGCTGCGACAGTCCGGTTACGCCCCGCGCAACGCACTCAATGCCGATCAACTCAAACGCGGCATTGCCGAACGTAGCAAAGCCCGTGGTGATGCGCCGGAGGTGGGCAGATGGTTGCTCAACCATTTCTACCGTCATCTGGTCGGCAACTTCGAGCCGGCGCGACGGATCCTGACCCTGGAGCAGGCTGTCGAAGTGCTGGGAGGCGAACCGCCGCCATGGGTGACCAGGCATTTGAGCGACGCCGGTAAAGGCTCGCAGCAGGCGCTCGCGCCCCTGGTCTGGGTGGATCCGCAGCAGGCGCCACTGCTGGCGCAGGAGGCCTTGCTGGTGGAGTTTCTGACCTCGCGTCAGGGCACTGCGCTGGCCGGCAAGCTCGATCGCATCAACTGCCCCCAGGCGCTGGCGCTGTGGGACAAGGAACACGCGCAGATGGCCGCGCGGGTCGAGCAGGGCTGGCGCCAAAGCCAGCCCGAGGCCTTGGCCACATTGGTGACCACCACTGAGCACGTCTTGCAGGAGCTGCGCCCCGACAGTGCCTTGCTGCGCGCTGAAATGGCCTTTGAAAGCTATGTGATGCGCCACTGCCTGGGCCAGTTCGCCGATCGCCGCGCCCTGACCGGCGGCTACGGCGAGCGTTATGCCGAAGCGGTGGAGCAGCGGCGCATGCGCGTGTTCAGCTTTCGCGACGGCCAGGGCCAGCCACACATCACCATCAGCCTGATCGTCCAGGCCGACGGCAGCTTGACCGTCGAGCAGGTCAAGGGCAAGCAGAACCGGCCGCCGGTCGAGCGCTATTACCAGGACCTGCTGCAGTGCCTGAATGCCCTGGGCACCGACCAGCAGACGCCCGCTGACTGTATCGCCATCGGCATCGTGCGCACCGAAGCCGGCTGGCTGCGCATCGAAGAGGTCAGCGACCCGACCGCCCAGACCCGTCTGGTGGCCCGCTACCCCCAGCTGTACGAGCGCCTCGATGCGCCGTCAGCCATGGTCGAGTGGCTGGTGGCCGGGCGTCAGCCGCAGCAGTTCTTGCAGGTTGCCCCGCAGGCGGTGTCGGTCAAATACGCCACCCGGCATATCTTCAGCAAGCGCTTGCAGCGTCTGCCCGATGATCCGCTGTACCTGACCGAAGGCGTGCCGTGGCCAGACATGGCGCCGCCCCAGGCCGAGGAAATCCAGGCCTGGCAGACCCGGGCAAGGTAAGGAGAGCGGCATGTTTTTGCTTATCGCGGCTGTTATTTCAGCCTGGTTGTTGTGGCGTGCATTCCGCCCGCGCGGGGCCGCGCCGTTGTTCAGCCAACGCAAGCACTGGTCGCTGCTGTTGGCCAGGCCCATGGCCGATGCGATGGAAGTCGAGGGCTTTTACTCGCCAGCGTGCGACCACTTCACCGAACAGGCCCAGACGATCGTGCGGGCGGCGTTGCTGCACCAGGCCGGGATTCGCAGCAACTCCAATGACGAGGCGGTGCGTGCGCACTTCAGTGCTACCCTCGAACAGCAATGGTACAGCCTCGACCTGCAAGGGCTGACGGCCAGCGATGAGCCGCGTGCGGCCATGGCCTTTGCCTGTGCGCGGGTGGCGTTTCTGGTCCGTTGTGGGGTACTGATGCATTGGCTCGAGCCCGAGCTCGCCTGGCGCGTGCTGTTGCTCAACGCGCAGCGGGCGCAGGATTGTTTCGACAGTTGGGAAGATTTCGGCAAGGCCTATAAGCTGGGGCGCGAGCAGTGGGTCGCGGCGTTTCGCGTCGACTCGCTGGGCGAAGTGTTCAACGAGCAGCATCTGCACCAGTTGCTGACGCCCGGCAGCGGCGCCTGGGCCGATATACCCTGGCGTACGCCAGCGGCGTTGAGCCCGGCCCTGGCGGGATAACGGCGCAGCGGTTGGTTCAAGCATCCCGGAGGGGGCATAGCGATGATCGGCTTCACTTTCCGCCAGCTGGAGTATTTCGTCGCTGCCGCCGAGCAGGGCAGTGTCAGCGCTGCAGCGCGAACCAAGCACATTTCCCAGCCGTCGGTGTCCCTGGCGCTGTCGCAGCTGGAGGCGAGCCTGGGCGAAAAGCTCTTTCATCGCCAGGTCAGCCGTGGCCTGGAACTGACCCCGGCGGGGCGCAAATTGCTCGAGCAGGCGCGCGATATGCTCAACCTGGCCACGGCAATCGGCGGCAAGGGCGAGCAGCAACAGGTGGTGCGCGGCGCCTTGAGCCTGATCTGCTTCCAGGACCTGGGGCCGTATTACGCGCCACGCCTGCTGAGCGGCTTTCGCCGGCGCCATCCGGAAGTCACCATCACCCTGTTCGAGGCCGATCTTGCCGAGGTCAATCGGCGCCTGGCCGATGGCAAGGTGGAGCTGGCGCTGACCTATGACGTGGGGCTCGATTCGCCGATCGAAAAACGCGTGCTGGCGCAGCTGACGCCTTACGCCTTGCTGCCGGCGGACCACCCCCTGGCGTTGCAGGAGCGGGTGTCGCTGGTGGACCTGGCCAATGAATGCCTGATCCTTGAAGACATCGCCAGGACCCGCGAGTATTTCCTGTCGCTGTTCTGGGCCCACGACCTGCAACCGGCAAGCCTGCAACTGACCCAGACCTTCGAGATGCAGCGCGGGCTGGTCGCCCATGGCTATGGCGTGGCCTTGTCCTGCACCCGGCCGGTGGCCGATTGCAGCTATGACGGCCAACCCCTGGCCTGCCGGCCGCTGCTGGAAGCGGTCAGCCCGCAGCCGGTGGTGCTGGCCCAGTCCAGCGCCATGCGCCCCTCTCCGGCGGCGCAGGCCTTCCTCGACTGGGCCAGCGAGCAGTTTCCGGCCTGATCAGCGGCTGGCCGGATCTGCCAGCGTTGCCAGCGGCTGGCGGGCGACGAACAGCCAGTAGCCCAGCGACAGCAAGGCCAGCCAGCCGATGCCCACGTACAGGGCCATGCGCGTGTCCGGGAACCAGGCCAGCACGCCGAAGATGAACAGCATGAACACCACCGCACAGGCCGGGCCGACTGGCCAGAGCGGTACCGGGAAGTGCAGCCTGGCCACCTCGTCGGCGCTCATGCCGCGGCGCATGACGATTTGCGACAGGAGGATCATCAGCCACACCCAGACGATCGAGAAGGTCACCACGGCGGCGAGGATCAGGAACAGGTTGTCCGGGGCCAGGTAATTGAGCACCACCCCCAGCAGCAAGGCGACGGCCATCACCACCACGGTCATCCACGGCACGCCGAAGCGCGACAGCAGGGCGAAGCTGGCGGGTGCCTGGCCGTTGTGGGCCATGCCGTACATCATCCGCCCGGCGCTGAAAATGTCACTGTTGATCGCCGACACCGCTGCCGAGATCACCACGATGTTCAGCAGCGTGGCTGCCGAACCGATCCCCAGGCCGCTGAAGATCTGCACGAAGGGACTGCCTTCGCTGCCGATCTTCGACCAGGGATAGATCGACATCAGCACGAACAGGGTGAACACATAAAACAGCAGGATGCGCAGCGGCACCGAGTTGATCGCCCGTGGAATCACCCGTTGCGGATCCTTGGCTTCGCCGGCGGTGATGCCGATCATCTCGACGCCGCCAAAGGCGAACATCACCACGGTGAACGAGGCGATCATGCCGCCCACGCCATTGGGGAAGAAACCGCCATGGCTCCACAGGTTGCTCACCGCTGCCAGGGGCTCGCCGCTGCCGCCCAACTGGATGCCGAACATCAGCACGGCCGCGCCAGCGAGGATCATCGAGACGATGGCGGTGACTTTCAGCAGCGACAACCAGAACTCCAGTTCACCAAACACCCTGACGCTGCACAGGTTGAGGGCGCCAATGAAGAAGACGATGCCCAGCACCCAGATCCAGCGCGGCGTGTCGGGGAACCAGAAGCTCATGTAGACGCCGAAGGCAGTGACATCTGCCAGGCACACCACCAGCATCGAGAAGGCGTAGCTCCAGCCTGTGAGAAAGCCGGCAAAGCGCCCCAGGTACTGGCTGGCGTATTGACCGAACGAGCCGGACACCGGGTTGCGCACGGCCATCTCGCCGAGGGCGCGCATCATCATGTAGATGGCCGCGCCACCGATCAGGTAAGCGAGCAACACAGAAGGGCCGGCCAGTTTGATGGCGGCTGCGGAGCCATAGAAAAGCCCGGTGCCGATGGCAGAACCGAGCGCCATGAAGCGAATGTGGCGGGTACTCAGACCGCGCCGCATGGCGGTGCTGTTTTCGTTCATCCCAGGTAACTCCTCGTTGTTCTTATTCTTGGATAGCAAGGCGCCGTAGGACACAGGCAGGGCCATTAACCGGCCAAAGGTGGCGGGCTGACAACCGGCGCGCCATACAGATTGCCTATAGTGGCGCATAGGTAATCTGTGGTTTACCGGCCGCGCGGGGCCGCCCAATACTTTTGTTCATTACAACAAGAGAGGTGGCCCCGATGAATGCCGATATCGAACAGTTCCAGCGTGACGGTGCAGTGGTGTTGCGTGGCGTGTTCCGTGACTGGATCGAACCCCTGCGCGAAGGTTTTGAACAGAACCTGGCCGCGCCCAGCGCCTTTGCCATCGAGAACGTCGGCAGTGGCGAAGGCGGGCGCTTCTTCGAGGATTACTGCAACTGGCAACGCATCCCGGCGTTCAAGGCGTTCGTGCTCAATTCGCCGGCGGCGGCGATTGCCGGAGCGCTGATGCAGTCACGGCAAGTGCAGGTGTTTCATGAACATATCCTGGTCAAGGAGCCGGGCACCTCCAAGCCCACGCCCTGGCACCAGGACCTGCCGTACTACTGCGTCGACGGCCTGCAAACCGCCAGCTACTGGATACCGCTGGACCCGGTCAGCCGTCACAACACCTTGAGCGTGGTGCTCGGCTCCCATCGCTGGCCCAAGCCGGTGCGGCCCAAAAGCTGGGCCAGCAACAAGGATTTCTATGGCGCCAGCGATGCAGGCTCCGGGGAAAGCCTGTTCATGGACATGCCGGATGTGGAGAACGGCGAGTACCAGATCCTCTCGCCGGAGCTGGAACCGGGGGACGCGGTGGTGTTCGATTTTCGTACCGTGCATGGCGCCGCCGGCAACATCGGCAGCAATCGCCGCCGGGCCTTCTCGACCCGCTTCATGGGTGATGATGTGCGCTATATCCAGCGCCCTGGGCGGACCTCGCCGCCGTTTCCAGGGATTGACCTGAAGACCGGCGATCGCATGCGCGAGGACTGGTTTCCGGTGGTGTGGGCGCGGCCATAAGGGCTGCCCGTAGGAGCGAGCTTGCCTCGCGATGCGATGGGGCAGGTAGATCGCGATCGCGGGGCAAGCCCGCTCCTACAGGGTTTACTTCAGATGGGCGACGATCTCGTCCTTGATCTTCAGGCGTTCCTTGCGCAGCCGGGTGACCGTGTCATCGGCGGCGCTTTTGTTCTCGGCATCGACGACTTCGGCGTCTTTGCTGTTGTAGTCTTCATGCAGCTGACTCAGCCGCGGGTCGTGTTGTTTCTTCTCGATGAACTGTTCCTTGGTCAGATTCAAGTCTGCGAGCAAATCGTGCTTGACCGGCATTTCTTCACCTCTCCGGGGTTTGTGGGGTGGAAGTCATGAACTTAGAGGATAGTCGTCTTTGCCGGGTTTCGGGGCTGGGGTAGTCTGTTGCAACATTTGCCCACCCCAGGACTCCGTGCAATGCCTCATCTTCATGTGGAATACAGCGACAACCTGAAAAACCTTGAGGTCGACCGCCTGTTGCTGCGTCTCAACAATGCCCTGGTGGGCAGCGGCCAGTTCGCCGAAGAGCTGGACATCAAGAGCCGCGCCGTGGCCCTGGCCGGTTTCCGGGTGGGTGTTGCCCCTGCGGAACGCGCGTTCGCCCACATCAAGCTGGCAATCCTCAGCGGTCGCTCCGCCGAGATCAAACGCCAACTGTCGGCCAGCCTGCTGGAGGTGCTCAAGGAGGCCGTTCCGAGCACGCCGGGGCTGGACATCCAGCTGTGCGTCGAGGTGATCGATATCGATCGCGATTCTTATTCAAAAGTGCATCTGCCAGCGTAAATAATCGTCTGGCTGAACACAGGCTGAACACGTCTTTTAAATAGACGCCAGCCGACTATTTGTTGGCGTCTTTTTCACAAAAAATTGATGACTCGCTACTTAAAGTTCGGGCAGTTTCCAGGTGGTGCCGCAAGGGCACTGTTCCCGCCGTTCAAATAAGCGAATCGTCATGTTCAAGGTCAAACCCCTGCGGGCCGAATGGGTCACGTTGATTGCCAGCCTGTACCTGTTGATCGGCTTCAACTCATTGTTGTGGCAACACCTGGCGTCGGTACTTGCGAGCGATGCGCACGGCCTGTTATTGCGTGTGGCCTTTGGCGTGATGATCCTGTGTGCGTTCAACCTGGTATTGACCCTGCTGGCCTTCCGGATGCTGCTCAAACCGCTGCTGATCACCCTGTTCATGGTCAGTGCCGGGGTGGCTTACTTCATGAGCCAGTACGGCGTAATGATTGATGTCGGCATGCTGCGCAATGCCATGGAGACCAATGCCACGGAAGTGCGTGACCTGCTCTCGATTAAACTTTTTTTATATATCGCTGTGTTAGGTGTTTTGCCGTCTATATTGTTGTACAAGGCACCGGTTTTATACCGAAACTGGGCCCGCGAGTTGTTCGGCAAGTTACTCGCCAGTGTCGCCTGTATTGTGGTGTTGGGCACTGTTGCGCTGATTAATTACCAGGGCCTGGCTTCGCTGTTTCGCAATCACCATGAAATCCGCCTGATGCTGGTGCCGAGCAATTTTGTCGGTGCCTCCCTGGGCTATGTCGGCGAGCGGGTCGGCAGCGCCGCCACGCCGTTTCGCGCCATCGGCGAGGACGCCAAGCTCGACGTCGCCTGGCAGCAACGTTCGCGCAAGTCGCTGACCGTGCTGGTGGTCGGCGAGAGCGCCCGCGCGCCGAACTTCGGGGTGCTCGGCTACGGGCGCGATACCACCCCACAGTTGAGCAAGGAAAAGGGCCTGATCGCCTTCACCGATGTGCACTCCTGTGGCACCGAAACCGCCGTGTCGGTGCCGTGCATGTTCTCTGGCTTCACCCGCAAGGATTACGACGCCAGCACCGCCAAAAACCAGGAAGGCCTGCTCGATGTGCTGCAGCGGGCCGGGCTCGCGGTGCGCTGGCGCGACAATCAGTCCGGCTGCAAGGGCACTTGCGACCGGGTGGTGTTCGAGAATGTCAGCAACCTCAAGGACCCGGCACTGTGCGCCGATGACGAGTGCCGCGACGAAATCCTCCTCAAGGGCCTGGACAGCTTCATCGACAGCCTGCAACAGGACACCGTGCTGGTGCTGCACCAGATGGGCAGCCATGGGCCGGACTACTACAAGCGTTACCCGAAAGAATACGAGCGCTTCACCCCGGTGTGCCGCAGCAATGCCCTGAACCAGTGCAGCCAGGACAGCATCGTCAATGCCTACGACAACACCCTGGTGTACACCGACCATGTCCTGGCCGCGCTGATCGACCTCCTGCGTAGCAAGCAGGACAAGGTCGACACCGCCATGCTGTACCTGTCCGACCATGGCGAATCGCTCGGTGAGTACAACCTGTACCTGCACGGCACGCCTTACATGCTGGCACCGGAACAACAAAAGCACGTGCCGCTGCTGGCGTGGTTTTCCGACAGCTACAAGGCCAGCTTCGGCGTCGATAGCGACTGCCTGCAGAAGGTCCGCAACGAGCCGCTGAGCCAGGACAACCTGTTTCATTCCATGCTCGGCCTGCTGCAGGTGCACACCAACCTGTACAAGCCCGAACTGGACCTGTTTGCCAGCTGCCGGCCGATGTTGGCCAGGCACTGATCACCGACGCGGTAGCGGCGGCAGGGATAGCGGTCGAGTGGTTTCCCGACGATGGCCTGCGCCGTATATACTGCGCGCCATTGTTTGTGGGAGAGCCTTGTGGCCATCGATATTCACTGGATTTGCGACGATCGCAGCCTGGCAGAGCACTGCCTGCAGTGGCGCACGCTGCCCTTCGTGGCACTCGACACCGAGTTCATGCGGGTCGATACCTTCTATCCGAAAGCCGGTTTGATCCAGGTCGGTGACGGGGCACGGGCCTACCTCATCGATCCGCTGCGCATAGGCGACTGGCAGCCGCTGGCCGGCCTGCTTGAAGATCCGCAGGTGATCAAGGTCCTGCATGCCTGCAGCGAAGACCTCGAAGTGCTGTCACGCCTGACCGGCAGCTTGCCGGCGCCATTGTTCGACACCCAGCTGGCCGCCGGCTACCTCAACCTGGGCTTCTCCATGGGCTATTCGCGCCTGGTCCAGGAGGTGCTCGGCATCGACCTGCCCAAGGGTGAAACCCGCTCCGACTGGCTGCAACGCCCGCTGTCGGAAACCCAGGTCAGCTACGCCGCCGAAGACGCCGTGCACCTGGCCGAACTGTACGAGCGCCTGCGCCCGCAGTTGTCGGATGACAAGAATGCCTGGGTGCTCGAAGACGGTGCCGAACTGGTTGCCCAGTTGCGCCGCGAGATCGACCCGTATGAGCTGTACCGCGATGCCAAGCTGGCCTGGAAGCTGTCGCGCGCGCAACTGGCGGTACTGCGCGAGCTGTGCGCCTGGCGTGAACGCGAAGCCCGCGCCCGCGACCTGCCGCGTAACCGCATCGTTCGCGAAAACGCCTTGTGGCCGATGGCCCGCACCCAGCCGGATTCGCTGTCGGCGCTGGCCAAGATCGAAGACATGCACCCGCGTACCATCCGTCAGGATGGCGAGTTCCTGCTCGGCCTGATCAAGCAGGCTGCCAGCCTGCCGCCATCTGAATGGCCGCCGGCGGTGCCCGAGCCGCTGCCGATCGAAGCGTCGGCGCTGCTCAAGCAGCTGCGCGCCATCGGCCAGGCCGAGGCCGAGCGCCTGAACATCGCCCCGGAGCTGATGCTGCGCAAGAAAACCCTGGAACTGCTGCTCAAGAGTGGCTACCCCAACGGACCCTATCAACTCCCCGAGTCGCTGCGCGGCTGGCGCCGTGAGCGCATGGGGCAGGCGCTGCTCGATTGCCTGGCGGGCGCCGGAGACCAGTCATGAAACGTATCTGCTCGATCTACAAGAGCCCGCGCAAGAACGAAATGTACCTGTACGTGCTCAAGGCCGACGGCCTGGAGCGCGTGCCCGAAGGCCTGCTGCCGTTCTTCGGCAAACCGGTGCATGCCTTCGACCTGGTGCTGACCCCGGAGCGCCAGCTGGCCCGCGAGGATATCGCCAAGGTCCTGGAAAACCTCGAACAGCAGGGCTATCACCTGCAGATGCCACCGGCCGAGGACGAGTACATCGAGCACTTGCCCGAAGAGCTGCTGCGTCGCAACGACCCGGTCTGACCGCCCTTTCGCTGTAGTGCCGCCCTCCGCTGGCGGCCTTTGCCGTTATCCAAGGTTGTTATGAACATGCGTGTTTTGATCGCTGAACAGGATCATGCCCTCTACGCTCGCCTGTTGCGCGAGGCGGCACCGGACCTGGAAGTCCTGAACAGTGGTGACTCGGCCGAATTGGCACGGCTGGCCGCTGACAGCCCGGTGTGGCTGGGCCAGCCGGACCTGTTGGCAACCTTGTTGCGCCAGGGCCATCAGCCGCAGTGGCTGCAATCGACCTGGGCCGGGATTACGCCGCTGCTGGCTGACGGCCTGCAGCGTGACTACCGCCTGACCCGGGCGGTGGGCATCTTTGGCCAGGTCATGGCCGAGTACGTGCTCACCTACATGCTCGGCCACGAGCGCGAGGTGCTGGCGCGCCTGGTCAGCCAGGTCGAGCGCAAGTGGGATGAGCGTCCGGGGCGCAGCCTGGAAGGGCGGCGGGTGCTGATCGTCGGGACCGGCGATATCGGTCAACGGGTGGCGGAGTTTCTGCTGCCGTTTGGCGTGCAGCTGTACGGTATCGCCAGCCAGCCGCGCGAGCAGGCGCCGTTTATCGAAGTGGCCGGTCTTGAGGACCTGGGGCGTTTGGTCGGCCAGGTCGATTATGTGATCAACCTGCTGCCCGACACCCCGGCGACCCATGACCTGTATGACGCCGCGCTGTTCCAGCGCTTCAACCCCGAGGCCTTGTTCATCAATGCCGGGCGCGGCGTGGCGGTGGTCGATGGCGACCTGGTCGAGGCTTTGAAGAAAGGCCATCTGGCAGGTGCGGTGATCGATGTCTGTCGGCAGGAGCCGCTGCCGCAACGTCATCCGTTCTGGACTGCCTGGGGCTTGCTGCTGACCGGGCACAGCTCGGCACCGACCTCGCCGACGGCGATGGTGCGCTTGTTTGTCGAGAATCTGCGGGCGTATCAGGCGGGTGAAGGGTTGCGTGGGGAAGTGGACTTTCAGCGCGGCTACTAACAGTAACGCCGGCCCCCACAGGTTTGAAGGCACCGTTGACCCTGTGGGAGCTGGCCTTGCCAGCGATGGGCTGCAAGACAGCCCGAAAAATCAAAGGCTGAAATCACCCTCAGCCGCCAACTCGCTCAACGGCCGACGCGGGCTCGGTACTTCCCGCGCCTGCAGGCCTTCAGCAAGGGTCGACTTGTCGCCCAGCTTGCCGATCGCCACTGCCGCGTGCAGGGCGTAGCCTTCGGGAATCTTCAGCTCCTTGCGGGTCAGTTCCTGATCGAAACCGGCCATGCCGTGGGTGTGCCAGCCGCTCAGGCTCGCCTGCAACGCCAGGTGGCCCCAGGCCGAGCCGGTGTCGAAGGTGTGCCACAGGGCCGGAGTTTCTTCACTTGCACCCGGTGCAGTGAAGCTGGTCTTGGAAATGATGATCACCAGCGCCGACGCATGCTGGGCCCAGCTGCGGTTGAACTCGTTGAGCAAACCGAGGAAGCGTTCCCAGTTCGGCGTGTCGCGGCGGGCATAGAGAAAGCGCCAAGGCTGCGAGTTGTAGGCCGAAGGTGCCCAGCGGGCAGCCTCAAGGAAGCTCAGCAGGGTGGCCTGGTCGATCGGCTCGCCGGTGAAGGCGCGCGGCGACCAGCGCTGGATGAACTGTTCGTTGATGGCGTGATCGGCAACGCGAGGATTTGCACTCATCTTGAGTTCCTGAGAGTTGGGGTGGTGACCGCTGGTCAAACTACTGTGTCGCATCAGCGCTGACAAGCGGTCTGGCAATGGCCGGTGACAGGCCCTAGACTGGCGCCGCCGCGCCGCCGCGCACGAATTGAAACAGGACACCCGTTACATGACTGCCAACGCCAATCCATTCTGGATGCGTAAAACCCTCGAGCAACTCGACCCGCAGGAGTGGGAGTCGCTGTGTGACGGCTGTGGCCTGTGCTGCCTGCAAAAGCTTGAAGATGAAGACGACAACAGCGTCTATTACACGCGAATCGCCTGCAAGTTGCTGGACCTCAAGACCTGCCAGTGCAGCGATTATCCGCAGCGGATGCAGATCGTACCGGACTGCATTCAGCTCACCCCAGGCAAGGCCGACCAGTTCAAATGGCTGCCGACCACCTGCGGTTACCGCCTGGTCAGCGAGGGCAAGGACCTGCCCGACTGGCACCACCTGGTTTGCGGTGACCGCGAACAGGTGCACAAGCAGCGGATTTCACAATCCGGGCGCATGCTCAGCGAAGACAGCGTCGATGAAGACGACTGGGAAGACTATCTGATTTTCCGCGCCGGTTGAGCCGCCCAGGCTTGTCGGGTATCGCGTTTGGGGGAACAAGGAGTTTCTGTATGCGTGTGCATTGCCATTGGTGGCTGGTGTTGGGCCTGCTGGCCAGTTCGCCGGCCTGGGCGAAAAAAGTCGATCTGGATTACCACGTGCGCTTGCTGCCGCAAAGCGAGCAGGCCGAGGTGCGCCTTACCCTGGCCGATGGGGCGACAGTGCGCAGCCTGGACTTCGACCTGGGCAAGGACGGCGCCTACAGCGATTTTCAGGCCGATGGCCAATGGCAGGTGCAGGGCGATGATCAGCGCGGCCATTGGCAACCGGCGCCAGGCAAGAGCCAGCTGACTTATAAGGTGCGCCTGAGCCAGCGGCTCAAGGGCGGCGCCTATGAAACCCGCATGACCCCGGACTGGGCGCTGTTTCGTGGTGACGATCTGGTGCCCCCGGCCCGCCTGGACCAGCACGACGGCACCGAACTGGTGGCGCGCCTGAGCTTCGAGCTGCCCAAGGGCTGGAAAAGTGTCGAGACCCCGTGGCCGCGCATTGGCAAGAACCGCTTTCGCATCGACAACGTCTCGCGCCTGTTCGACCGCCCGACCGGCTGGATGCTCGCCGGAACCATCGGCACCCGCCGCGCGCGCCTGGGCGAAACCGAAGTCAGCGTTGCCGCGCCGCAAGGGCAGGCCATGCGGCGCCTGGACAACCTGACCTTGCTGACCTTCGTCTGGCCGCAGTTGCAGGCAGTGTTCCCGCGCAACCCGCCCAAGCTGCTGCTGGTTGGCGCCCGGGACGAGCTGTGGCGTGGCGTCCGGGCCGGGCACAACTCCATATACCTGCACAGCAGTCGCCCGCTGGTCGGCGAGAACGGCTCAAGCCCGGTGCTGCGCGAACTGGTGCATGTGTTCGCGCAGATCAACGACCGCCAGGACAGCGACTGGATCGGTGAAAGCCTGGCCGAGTATTACGCCAGCGAACTGCTGCGCCGCGCCGGAGGCATGACCGAGGAGCGCTATCAGGCCCAGCAGGCGAGCCTTGAGCGCAGTGGCAAGAAGGTCAGCAGTTTGCGCGGCGAGCAGGTCGACAGCGCGGTGATCGCCCGTGGCGTGCTGCTGTTGCGGGCGCTGGACCAGGAAATCCGCCTGCACACCCATAACCAGCGCTCGCTGGATGATGTCACCCGGGCGATGATGCGCCTGAACAGCGTCAGCACCGAGGAGTTCATCCAGCTCAGCGAAAGCGTGCTGGGTAGATCTTCCGAGGTGCTGCAGAGCAAGCTGCTGCGTTAAGGCTTGGGGTCTTTCAGGGCATCGTTGCCGGTCACCGTGGTACCGCGGGTGGCGGCTTCGGCGTTGGCCTTGAGTGCTTGCAGCTCGGCGCCGCTGCGTTCGATTTTGGCGCGGATGTTATCGAGATCGCTACGGCCGCGCTCGATCAGGCTTTTCACCGAGCTGTGGCCGGTGATGCCACGGGCCAGGGCAACTCCGCCGATGGCCACCTGAATCAAACCAAACACGCCGCCGCGGCGCAGGCCCTTGCCGACCATGATCACCCCGGTGGCGACGGAACCTGCGCGCTCCCAGCCGTGGACGTTATGTTCGCTGGCCATATGCGCTGAATTGGCCGGGATAAGCGTCTGTTTCTCGGACATGGTCATTCTCCAGTAGGGACGATGGTCTACAGCAGACCGCCGGGCAAGCCGGCCTGTTCATTCGACTTACTTGAATTTCGGCCCGGAGCGGGTGTTCAGACCTTTGGCCAGGCGGTCGTAGAGCACCACGTTGACGGTGGCGGCAAGGTTCATGCAGCCGTTGGTCGGGATGTAGATGGTCTCTTCGCACCAGGCGCGCACGCTCGGGTCGAGGGAGCCGTCTTCAGGGCCGAAGATGTAGATTGCGCGGTCCGGGTGGGTGTATTCGGGCAGTGGCCGGGCGCCGTCGACCAGTTCCACCGCCACCGGCGTGCAGCCCAGGGGGATGATCTTCTGCAGGTCGTCGATGCCGATCAGCGGGATGTCGTAGTGCACACGCTTGGTGTCGGTGACGAAGTCGCGGGCGCGCTCATAGCGCTTGCCGGTGTAGAACACCGAGTTGACGCCGTAGCAACCCGCAGCGCGCATCACCGAACCGACGTTCTCTGCTGACTTGGGGTTGAACAGACCAATGCAGCTGTACCGTTTGTTCGCCACGTGCCGGGGCCCTTCGCAAAAAAGACGCGATTATACGGGCTTGCCGGCAACTGTGGGCGGCTTCAGTCCTTCTTCAGCATGCCTGCCAGGGCCGCGAACGGATTGTGGGTGGCCTTGGCGATGCTCGGGCTGCTGGTCGAGCCTTCGCTGAAGTACTGCTGGTCGGTATAGCGCGAGTGCTCGTTGTCGTGACAGTACAGGCACAGCAGTTCCCAGTTGGAGCCGTCCTGGGGGTTGTTGTCGTGGTTGTGGTCACGGTGGTGCACGGTCAGCTCGCTCAGGCGCTTGCCGGCGAACTCGCGGGCACAGCGGCCACACACGTGCGGGTACATGCGCAGGGCCTTGTCACGGTAGCCCATTTCCTTGTCGCGCTTGGCG
>RCUL01000571.1_pt1 | contig 17306 bp, 11 predicted proteins | sample 2167521 | NCBI WGS metagenome assembly RCUL01 (sample SAMN09932745, study PRJNA488358) | compost metagenome | feature: garden; material: soil; isolation source: compost soil in acetic acid-enriched culture | place: Germany: Experimental Botanical Garden Goettingen | collected 2016-01-27
GGGGATCATGTTTGGCCTTTCCTGGTTGCAGAACACCGGCGTCATCAGCGAAAAAATGTTCCAGTACATCGCCATTGGCGTGGCGGTGATTGTGGTAGTCATCAATGGCGTGATGCGCCGCAAGGTCAAGACCTGATCCTTCGCTCACTGGTTGCGCAGGATGGCGGCAGCCTGTGGATGCAGGCTGTAGCTTTTGTCGGGGTTCAGGACAATCACGCCTTCACTGCACAAGCGCTTGAGCACTTCGCGCACGCTGAGAAAGGACAGGGGAATGTCCAGGTCCAGCAATTGGCTGTGCACGCCACGCACGCCAAGACTGCGGTCGCTTTCGGCGGCCGTCAGCAGGGCATCGATGACTTTCAGGCGGATCAGGCTGGTGCGCAGGCCATAGCTTTTGAGCAGGATCCGGATCCGCTCGTTACCGTGGCGATCGGTACGCGGCTCGAATACGCCGACTCCCATGGAAGTACCCTTTGGCGCGTTGCTACCGTCCGTTGGCAGTTGCGAGTTGTACATTGCAAAACTCCTTTCAGAGCCTGATCAGGAAAAAATGGGCGCTCTTACAGCATTAGACGTATGAGCAGCCCGAATCATGAAGGCTCGAATGTAGAAATTTTGTCGCCATCGCGTGATCAACCTGTCAGACCATGAGGCGTTGCGCAGTAATCTCCTAAATTTTTGTGGTGAGCTTCGTCCCTACAGGGAGGCCCGGTGCGCGTGGGTATGCGCAGCCGTGACCATCGTTTTTTCGATCAGGAGCGAGCGTGATTATTTCCAGCCAGTTAACCAGGTTGAGCCTGGCGGGTGTGACTCTGGGGGTGAGCCTGGGGTTGAGCCTTGCGGCGAGCGCAAGCGATACGTCTGCGCAAACGAGCGCGGACATCCGCCGAACCAGTTTCGGTGTGCCGCACATCCGCGCCGACAACGAGCGCGGGCTGGGTTACGGCATCGGCTATGCCTACGCCCAGGACAACCTGTGCCTGCTGGCGAACGAGATCACTACAGTGAACGGCGAGCGTTCGCGCTATTTCGGACCGGATCAGTTCACCGTCGAGGCGCGCGAGAACCTGGTCAGCGATCTGTTCTTCACCTGGCTCAACACCCCGCAAGCCGTCGCCGGTTTCTGGCAGGCCCAGACTCCGCCAGTGCGTGAGTTGGTTGAAGGTTATGTAGCGGGGTACAACCGTTTCCTGAGCGAACGTCGTGCCCAGGGTCTGCCGCAACAGTGCCAGGGCGATTGGGTGCGGGACATCACGGCAATGGATCTGGTCAAACTGACCCGGCGCCTGTTGGTCGAAGGTGGCGTCGGCCAGTTCGCCGAAGCCCTGGCCGGTGCCACGCCACCCCAAGCCGTGGCCCGGGGGGCGAGCGCCCAGGCAGCGTTCCAGGTGGCCGCCACGCGCCTGCAAAGGTTTGCCCTGGACCGCGGCAGCAATGCTGTCGCGATCGGCAGCGAACGTTCCTTTAACGGACGCGGCATGTTGTTGGCCAATCCGCACTTCCCGTGGGTGGGCGGCATGCGTTTTTATCAGATGCACCTGACCATTCCCGGCAAACTGGACGTGATGGGCGCGGCGTTGCCCGGCCTGCCGGTGATCAACATCGGTTTCAATCAACATCTGGCCTGGACCCACACCGTGGATTCGTCCAGGCATTTCACACTGTACCGCCTGCAACTCGATCCCAAGGATTCGACCCGTTATCTGCTCGACGGCCAGTCCTTGCCGATGGACCAGCAGACTGTGACCGTCAACGTCAGGCAGGCGGACGGGCAGGTCAAGGCGATTTCCCGTGTGGTCTACAGCTCGAAGTTCGGTCCGGTGGTGCAATGGCCGGGAAAACTGGATTGGGATCATCAGTACGCCTTCAGCCTGCGCGATGCCAATCTGGATAACGATCGCGTCCTGCAGCAGTGGTACGCGATGAACCGCGCCGAAAACCTCAAGGATTTCCAGGACTCGGTGCACAAGATCCAGGGCATTCCGTGGGTCAACACGCTGGCGGCGGACGATCAGGGGCAGACGCTGTACATGAACCTCTCGGTGGTGCCCAACGTCAGTGTCGACAAGCTGGCGCAATGCAGCGATCCGCGAGTCGGCCTGCAGATGATCATTCTCGACGGTTCCAACAGCGCCTGTGCCTGGGACATCGATCCGCAGGCGCCACAACAGGGCATCTATGCAGCGGACAAGTTGCCGCAACTGCTGCGCAAGGATTTTGTCCAGCATTCCAACGATTCGGCGTGGATGGCCAATCCGGCGCAACCGCTGACCGGCTATTCGCCGCTGATCAGCCAGGATGGCCAACCTTTGGGCCTGCGTTCACGCTTTGCCCTGGACCGTTTGAGTGCGCTGACCGGGGGCGGCAAGGTCGCGGTGGCGGACTTGCAGCACATGGTCATGGATGATCAGGTCTATCAGGCGGCTCAAGTGATGCCGGACCTGCTGCAATTCTGCGCCGCGGGTCTCGGTGCCGATGCCAAAACCCTCGCGCCACTGTGCGCCAGCCTCAAGGCTTGGGACCGCAAGGCCAACCTGGCCAGTGGTCTGGGTTTTGTGCACTTCCAGAATGTCATGGAGGCACTGGAGTCGGTGCCGGACGTATGGCGCGTGGCGTTCGATCCGCAGGACCCGCAACACACCCCGAGTGGACTCGCCGTCGATCACCCGCCAGTGGCCAAGGCGCTGCGCACAGCGATGCTGGCTTCGGCTGAGCAGGTCAAGGCGTCAGGCCTCAAGCCGGACACTCGCTGGGGCGACATCCAGGTGGTCAGCAGCGGCGGGCAACAGACGCCGATCCATGGCGGGCCGGGTACGTTGGGGGTCTACAACGCTATCCAGAGCGTGCCGCGCAGCGATGGCAAGCGCGAGGTGGTCAGTGGCACGAGCTACCTGCAAGTGGTGACCTTCGACGAAAAAGGACCGCAAGCCAAGGGGCTGCTGGCGTTCTCGTTGTCGAGTGACCCCGCTTCGAAATTTTCACGGGATCAGACGCAGGCCTTTTCGCAGAAGCAATGGAGCGTGCTGCCCTTCACCGAGCAACAGATCACGTCCGATCCGCAGTATCAGGTACGGACGATCCGCCAGCAGGATGCCAAGGTCGTCGCGCATTGAGGTAATGGAGTTTTACGGGAGCACTGTAGGCCGCACCCCGCACGGGTGGCGGCCTTTTCAGCTTTTCGGGGGCTTTTGCGGGATCGCGTTGACCACCAGATTGCCGTTGTCATTGCGGGTCAGGTAGACCGGCAGGACCCGCGGCAGGGACTTCACCAGGCCGTTGATATCCTTGATGTTGTAGATGCCGCCGATATGGATCGAGCCGGTGCTGTTGTCGGCGACCATCAACGGTTTGTCCAGGTAGCGATTGATCAATGGCAGCGCATCGCTCAGTGCCAGATCGTCGAGCACCAGCTTGCCCTGGCGCCAGGCCAGCGAACTGTCATTGTCATAGGTCTGGCTGATGCGGGGAGTGAAGTCGCCGCGACGATAACTGGCCTGCATCGCCGGGTCGAGACGCAAACCGTCGCCGGGCAGGTCGGTGTTGCTGCTGACCAGTACCGAACCCTGGATCAGATTGACCTTGACCTGGTCTTCATACATCCAGACGTTGAATTGGGTGCCGGTCACGCGAATCCGTCCTTCGGCGGCCTTGACCACAAAAGGGTGGCGGGTGTCATGGCTGACCCTGAAGAACGCTTCGCCTTTTTTCAGCGTGACTTGCCGCTGATCCTTGTAGTTGCTGTACGTCAGCTCGCTGCCCAGGTTCAGCTCCACCTGGCTGCCATCTTTCAAGGTGACCGTACGAACATTGTCGGTGGCTTGGAAATGCTGGTACGCGTTCGGTACCCAGCCCAGGTGCCAGCCGCCATATCCGGCCAAAGGCAGCGCCAGGGCACAGACTGCCGCGGCAATGGCCAGGCGGCGCCACGGAGCTTCGGGCTGGGGGCGAACCAGCGGCAGGACGGGTGCGGGGCGGGGCAGGTCGCCGGCCACATCCCATATTTCCAGCATCGCTTCGTACTCGAAGGCATGGAGCGGATGTGCATCACGCCATTGTTCGAACGCGTGGCGCTCCTGCTCTGTGCAGTCATTGGCGTGCAGACGCATGCACCAATGCGCAGCGGCATCGGTGATGGCGTCGTAGTCGGCTTCCGAGAGCGTGTGTTCGGTCATTGGCTCATCCTGATTTCGTGCATTCTAACCTTGGGGGCAGTCTGCGAGAACATCAGTCATGGCATTTAACTATCAATGTGTAACTTTTTTTCAACGCTCCGCCCCTGGATAGCCTGTTGTCGGCTTGCAGTATCCATAGGGCGCGTGAAAAAAGATCAAAAAAATCATCACAGTGCCATTGCGGCCGATGTGCTGCGCAGATCCGGGATCTGCGCTTTGTGATGTCAGAATCAGGTTCAAGAGGCCGGTGTGACCGGCACCGGGTCCAGTTGCCGGCCCATTTCGCAGATCAGGAACGCGAGCGAATCGGCATTGTGCAAAATGACGTCAGCCCTGAAGTTCGCATTTTGCCCGTCCAGGAATGCATCCCTTGCCCTCTCCATGGTCCTGCTGCCCGTTAACCTCAGAATGGCCTTGCCGACGTGATAAGACTCCGGGATCGAATCCAGGCTGATCCACGATTGCAGGCTGCTGTTCCAACGCGCAAACAGTTCCTCCTTCGGCGTATTCAGCGACAAGGCTTCGCGCTGGAATTTCAGTTGGGACTGTTTCATGGCTTCACCGTAGGCCGTGATCGGCGCTACCAGGTCGCTGAAAGGGCGCCGGGCTTCAAGGTATGCAATGTCCACGGCCGCGGAAAACAGGTGAGCGAATTCGTGTATCAGCGTGGCGGCCTGGCTGTGGCCGTCGACGTTGAAGGGCTCGGTCAGACAGGATTTGTACCAGTCGAGTTGTTGATCGAAGAACCTTTCGGTGAAATGCACGTGGCGCTGTCGGTCCTTGTCCAGGACAAACGCGATGAGGTTGTCCTGCGGGGCCCGGTTTGAACCCACGACAAAACGATGGGAGTTCATCCAGTCTTCATCAGGGTCGACCAGCGCGTTGCAGATGGGGAGGATGGCGTCCTTGATCTTGTCGAGCAGCGCTGCGTTGACCTCGCCGACACCAAAGAAATCTTTGAGGAAGGTGTCCAGCCGGGTACCGGGGGCGAATCTGCGCAGTTGCGTCATGTTGTGCAGGCTGTTGAACGCGTAATAGCGCGCCATGTCGATGGCCTGCACGATCATTCGGGCTTTTTCGGGATGCCTGGCGCGAATGTCTTCCATCCCCCGGGCCTCGATGTTCAGCACCTCCCCGGCGATACGGGCATGAGCAAACTGGTTGTGCATTGTCGACATGGCCTTGCCGAAGTGCACCGTATGGATGTCCGGGTCGATCACCAGTTGCTTGTCTGGCGCCGTCAGCAATACGGGGCCTTGTTCCTTGTCCTTGATCATTCGCCAGGCCGGCCCGGTCTTGTCTACGCCGTAGACCTTACCGGCGATGGGGGCGTAGGTTTTTTTGCTCGCCGCATCGAGGTAGGTGCCGTCAGCGCTGTTTTTCGTCAGGTTCTTGAGTTCGACCGTGGTTTCGAACGGTTGCAGCCGTGTGCGCAGCGGTGCCGTCGAATCGATCTCGGACCACTTTGGCGCGATGATCGGTGTGGCGATCGGTGCGCCAGGGTTTTCCTGGGTTGCCTGGGCCGTGTCGGTCCATCCTTCGAGCGACAGCCTGCCCAATGAGATGAGTTGCGCCGCACCGGCGATGAACTCCTCCAGCGCAACTTTCCAGTGATGATCCTGCAGGGCTTCTGCGGAGTTGAGGGCATCCTTGTAGGCGTTCCAGAGAAACTGCGCATAAGCGAGTTTGCCCGGCAACAGGCCAAGTATGCGGTGGATGTTGGCGCCGAACAGATGTTTGACGGCCTCCCAGTCCGCCTGGCTTGCCGTGTGTAACTGGCTGCCAAGCATTTGCGACAGCAGTCGGGTGTTGTCGTGGAACAGCTGGGTGAGCAAGTTGCCGTCGATGGGGTTGGACCCGAGGGTGATCTCACTCGATTGCCCAACGGTCGAGCTGAACAGGTTGCGGAAGGCGGACTGCTCGCTGTCCGGCAGGCGCCGTAGCAACATGTCCTGCAAGGGCCCCGGTGTGTTCAGCGCCGAGACAACGCTGGCCTCAGTGTCGAATTCGATAAAAGGCGAGCCGCCAGGGTGGTAAGGGGCATACAGGACCTGCGGCCCGGCCTTTGCGTTGCCGGGGCTCACCAGGTACAGGCCCAACGCTTTGACCGCGGCGGCGCCGGTGGTCTTGATCAGCTCCAGAGGTCGGGCAATCGCGTGTGCTCCCTGCACGGCTGCCCGGGCCGTGGCGTCCGGCATGTCGAGCACCTGTCGAAGCAAATCGAACGCGCAGCCGGATAGCCTTTGCAACAGCTTCAGCTCGTGGGCGTGTTGCAGCAGTTGCCAGGGCAGTTGCTTGACGAAGCGCTGCATCCGGCTTTGAGCATCGGCCGTTGCACTGGACAATGTCTGCGTTACCTGTGCTGCGTAGCTTTGCACAATGTTCAATGACTGCAGCAGTTGACGGACCGCGGCCTGGTCCAGCCCCTCGGGCAGCGCCTGGGAGGTTGTCGGGGAAACCTGGAATCCGGAGCCTTGCGCGGCATTGACATGGTTCAGGGCGAACTCGGTAAGGCTGCGGGCGGGACCGGTCAGGTTGAGGTCGGGGATGATTTGAATATCGTCGGGGTCCAGCGTAATGGCCGGGAAGCGATTGCCGAGCAACGTCGTCAGCCGTTCATGCACATACGACCTGAGGGGAGTGATCCCGTGCAGGTAGTCTTTGTCCTCCTCGACGCTGTTGCGGTATTGCTCCAGCAGTTCAACGTGCAGCCGCTGATCTTCAAGCGGGGCCATGCCAAGCCATGTGGGCAGTGACTGTTGCAGGGTGATCGCCCGGGCGATCGAGGTGGCTCTGCGCAAATGGGTGTTGATCCCGGCGGTGGTCAGCGCTTTCAGCGCCTTTTTCTGCTTCGTGTCGCTCAGTTCCAGGCTGCGCGCGTGTTCGCAGCGAGCCAGAAAGTGATCGATGGATGAGCGTGCGACTTGCTCCAGTACTGATCCTTCAATCAGCCGCAGCGCACCCAGTGAGTAGCTTTGGTGGAATTGGCGTTGGCTCGGGGTGAGGTTTTCCAGTAGCGCCATGCGTTGTTGCGGGTCGAGCAGGCGCCGGTTCAGTTCTTGCCTGGCACGGCTGATGTTGTCAAACACCTCCAGCCCCTCGGCGGGCGTCCACAGGATCGTTCGGCCGGAATGCGAGGGGTCGAGTCCGCCGCGCTCGGTCAGGAGCAGGCAATGGGCGAGCGGCAGGACATCCCGCACACCGGAGCACTCAAGGGTCAGTGAATAGGCATCGGGCCGGAAGCCCTTCAAGGAGCGACGGTTATGCCTTTCGGCCTGATCCGGGTTGAACACCGTATCGACTATGGCCCGGTCCGCATCCGTCAATGTCGTGCTGAGGGTGCGCAGGCTTGCCTCGCCGCGGATGCCGACGGAAAGTGCATGGGCCAGGCGTGGCTGCAGGTTTTCCAGGTAGACCCGCTGCAGCGCCAGTGAAGCGATCGGTTGTGCGGCGAAGTCGGCGTTGATCAGCGTTTCGATGTCACTGAAGCTCTTGATGAACGCTGCCGCCGTATCGGCCAGCACCATGGACGGATGCTGGTCGCCAGACAACACCGGCCGCGTGCTCCAGCGTCCGTCAGTCTCCAGCTTCAGCAGCCGCTCGTTGATCATCGAACGGATATCCAGCGCCTTGTCGAACAGGGCGTGGATGTCGACGGCACCGTCACTGTGGCGGAACACCTGCAGGCTGTATTCCGTGTTCTGCAGTTGCTTGGTGACGATGGCGTCGAAGAGCTTGCTGAAGATCGCGCCGGAGATCGCTTCCCCGGTCACATTCGGCCGGTCAAAACCAATGAATCGCTGGCGTTCGTCCAGGCTCAGCAGGCCATAGAGTTCGTCCTCGTGACCGGCCGCGCCGAACTTGCTCCGCACGGTATCGCGCAAGTCCTGATAGTCCTTGAGCACCTGCAAACCTTCGGTGGGCGTGTAGAGAAACGCATGACTGGCGCTGACCATCAGTGAACCGGCCAACTCAACATAGTTGGCCTGGTACTCCCACAGGCGCACGGTTTCGACCGTCATCGATGTGTTCGTCCGGCTGGCCGTCGAGATCAACGCGTGCAGGTCCTGGCTTTGCTCCGCAGTGATGATCCCGGCTTCGCGCTTGAGCAGCAGTTGCACGCGCGCCTGATCGGCGATGGCCCGGCCGAAGAGTGCGCGACGCGAGGGGCCATTGGCGCTTGCCGCGTTCCAGTATTGTTCGAGCTGCCCGATCAGCAGGCTGAGCAGTTTGCGCGAGACAGTCGTGACCGCCGTTTCCCAGTGTCCCTGGTCTGCGTTTGCCAGGGACTTTTTCGGGTGGGAAAATTCATGGGTCTGCCCGGAGGGCCAACGCTGATGGCGATAGTGCAGGAGCACGGCGTCACTCAGCGACAGGGAATTGACCCAAGGTCGCGCCGGATGACTTGCGTCCTCGTTCCCTGCAGTCGCTGCCAGATAGAAATTCACCCGGGTCTGGCTCTGATCCACGCCGGGAAAAGACGCGGTCAGTTGTTCAGCCAGCAAAGCATCGAGCAGCGACGTCAGGGACGGTAGCGCCTTGAGTTCATCGAGCAGGGCCTGGTCGTTGAGTTGTTGATGGCGGGAAAGGGTGGTGCGCTGGTCCTCGAACACGTCGCCCTCAATGGTCTGATATTCCAGCCCGATATCGTCGGCAGCCACCACGGCCTTGCGTTGTGCCAGCGCCATGAAGGCCAGCAGTTCATTGTCTTCGTTGGCTGTTTTGAGGCGTGCCGTCAGATGTTCGGTCAGGGCCGAACGACTGGTGAGTTTCTGAATACCGGCGTAGGGGGTGTAGAGAATCACGCCGTTGTCATCCGGCGTCGCGGTCAGCAAAAAACTGCCGGCCAGTGCCAGGGGTTCCTGGCCAGGGATCTTCAAAAGGATTTTTTTCGCCAGCATGGGCGGCGTCTGCTCATCGCGCAGGGCCTGGCTGGCCAGTTCGATATGGCTGAACCATTCGAAATCTTTCTGCGTCAGCCCGTGGGTTTGGCCCAGCTCTCGCCAGAGGCCGGGCAACGACAGTGCTTCGGGGAAAAACAGCGGAGTTACGGGTGTAGACATCGTCGAGTCTCGCTCAAGGTGCCACTCAAAGGCGCCTGTGGGTTGAGCATCGAGACTAAAAGCCGGTGCGTTGACGCAGGTGGTAAATAGATAACGCACGGGACGTGGGCATTGGTGACACGGATTTACCTCGTCGCCCCTGAGCGAAAGGTTGACAGGTCACTCGCCGCGCGTTGTTAATCGGCGGGTCTTTGTACGCTGTTGTTCCCTCCAATAATCATTCTGGAGCTTCAGATGTCTGCGCCACACGATCACGCCTCTACTGCCGTCTCGTCACACCTGTCACTCGAAGCGCTGAGCGCTTTGCTGGAAAAGATTTTTCTGCGTCATGGCACCTCCGCCGAGGTTGCCAGGGTGCTGGCGCAAAACTGCGCCGGTGCCGAGCGCGATGGCGCCCACAGTCACGGGGTGTTCCGGATCCCGGGTTATGTTTCGACGCTGCAAAGCGGCTGGGTCAATGGCCAGGCCGTTCCGGTGGTCGAAGATGTGGCTTCGGGGTTTGTGCGGGTCGACGCCAATAACGGTTTTGCGCAACCGGCCCTGGCGGCGGCACGCGAATTACTGGTGCAGAAAGCCCGAAGTGCCGGCATTGCAGTGCTGGCGATCCGTAATTCGCACCATTTCGCGGCCTTGTGGCCAGATGTCGAACCCTTCGCGTATGAAGGGCTGGTAGCGTTGAGCGTGGTCAACAGCATGACCTGCGTGGTGCCCCACGGTGCCGACCGACCACTGTTCGGTACCAATCCGATTGCCTTCGCCGCGCCACGGGCTGGCGGCGAACCGATTGTCTTTGACCTCGCCACCAGTGCCATTGCCCATGGCGACGTGCAAATTGCCGCACGCCAGGGTGAACGCTTGCCGCAAGGGATGGGTGTGGACAGCCTCGGCCAGCCGACGACCGACCCGAAAGCGATTCTTGAGGGCGGCGCGTTGCTGCCTTTTGGCGGACACAAGGGCTCGGCGTTGTCGATGATGGTCGAGTTGCTCGCGGCGGCACTGACCGGCGGCAATTTTTCCTTCGAGTTCGACTGGAACAACCACCCAGGCGCCAAGACGCCCTGGACGGGCCAATTGCTGATCGTGATTGATCCGGACAAGGCCGCGGGGCAAAGTTTTGCCGAACGCAGCCAGGAACTGGTGCGGCAAATGCACGGTGTCGGCCTGAAGCGTTTGCCGGGTGACCGGCGTCATCTTCAGCGCGCCAGGTCGCTGGCCAATGGCATTGAACTGGATGCCCGGACGCTGGCGAACCTGCGGGAGCTGGCGGGGGATTGATTCGGGGTATTGGCAAATAATGTCTAATTAACGCAACCCCTGTAGGAGCGAGCTTGCTCGCGATGGTCGTTGACGATTAGGCGGGAAATCTGATTCCCCGCGGTGCCCTCAAGTCCATCGCGAGCAAGCTCGCTCCTACAGGGGTTGCGTTTTTTGATCGGAACGCTCAGCGACGCCCCAGCAACAACCCCACCACCAGACCAAACCCGGCGGAAATCGCCACGGTTTGCCATGGATGCCCGCCGATATAGGTTTCAGTGGCCTCGACCGCGGGCAGGGTGCGGTCGCGTACGCTGCTCACCGAATCCCCTGCCTGCCGGAGTTTCAGGGCGATTTGTCCGCGAAGGGTCTCCGCTTCTTCCCCGACCAGTGAGGCGCTGCTTTTCAGCAGTTTTTCCGACTCTTCGATCAACGATTGAAGTTCGCTGAACGCTTGATCCTTGATTTGATCTTCGGCAGCTTGCGCGGCGGTTTTGCGGGCCATTGAAGTACTCCTTGCGGGTAAGTGGACAGTGAACAATGGAGTCTGCGGTCGTCGGAAAAGTTGCAGCTATTTTGCCCGGGAAGGTCATCTCGCTGAAAAACCGGCGCAGGACATTTCGCCCTACAGTGTAAGATGTCGCCAATTTTACGCAGCAGGAAATTCCCATGAGCTTCAATCTGGCCGACAAACCCCTCGCCGAGCGCGCAGCGCTTGAAGACGAGAAATCCCGTCTGTTCGAACTCTGGCAAAACAACCTGGGCAAAGCCAAGGGCGAGGCCGCACGGTTGTTTGGTGAACGGGCCAAGCGCAAAGGCAAGTGGGCCGAATGGGTACGCGCCGAACTGGACGGCATGTCGCCCCCGGAATACGCCAACATGGTGCGCAGCGAAGTCAATCGCCTGATGGCGGCCAACAAATAACATCGGCTGTCAGGCGAAACTCGCGACAATCGCCTCGCGCACCTTCAACACGACCGGGTCAAGCTGGGTGCTGGTGCGCCAGCCCAGTTCGATCGGGTAGCGCGGCAAGGCCAAAGGGCAGGGCAGCAGTGCCAGGCCGCTGAGCGTCGCGATGCTTCGGGCGGCATGGGCCGGAATGGTCGCCACGGCCTGGCTGCCCTTGAGCAAATGCGGCAGCGCGGCAAAATGCGTGGTCGAGGCGCACACCCGCCGACTCAGGCCCAGCGCCGCCAATCCTTCATCGGTAATCCCGATAAAACCGCCGGAAGACACCAGAATGTGCTCGCGGGCCACAAACTCCTCAAGACCGATGCTGTGCTGGCCCTCGACCAGGCTCGACGGGTCCGCCAGGCACAAATAACCACCTTCTCCCAGCACCTGGCGGCTGAGCAGCCGCTCGGCAAACCCGCCCGCGGTGATCGCCAGGTCAATGCTGCGCTCCATCAACGCCTGGGCAACGATCTGGCTGTGGGTCTGGCGGAAAATCAGCCGCAACCGCGGCGCGCTCCGGGCGATTTCCTCGATCAGTCGCCGGCCGTAGGCAATTTCGAAATCGTCCGACATTCCCACGGTGACCGAGCGACCTTCGTACTGCTGCGCAGCCGGGTCGACCATCGCCAGGCTCTGCCGGCATTTGTTCAGGGCCTCGCTGACCACCGGCTTGAGCTGATTGGCCTTGAGCGAGGGCGCCAGGCCGCGCCCGGTGCGCACGAACAGTTGATCGCCATACACCTCGCGCAAGCGGCGCAAGGCCGCGCTGACGGCCGATTGCGTCACGCCCAGGCGCAAGGCGGCACGGCTGGCGCTGGACTCTTCGTGCAGCGCTTCGAAGACTTTGAGCAGGTTGAGGTCGACGTCGGTGATATTCATTTGGTTCATATCATTCAGCAGTGAATCGGTCTTTATTGATGATCACGTGGCGCCGGAGAATGAGCAATCCCTGATGCGAATGGAGTTTTCGTGATGCCCAAATCAATCGTTGCGGCCTTGCAGATTGGCGCCTTGCCCGGTGGCAAGGCCGACACCCTGGAACAGATCCTGTCCTATGAACACGCGATCATCGAATCCGGCGCCGGGTTGGTGGTCATGCCGGAAGCGCTGCTGGGTGGTTATCCCAAAGGCGAGGGCTTTGGCACGCAGCTCGGTTATCGGCTGCCGGAAGGGCGCGAAGCCTTTGCGCGCTATTTTGCCAACGCCATCGACGTGCCCGGCGCGGAAACCGAGGCGCTGGCGGCGCTGTCCGCACGCACCGGGGCGAATCTGGTGATCGGCGTCATCGAGCGCGCCGGCAGCACCTTGTACTGCACCGCCTTGTACTTTGATCCGCAGGCCGGGCTGGTGGCCAAACACCGCAAACTGATGCCCACCGGGACCGAACGGCTGATCTGGGGCAAGGGCGATGGTTCGACGCTGCCGGTGATCGACAGCCAGGTCGGGCGCATCGGTGCGGTGGTGTGCTGGGAAAACATGATGCCGCTGCTGCGCACGGCGATGTACGCCAAGGGCGTGGAGGTGTGGTGCGCGCCGACCGTGGACGAACGGGAGATGTGGCAGGTCAGCATGCGCCACATCGCCCATGAGGGGCGTTGTTTCGTGGTCAGCGCCTGTCAGGTCCAGGCATCGCCCCAGGCCCTGGGACTGGACATCGCCAACTGGCCGGCGGACCGGCCGTTGATCGCCGGCGGCAGCGTGATCGTAGGACCCATGGGCGACATCCTCGCCGGACCGATGCGAGATGGCGCTGGTCTTCTGACCGCGCAGATCGATACTGACGACCTGGTGCGCGCCCGCTACGACTATGACGTGGTCGGTCACTACGCTCGCCCGGATGTGTTCGAACTGACCGTGGACGAGCGCGCCAAACCGGGGGTGCGCTTCATTTGCTGATGCCTTAGGGCTTTGGCCAAACCAGTCAGGCAACTTGATAACTTTGACCATTGCCCGCCACCCCTGGCAGAGCGAGTATTTCCCTGTTGATTACGGTTCCCCCCAACCTAATAAGAAACACAAAGGGATTCTGGCAATGCGCGATTACTTGTCTGTTACAGATCAGTTCAACTATCAGCACACCGTCGACGCCACACTCGCAGGCGATCTGACGGCACTCAACGCCTGTGTCGAATGCTGTGACCGGCATGCCTTGCCGGGTCGCATCGCGCTGTTCTGGGAGGGGCGCGACGGCGCCAGTGCGACCTACACCTTCACTGATTTGCAGGACAAGGCCGCGCGTTTCGCCAATTACCTGTTGGCCCAGGGCGTGAAGAAGGGTGACAAGGTCGCCGGCCTGCTGCCACGCAACATCGAATTGCTGATCACCGTGTTCGCCGCCTGGCGCATCGGCGCGGTGTATCAACCGCTGTTCACCGCGTTCGGCCCCAAAGCCATCGAGCACCGCCTGAGCTGCTCTGGCGCCAAAGTGGTGGTGACCGATGCGGTGAACCGGCCAAAACTTACCGAGGTCGCCGACTGCCCGACCATCGTTACCGTCACCGGCCCCAAAGGGCAGGGCCTGGTGGGTGGCGATTGCAGTTTCTGGGCCGAACTGGCCAACTATTCTTCCCACTGCGAACCCGTGCTGCTGACTGGCGAAGATCCGTTCCTGATGATGTTCACCTCGGGCACCACCGGCCCGTCGAAAGCGCTGTCGGTGCCGCTCAAGGCCATCGTTGCGTTCCAGAGCTACATCCGCGACGCGGTTGACCTGCGCCCGGAAGACGCCTTCTGGAACCTCGCCGATCCGGGTTGGGCCTACGGCATTTACTACGGTGTCACCGGGCCCATGTCGATGGGGCATCCAATCACCTTTTACGATGGCCCGTTCACCCTCGAAAGTACCTGCCGGGTGATCAACAAGTACGGGATTACCAACCTCGCGGGCTCCCCGACGGCCTACCGTTTGCTGATTGCCGGCGGCGATGAGTTCGCCAGGTCGATCAAGGGCAAGCTGCGCATCGTCAGCAGCGCCGGCGAGCCGCTGAACCCGGAAGTGATCCGCTGGTTCGCCGACAACCTCGGCGTGGTCATCCACGACCACTACGGCCAGACCGAGTTGGGCATGGTGCTGTGCAACCACCATGGCCTTGAACACCCGATTCACATGGGCGCCGCCGGTTTTACCTCGCCGGGCCACCGCATTGCGGTCCTCGATGACGAATACAAGGAACTCGGCGTTGGCCAGCCCGGCATCCTGGCCATCGACCGCAGCCAGTCGCCGATGTGCTGGTTCGCCGGCTACGAAGGCGGGCCGACCAAGGCCTTTGTCGGCAACTACTACTTGAGTGGCGACACCGTCGAGTGGAACCCGGACGGCAGCATCAGCTTCGTCGGTCGCAGCGATGACGTGATCACCACCTCCGGCTACCGGGTCGGCCCGTTCGACGTGGAAAGTGCGCTGATCGAACACCCGGCTGTGGTCGAGGCCGCCGTGGTTGGCAAACCCGATCCGGAGCGCACCGAACTGGTCAAGGCGTTCGTCGTGCTCAGCGCGCAATACCGCGCAGAACCTGCGTTGGCCGAAGAGCTGCGCCAGCACGTGCGCAAGCGCCTGGCGGCGCATTCCTACCCCCGTGAAATCGAATTTGTCAGCGAGTTGCCGAAAACCCCAAGCGGCAAATTGCAGCGCTTTATCTTGCGCAACCAGGAAATCGCCAAGGCTCAAGAGGCTGCGGCGAAGAACCTTCCAGCTTGAAAGGGAAACAATGATGCAGATCCAGAACAAGATTTTTATCGTCACCGGTGGTGCTTCCGGCCTCGGCGCAGCGACGGCCGAGGTGCTGGTCGCCGCAGGCGCGAAAGTGATGCTGGTGGACATGAATGCCGAGGCCGTTGCAGCCCAGGCCCAGCGCCTTGGCGCGCACAGCGTGGTGGCGGACATCAGCAACGAAGCGGCGGCCGAAGCGGCCGTGCAGGCGACGGTCGAAGCCTTTGGCGGCCTCAATGGTCTGGTCAATTGCGCCGGCATCGTGCGTGGCGAGAAGATTCTCGGCAAGAACGGTCCACATGCATTGGCCAGTTTCAGCCAGGTGATCAACGTCAACCTGATCGGCAGCTTCAACATGCTGCGCCTTGCTGCAGCGGCGATTGCGCAAACCGAAGCGGATGCCGATGGCGAACGCGGCGTGATCATCAACACTGCGTCTGCCGCGGCATACGACGGTCAGATCGGTCAGGCGGCCTACTCGGCGTCCAAAGGGGCCATCGTCAGCCTGACATTGCCGGCGGCCCGTGAACTGGCGCGCTTCGGCATCCGTGTAATGACCATTGCACCGGGCATTTTCGAGACGCCGATGATGGCTGGCATGACCCAGGAAGTCCGCGATTCTCTGGCCGCTGGCGTGCCATTCCCGCCGCGTTTGGGCAAACCGGGCGAGTATGCCGGGCTGGTCAAGCATATTATTGAAAACAGCATGCTCAACGGCGAGGTGATCCGTCTCGACGGTGCCTTGCGCATGGCCGCCAAATAAGGAGGATTTGTCATGACAATGTCCAACGATCCGATTGTAATCGTCAGCGCCGTCCGCACCCCCATGGGTGGATTCCAGGGCGAACTGAAAAGCCTGACCGCGCCGCAACTGGGTGCCGCCGCTATCAAGGCCGCCGTTGAACGTGCCGGCGTTTCCAGTGACGGCATCGACGAAGTGCTGTTTGGCTGCGTACTGCCGGCTGGCCTTGGCCAGGCCCCTGCGCGCCAGGCGGCACTGGGTGCCGGGCTGGATAAATCGACCCGCTGCACCACCCTGAACAAGATGTGCGGTTCGGGCATGGAAGCGGCGATTCTGGCCCACGACATGCTGGTGGCTGGCAGTGCCGACGTGGTGGTCGCCGGTGGCATGGAAAGCATGTCCAACGCGCCTTACCTGCTGGACCGTGCCCGTGCCGGCTACCGCATGGGCCATGGCCGGGTGCAGGACTCGATGTTCCTGGACGGCCTCGAAGACGCCTACGACAAGGGCCGCCTGATGGGCACCTTCGCCGAAGACTGCGCCGAAACCAACAGCTTCAGCCGGGAAGCTCAGGACGCGTTCGCCATCGCCTCGACCACCCGTGCGCAACAGGCGATCAAGGACGGCAGCTTCAAGGCCGAAATCGTCCCGCTGACCGTGACGGTCGGCAAAGAGCAAGTGGTGATCAGCAACGACGAGCAGCCGCCAAAAGCCAAGCTGGACAAGATCGCTTCGTTGAAACCGGCGTTCCGTGAAGGCGGTACGGTGACGGCGGCCAACTCCAGCTCGATCTCCGACGGTGCGGCGGCATTGGTGCTGATGCGCCAGTCCCAGGCACAGAAACAAGGCCTGAAGCCGCTGGCGGTGATCCATGGCCACGCCGCGTTCGCCGACACCCCGGGCCTGTTCCCGGTGGCGCCGATTGGTGCGATCAAGAAGCTGATGAAGAAAACCGGCTGGTCGATCAATGACGTCGATCTGGTGGAAGTCAACGAAGCCTTCGCCGTGGTTGGCATGGCCGCGATGACCCATCTGGAAATCCCTCACGAGAAACTCAATGTGCACGGCGGAGCTTGTGCCTTGGGCCACCCGATCGGGGCGTCTGGCGCGCGGATTCTCGTGACCTTGCTGTCGGCCCTGCGCCAGAAAGGCCTGAAGCGCGGCGTCGCGGCGATCTGCATCGGTGGCGGTGAAGCGACGGCGATGGCCGTGGAATGCCTGTACTGAACCTGACGCTATCCCATGTGGGAGCGGGCTTGCTCGCGAAAGCGGTGTGTCATCCGACGATGATGTCGACTGACACGGCCTCTTCGCGAGCAAGCCCGCTCCCACAGGGTTCTGCGTCGTAACCAGATTCAAGGATTCACCATGATCCCCAATGACGACCAACAACAAATCCGCGACATGGCCCG
>RCUL01000573.1_pt1 | contig 17206 bp, 16 predicted proteins | sample 2167521 | NCBI WGS metagenome assembly RCUL01 (sample SAMN09932745, study PRJNA488358) | compost metagenome | feature: garden; material: soil; isolation source: compost soil in acetic acid-enriched culture | place: Germany: Experimental Botanical Garden Goettingen | collected 2016-01-27
TGGAGATGAACAACGCGGGCCGGCGGCCCGGGCGCGCGGAGCGCGCAGCACCTGGTGGTGTTATCACCGGGTGCGGAAGCGAGAGGAAGAAGCCCGCAGGGTCGAGATCCGACAGATCCATCGTCGAGCTCGATGCGCAGCACGATGCACGTCCCCGAAGGGGCTCGACCAACTCGCTCCAGGGGCGGGGAAATCAGTCTGCTGTGCGGAGATACTGGTAAAGCGTTTCCCGACTGATATTGAACTCGCGCGCAAGCTGCGCCTTGGACTCGCCGGCTGCAGCCCGCAGCCGCAAGGTCGTAGCCTGGTCATCGGACAAGGCTTTCTTGCGGCCCCGGTAAGCACCGCGCTGCTTGGCCAGGGCAATTCCCTCACGCTGTCGCTCGCGGATCAGGGCACGCTCGAACTCGGCGAAGGCCCCCATGACTGACAACATCAGGTTGGCCATCGGCGAATCTTCGCCGGTGAACACCAGCCCCTCTTTCAGGAACTCGATCCGCACGCCGCGCTGGGTCAGTTTCTGTACCAAGCGCCGAAGGTCATCGAGGTTGCGCGCAAGGCGATCCATGCTGTGCACGACAACAGTGTCGCCTTCACGGACGAAGCTGAGCATGGCCTCCAGTTGTGGGCGCTGGGTGTCCTTGCCCGACGCCTTGTCGGCGAACACCTTGCTCACCTCTGTTTGTTCCAGTTGACGTTCCGGGTTCTGGTCAAAGCTGCTGACCCGGACATAGCCGATACGATGTCCCTGCAAGATGCCTCCGAGGCCGTGTCTGTCAGGTTGAAATCTATGACGTTGGCAAGCATGTGTCAAAAAATACAGAGATAGACCCTATTCTGACGCAACGGCGTTTCCTTGCCTGACATCCAGATAGGGTATAGCTCAACCTGACAGCCCTATTTGACGATTCAAAGTTATTCACTATGATTAACTTTGAATCGAAACGTAGGATATCCATCATGGCCGCTACCGCAAAAACTCGATCTGTCACCGCTCACGTCCCTGTCGAGCTGGCCGAACGAGTCGATGACATCGCCGAGCGCCTGGAGCGCTCCAAGAACTGGATCGTCAAGCAGGCTCTTATCGCCTGGCTCGACCAGGAAGAAGAACGCAGCCGCCTGACTCGCGAGGCCCTGGCCGATGTGGATGCCGGCCGCGTGATCGACCATCAGGCCGTCCAGGCCTGGGCCGATAGCCTGAGCACCGACACTCCGTTGCCGGTGCCGCGCTGATGGAGTTGAAGTGGACGAACAAGGCATTGTCCGACCTGGCCCGCCTCTATGAATTTCTGGCGGCAGTGAATCAGCCAGCTGCGGCACGCACGGTGCAGCAGCTCACGGCCGCGCCGACCACGCTACTGACCAATCCGCGTATCGGTGAACGGCTGGAAGAGTTCGAACCGCGCGACGTGCGGCGGATTCTGGTCGGGCACTACGAGATGCGCTACGAAATCGCGGACTCCACCATCTTCATGCTGCGCCTGTGGCACACCCGCGAGGATCGGTGATATGTGGAATGCACGTCGGGGTACGAAGTATGGATATTGAGGCAATGGCGGCAGCTATAGAAGGGTGGGCACGATCACAACCGCTCGTAAGAAAGGCTTACCTCTTCGGTAGCCGCGTCAAAGGAAGCTATCGCTCAGATAGTGACCTGGACGTTGCTGTCGAACTCATTACCCTGCCAGGGGAGGACTCTCCTGATATGACTTGGCAGGATAAGGCCGCGCTACTTCGAACATCCATTGCGGGCATTGTCCCAGTGCCGATCGATCTGGACTGGTATGGCGGGCCTGTTGAAACACCATGCCTTCACGCTGCTTTGCAGTCAGGCTGCCTTGTAGTGTACGACGAGGCTAGCAGTGTATTGCCGGTAGCCCATAAGACTTAAAGACTAGGAAAACCCTGCAATGAGCATGAAACACTTGAATGGCTGGCAGCGCCTGTGGGTGGTGGCTTGCGTACTGCTGGGGACTTTCTGCGCGCTGGTCGTCTACCAAAACCTTTCACTTGGTTTAATGGAACTCTTCATGCTGGTGGTTCAGTACTGGCTAGTCCCATGTGCCGCGCTATATGCGCTGGGCTGGTCGGTGGGCTGGATTATGCGGGGCTTCCGGAACGGTAGCCGCTAGCTGGATGGCTGGCTCAACCTCAAGATTTTCGCGGGCGCGAAAATCGCTCGCAGGTCGAGCTGATTAAGCTAGCCCTACAGGTAGTGGGCGACGCCCTTGCCGATCGGCTTCCACTCTTCCTGCGGAGAGTTGGCGTGCAGCATCAGGTGCACTTCTACTTCCTGGCCTTCCTTGGGCTCTGCAGGCACAAGGGCCGCGTGTCGTCCAGCTTGTAGCCCCTGGAACATCTGGCTGTTTTCGGCACAGTGGAACTCCCAAATGCCATGCGCGCCAGAAGAACTCACCTTTCGTTCGAGCCGTACCCTTCCGCGCCCGTTCTGACGAATAACCAGCATGCAGACCCCCAGTAATGGATGTGGACTAGGCAAAAAAAAACCGCCTGGCTAAGGCGGTTCTTTTCGCAGACTTGGTTGGCGACCTAATCTGCAAGCTCACTGAGCTCATTCACGTGCAAAGAATCCTATCGCCCTGTTCAGATACCGTCAATCGAGAAATAGGTATCTCAATATGCCCATAAGCCTCGGAAACTCGGTGTAAACAGGCTCTCAAGGCTTAAAAGTTTGGGTATGATGGCCCCGCTCTATGTGAGTGAGATCTGCGAGGGAGGTTGGTAATGCAACCGATTTCATCCCCTCAACACGAGGTTGGCGCCTCGTGCCGGACTCGATTGAGGGGACCACAACCGGCCACCTCACTGAGCTCATTCACGTGATATCGAAGGCACGCATGTTCCGGTAAGCGCGCTGGAGGCTTGGCCACCTTGTATAGGAGGCCATGGCATATGAAGCGTTTGCTAAATATGTTGAGCCTCGCGTGGAAGGCCTACCAGGCGGGCAGCATGCTGCTCACTGCGTGGAATTTCCTGCGAGACCACTACGACGACTTCCTCTAAACCGGAATCGTTGAGTAGGGAGGAAGCCCCGCCTGGCAACAGGCGGGGCTTTTTCTTATGACATACCGTCACGTCCCCCAGCGGCGCCCAGCCGTGATTTGAGAGACGGCCTGGCCGCCCATACCCCAAGAGTCGCCCAACTGACGATTGCCTCGCCTAGCCCCTCTCAGGCGGCGCGCAGGCCAAATTGAAGCACCTCGCCCCCGCCCCACGACCTGTTAACTCCGGTGCGCAGCACCGCCCGAAGGGAGCGCGCTGAAGGAGCGTAGCGACTGGAAGGGCGCCTGTTTCAGGAGGACGCCGGCGGTGCGTGTGCTGCCCAAGGGAGCCCCACGCGCTTGCGCGTCGAAGGGCTTCGACATTACAGGGGTTTACCCCTGCAATATGGAAAGCCCTCGGCTTGCCGAGGCATTACTAGTGGTGCGCAGCACCACCCACCTCCTGATTTTTTTAAACCAACTGGTTAATGACCGACACCTAATCGACTGGTTGCCGACACTTAACTATTTACTAAAAACTCCCGCGCCAACGGATCGGCACGGGAGCAGGGATATAGGAGAAGGAGAGGAGGGCAGAACGCCCAAGGAGGGGGCAAAACGCGCCGAAAAGCGCGTTCTAGCCAAATTGCGGGCGAGCGAAAGCCTGCCAACACTCAGGCATTCAGCTTCGCTCTCAGGATTCGGTCAGCCTCGGCGGTACGCTCATCGGCTGGCATATCGGGGTAGGTTTCTTTCAGAGCCAACAACAGATCCACCCGAGCCCGCTGATATGTCAGCAGGTCCACGCCAGGTGGTAATCGATCAGCAGAGCGAGCAGAGCGATCCGACGCCCTCGGCGGGCGGATTCGTGCCGTCGTATCCCGGCCGACCACCAGCGCGTTACGTGCCCAGCTGGTCAGCGTGCCGCCGGCACTACGAACTTTCTTGGCCAAGCGTTTGGCCGCCCGATCGCGCTCATGAGTGAGGCGACGAGCCAGGCCGAACACGGTGAACAGCAGCTTGTTAACCGCCTTCACGGCAGCCAGGCCACGCCATGAACCATCTTCCTGGAGCTGGCGGGCCTGACTCACAGTGAGGATACCTGCGCGCTTCAAATCGGCCATTGCGCGCTCGGCGCGGCGAGGATGCAGGCCTGTGAAGCTCACCAGATATTCCAGGGTCAGCGACACGAAACCGGTAGGCGTAGGAACCCCACAGCGCAACGAAGCCAGGTCCGTAAACTCAATAATCGCCGCCAGCAGCTGCAGGCACGCTTCGCGGCGCTCGCTGCGCTGCTGCCGGCCTGTCGCGCTGCAGTTCGCCGCGCGCAACGACGGAATCATCATCGGCCGCGAGAAGTAAGCCTTCATCCGCGTCTGCAGCTCACAAAGGATTCCTGGCCGGCGCTTCCCCGTTGATGACTTCACCAGGTCCAGTTTCGGTGCATCTGGTTCATGGCCACAGAAATTCCCGCCCTGGTTGATCCGCGGCACGTACTCCCTACCCACAAGCACACTCCCTACTGAACAACAGACGGCCACGAACGTGCGGCGCACGCCTCGACGAGGCCTGCGCTGCAGCGAAGTAGCCAGAAAATGGATGGACACGACAAAGCCGGGAGACATCGCCTCCAGGCCCAAGGGATCAACAAACGGTGTACCGGTGTACCGCCGGCAGGCAGTCAGGGGATTCCGGTTTAACTAGCCAGAAAGACAGGGGTTGCTACGGCAACACCCCGGCAAAAAGAAGCCCGCCGAAGCGGGCTTGGATGGGGGAGGGATGAAACGGGATATTCACCCTCCGGAGTATAGCCAGCGGCGCGTAGGTCGCCGCTTTCATGGCCTATGAAGGCTCCATGTCCCGATCACGGCCCCGCGCTGGCTCGATCGCGCGGCCAGCATCGGCCACGGACTGATAGTCCACGCCCTGCTTGTACAGGTCGCGCTCGACGGACTCGTACATGCGATGAGCGACTTCTTTCGCAGGCATCGGAGCATCCGGGCAGGCCTGGGCCGGGTTCTTGGCCAAGGCGCGCAGGTTCGCCAGTGCATCAGGCCAGCGCTCAGGCTTGAAGACCGCTTCGGCGAACACATCCGCTTCACGGTCAAAGCCAGCTTCGCGTAGCGCACCGGCCACCGTGAGGATCTTGTCGCCAGACAGGCGCGTATCCCTCGCTGACGTCGAGGGCGCGTGTGGCTCGCGTTGCGTAGGCCCACCGAACTGTTGCGCGAGCTCTGCAACGGCGGCATCCGGAAGCTCGCGCTCCGAAAGCACAGGACCTGCTGAAGCAGTCGGCGCCGACTGCTGGTGATCGATGGCCACCTCTTCGCGCTCCACAGTCCAGGTCCTGCGCTGGGCCACCTTCGCATCGAGCGAGCCATCTTCGTTCTGGTGCACCACGTCTACCGCCTGCGTTCCATGGTCCTGCAGGCGGATCTGATCGCCAGGCTTGAACTGACCCTGCTGCATCAGCTGCTCGAAGTCCTTGCCCCACAGTGTTCGCTCGCCCTGGTCGGGAGTCTGCAGTTTCACGAAGTAGCTGCTGTCCTTGCTCGGGTCGTGCTGGTAGGGCGCTGCGCCATGCTCCACCAATTGGCCGCGGATGACCGTAGCCATGGCAGCTGCGGTGACAGCAGCGGGGGCGACGTTGTCGCGCTCTGGTTCCTTTCGCTCGACCTCCGGGGTAGCGGCCTCCGGCGCTCCGCGCTCGATGCTCTGGCCTTCCTGCTCGATGGCCATCTCCGCCTTGCGTTCTGCCATGCGCTGATTCATCTGTGGGTCCGTGAAATGAATGTCCAGCCCACGCTTCACGGCTACGTCTACGACGGTGCGCTTGAACTCCTCACTGCCCTTGATCGTCAACGTGCTGCCGAATCGCTCGCGGGCCAGGTCCAGGGCCACCGAGACGCCGGCCTCGGTCATACCGTGCTTGCGCAGGGCGATCGCCTTGCCGGTGTCCACGAACACCGTCTTGTCGCTGCCCTTGTCGAGGTAATGCACGTTCTGACTGAATCGGGCTCGCTTGGTGTACATGTCCTGGGCGCTGCCGGCCTGAGTGCGGCCGGTAGTTTTGTACTCGTCCAGGGCCTCGCTGAGCCGGCCGACCAGCCGACGCATGCGCTCGCGCGCCGGCGGAGTCTGCTCCAGCTGCGGCCCGGAGATTGAGTTGTCCGGCAGATGCTTCTCCTGCCGATCAACCAGCTCACGTATCTCTGCACTTCTCATGCTGTTGCTCTCATTTTTCTGTTGGGGGTGAGTGATTGCCTGCTTGGCCTTCATCCGCTCGAACACCAGCACCGCCACCAGCTGGGAGCGCTCCTGACGCGTAAAGCGGTCATCGGTGCGCACCAGGCGGCGAGTTTCGTAGAAACGCTGGTCAATCTGGCGGAGGGCTCGGCGCTGAGCCGGCTTCAGTCTGTTGCCTTCGTGCTGCCGTAAGGCATAGGCCGAAGGGGTAGAGGATTCGCGCGCCAACGGCCTTGGCTGCGCGCTGGTAAAGCGAACGCGGATTGGCGACCCGGTAGGAGGGGGCGACCGCATGGAGCGCAGGATTCGCTCCGTATGCCGCTCTACGTCGTCCACGAATGCGGGGCGATGGGGATTGCGCGCGTAGGGCGGTAGCTTCTGCGGATCTACTCCGGAATGTCCTCCAGTCCGGCCAGGGGATTGAGGTTGCCCAGCAGGTCGTCCTCGTTCAGATCCGGAACCGCGGGCTGCAGGTCCGGCAGCTCGTGGCCGGTCGGCGCCGGCGCCGACGGAACTGGATACTCTTCCTCGTCCTCCTGATACAGCAGGTCGCAATCCAGGATCTCGTCGCTCGCTGCCTTGGTCGGCCAGGTGAACGCGTGCATCACCCTGCAGAAGCACCGAGGCTTCACGTTTTCCGCCGTGCCGGTCATGTGCCACATCGCTTCGGGACAGGCCTTGCAAGCCATCGGTAGATCGGCCAGCGCCTTTTCGGGCAGCTTCAGCAGCACCTCGCTGAAGATCTCCCGGCCGTCGGCCAATGTGTAGTTGCTCATACTCTTCTCCATACCCTCGATAGAAGCGCTCGATGCGCTCGGCCAGCAGGGCAGGGCGGTCCTCCGCCGGCGCTGCGTAGTAGCGCTGACGCACCGAAGGCCCTGCCTTGCTGATGTACTTGATCTCCTTCGCCCGTTCGGGCCAGGCGCCAAGGCGCTGCTCGATGACATGCGCCGGCAGTGGTGGCTTCTTCAGCTCACGGCGCACCACAAAGTCGTCTTGAAAGATCGACTCTTTGAGGTTGGTGAACTTCTGGTCTCCAGGCAGCTTCACGGCGATGTACTCGGTGGGCTTGCCTTCGTTGCGGATACGGGTTTCTCCGAACGTGCCGACCAGCTGGTAAAAGTCGGCGCGCGACTTCACATCCCGCTCGATGACCTGGCGAACCAGGTCGGTCTTGAACTCGCGATTCTTCCCCCGGAAGTCGTCACCCTTGTATCGAGACAGCACGCTCGCCGCGTCCTGCGGATTCACTCGAATACGCTCACGCGGCGATACCAGTTGATACTTCTGGTTGATGTGTTCCTGGAATGCCTCCATGAAATCGACGTTCCGCTCGTAATCGTCAACCGGGTTCATTTCCTTTCCGGTCAATAAGTTCTTCCGCGGAATGACGACATGGATATGTGGCTTGCGGTCTTCCATTTCGCCGGTCTGGCGATTGACCTGCTGGAGTACCTTGGGAATATGCGCTTCTGCGTAGAAGTTAAATTCATCTCCATGATAGGCATTCATCATGAAGTGTTTAAATTCCTGGGTGATATCGCGTAGGGTTTGCTCGGGTATCTCGTCCTCTGCAAACGACAGAGTGAAGGTCAAATAACGGTCCTGGCCTTTATCCGGGATTCCTTGATAAACCAACTGAGTCAGATCCAAATCACCGTCGATGATCATCCGGTGATCCAGCTCGTCGCGACTTAGTTCGCGGCCAGCCTTATTCCCTTCTTCCAGGTATTGCTTAATACCACTGTTGTAACCACGGCACCTAATCAGCATCTTTAATACCGCTCAGTAGCAATTCTCGAATAGCAACCAATTGGTTGGTCAAGTTCAGGTATAATCGTTCAGAGATAACTTCCGAACGGTAAGCCTGATTAATTCGATGCGCCAACTGGTTTAAGTTGTTGCTCGACTTGTTGTAGAGAAACAACAAACGCTCTTGATTTTGCGAAGGCGGAATAATTGTTACTTCGGATTCAAGCCATACGCGCCGACAGTAGGCGGACATTGTTAATCCGCTGGCAGGTTGCTTTTCAGCGTGTACAGCGAACTCGTCTTCGGAGACGCGAAACGCGATTACGCGGTCCTTGGATTTTTTCGCGGACATGACGACTCCTGACCGATGACTGACTGACCGGATGACCAATGACTGACCAACTGACTGGATGGGCTGGATCTGCACGGCAGCAGCGACAGCTGCTGTCGGGGTTTCAAAGGGGTTCCCCCTTTGGCACGGGCGATTGTTGAAGGGGCGCAGCTCCCGTAAACAATCGGTAACGTGCCTCTCTTCTGCTCACACTCCGAGCCTCATAGACAACTCATATGCAACCTATGAACGCTATATAGACAATCCATAACACTCCATAGACAGCTCAAAGCGCCTCATAGACAATTCATGCACACGTCATAGGCACGAGATAGACAAATGACCGACGATGAAGCCCGCAAGAGCCTTGAGCCGGTGATACAGGCACTGAAGGCTTCCATCCCTATGCAGAAGGCCATCGATAACCACCTGCAGACACTCGAAAAGCTAAGGGGCTATGGGTACAGCAACGGGTTCATCAGCGAGGCCCTGAGCAAGGATCAGGACAAGCCAATCACTGCCCAGCTATTCGCCTCGATGATGTACCGGGCGCGCAAGAAGAAGCCGGCACAGTCAAAAGCGGCGGCACAGGTAAAGGCCGCCGACCATCCTGCCGCAAACCAAACGTCCGTCCCTACAAAGCCGAAACCAGAATCGGACCCAAGAAGACCAAGACGCTTTGTCCATAACCCGACGCCGCCGGCCAACATTCTGGATTGAATGCGGCCGGGCAATCTGCGTCAGTGTTTGGCTCCTTGCTTGACCCTCTCCTGCAGCGCCGGCGGAAGTTGCTTAATGCCACGCTCAAGAGCGGCAATCTCCCGTAGGTAATACGCCGACTCCTTCTGCGCATTGTCCAGGGCAGACATCTGCAGGATCAGGACCAAGGGGATGGATATGAGGCTGAGCAGCAACGAAGTACCCAGCACCATATTCAAGCGGAAAGACTTCTTGTCGCGTAGTGAATCACCGGCTGATTTAAGCCGGCTCTCCAGCTGCGCAAGTCCATCGTTCGCGCCGCTCAAGTGAGACTTGAGCGCATCCGCAATTGCGGTAGTGGCTTCAGCTCTTGCTTTTTCCACCGCAGCGCCGGCCAGCTCGCCGGAAATAGTTTCGGCTTGTTCGACGGCCTTCGCGATGATTTCAACGGATTCACTAATTGCGCCGGGAACTTCTCTGATGGCCTTGAGAACGGCCTGTTGCTTTTCAATATAAAGCTCGGTGTCTTCCTTGATGATCTCTTTACAAAGTTCCGCGACAACGAAAACCGGATCATCTGCACCGAGGGCTATACCCGTTCGCTTGAACACGCCGACAGCAATTCTCTCGCGCTGCTGTTCGTCCATGGCGACCTCTTAAAAATTGATCTGATCAAGTTGGGAAAAGATATCGCGCGCAACATTCTTGATACGCTGCTTTTCCATGATGCTGAATTCGCTTGACGCCATAACTTCATCGAAAGTTAAGCGGAGCTTGTTCATGTGCTTGATATCGTCGCCGTAGGTCTGGTGGTTGCGAGCTGCCAACAGTACCGATCCGGCAATGCGGCTTTGGTTGTCCTGGTAGACCTTCATTTCAGTGAAGGGCTTGCCTTGCGGCGACTTCAGTTCGCCGAAATGCTCGTTCATCCAGAGGATGAGTGGGGCCTGCGGTACACCCTCGGCTATCGACTTGAAGCCGGTCGCTGTGTCGATCAGGGTGTCGCCACCGCCGACAACGGTATGGATATAGACCTTCTTGCCGCTCTCCTGCAGGAAGCTGATGACCTCGTTTTCCACCAGATAGGCCAGCAGCGGAGAAAAGGTATTGGCGCCGTTGTCGATCACGGCCGCGCCTTCGTGGGACAGCAGCTTTTCAACCAAGGCATCGAACCGCTTCGCATCGATAGTCCGGGAGTCATTCATCACCGGGATATGCTTGGCGCCGATGGCCTTGTAGTGGGAGAAGGTCGTGTTCTCCTGGTCGGTGTCGTAGGGATACACCGGATCGATCTTGCTCTTGAGCCACTGGGCGACGATGACGGCAATGAAACTCTTACCGATACCGCCCTTGCCCTGCAGGATGAAATGGATGGAGTTCTGAAGGTTCATGGAATGTCCTCAATATCAGATGGCGTGACAGGGTGCCGTGACATGTCACGGCTGGTGGTCACGAAAGGAAGAAGAGCGCAAAGGGCTCCGCCCCTTGCATCCCCGCCCTCGCCGGGAGGCAGGCGCCCAGGGGGTAGAGCTCCCTGGTCACCCGCCGTTAGGCTTTTCGTGGGGAGTGGCGGTCAAGGGTGAAGGCTTCGCCCCGTGCCTCCGTTCGCCGCGCGATGGAGCTGCACGACGAGCCGGGGGCGCGGCCCCTGACCGGGCAAGGTGCTCTCTAGAACGGAATATCGTCGTCGAAACTGTCGTGGTCCTGCGCCGGCGCGGGACCCGGTTGCGACTGCTGTTGCTGGGCCTGTTGCGGACGCTGCTGCGGCTCTCGCGGGGTGCGCGAAGCGTCGTCGCCTGCAGGACGCCCACCGAGCAGCTGCATGTTGCCGTTCATGTCCACCATCACCTCTGTGGTGTAACGGTCCTGCCCGTCCTGCCCCTGCCACTTGCGGGTGCGCAGGCTGCCTTCGACGTAGACCTGCGAGCCCTTGCGCAGGTACTCGCCGGCGATCTCCGCCAGACGGCCGAAGAACACCACGCGGTGCCACTCGGTGCGCTCCTGCTGCTGGCCGGTCTGCTTGTCTTTCCAGCTTTCGCTGGTGGCCAGGGTGATGTTGGTCACCGCGTTGCCGTTGGGCATGTAGCGGGTTTCCGGGTCACCACCGACGTTGCCAACCAGAATGACTTTGTTAACTCCACGAGCCATAGCTGTGCTCCTTGATTAGCGGCGCGAGGCCGTTTTGCGGCCCTTGGCGGGCTGTTTGGGTGGAAACTCGAACGAAACCTTGCCTGTGGTCTTGTCGAGCACCAGATGCGCCTCAAAGGCGCTGCCGCTCTTGCTCTTGAAGCCCTTGATTACGCCGGTCTTGCCCTTTGCAAGCAGCTGCTCGATCTGGCCATCGGTGAGCGCCTTTTCCGCGATCACTGGCCAGAGGCGGAAGTCGCAGCCCTTGCAGGCGACTACCTTCGGCGTTTTCACCATGTCGCTCGAACACTTCGGGCACTTCAGGGCCAGCGCCGAAGCGGCGCCTTCGCGCTGGAACTGGATATCCCCCAGCTCGATGTTCGCCACCTGGTGAGCAATGAACCCCTCCAGTTCGTCCAGGAACTCGTCCACTGTCAGCTCGCCGGCCTCGATCTTCTTCTGCTGCTCGTGCCATAGCGCCGTCATGTCCGGCGTGGTGGCGATCGCTGGCAACAACTGGATGAAGGAGATCCCGAGCGGAGTCGGAATCAGCTTCTTCTTCTCGACCGTGTAGAACTTGCGGTGCTGCAGGGTTTCCAGCATCGCGGCACGGGTGGCCGGGGTGCCGATGCCGCCGCTTTCCTGCTGCTTGCCTTCGTCGCGATCCAGCAACAGCGCGCGCAGGGCCGGGTCCTTGATGTACCTGGCCACCCGCCGTAGGTCCTCCAGCAGGGTTTTCTCGGTGTACAGCGGCAGCGGCTTGGTCTTCTTCCGCTCGGCCTCGACCTTCTGGCACTTGCCAGCCTGCCCCTGGGCCAGCTCCTGCAGGCGTTCGAAAAGTCCGGCCGGGGCTGCATCACCGCCCTGGTCGTCATCGGCGCCGACGTCGGCTTCCGCGTCAGGAGCCGAGTCTTTCACCAGTGCCGACCAACCCGGATCGCGCAACTTGGTTGCACCGCTGTTGAATCGGTAGCCGGCCACGTCGAAAGCCACGGCGGCCGAGTCAAAGCGTTTGAGCGGCAAGAACTGAATCAGGTACTGGCGGACGATCAGCTCGTAGACGGCCCGCTCGTTTTTGCTCATCTGATTGAGGTCGACCTGAGTCGGAGTCGGAATGATCGCGGTATGCGCCGAGACCTTGCCGTCATCTACAGCGCGACTCTTGCGACCGGTGTCCACCTGGGCGAACCAGCCTGCAGCTGGTGTGCCGGCGAAAGCCCGGGTCAGGTGCGCGACAGTTTCCGGGGCCTGCTCGAACTGCTCTGTGCTCATGTAGCCGCAATCAGAGCGGTTGTAAGTGATCGCCTTGAATTTCTCGCGCAACACCTGAGTGATTTCCAGGGTGGCCTGCGCGCTCAGGTCCAGCTCATCACTGGCCATCCCCTGCAGGTCCAGCAGGGCGAACGGCAGTGGTGCGGCCCGCTGCTTCTCCACCACGGCAGCGCTGACCACATTCGCGGCTTGGCCCGTGCAGGTTTCAATGATCCGCACCGCAAAGGCTTCATCATGGATGCGGCCCCTGTCGTCCAGGACCGGCGCTGGATCGACACCGCCCGGCGGGGTCTGCGCCAAGGCCTTCAGGTCCAGACGGCTCTTGATCAGGTCGCCGCCCATGGCCATGGATGCCGTCACGGTGTGGAAGAAGGCTTCCTTGTGATTCTTGTTGGAGAGATAACGGTTCACGATCAGGCCAAGAATCGGGGTCTGAACCCGACCGACCGACAGCACGCCTTTCATCCCCTTGGCGGAGGCCGCCAGGCTATAGGCGCGAGTCATGTTGAAGCCGTACAACTGGTCGGCAATGCTGCGAGCCTTGCCGCGCTGCGACAGGCCGTGGAACTCGCTGTTGTCGCACAACTCGTCGAGAGCCTTCTGCGCAGCCTTGGTGTTCAAGTCGTTGATCAACACACGCTTGACCGGGCTTCGGTTGTCGAAGTGCTCCAGCACCTCGTCCACCAGCAACTGGCCTTCTTCGTCCGGGTCGCCGGCATGGACGATTTCCGACGCTTTGGCGATCAGTTCGCCCACCACGGCGAGTTGGTCGGCGGTGCGCTCGATGGGCTGATACTTCACCGGCCGGATCTTCAGCGGCAGGTCTTCAGCCTTCCATTTGGCATACTCGGGGTTGTGCACCTCTGGCGGGGCCAACTCCAGCAGGTGGCCAATGCACCAGGTCACCACATCCCGGCCACAATCGATGTAGCCCGTTTTTCGAATGCCGCCGCCGAGGGCTTCGGCTATCACGGCGCCCAATGCCGGTTTTTCCGCAATAAACAGTCGCATCTGCTTGCTCCAAAGCCCCCGAAAACACACACGCAGCCGAGCCCGCAGCGAGCCTTTAGGCCGCTGTGAACGGGCTTGTGAGGTGCTTCGGGGGTGACGCTAGGGAGGGAGGATTAGCCGCTGATTACACGGCCGAACTTCTGGATGATCTGTTTCTGTTCAGCTGCGTCGTAAGGACAGCCGCCCAGGAAACTTTCTCGCGCATCGCTGGTGGCGGCCGCCCTGAACTTGCCCCGTTTCCAGACCTGAATCCCGAAGAAGTCAGAAATGGCGCCGGAACATTCACTGCCCCCACTCGAACCGGTCAGCTTGCCCCACATGCAAAGAGTCACCTTGCAGGGGTCGCCGGCAGAGGCAGGCATGGAAGCGCCGCATGCCACAAAGGCAGCGAGCGCAATTGCTTTCATTTTCATAAGTAAATCTCCTTCCCACAGCATGAGAGGCTGTGGCTCACCACTACCTTCTTGAGGGCTAGTTGGTACGAATGGTGATGGTGGTGCGGCGGTTGGGTTCCAGGCACTTGATTACCGCAGGGGACTTCTTGCCGGGACATTCAACCAGCGGGGCCTTCACCCCAAGGCCATCGATGCTGATCAATGATGCCGACACCCCCTGCTCAACCAGGTACGACCGCACCGCCTTGGCCCGATTCAACGAGAGTGCCATGTTGTGCGAGTAGCTTCCGAACCGGTCGGCGTGACCTTCGATAGCGATTGCCACCAGGCCCTCTTCATCCAGTTCTTTAACCAGGCGACTCAGCTCCATCCGAGCCTTCGGTTGCAGCTCCACGCTGTTAAAACCAAAGGTGGCATCGGCGGAGAGCGTGATTTGCTTGGCCTTCGGCTCAGCCACCGGTTCGGGCTCCATACAGCTCTTCGGCTTGACGAAGAACGAACGGGCCAGCATCTCGTCATCGAACAGGATCTTGTACTGACACACCTTGTCCGGCTGTCCGTCAGCCTGGCGGAACTTCAGCACGTAGTCCCACTCATGTACGCCTGCCAGTCCTTCCGAGTAGTGCGGCGGCCCGATCAGTTCGAAGAGTTGGCGCTTGGTCATGCCTTCGCGGATGTTGCTCAGGTTGTCCTGGTTCACATAAGTGCCGTCAGAGCGGCCCGCGTCTTCGATAAGCGGGAATACAGGACTGTCCGTCTTGCCCTGGCTATCGACCTTGCTGATCGTGGTGCCACAAGCAGCCAGCATTACCATGGCGCAACCGGCAAGCAGGATCTGGCCGGTGGAGCGTTTGATTTTCAACATGATTACCTCGAAATATTCATGAAAGGTGGAAGGCCCGGCTTGTACCCGGCCATTTGCTCAGGAGCGAAGGATTACCACTGGTAACCGACACCAGCGGACACACCGACGTTGCCCTGGGTATCCGCGCTGCCCTGCAGCTTGGTCACCCACTTGCCGTTATCGGAGATCCGAGATACGCCGACCGCTACCGCAGACTGACCGCGATAGTTGCCTACGCCGGCAGCGGCCATGCTCGCGCCCGGAACATACGGTTGCGGCAGGCTGGCTTGGGCCAGAGCGCCGGCAATACCGGCACTGAGCACGTTGTCCTGCTCGTGCAGGTCGTTCTTCAGGCTGGCATAGCGGCTGTCGGTATAGGCATTGGCGTTGCCAGTGATGCCACTGACGCTCTGATTGAGCTGGGCGACGTTCACCGCGTCGGTGTCCTCCACACCGGCCGCAACACTGGTGATCTGGCGTTCGTTGCCGGCGCTGCCGACGGCCACGGTGTTCGCGCGATCGGCGACCGAATTTGCACCTACGGCCACCGAGTTCTCACCCGATGCTTTGGCACTGGTGCCGATAGCCATGCTATTGGCCCCGGACGCCTCGGCCCCTGCACCACCGGCAACCGAATCCCGACCAGTCGCTTTCGGCTTCGGCAGGTTGGAGGTGTTGCTCACCTGGAACATACCGTCGGTGCCGTTCTGGATATGGGTAACATCCCCCTCGACCTTGGCGACACGATTGTCAACGTCACCAACACGCTTATCGATATTGGTCACGCTGCCACTCACTTCATTGAGCTGGGCGACGTTCACCGCATCGGTGTCTTCCTTGCCGGCCTTGACGTTGGTGATCTGCCGTTCGCTGCCCACACTGCCTACCGACACGCTGTTGTCGCGATCGGCCACCGAGTCGGCACCCAGAGCAACAGCGTTCATGGCCGAAGCCGCCGCGCCGCTGCCGATGGCAGTGCTCTTCTCCTTGGTAGCCTTGGCGCCATCACCCATCGCCAGGGAGCCATTACCTTCGGCCTTGGCGTTATTCCCGAAAGCTGAAGCCCCCGTGCCCGATGCCATGGCATTGGCGCCGACCGCAGTGGCCTTGTCAGCGGTTGCCTTCGCTTCGTCACCCATGGCGACAGAACTGGCACCATTGGCGATTGCGGCTGGACCGGCTGCTACGGAGTTCGTACCAGTGGCCTGCGAGTCATCCTTGGCCGAACGGGTGTGGAAGTACTTGATGCCGCCGCCGTTGGCGATGTTGGTGATACTTCCCTCGATGGTGGTCACCCGGCCATCGATGACCGTCACCGCATCGTTGGTGGCCTTCAGCTGCGCACCGTTGACCGCATCGGTGCTGGTATCGCTCAGCACGCCGGCGGCGATGTTGGTGATCTTCTGAGGACCTGCGCCGCCATGCTTGGCGCTGAACGCGCCTATGCCGGCATCCCACAGCAATGCATCGTTGGCCAGGCCGGTAACTTGGTCACCGATGGTGATGATGCTGCCTTCGACATTGGTTACTCGGCCATCGACAGTGGTCACCGCATCGTTGGTGGCCTTCAGTTGGCTGCCGTTGACCGCATCCGAGCTGGTGTTGCTCAGCACGCCGGCGGCGACGTTGGTGATCTTCTGAAGACCTGCTCCGCCATGCTTGGCACTGAACGCGCCGATACCGGCATCCCACAGCAACGCATCGTTGGCCAGGCCGGTAACCTGGTCGCCGATGGTGATGATGCTGCCTTCGACATTGGTTACTCGGCCGTCGATGGTGGTCACCTGGTCACCCAGGTTGGTCACGCGGTTATCGACAGTGGTCACCGCATCGTTGGTGGCCTTCAGCTGGCTACCGTTGACTGCTTCCGTGCTGGTATCGCTCAGCTCGCCGGCGGCGATGTTGGTGATCTTGTTCGGGCCATCAACACCATGCATGGCACTGAACGCACCGGTATCGACATCCCACAGCAACGCATCACCTTCCAGACCCATTACCCGGCTGTCGACGTTGGTGACACGACTGCTAAAGGTGGTCACACGATTATCGACGTTGTTGATACCACCCTCGATGGTGGTCACACGGCCATCGATGCCAGCCACCGCGTCATTGGTAGCCTTCAGTTGGCTACCGTTGACCGCATCCGTGCTGGTATCGCTCAGCACGCCGGCGGCGACGTTGGTGATCTTGTTCGGACCAGTGCCGCCATGGTTGGCGCTGAACGCATTGGCCGTGGCATTCCACAGCAGGGCGTCCTGTTGTAGACCCGTGATATCGCCTTCGACGTTGGTAACACGACCGTCGATGGTGGTCACACGGTTGAGGATCGCGTCATCTGCGTCCCTCATCTGTTGCATATTCACGCCGTCCGTAGCTTCTGTGCCTGCAGCCACATTGGTTAACTGACGATTGTTGTCCGCAGTCCCAAACGACACCGTGTTATCGCGGTTGTTGGTGGATCCGATGCCCAACGTAATGCTGTTGTCGGCATCGACTTCGATGTCCATGCCCCAGGCGGCAGAGTTAT
>RCUL01000574.1_pt1 | contig 17185 bp, 14 predicted proteins | sample 2167521 | NCBI WGS metagenome assembly RCUL01 (sample SAMN09932745, study PRJNA488358) | compost metagenome | feature: garden; material: soil; isolation source: compost soil in acetic acid-enriched culture | place: Germany: Experimental Botanical Garden Goettingen | collected 2016-01-27
GGTTGTTCTCGTCGCCCGGCTCGGTCTTGGCGATGGCGATCTGGTTGAGGATCGAGGGGTAGAGCTTGACCACGCGGAACTTGCTGATATCGCCACCGAACTCGTTCAGGCGCTTGGTCGCCCAGGGCGAGATCACCGTCCGCAGGTAGCGCCGCGGGATGCCGTACTCCTCTTCGAGAATGGCGCCGTCCTCATCGGCATTGAACAGCCCGAGGGGAGACTCGAACACCGGCGAACCCTTGATGGCATAGAAGGGTACGCGCTCCATCAACTGTTTGAGTTTCTCCGCCAGGGACGATTTGCCGCCGCCCACCGGGCCCAGCAGGTAGAGGATCTGTTTCTTCTCTTCCAGACCCTGGGCGGCATGGCGGAAGAAGGCGACTATCTGGTCGATGCACTCTTCCATGCCGTGGAAGTCGGCGAAGGCCGGGTAGCGGCGAATCACCTTGTTGGAGAAGATCCGCGACAGCCGGGGGTCGAGCGAGGTATCCAGCAGCTCCGGATCGCCGATAGCCATGAGCATGCGTTCCGCTGCGCTGGCGTAGGCACTACGGTCCTGCTTGCACAGGTCGAGATATTCCTGGAGGGAGTATTCCTCCTGGCGAGTCGCTTCGAAGCGTTGTTGGAAGTGGCTGAAAATGCTCATGACGTCACCTCGCTGGAAACAGGAAGCCGGCGCGGGGTCGGTTGTGCGGGTGCGGGCAGTCAGCCGAAAGCTGGCTGATGAAAATCCCCCAGAACACCTGAATGGTCGCTGCCGATGGCCCGGAACCGGTGGACCGGCTCTCCCCTTTTTTGGATGGCCTGAGCTAAGAGTAGTTCGTAATCGGCAAGGTCAAGCATGACGGAACGATAACAAGGGATTACCGTCCGTCGGGGAGGCGGCGCCAAGCCAGTGATGGCGCGGGGTTGCGCCTCACCGAAAAAATTTCAGTCGATGCTGCCCTGGGCGACTTCGTCGGGGTAGAGGCTGCGCCAGAGCTCGAAGCCGCCATCCAGGCTGTAGACCTCGGCAAAGCCCTGATGCGCGAGATAGGCGGCCGCGCCCTGGCTGGAGTTGCCGTGATAGCAGGAGACGATCAGGGGCTTGTCGAAGTCGGCCTTGGCGATGAAATCGGCCAGAGAGTGGTTGTCCAGATGGCGCGAGCCGCTGATATGGCCGAGGGCGAAGCTCTGTGGGTCGCGGATGTCGACCACGACCGCGCCCTGTTCGCGCAGGGCCTGGGCCCGCTCGGGCGGGATGCGTTGGAATTCACTCATGGCGGTTCTCCTCGCAGCTGCAGCTGTGGCGCTCGCCGCTGTCGATGTTCAAGAGGGTCATGGCGCCGCCCCAGACACAGCCGGTGTCGAGGGCGAACAGGCCGGGTTCGTGGCAATTGCCTTCCAGGGCTGCCCAGTGGCCGAAGATGATCTTCTGCCCGCGGGTCTTGCGTCCGGGGATGCTGAACCAGGGGGAGAAGCCGGGCGGTGCTGTGTCCAGGCCTTCCTTGGATTTCAGGTCCAGGGTCCCGTCGGCGCGGCAGAAGCGCATTCGGGTGAAATAGTTGGTGATGACCCGCAGGCGCGCTGCGCCGTGCAGGTCCTTGTCCCACTTGTCCGGCTCATTGCCGTACATGCCGTCGAGGAACAGCGGCAGGCGGGCGTCGTCCTGCAGCGCCTCTTCCACTTCCGCCGCGCGCTTGAGCGCCTTCTTCAGCGTCCACTGGGGCGGGATGCCGGCGTGGACCATGGCGATATCCCGCTCCTCGTCATGGTGCAGCAGTTTCTGCCGGCGCAGCCAGTCGAGCAGTTCGGCGCTGTCCGGTGCATCGATTATCTCGCGCAGGGTATCGGCCTTGCGCAGACGCTCGATGTTGTGGGCTACCGCGAGCAAGTGCAGGTCATGGTTGCCGAGCACGCAGACCAGGGATTCGCGGATCGAATAAAGGAAGCGCAGGGTTTCCAGGGATTTCGGTCCGCGGTTGACCAGGTCGCCCACCAGCCAGAGACGATCCCTGGCCGGGTCGAAGCGGACTCGTTCCAGCAGGCATTTCAGTGGGTCCAGGCATCCCTGGAGATCGCCGACCGCATAGACCGCCATGCCGCTCTCCTCAGTGCAGGGCGCCGGGAACGGCGAGGCGGAAGGGGGCGATGATGGCATCGAAGCGTTTGCCGTCGTCGGCGACCATCTGGTAGCTGCCCTGCATGCTGCCCACCTGCGTCGCCATCACGGTGCCGCTGGTGTAGCTGTGGCTGGCGCCGGGGGCGATCAGCGGCTGCTGGCCGACCACGCCGGCACCACGGACTTCCTGGACGTGGCCGTCGCCGTCGGTGATGACCCAGTGGCGGGTGAGCAGCTTGGCTGGCAGCTCGCCATTGTTCTGGATGGTCACCGTGTAGGCGAAGGCAAAGCGATTCTCATCCGGCTGCGATTGCTCCGGGAGGAAGCGGGTGACGACGCTGACGTCGACCTGATAGCGAGGATCGGACACGCGGTTGCTCTCAGTAGCTGGAAAGGAGTCTAGGGCTTGGCGTCGGCCGCGGCCAGTTGATCGGCCAGGCGGACGAAAGCGGCCAGGTCGAGCTGTTCCGGGCGCAGGCTGCCATCCACGCCGGCGGCCTCGATGGCGGCGGCGTCGAGCAGGCCCTTGAGGGTGTTGCGCAGGGTCTTGCGGCGCTGGTTGAAGGCTTCGCGCACCACGCGCTCCAGCAGGGCGACATCCTTGGCCGGATGCGGCAGCACTTCATGGGGCGCCAGGCGGACGATGGCCGAGTCGACCTTGGGCGGCGGATTGAAGGCGCCCGGGCCGACATTGAACAGGTGCTCCACGCGGCAGTGGTACTGGACCATGATCGACAACCGGCCCCAGTCACCACCGCCGGGCTCGGCGGCCAGGCGCTCCACGACTTCCTTCTGCAGCATGAAGTGCATGTCGCGGATCAGGTCAGCGTGGTCCAGGAGGTGGAAGATCAGCGGCGTGGAGATGTTGTACGGCAGGTTGCCCACCACCCGCAGGCTGTGCGGCTCGGCGCCGAGTTGGCGGAAGTCGAACTTCAGGGCGTCGCCCTGGGTGAGGCGGAAGTTCGGCAACTGTCCGAACTTGTGCTGCAGGATGGGAATGAGGTCCAGGTCCAGCTCGACCACATCGAGCTGGGCGCCGCTGGCCAGCAGGCCCTCGGTGAGGGCGCCCTGGCCTGGGCCGATTTCCAGCAGGTGCTCGCCCGCACGGGCGTGGATGCTGCGCAGGATGCGGTGGATCACGCCTGCATCGTGCAGGAAGTTCTGGCCGAAGCGCTTGCGCGCGCGGTGTTGGTAATGTTCGGACATCGAAGGCTCCAGGCCTTGGGGCCAGGCTGGGAGCCCGGCGCGGAAAACTGAAGGGCGGAGTTTATCAGGCGGCTGGTCCCGAAGCCTAAGGCCTGGCGCCGAAAACGGCGCCGCCGCGTGCATTCAGTGGGTCTGGCTCTGTGCGACCGCCATCTGGTAGGCGGTTTCCAGCGCGACTTCCAGGCTGCCGCAGTCGACTCGACCAGTCCCGGCCAGGTCCAGGGCGGTGCCGTGGTCCACTGAGGTGCGGATGATCGGCAGACCCAGGGTGACGTTCACCGCCGCGCCGAACCCCTTGTACTTGAGCACCGGCAGGCCCTGGTCGTGGTACATCGCCAGCACGGCGTCGCAATGCTCCAGATGCTTGGGCGTGAACAGGGTATCGGCGGGCAGCGGGCCGATCAGGTCCAGGCCTTCGGCGCGCAAGCCTTCCAGGGTCGGCTCGATGACCTCCAGCTCTTCGCGGCCCAGATGTCCCCCTTCGCCGGCGTGGGGATTGAGACCGCAGACCAGGATGCGCGGACGGGCGATGCCGAATTTGCTCACCAGGTCGGCATGCAGGATGCGGCTGACCCGCTGCAACCGCTCGGGCGTGATGGCGGCGGCGACATCCTTGAGTGGCAGGTGAGTGGTCACCAGGGCTACACGCAACCCGCGGGTGGCCAGCATCATCACCACCTGGCGGGTGGCCGTGAGTTCGGCAAGGAACTCGGTGTGCCCCGAGAAGGGGATGCCGGCTTCGTTGATCACGCCCTTGTGCACGGGAGCGGTGATCATCCCGGCGAAGTGTCCGTCCAGGCAACCCTGGCCGGCGCGGGTCAGGGTTTCCAGCACGTAGTCCGCGTTCAGCGGTTCCAGGGTGCCGGGCCTGGTCGCCGCATTCAGGGGTGTATCCCAGACGTAGAGGCTGCCGGCAGGGGCCGGGGTATCAGGCAGGCTGGATGGCTCGACATCGATCAGCTGGATGGACAGGCCCAGTTCGCTGGCGCGCTGCTCGAGCAGGCGGCGGCTGGCGATGGCGATCAGGGGATGGGGCTGGGACGTTCGGGAAAGGAGCAGGCAGAGGTCGGGGCCGATGCCGGCGGGTTCACCTGGGGTGAGGGCGAAGCGGAGAGGTTTCATTGCGGGTCCTTGCGTGGTGTCCAGCGCGTTGGCGGTGATTGTACCGCCAGCGCGCTGTCCTGCGACCCGACTGCTTACAGCTTGGTTTCGACGTAGGCTTCGTCGCGGATCTGGCGCAGCCAGGCCTGCAGTTCCTCGTCGTACTTGCGGTTGCGCAGCACGTTCAGTGCCTGCTGCTCGCGGAGTTTGTCGCTGCTGTCGGTGGCGCGGCGACCCAGCACTTCCAGCACATGCCAGCCATAGGGGCTCTTGAACGGCTTGGAGAGCTTGCCGGCCGGGGTCTGCGCCATGACTTCGCGGAACTCGGGCACCAGGGCGTTGGGGTCGATCCAGTTCAGGTCGCCGCCGTTGAGCGCCGAGCCCGGGTCTTCCGAGAAGCTTTTCGCCAGTTCAGCGAAGTCTTCGCCGGACTGGATGCGCTCGTAGAGGCGTTCTGCCAGGCGCTGGGTGTCTGCTTCGCTGCGAATCTCGCTGGGCTTGAGCAGGATGTGGCGGACGTGGACTTCGTCGCGCACCACGGTCTGCCCGCCGCGCTTGTCGAGCAGCTTCAGGATGATGAAGCCGCCCGGGGTGCGAACCGGCTCGGTCACCTGGCCGACCGGCAGGGCGCTGATCATGCCGTCGAAGGGCGGAGGCAACTGGGCGGCCTTGCGCCAGCCGATCTCGCCGCCTTCCAGGGCGGTTTCGCCGGCGGAGCGGGAGATGGCCAGCTGGGCGAAATCGGCGCCCTGCTGGAGCTGCTCGTACAGTTCCCGGGCCTGGCGCTCGGCGGCCTGGATGGTGTCGGGGGAGGAGCCTTCCGGCACCGGGATCAGGATATTGGCCAGGCGGAACTCTTCGGACAGCTGGATCTTGCCCATGTCGGAGGCGAGGAAGTTCTGCACTTCCTGGTCGGTGACCTGGATGCGCTCGGCCACGCGGCGCTGGCGTACGCGGCTGATGACCATCTCGCGGCGTACCTGTTCGCGGGCATCCTCAAAGGACAGGCCGTCCTGGGACAGGGCACCACGGAACTGCTCGATCGTCATGCCGTTGCGTTGGGCGATGGCTTCGATGGCCTGGTTCAGCTCCTCATCGGTGATGCGGATGCCGGAGCGGTCGCCGATCTGCAGCTGGATGTTTTCGATGATCAGGCGCTCCAGCACCTGTTGGCTGAGCACATGCTCGGGCGGCAGCGAGGCGCCGCGCTTGGCGATGGTCTGTTGCACTTCGCGCAGGCGCTGGTCCAGCTGGCTCTGCATGATCACGTCGTTGTCGACGATGGCGACCACTCGGTCGATGGAGCGAACCTCGGCATGCGCGAGGCCGCCGAGGAGCAGGGCGCCCAGCAACAGCGGGCGCAGACAATCAGAGAGCTTGGTCTTCACGTTCACGGTAACCTTGAATGCCTTTATCCAGGAAGCTTTCGGTCGCATTGCCTACGACGCCGCCGAGGCCCTTGAGGACGATCTGCAGGAAGATCCCGTGGTCGCCGCTTTCGTTGGTGGTGGACGGCGTCTGGTCGAACTCGTCGTAATCGACCCAGTAGCGGTTGATCAGGCGCAGCTTCCAGCAGCAGCTGTCGTACTCGAAGCCACCGAAGGCTTCCAGGGTACGGTCGCGGTTGTAGTCGTACTGCCAGCGCGCGATGGCGCTCCACTGCGGGACCACCGGCCAGATGAACGAGAAGTCGTGCTGGCTGATCTTGTAGTAGTCCTCGATGAAGCCCGGGGTGCCCGGGGTGCCGAAGTCGCCGCCACCCACTACCCAGTTGCCGGTGGACTGGTCGTAGCGGATGGTGTCATTGCGGTAGCGGTAGCCGACGTTCACCACCTTGTTCGGATTGTCTTCTGGCTGGTAGTGGAACATCGCGCTGCCGGAGCGGGTGCGATGGGTGTCCGGGTCCCAGTTGAAGTCGGAGGACAGGCGCCAGTCGCGGTTGAAACGATACAGGTACTGCAGGGCGTAGGGGGACACTGACGATGTGTAGTCCGCCCGATCTTTCATGGGGGAGGTCCCCGGACGTCCGCTGAAACTGTCCGGCAGCGTCACTTGGCGGTCTTCGAAGTAGAACGCCTGTCCAATGCTGAAGCGCTGGCGCTCAAAGCCATTGGATTCGATCCAGCGATTGGTCACGCCCAGGGAAACCTGGTTGGCATCACCGATGCGATCACGGCCGGAGAAGCGGTTTTCACGGAACAGCGATGAGTAGCTGAAAGTGCTTTCGCTAGTGTCGAACAGCGGGATATCGGTCTGGTCCTCTTCCGGAACGTAGAGGTAGAAGAGCCGCGGTTCCAGGGTCTGGGTGTAGTCCTTGCCGAAGAACTGGGTCTTGCGATCGAAGAACAGGCCGCTGTCGACGCTGTAGATGGGGACCTGGCGATCCTGGCTGCCGTGGAAGGTCTGCTCGGCGAACAGGGAGTTCTTGCCTTGTTGGTCCAGGTCGAGGTCGTACTGGGTATAGGTGTACTTGACCTGTGGCTTGAGGAAGCCCCAGGTCCAGCTCATCGGCAGGCTGACGCTGGGCTCCAGGTGAGTGCGATCGCCGTTGGCGCGAGCCAGGCCGCGTACGTTGTTGTCGAGCCAGGGGGAGGCGATGCCATCGACATCGACGAAGTCGCCTTCGCGCAGGTTGCGATCGAAACGCACGAACTCGGTGCTGTAGGCGAAGTTCAGGCCTGCGGGCTGGAAGGGCAGGGCGCCATTCAAGGTGATCTGCGGCAGCCGCTCATAGGGCGTGATATCGGAAATGGTCGCCAGCTCGTAGGCCTGGGCGTTCAGTTTCGCGGTATAGGTATCGCCACGGTAGGTCAGCGTACCGCGCTGGTTGACGAATTCTGGTGTATCGACACCGAGATCGGTGTCCAGGTCGTCGAAGTAGTACGGGTCGCTGATGTCGGTGTAGTCGACTTCGGCCAGCAGACGTGAGTTCAGGCCGCCGGTATGTTGCCAGTTGTACAGCCAGCGCTTTTTCTCGTACTCGGACATGAGCTTGCGCTCGTCTTCCTTGTCGTCGAGGTAGGCGGCGCCCAACTCTCCCTCACTGCTGCGGGTCAGGTAGCGGAATTCGCCTTCCGTCAGCAGGCCGCGCTTGGACATGTAGCGCGGGTACAGGGTGGCGTCGTAGTTCGGCGCCAGGTTGAAGTAGTACGGCGTCACCAGCAGGAAGCCGGTGTCGGAGCTGCTGCCGATGGTCGGCGGCAGGAAGCCGGATTGGCGACGGTCGTCGATGGGGAAATAGATGTACGGGGTATAGAACACCGGAATGTCCTTGACCCGCAGGGTGACGTTGGTCGCGGTGCCGAAACCGGTGGCCGGGTTCAGCTTGATGTTGTTGCCCTTCAGGTGCCAGGCGTTGTCGCCCGGTTCGCAGCGGGTGTAGGTGCCATCCTTCAGGCGGATGACGGCGTCTTCCTGGCGCTTGGCGTACAGCGCGTTGCCGCGGGTGTGGGACTGGTGCAGCACGTACTCGGCGTTGTCGATCTTGGCTTCGCCGTTGTCCAACTGCAGCTCGGCGTGGTCACCGACCACCAGCGCACCCTTGTCGCGCAGCTTGACGTTGCCGATCAGTTCGCCACGGTTCTCGGCCTGGTGCAGGTTGGCCTCGTCGGCCTCCACCTGCATGCTGCCCTGGCGCAGGACCACGTCGCCGGCGAGGGTGGCGATCTGCTTCTCCTGCTCGTAGCGCGAGGCCTTGGCGGAGATGTAGGTGGGCGCATCTTCCATCGGCGTGTCGTCGTCCATGCCCGGACGCCGCGGCTCGACGTAGGAACCGGCGCAATAAGGGCCGGCTTCGGCCAGTTGGGCCGCAGTGAGCTTGTCGCGTGGCACCCAGTCGAGGTGACTGTAGTCGGCGCTGCGGGTGGCCAGGCCCTTGCCTTCGGCCTCGGTGACCAGGGTGGCATCGCTGCCTTCAGCCGCGGCCTGACCCTCCCGGGGGGGCGCGCCGATGGTCGAGCTCACGGCACTGCTGCTGTGAACCGGACGAGGTGGTAACTTCTCGGCGCTGGCCTTGGGCGAGCAGGCCCAGCCGCCAGTGGCGGATGCCTGGCAGTCGAATTGTTCTGCGGCGACGGCGAATGAGGTGGCTACTGGCTGCAGTGCCAGCAGGCTGCCGGTCACCAGCAGAGGAAATTTTCTACGAAACGCGGGGGATCTTGCTGCCATCTTGTTAGTCCGGGCTTCCTGCGCGCCTTCGGCCCGCTGGGGCCGCACGCCTCTCGATGGGCTGAAAAAGATGCTGGATAATAAAGCATGACCCGCACAACGGCTAGCGCCGCCGGAGACCACCCGATGCACCACGAAGACCTTCGCCTTCAGCAGCTGAGCCAATGGCTGGACCAGCAGTTGCCCACCCTGTTCGCTGCCGAAGGCTGGGGCCCCGTGCCTGCCGCCAGGCTGGTTCCGGCCAGCAGCGATGCGAGCTTTCGCCGCTATTTCCGCTGGGAGGCCGAAGGCCGCACCCTGATCCTGATGGACGCCCCGCCGCCCCGAGAGGACTGCCGCCCCTTCGTCAAGGTGGCGGGAATGCTCGCCGAAGCCGGCGTTCACGTGCCGCGTATCCTCGCCGAGGATGTCGAGCAGGGCTTCCTCGTCCTGGATGACCTGGGGCGCCAGACCTACCTCGATGTGATCGACGCCGAGAATGCCGATTCGCTCTTCGAGGACGCGATCCATGCGCTGATCACCTTCCAGAAGCGCCGCCTCGATGTCCCCATGCCCAGCTACGACGATGCCCTCCTGCGTCGAGAGCTGCAGCTCTTCCCCGAGTGGTATCTGCAGCGCCACTTGGGCATCGAGTTGGAAGGAGAGCGCCTGGCCGCCTGGCAACGCGTATCCGACCTGCTGATCGCCAGCGCCCTGGGCCAGCCCAAGGTGCTGGTGCACCGTGACTACATGCCGCGCAACCTGATGCTGAGCAACCCCAACCCCGGCGTGCTGGATTTCCAGGACGCGGTCTACGGCCCGGTCACCTACGACGTCACCTGCCTGTTCAAGGACGCTTTCCTCAGCTGGCCGGAAGAGCGCGTCGCCGCCTGGTTGCAGCGCTACTGGACCCTGGCGCGGGAAGCGGGGATTCCGGTACAGGCCGATTTCGCCGAGTTCCACCGCGCCAGCGACCTCATGGGCGTGCAGCGCCACCTCAAGGTCATCGGCATCTTCGCGCGCATCTGCCATCGCGATGGCAAGCCCAAGTACCTGGATGACGTGCCGCGCTTCTTCTCTTATATAGAGGCCGTGGTCGCCCGCCGACCGGAACTGGCCGAGCTGGGCGAATTGCTGGGCGGCATGCCGCTGCTGGAGGTCGTGCCCGAATGAAGGCCATGATCCTGGCTGCGGGCAAGGGCGAGCGCATGCGCCCCCTGACCCTGCACACACCCAAGCCGCTGGTCCCTGTCGCCGGTACCCCGCTGATCGAATTCCACCTCAAAGCCCTGGCGGCGGCGGGGTTTCGCGAGTTGGTGATCAACCATGCCTGGCTCGGTGCGCAGATCGAGGCGCACCTCGGCGATGGCGCCCGCTTCGGCCTGTCCATCCGCTATTCGGCAGAAGGCGAGCCGCTGGAAACCGGCGGCGGCATCTTTCGGGCCCTACCGTTGCTGGGCGACGAGCCGTTCCTGGTGGTCAACGGCGACGTCTGGACCGACTTCGATTTCAATCGTCTGCGGCGGCCCCTGGATGGCCTGGCCCACCTGGTGCTGGTGGACAACCCCACTCACCACCCGCGCGGTGACTTCCGACTCGACCAGGGTCGGGTGAGCGACGCGGCCGAGGGCGAGCCCAGTCTCACCTACAGCGGTATCGCCGTGCTCCATCCGCGACTGTTCGGCGATTGCCAGCCAGGCGCCTTCAAGCTGGCGCCGCTGCTGCGCCAGGCCATGGCCGCCGGCCAGGTCAGTGGCGAGCGTTTCGGCGGGCGCTGGGTCGATGTCGGCACCCACGAGCGCCTGGCGGAAGTCGAGCGCCTGCTGGTCGCGGAGGCCTGAGTTGATCTGGCCGGCCACTCTGATCGGCGCCACAGCTGGATTCGCCCTCGCGAACATTCCGGGCGCCCTGCTGGGCGGTCTGCTGGGGCAGGTGCTGGATCGGCGCCTGCAGCTGGAGTCCTGGGGCTCCCTGCGCGCCCGCCTGCGTGGCGAGGCGGCCATCGACCAGCAGGACCTGCTGTTCGTCCTCCTCGGGCGCCTGGCCAAGAGCGATGGACGGGTGCAGGAAGCGCATATCCAACAGGCGCGTTCCGAGATGAAGCGACTCGGTCTGGATGACGCCGGCACTCGGCGGGCGATCGCCGCCTTCAACCGCGGCAAGGCCGGCGGCGACAGCCTGGAACCCTCGCTGCGGCAGTTGCGCGACGATCGCCAGGGCGCCGAGCGCCTGCTGCGCAGTTGCTGGCAGTTGGCCGCCGCCGACGGCCGTATCGGCCAGCATGAACGCCAGCTCATCCTCCAGTGGGGCCATTGGCTGGGGCGTTCGACCTCGCAGGTGGAAGCCCTTGGCGCGGGCTACGATCTGCCCCAGGGACTGCGGCCCAGGCGCGGCAACAGCTACAAGGATGCGCTGACCCTGCTGGGGGTGACCGCCGATTGCGAGCCGGCGGTGATCAAGCGTGCCTACCGCCGGCTGCTCAGCCAGAACCACCCGGACAAGCTTGCCGGTTCAGGCGCCAGCCCGGCCCTGGTGCGCGCCGCCACCGACCGCACGCGCGAGCTGCACAGCGCCTACAACCTGATCCGCGAGCGCCACGGTTTCCGCTGAAGCCTGTCAGCCCCCGGGCGCGGCGCCGTGCCCGTCGGTGGCTTGCAGGTGCAGGCTGAGCCAGCCGCGAATCCGTCGTATCAACTGCTCCTGCTCGGTGGCGCTGTCGCCCGGCAGGCCCTTCATGGCGATCTGCAGGTACGCCGGGTGTTTCTGCCGTTTGCTGGCATGCAGGCGCCGCAGCGCGGCATCGCGATCGCTGGGCTGGTCCTTGTAGTAGAAGTCGCCCGTGGCCAGCTTGAGTTCCGGTAGCGAATCCTCCAGGGCGGGCTCGTATCCCGTCGGTATGTCCGCCGCCACCAGCAGGAGGTTGCGGATGTCCTGGGGCTCCTTCAGCGCCAGGTACTGCGCCGCCCAGTAGGCGCCCGTGCCGTGGCCGAGCAGCACGATGGCCTTGGGCTGCTGCTGGCGGGCGAAGGCCAGGGCCGCCTCGATGCGGGCGAACACCCGCTCCGTCTGGGTCTGCTGAATGGCCTCGCGGGAGAGTGGTGGTGGCGCGGGGTCGGTGTCGGGTTCGGCGCTGCCCGCCTGCTCGGTGTTGGCCGGGCCGTCTTCCGCGGCCTTCTCGGGGTTCACCGCCGGTTCGGCCTTGCTCGGCTCCTCGGTCTTGAGCGGGCGCGGCGGCAGCGGATCGCCACTGGGGTCGGGCAGGGTCAGGCTCAGGGTGCTCCAGCCGGAATTCGGCAACCTGCGCCGTAGCGGGCCGATGGCTTGCGGCCAGTCGGCGCTCTCGCCTTCGCCGGGCAGCAGGATCACGAGGCCGCTGGGATCGCTGGCATTGGCCGGCTGCCACAGCGCCAGGAAGCTCTCCTCGCCCGCCCGCAGCTGCTGTCGTTCCCGGCTCGGCAACTGGCGCTCCAGGCTGGCGGCTTCTTCCTGGCTGCGCTCGTCCAGCGGTGCGCGCTCCACGGCGGGGAGCGGCTGCTTGTCCGGCGCGGTGGACTCTTGCGCCGCCAGCGGGGCAGGGGAGGCAGGCAGCAGGGCAAGGCAAATGGCCACGAGAGTCGGGCGATAGGCGCGGAGCATCTGGGGATTCCTGGTCGAGCCGAGACAGAGCAGCCTAATGGCTCGCCCGGCATTTGTCAGGCCGAGCCTTCGCATGGTGGGCGGCGGCTGGAGTAAGGTATGTCGGCTGTTCATCCCTTTGCGGTTGGTCTCGATGATCCGTGCGCTTCTCTCCCTGCTGTTCGCCTGCTGCCTGGTAATGCCCGTTCTGGCGGCGCCGCCCCAGTTGCCCCTGGACGCGACCCAGCGACAATGGCTCGAGGCGCACGGCCAATTGCGCGTCGGGGCTGTGCAGCAGGCGCCCTACGTCCAGTTGGACCGGCGCCTGCAGCAACTCTCGGGGGCCAACGTCGAGCTGATGAACTGGTTGGCCGCGGCCATGGGCGTGGAGCTGGTCTGGCGTACCTATGACAGTCCGGCGGAACTGGATCAGGCGCTGCGCGCGGGGCAGATCGACCTCGCCCCCGGGCTTGTCCAGACGCCCGCCAGCCTGCGGCTCTGGCTCTTCTCCGATCCTTACCTGCGCGTCTCGCAACTGCTGGTCGGCGAGCGCGACGGCAGTGCGTCGGTGGATCTGGAACAACTCGACGCCACCTCGCCCGTCGCCGTGCGCCAGCCCAGTGCGGTGGCCGACTACCTGCGCGCCACCTACTCCAACCTCGATCTGAAGGCCATGGCCAGCGAGCGCCAGGCCCTGCAGGCGCTGCTCGCCGAGCAGGTACGCTACGCGGTGCTGGACGAAGCCCAGCTCAGCCGCCTGTCCCGCGAGCAGGAATTCGCCGGGCTGGCGGTCGTCGGGGATATCGGCTTTCCGCAACTGCTGCGGGTCGCCACACGGCGGGACTGGCCGGAACTGGCCAGCATCATCGACATCGCCCTGCGCAGCTTGCCGCCCAAGGACCTGGATCAGCTCCACGAACGCTGGCTGCAGCCCAAGTACCCGCGCCTGGGCGAGTCCGCCGGTTTCTGGCAGAACCTCAGCCTGCTGCTGGGCGTGCTGCTGCTGTCCGCCGCCGCGATCATCGCCTGGCTGCGCCGCCAACGTCGCGGCCTGGAGCGGCAACTGCTGGACGCCCGCCACGCGCTGCAATTGCGCGAGGCGGCGGAGGAAGCCTTGCGCCTCACCCAGTTCTCCATCGACCACAGCACCCTCGGCATCCTCTGGGTCAACTGGGATAGCCATGTGCGCTATGCCAACCGTGCCGCCGAACAGATGCTCGGTTATGCCCCGGGCAGCCTGGCGGACCGTCCCCTGGCCGACTTCCAGCCGGAACTGAGCATGGACCGCTGGCTCAACCTCTGGCGCCGTGCGCGCAACAGCGACGAAGGCCCCCTGAGTTTCGAGACCCGCTGCCTGCGTCCGGACGGCGGCTGGCTGCCGGCCGATGTATCGCTGAGCTTCCTGCGTTTCGGCTCCTCGGAGTACCTGGTGGTGTTTCTCTCCGATGCCACTGAGCGTCGCCGTGCCCGCGAGGCCCTGGAGGAGAGCGAGGCGCGCCTGAAGGGCATCGCCTCCAACGTGCCCGGCCTGGTGTTCCGCCTGGAGCGGCCCAGGGCCGGCGCACCCTCCGATTTCGCCTTCATCGGCGAGGGCAGCGAGGGGCTCGTGGGCTACAGCGCCAGCGAACTGCTCGACACCGGGCGCGGCATCCGCGGCCTGGTTCACCCCGAGGATCGCGACGGTTACCTGGCCAGCCAGCAGGCGGCGCTGGACGGCGACCGCGACTGGCACTGGCAGGGGCGCATCCTCACCCGTGACGGGCAGTTGCGCTGGGCCGACATCAAGGCCGGCGCCCGGGTCTTCGAGGACGGCCGGGCGATCTGGGACGGCGTGGTCTGGGACATCACCGAAAACAAGCAGATCGAGCTGGAACTGGGGGCCTCGCGCGCCCAGTTGCGCGAGCTGTCGGCGCACCTGGAAAGTGTGCGCGAGGAAGAGAAGGCGCGCATCGCCCGCGAGGTGCACGACGAACTGGGCCAGGTGCTCACCGTGCTCAAGCTGGAAACCTCCATGTGCGAGCTGGCCTTCGCCGGCCTCGATGCCGGCCTGCGCGAGCGCCTGGACAGCATGAAGCGCCTGATCGCCCAGCTGTTCCAACTGGTACGCGACGTTGCCACCGCCCTGCGCCCGCCGATCCTCGACGCCGGCATCGCCTCGGCCATCGAATGGCAGGCCCGGCGTTTCGAAGCGCGCACCCAGATTCCCTGCCTGGTGGAAGTGCCGGAGCAGCTGCCACTGCTGTCCGACGCCAAGGCGGTCGGGCTGTTCCGCGTGCTGCAGGAGGCCCTGACCAATGTCATGCGCCATGCCGAAGCGCATACTGTGGCGGTTCGCCTCAGCGAAGAGGACGGTACGCTCTGCCTGCGCATCAGCGACGACGGCCGGGGCTTCGACACCGGCGCCGGGCGCGGCAGTTCCTTCGGCCTGGTGGGCATGCGCGAACGCGTGCTGATGCTGGGCGGCAACCTGCAGATCGACAGCCAACCCGGAGAGGGCACCACCCTCTGCGTCCGCGTGGCATTGGATAAGGAGAAAGTGGCGTGATCCGAGTACTGGTGGCCGAAGACCACACCATCGTCCGCGAGGGCATCAAGCAGCTCATCGGCCTGGCCAAGGACCTCTGCGTGGCAGGCGAGGCCGCCAATGGCGAGCAGCTGCTGGAAGCCCTGCGGCAGACGCCCTGCGAAGTGGTGTTGCTGGACATCTCCATGCCCGGCGTCAACGGCCTGGAAGCCATCCCGCGCATTCGCGCCCTGAGCAATCCGCCGGCGGTGCTGGTGCTGTCCATGCACGACGAGGCGCAGATGGCCGCGCGGGCGCTGAAGATCGGCGCCGCCGGCTACGCCACCAAGGACAGCGACCCGGCGCTGCTGCTCACCGCCATTCGCAAGGTGGCCGCGGGCGGGCGCTACATCGATCCGGACCTCGCCGACCGCATGGTCTTCGAGGTCGGCCTGACCGATGCGCGGCCGGCCCATACGCTGCTTTCCGAGCGGGAGTTCTCGGTTTTCGAGCGCCTGGTGCGTGGTGAAGGCGTGAACGAGATCGCCCAGCAGCTGGCGGTCAGCAGCAAGACGGTGAGTACTCACAAGGCGCGGCTGATGCAGAAGCTCGGCCTGCACTCGGTGGCGGACCTGGTGAAGTACGCCGTGGAGCACAAGCTGTTGTGAATGTCCGACAACTGCTCTCTGGTTTGTAGGGCGATCCCTACAAGCAATCCTCTCTAAGCCTTATAGCAATCTCTCATACCGCCCGATTTGCGTGGTTTGCCGCCTTCTCTAGGCTTTCTCCTACGGCAGACACAAAAACAAAGGTGCGGTTATGGCCGATACAAAAGGCAGCGACATCCTGGTCAGCTTTCGCGGCGTGCAGAAGAGCTACGACGGCGAGACCCTGATCGTCAAAGACCTCAACCTGGACATTCGCAAAGGCGAGTTCCTCACCCTGCTCGGGCCGTCCGGCTCCGGCAAGACCACCAGCCTGATGATGCTCGCCGGGTTCGAAACGCCCACCAATGGCGAGATCCTGCTGGGCGGCCGCTCGATCAACAACGTGCCGCCGCACAAGCGCGATATCGGCATGGTGTTCCAGAACTACGCACTGTTCCCGCACATGACGGTGGCCGAGAACCTGGCCTTCCCGCTCTCGGTGCGCGGCATGAGCAAGACCGACGCCAGCGAGCGGGTCAAGCGCGCGCTGTCCATGGTCCAGCTGGACGCCTTCCGCAACCGCTACCCCGGCCAGCTTTCCGGTGGCCAGCAGCAGCGCGTCGCCCTGGCCCGCGCGCTGGTCTTCGAGCCGCAGCTGGTGCTGATGGACGAGCCCCTCGGCGCCCTCGACAAGCAGCTGCGCGAACACATGCAGATGGAAATCAAGCACATCCATCAGCGCCTCGGCGTCACCGTGGTCTACGTGACCCACGACCAGGGCGAAGCCCTGACCATGTCCGACCGGGTGGCCGTGTTCCATCAGGGCGAGATCCAGCAGATCGCCCCGCCGCGCGAGCTCTACGAGCTGCCGAGCAACACCTTCGTGGCCAACTTCATCGGCGAGAACAACCGCCTCAATGGCCAGCTGGAAAGCCGCGAGGGCGACACCTGCGTCGTGCGCCTGGCCCGTGGCGAGAAGGTCGAGGCGCTGGCGATCAACGTCGGCCAGCCCGGCGAGCCGGTGACCCTGTCGATCCGCCCCGAGCGGGTGCGCATCAACGGCCACAGCGAGAGCTGCGTGAACCGCTTCTCCGGGCGCGTCGCCGAGTTCATCTACCTGGGCGACCACGTGCGCATCCGCATGGAGGTCTGCGGCAAGCCCGATTTCTTCGTCAAGCAACCTATTGCCGAGCTCGACCCCGCACTGGCGGTAGGCGATGTGGTGCCGCTCGGCTGGCAAGTGGAGCACGTCCGCGCACTGGACCCGCTTCTGGCGGAATGACGCGGCGGCACCAAGGCATCAGCAACCCTGCACTGTGGAGAAAATAACAATGTCGAAATCCCTGAAACTCACCGCCATCGCCCTTGGGCTGGCCTGCGCCGCCCAGGCCATGGCTGCGGACCTGACCGTGGTGTCCTTCGGTGGCGCCAACAAGAATGCCCAGGTCAAGGCCTTCTACGAGCCCTACCAGCAAAGCACCGGCAACAAGATCATCGCTGGCGAATACAACGGCGAGATGGCCAAGGTGAAAGCCATGGTCGACACCAACAGCGTGTCCTGGAACCTGGTTGAGGTGGAGTCGCCGGAACTGGCCCGCGGTTGTGACGAAGGCATGTTCGAAGAGCTCGATGCCGCCCAGTTCGGCAAGGCCGAAGACTTCGTGCCCGGTGCCATCCAGCCCTGCGGCGTGGGGTTCTTCGTGTGGTCCACCGTGCTCGCCTACAACGCCGACAAGCTGAAGAGCGCGCCCACCAGCTGGGCAGACTTCTGGGATGTAGAGAAATTCCCCGGCAAGCGCGGCCTGCGCAAAGGCGCCAAGTACACCCTGGAATTCGCCCTGATGGCCGACGGCGTTGCGCCGAAGG